>Ga0255334_1000551_pt1 | contig 27679 bp, 35 predicted proteins | sample EtOH5_35cm_T3_12_FD_202080 | JGI IMG/M metagenome (GOLD analysis project Ga0255334, IMG submission 202080) | Sandy soil microbial communities from University of British Columbia, Vancouver, Canada - EtOH5_35cm_T3_129 | ecosystem: Engineered > Artificial ecosystem > Sand microcosm > Unclassified ... | reverse complement strand
TACTCCGGGATATTGGATTGGAAAAGAATTTGTTGCATTAGGTAAAATGAAATCAATGGTTGAGTTGATACCTGAAAAGGAATTGTTGCCATTTTAAACTATAACGTAATTAGTGCCGGAGATTGGGTTTAGATTGCTGCCTCAAAGTGCATTGCATCGAAATTGCGATCTTTCCCATAAGAAAAGAAACCATGCTTATAAAAAGTATCCACCATGAATACATATTCCGGTTTAGAGAATTGAGCATTTACCCATTTTGTTTTCCATGCGTTTCTTGCAGGGTCTAAGTCTATTGGTATCCCCCAAGCGTGGCGACTTAAACAAGCATAAGCAGTTTTACTATCTCCGGCTTTAATAGCTTTGGCGTATTTAGCTTCCATCCCCCTTTTTGGCCTTACATTGACACATCCTCCAAATAGGTCTATTCCTAACCTTTGAAGTTCTGCATAGCCGTAATGAGCCAGCAAATCATTAAAGACGGCCAATAACTGATCTGCTATTAACTGATGACATTGAATACGGGTAACGGATTGGGTAATATCCCATGCGATACGCATAGGGTAGGGAAGTTTTATTATTGTTAATTTGGTCGGGTCGCCTGGCTGCCCATACTTCAAGATTATTTCTTCATCGGTCAGCATTTGGTAGTTTGCTTATTTGTTGTATATTAGTGGTCGGAAATTTGCGATAAGCAATTTTTTGGTTTAAAAAAAGATACCGAGCCCCGTTTCTACGGGGCTTTTTTATTTTACAACTGCACCCAAATAAATAAAGCAACGGCAGCAACTAAGTAAATTACTTTTGGAGTAAAACCATCATTGCCAAATATTTTCTTCTCTGCTATATCAACAATGCTTTTTGGTTTTGGGCTAACGTAATCAATGGGAAGTCCTCTAAATAAATTCAATGATACATCAAAGAATAATCTGGTAATACATAGTGTTGCTAACCCATATTGCCAATGGGTAAAATATCCAATCACTATTGCAACGGATAAATGAAGCATCCCATTAAGTGCATGGTATATTCTTTTCCCTTTTTTTATAAGGATAGCATTAAGCCATGCAAAGGCTATGCAAAATGGGATGTATAGTAATGGGTAAATCATTTCTCCATGTTCTGCACCACAATAATTAAAGCTGTTATCACAGTACAAAAAATACCAACAAATAAAGGCCACTCTGGTAGTGCTTTTCCTTCTCCGTCAATCCACTTGCCAAATGTAGGAGAACCCTTTGTTGTGTCTTTTACTACAACACCACTTCTTCTTCCTACAAAATACATTACCCATCCAATTAATGCCCCTGCGGCTGGTATTGCTGGTATGAGCCAAGTTCCTTCACTCCAAATAGAAGTGCCATCCCTAAACTTTCCACAACCAGAAATTACTATCAGAATGATAGATGATAAAAATAATTTAAGCGACTTCATAATATATGTTTTAAGTTAGTAAATCTATTTTGCTATAACTGCTCCCGTTAATCCCAATACAAGAATAACCAATCCTTTCTCTTTTATCTTAGCCCATTTGCTTTTTCTTATTGCCTTTTTATAATCGGTGAAAAGAGAATTATAATTACTTGTTACCTGATTGAAGGATGATTTTAACGTCTGGTTGAAATTGCTTTGCACCAATATGATTGAATCTTTATTGTTTATTATTTTATCCTTCCCAAGTATTATACTATCTGCCATCTTTTGTTCTGCTTCTGATAGTTCAATGTACTCCGTAAAAGAATTTTCAATACTATCACATGATGCTAATAACTGAATAGTATCTGTATCTTGTTTGGAGTTTTTGTAGTTATTGAACTGCCTTTTTATATTTGAAAGTTCAGCTATGATTGCGCCACGTTCAGCTACTTGTTTCTTAATTACTTCTTCCTGCACCATTATGGAATCGGCAAATCTTACTGAATCTTCTGTTTTTTGGGTTTCTGCAATCTTTACAACTTGCACCAAACTATCCACTTGCTTTTTTTCTGCATCATGGGATGGTGATGTATTGCATTGTTGCAGGTATAACATTACCCCGATAATGGCAATAAGGATGGCTATGAAGATATTCTTTGCCATATTAATCGTTTGTTGTTCCTGCATCTAAATTGGTAAGCTGGAATCCATGCCTATTAGCAAATTCTTCCAGTTCTTCTTTGGCTTCATCCACTGCATTATCATCTATTTTTGTATTTGATTTTGCCGCCAAATCTTCCACCGCAGTATCAACCCATATATATAAAGATGATACCATTGAAATGCAGGTTTGCGGGTGCGTGATATAGAATTTCTCCAACGCTTCTTCAATCAGATCGCCACCACTTTCTATTGCTGAATCTGCACCAATATTAATAAACCAACTTTTAATAAATTCCCAAATCTTTTGCATGATTTTAATTTTTTAGGTGAAGTAAATTGTTTACACTTTCTATTACCTCTTTCGTTTGATTAATGACTAATTCATGGGTATCTTCAATTCTTTTTTTTAAATCATCATATCTTGCCTGATTTCTAATTTCCAATTCTTCTGTTCGTTTTTTGATATGAAATGTGGCAACGATAACGCCTATAAATAAAACTGCCAAAAATATAGAACTAAGTAATAAAATGCCAATCATCTAAGTAAATTTTGTCAACGCCCAAGAAATAATCCATCCTAAAACTGCCGACAATATCAACCAAAGCACAATCGCTAATTTCCAGCCGCCCCTTACCTGTTGCCATATATTTTCTATCTTAATAATACGTTGCTCTAATGATGCAATTCTACTCTTTTCCAAATTGACTAATTGATTCCCGAAATTATCTATTGAATGAGCTAAATTATCCAACCTCACTTCAAGGTTCTCAAATTTACCATCAAGTTTTAATAGATATTCTCTGTCTGATTGTGGGTCTCTTGCATCCATACTTGTAAATTAATATCCAAATTATAAATAATAGTAAATAAACAAATTCAAAATCATAAGTCTTATAATTCCAAAAATACATACCTAATGAAATAACGCCAAAGCATACAAACGTCAATACCGTTGTTCTATTTATTCTGTTATCCTGATACTTCCTCAATGCTACAAACAAAGTCCAATATAATAGTATGTACCAAATCTGGTCAGTTACCATTTTTATATTCCATTGCAAAGACATAGGAACGCTTCTGGTATAGACCCAATTATATAAAGGCAATTCAACCCATTCGTTACCCTGCTTTACCATTTGAACCTGTACGTTATTTACAAGAACCATTTTCGTTTCTCTCTCCCAAAACGTATGTATCTCATCAAGCAGCAAACTACACACCAATAATACAGATACAAGATATAATTTCAACTGCTCCTTAACCCAATGCCATATAAAAAGTATAGCATCAATCATTATTCGGGGGTGGGGGCGGTGGAGGAGGTGGCGGCGGATTGCTTCCCGGCCCTAAATCTGCCGTCCCCGTCTGCCAATCCACTCCCGGATTTTCTTTCTGCCACTCCACCAACTCTTTTACCCAAGCTATCATAGCTTTTCTCCATAACTTCCACTGTTGTTCGGTTGCCATATATTTAAAGTTTTGGTTTACTTATCTTTTACTTCTGGTTCTATTTTTTGAATGTCTTTTACTTCGCCCCCTTCGACTGTTATTACTGTTTGCACATCTTTAATTTCTTTTTTGAAAAATGGTATTTTATTTTCTATCTGCTCAAACATATACTTTGCAAGCAACTCATAAAATGATGTTGTAAAAAGATAGGTGATAAAAAGATTCCCTACTTCTGATTTTGCTATCCCTACTGTATAGTATTTAATTATCAACCATATAATACCAAATGCAGTAGCGAAGCCTAAAAAGTTTAGGGCATCCCTTTTGCTTAACCTGAAGTATTTGCTACCAAAATATCTGCCCCCGACAAGGATAATGCCAGCAAATATCCAATCAATACTTTTAATTACCATTAAGAATTTATCCATGATGCTTGTATTTAATTTATTTTGTCCAAAGTGCTATTGCAATTCCAATAGCTGCAATTATAAATATCCACGCCTCGTTTCTTGTCAATGTTCTTGATGTTAATTGTTCCATCCGTCCCTTCCATTCATTATGACCATTTTTCCATTGGTCAAGATTTTCATTATAAATCTTAGTTGCTTTTTCTTGTCCCTGAAACTTAGCATCCTGAACTTTCCTTAACCATTTAATTTGATTGTCAACATATTTTTTGGTGGATATTTTCATTTTAGTTAATTACATAAACATACGTTCCTGCGTTATTATATATAATATTATAGTCAACATATAAATACCCTGCATCTCCCCACATAGTTCCAAAACTATTTATTATTTTAAATGCGTGTTTTGTATCATCGTAACCGCAAATTAAAAATGCGTGTGGTAACACAGGGCTAATATATGTTCTCCAAATAAACCCTGCTTTTGCGCTTACAAATGATTGGTCAACTGACATACTTACAATAACGGGGTGATTTGAATTTATCATTGCTTTGATAGCAACTGTATCTGTATGCAACATCTTAGAATAGCCAGCTATTTTATATTGAAATGCTTCAGTATTTTGTGATGCTGTTCTGGGGACTAATGTGCAGCTACCAGAAACATAAGGCATCGTTGCTAATGTTAGTATGCCGCTATCTCTTACAAAGTTCAATGCTGTTTGTATTGAAGTCCCAGAAGTACAGTCTGCTGGATTTGTTGGGAAAGCAAATTTTACATGGTTGTATAAATCTTCTGGACTAAATATGACTAATGTATTTGTTTTATAAAACCATTCCGAAAATCTTGCCGCAGCCACAGTAAATGCAACACAAGAGCCTTCACTTCCCTGATTACCTACTGGTGGCATTGCCAATAATATTCCCGTTGCTGGTGCAGGTGGAGGCGGTACAACAATAACAGGACATCCATTATTTAATGGTGAACCGTAAACTGTTTTGCAGCTATCATTAACATCATAAACTCCATCGCCATCTGTATCGGGGGGAGGTGTGGTTGTTGGTGGTTGTGTTGGTCGGGGCTTGCGCCTCAAAGCAACTTCTTCTGTTGCTGAAGTAATTAACGTAACCCTTGATTGTTCTACTGTATCTTCCGGTACATAACCTCCAATGAATTTTTGTTCCTTTGGTTTATTATCATTGCAGGCCGCAATGAAAAGTATTAATATGGGGAAAAATATTTTTTTCATATATATTAATTTACTGATCTTGATTTTTCTCTCCACCGTTGTGTACCTCCAATTTCACTTAGCACCAATGTAATTACATCATCTGCACTCCCAACAAAATTTGCGCCGCCAGCTAACTCCATTCCTATATCTGTTCCGCTATTTGCTGTCCCATCTGTTAAGGTTGCTGTGGATGTAAATACAAATGTTATTTCAGAACCATTTACCCAATTCAAATTAGATATAAGCGTTACTGCATTTGTTCCTGTTAACTCAAAAACATTACCATCCAAACCTACCGCTATTGCTCCTGCTACACTTGCTACATCTACTCCTTGCTGTGGTTGGAATCTTCCAAATAATTGAGTTCTTCCATTGCCTGTTATTCTGAATTTTTCAGTTAATGAACCTGCATTAATCGTGTTAACTGCAAAATCCGCTGTGCTGTTTGCCCCGCTAACCGTTGTCCATAGCCACCGTAACCTTACGGCTTCTCTATCACTTGCCGCATCATCCTCTAATTGTAATTGAACATAGCCCCCCATTCCTGATGCTGGTGTCCCATCCGAACCTTTTATGAGAGCCATTACTTTTGATTCTGTATTTGTCCCGGCAATAGTGGTTCTACCATAATAGGCATATCCAGTAGTCGCATTTGCACTTGAACCATTACCACTTGTTGCAGAACCATATAAGCCATTGCCACTGGTACTTGCCCCTGCTATCGCATTACCTAATCCTACATTATTAGCCCCTATAGAACCTCCACCGGCAGAATTGTTTACATTGAATGCGTATGCCCCCGTGTTAGATTGGCTACTGGTTAATGTTAGTAGAAAAGTAGACATAGCAATAACAGTATCCTTTGTTAATGTCCCACCCAACCTAACATCTGTTCCTGCCATGTGCAAACCTTCTGATGCTGTGTATGCTGGCCCCGATGCGGCTAATTTTCTATTAGTTTCATACCAATTAGTACCATCATATTGTAATGCTATGTAATCTCCTGCTGCTGCAACAAAATCAACCCTTCCTGCCAATAGCATTGGTGCTGTTCCTGCTCCCCCTGCTGTATTGTTTTTTAAGGTTGGAGTACCAGTGAATATAAATGCTATTTGAGAACCAGCTTGCCAGTTGGCAGTAGTGATTGCATTTATTTGGGTGTTGCCAGTAATGGTAAACAAGTTGCCATCTGATCCAAGTGTTAAATCATTTGCTGCTATTACATCTGCCCCCTTCGTTAATTCCAATCTGGAAGTAAGCATTAATAAGTTATTATCAAACGTATGAATACCTGTCCATGTTGGTACTATTGCCTGTGATAATGCTGGTGCGCCATCACTTCTAAGAAAAGTTGTAGCCACTCCATTAACTGTTGTAAGTCCTACTGTTCCTGTTGGGTTTGCTCCCGTTGCACCAAGTGTTGCAGGGTCAGTCCATGTCATTGCTGTTCCGCCACCACCTTGAGAAGTTAAAAGATAGGTTGCTGTTCCTGCCGTTGTGGGAAGATTAAAATTATATGTTCCTGCTGCCGATTGTGGTTGAATTGTTATTTCACCAGAAGTTGTTCCCCTATATCCCAATGTTCCTGTTAAACCAGTTCTTCCCAATACAGGATTAGCAGTATAGCTTGGAGAAGCTGTTATATTTGATGTATTACCAAATACTGTTCCTCCTGATGCTGTAGTTAAAGAAAAATTAATCATCGGGATTTGCGGGTTAGCACTTGTAACAGTTGTGGTAAACAAGGGAGATAAATTCCCCGCTGCTATTCCTGTTAATCCCCCTGTTGATGGAGGTTGGCAAACACCTTCTTGTATTTGAATATAGTCTATATAAAATCCCTGTGCATTACTGCCGTATAAGAAAAATGTAAGCCTATCAACCGTTGTTGTTAATGCCCCATTGACAAAAGCACTCATCGGAATAGTTATTGTTTGATAGCTCCCCGTAAGTGTTCTGACAAAATTATATGTCCCCCCCTGAATAAAAGCAGTTGTTGACCCTTGCGCTGTTGATGAATTTAAAAACCTTGCCCCAATGTAAGTGTTTGCATTGAAATTACTTTTAAGACGGATAAATAAAGTAACCGAAGAATATTGTGCAATATTTATTGTTGACGATCTTGTAAAAGAAAAAGCACTCCCAAATGTACTGAAAGCCCCCACATCGGCTGCTATTGTAAAATGATATGGATTTGTTGTATTGCTGAAATTCACCGATACAATAGCTGCTGATGGTGTCCATTCCGGCGCACCAGTATTTTGGTCATAGATAGTTTCCGTAGCGGGAAGACCGCAGCCATTACCTCCATTGCCCGGAGTTGTTGAACCTGCGGGAATATATATGTACGTCAATAATATCTGGCAAGTGGTTAATTGCGGTAATGCTGGCGTTGCCGCAGCCGTACCCTCAACAACTACTACCCCCGTACTACCCAATACGATTGCGTCAAATCGGGGATTAGTTGGGTCAGCGGCACTCAATGTCACATAGGTATTGGCGCTTGTTCGCCTTACCCCATCACAACATAATCTATAAACTGAAGGCGATACGTGAAAGACTAAAAGGCTATCCCAAAATACAGTACCCATATCATTATCAAACAATCCACACTCCCTGTCATTAATATAAAATTGGGTTGTATCTCCGTCTTTGGAATAAATTAAGGTGTCAGTTAATTGTGCAGGATGATTGAAAATAGAATCAACGTAAACATCTGTTGGCAAAAATGGTTGTGGTGAAATATTTATCGTATCGCAACTGCCCTCAAAATTACAAACGATAATCGTAGAATCATTTAATACATTTATTGTCTGTGGGTTTACCGTTACCAATATCGTATCACAACTATTAACAGTACATATTGCTATATGGGTTGAATCAACTCTTACTACATAGGTTGGATAAGAAATATTACTTGTGCTTGATTGAGCTATCCATGCTGTTGCTGCATTGTTTCTAAGCCAAATAATATTATCGCAAGTCCTTATCATTGCCCCGCCTATTTCTTCTATCCTACCCCTATTGGCTGCTGTAGTGTCGGCAAAACAGGTTGTATTTAATTGCAGGAAAGAATCAATACTTGCCCTTCCCCTTGTTAATACTCCTGAAGTATTTGTTCCTGTAGTGGCATTAATTGGGAATTGCCCAAAAACATTAATGGAGATTAAAACAAATACTAATAAAAATATTTTTTTCATACTATGATGGTGTTATTTGAAATTCATCACCCGTTACTGCCGCTTGGCTAAGAGTTAATACGCCACTATCTCTATTCCATGTATAATAAAATGGTGCGGTGGTAATCTGTGTCATTGGCTGACCGTTCTTATCTAAAAGCAAATTCCACCCTATAAAGTCGGGAAGCGAAACTGTAACCTGACCATCTATTAATGTTGTGCCGGATGCTTGTACTCTAAAGTTTAATTGTTCTGGACGACCTGTTGAAGAAGGAGAAACCGGAGTAACTGAACCGCCACTTCCACCATCTAAAAATTGAGCTTGTAATCCATAAGGGAAAGTCAAAGTCCATAGCCAGTTGCTAATTTTATATAAAAAATCAGCGTCTTGCGCTGTTTGGCTATTATACCACTCTACCGACTTTCTTTCAACGTATAGTTTTATATGATGGTCTATATCAACAGCACCACCGTTTGTGGCCTTTTTCTTTGATTCACCACTAAAGGATAGTGGTTGAGAAATTTTTGACCACAAAATTATATCCTCAGTAGTGTATGCCATTATCCAAAGAAGGTTTGAATTTTATCGGTAAGTTTTTTCGCTTCATCCAAACAAAGTGTTGCTTTTGTTTGGTCATTTATTAATGAAACCGCTTGGGATGCGTCATCCACAAGTGTTCTTAATTTTACTTTATTGTTCCAGTAATTTTTATTGGTAATCAACGTCTTGTTGCCAGCTAAGGCATAAGTTAAATTAACAAGGAATAATTCTGAATAAGCTGTGAATAAAGTCAGAATAGTTTTGGTGGCATAAATAGAAGACCCTGAATAGAAAACCACACTTATATCCAAACAATAGTCCTTGTCAAGACAATCAATGTCAATGGTATCTCCAATTCCTGCCTGATAAGGCCAATACACATAATCTACCGTTATTCCTGTGGGTACTAAATAAGCCCCATCGTATTTTCTTAAATATACCAAACGGCCTGTGATGTTTGAACCACTGCCCGTAGAAGTGTCTTCCAGAGTGATAACGGTAATATCACCGGCATCCTGACTACTTGAAAAGTTTACTGTGACGGCCATTATTTAAAGTTTAGAAATAAGAAAGGGATGCACCCTAATCAGGCATATCCCTTTTATACGAGTTTTTACACTCAATGTTTTAAAGTTTAGAGTAACCAAAAATAAAAAAATAAATCCAAAATACTTAAATAATTATTTGGTAGAGGGAAACATTTGTGTTACCTTAGTGTCTTATTTAAAGTTTAGAGTAATCGGGGAACGTTTCTACGTTCCCTTCTTTTTACTATCTTTGGTAAACTCATCTCCAATGTCAACCATACTTCTTACTACCCAACAGTATTCCGATAGAATGAAAAAAAACAAAGTAAAACAAATGAATCGTTTTTCTGTTTTTAAAGCTATCCAAAAAAATAAACTTCATCGTCTACCGGGAGTAATCAGCATACAAAAAGTTGGACGATACTCTTTATTAGAAGTCGTAGCCTAAGCTACTGTTTCTTCCTTCTTCTTCATTTGATTGGTGATGTTATTTAAAACATCTTTACCATTCTCTGCTGTGTTTATCCATTGGGCAAATGCTTCTCTGAACCCTTCATCATTGCTGCATTTTATTGTTGCTATGGTTGCTCCCCCAACTATTACCGCACCTGTCTTTAAATTATATTCAAGAACACCATCTTCCATTGCTTTTTTAATAGTTGCCTTCAATGGAGATTCTTTGCTGTCGTATATGGTTAAAAACTGGTCGGGATTACTCATGGCAAAATTTTTCAGATTTGCCATTAATACTTCTTTATCCTGATACTTTGGTTGGTTGAGTGCTGCCATAATAATTCTTGCTTCTTCTTCCCCCATGACGTTCACTATCTCTATTACCCTTTTTAATCTGTCATATCTATTAACCGCTGACTTAGCATTTGCCCTCTCATCAATGATTTTGAATTTTACTTCAAACGACTGATCTTGGCAGGGGCTTCCTTCCCTCTCCGGCGAAAGAAATAATACCTCAAATAATTCTTCATCGGCAACCTTACCCCCAACTAAATCAAATCTGCCTCCATAAGCAAGATTGTGCAAATGAACGCCTGTTATTCCGGGGATAAACCTTCTGAATCTTGATGGCTGGTCGCCATTCCATTGGTCAACACATCCTATGTCAACATAGCCGCCAACTTCATTTCCTTCTGCGTCTTGCTGGTATGGGTCGTAAACCCTGTAATTGGTAAGTAGCTGCACTTTGCCATACAATACATCACCCTGCTTTGCCCTTTCTCTTGGGTCTGGTTCGGGGTTTGGCATACCATTAAGCATCTGGAAACTCACTTTTTCCCCCGGCTTCAATTTGGGTATTAATGCTTTTAACTTGTCGGAAATGTTGTTGAACGTCTTTGTTGATTTCATAAAATGAATATTTAAAATGAGGGGAAGGGATTATTCCCTCCCCCTATAATGATTACAAAGATTATGATACTACTCTTTGTTTTACCAAATGCTGCGGAGCTAATACTTCAAGACCGCAAGCTACTGTCCAATCCGTACCATTATACATACCCTGTCCGTTAGGATTAACGACATTCAATGCTCCATAATGGATTTCATTGGTCATGTCATCACCATAAGGAGTTTGACGTGGTACATAACGAACCCTGATTTGTGCATCACTACCACCACCTTCAACTTTTACTTTGTTGTCAAGTGGCATGAAGTAGATGTTGTCAGGGATAGTGCCTGATGCTAATGTTACCGGATGGTCAAACATTGGAACAACGGCAAAGTTGAACTCAAATCCACCGTATTTGAACTTGTCAACTTCCATATCCAATTCTTTGCCACCAACAACCAAGCGTACTGACGTTACACCAGAAGAACCTAAGTTCTTGATGTAAGTATCAATAGTTGTTTTGGCGATTGTACCGCAACAGCCAAGTTGTTTCTTTGGCGCACGAATTGAAATCAAAGTTGCTACAAGGTCGTCAAGATTTGCTTTTTGATATGTTCCCAACGTACCATTCACAATGGATGCACCATAAAGGTCAACATACTTGTTGATTCCCCTTGTTGTTTGCTGCGCCCCACCACCTGATAAACCATCGGGGTCGGTAACAGGGTCAGTAAGAATAGGGTTTGCATCCGAAAATGAAGTAACAGACATATCAGAAGCCCAGAAAGCAGCGTTTATATAGGACTTCATAAGGATTTTTTTCTCCCAGTGGTCTTTGAATATCCATTTGGGCTGTCCCTGAAATTCTACTTCAACGGTTGATGCGTTCTGAACATCTGTGATGCGTGATGTCTCACGGAATATCTGATACTTGTTTGTTTGCTTTGTAACACCAAACCGGATGTTTGAAGGTGTATAGGAATTTTCACCAACGGCTCTTGAGAAAAGAGACAATGTATCGGTAGCACCCAACGTAATGTTTGCACCTGCAACAGCTTCGATAGTTAATGTATCAATGCCGGAAGATGAACTTACATTGGTGATAATACCAACAATGTTATTAGTGAAAAGAACCATATCATTTACCCTTGCATAGCCTGATGTTGCTGCTGATAAAGGAGGGGTTACTACAGTTGTACCCGTACCAGTATTCGCAGTTACGGTCACTGATTTTACCAGCGGGTCATCATAGAATGTATAATAAACGGGTTGCTTTGTCGGCATCTTTTTGTTTGTATCAATAAGAATATCCGAAAGCTCCATTTCATTATACACATCGGTGATGAGTTTATTGATCTCCCTTGTATCTAATATTGAATCAAGGGCAGATACGTACGATTTATTAATCGTGCCGAGTGATGCTGCCATTTTATTTAAAGTTTAGGCATTAATAATGTTGTTTAACGCTGCCTGTCGCTAAACTTTCCAGTCGAGTAGCTTGCTTGACCGTTTAGTTCTGGTGGCAACGCTTTTTGCTGTGGTCGTTGAGCATTTTGCCCTTCTTCCACTAATTTTCTTTTGCCCATTTGCATACCATAATTAAAAATGTCTTGCGAGAATTTTACAGGGTCGAAACTGAACAGGCCAATCAAATGCTGTTTAGCAACGTCCGGCTCTCCCGATTTTGTGCTTGTCAGCTTTTGCCATGTTTCGCCTCCATCTGTGTAAAGTCTGGTAAGATAATCTGGTCTGTCAATGGTAAAATTGAAAGGTTGGATGCCTTCCCCTAAACTTATGGCAACTCTCTTGCTTTCATTTAAGGCTTTTGTGGCTTCATGTTCCTCATAATACTTCTTCAAATTTTCCATCATTGCAGGTTGGGCTTCCTGCGCTTGTTTCCATTGCTCATAGGCTTCATCTTTTGGAAGAATAGGAGTTTCTGGTATAACGAATTTTTGCTGTTCTGCTATTTTTGCTTGTCTTGAATTGTAAGCATCTGCTTTTAATTGTAACTGCACAAATTCTTTTTCCTCATCTTCGGCTACATCACTTACTGAATATTTGCGATTGAACATTAGGTCAATCTGCTGTGGGGTGAATGTAGGGTACTGCCTCTTTAAATCTTCCTTTACTATTTGTTCATCACTGAAAGAATTGTAATCAATGGCTTTGGCTTGTAAGTAATCAACGGCTTTACCTCCTTTTGCCAAATATTCATCAATCTCTAAGGCAAAATCATTTACGCCTAATTTTTTGAGGACTTCTTTTCTGTCAAGTTTTTTTAGTTCTTCATCAAGATTAAATGAAGGGGTAGCCGATGCTGGTGTTGCCTCTGCGGGAGGTTCTGCATCTCCTTCAAATCCTATATTAAAAGCTGAATTATTTTGCTCTTGTTCTGCTGCGGGAGGTTCTGCTGCCGTTTCTGGTGCTGCCGCAGTGTTGGGTTCTGTTGCAATGGGAGGCTCAATAACCCCACTTTCATTTACTGATGATGGTGAATTTTCTGGTAGTGGGGGAGTGGTTGATTGCTCAACTGCTTCCATTTTTTCTGCTGTTGCAGATAATGTAGATAAACCGAAAGCCATAATTAAAGTTTAGAGTGACTCAAAATTAAGTAATTATATATTGAATTTCAAAATCTGTTACTTTTTTGCCGGAGTTTTGGGCTTCTTATTCGCTATCTCCTGCTTTGCTTTTGCTGCTTCTGCTGCAATCTGTGAGGCAATTATTTTAGCCTGACTTTGAATTTGATGCCCTACTGTTCTTCCTTCTGCCTGAACTACTTCGCCTTGAAAATCTATTGATTTTTTCATTTCTTCAATGCTATATTGCCATTGCATCTCTGCATTTATCCTTATAAGGTCTGCGTCAAGTTGGAAGCCTATTGTTTGCTGCTTCATTTCCTCCTGCATCATTGCTACCTGACCATTGGATTGTGCAGCTTGTTCAATCTTCTGTAATTCCTGCGCCTGTGCTTCTTCTTTTCTTTTTTGAATTTTATATGCAAGGGTTTGGTAGGCCATTGCCGTATTCCTTGCATTCATCAGGTAATACTTATCTGCTACATCTAAATATCCCTGTGATTCTTTTATGTTTATATCCTGCCACAACATCTGCTTTTGTTCTTCTGTTAAGGCATCGGAAATAAATACACCAATTTCATGTAAGGCTAAATCAGGATTAATGGAAAAGAATTTTACTGTATTTGTTCCAAGTGCTTTTGCATAGCCCTGCACCTTCCCTAATTTCACTGCTATCTGCACTTTCTGTACTGCTGCATCAGCACTTCTTAATATGATATTTTTTTCTGCATCACTTACCAGATAAATTGCATTGTTGGTTGATTGAATGGCTGATTCAGCAACGGGAACAAGGGTTTTTGCATTGGGAGTGCTGCCATCCGTCAATTCATTTAAACCGGATATTTGCCGCATCATATCAATAGTATGATTTAATTCTTCGTACAGTTGACCAAATGCGGCTAATTGCCCGGTTGCTTCAATAGATACGGGTTTGTAATTGGGGTTTCTCGAAAGTAAATCTGTGCTTCTATAGGGTACTACAAAATTGGAAAATATAAAATCAATAATCTCCGAAGGTTTTTGCTTTTGCCCACTCTTGCCAAAATTCACCGCTTCTACTGCATTGAAATCAATATTGATTAAGTATGGGATTAATTTGTTGGCAAGATTCTGAAGATTGAACCATGTCATGCAGGCTTTATCTTCCAATGGAATTAATCTTTCTGTGATGCCGGAAAACTGCATCTTGTGGAAATTCCAAGCATATAACTGAATGTCCAAATCGGTTTCCACCCATGAAGAAAGTTTTCTATTTTGATTTTCCTGCAACCCCCAGTCGTGCATATATTCGGTATCAACAATCCATGATGCCTTATACACTACTTTTTTTACATTGTTGATGTATATGGGTGTTTGTCCTCCTTTAAATTCTTCATCTACTGTTGATAATTGATAATCGTCACCTGTATCTAATTGCCCGTTGCTATTTACTACAAATTGCTTATTCTCATAAGCTGTTTTCCCAAAGCGAACATTGTTTCTTTTGTCTATTTCTTCTTTATAAACATTTTCATTCCATGATAGGAATTTTATTTTCATTACCATTACCTTAAACCTGTTCCATGCTACATTGTAAAATCCATTTACAGGAATAAATTCATTGGGGTTGCCATTTTTACTGACTACTTTTTTACATAGTTCGTCAAGTTGTTGTTTTGAATAATATGGTGCAAGATCGCCTACATAAGTAGGTACAAGTTCAAACCAATGCACCATATCACTACCATCTGGCTTTTCAAAATAGCTGCTCCCAAAATATTCCATGTTCACTGACCGCTGCTTTACCATTCCATTCTCATCAAGAAATTGGGTAACACCTGCAATCCCATAATCATAAAGGGATTTTTCTATTTCTTTTCTTATCTCTGTGTTGAATTTGTTTTGCTCAAAAACCAAGTTCACGGCATCTTCAGCCTGTATTGCCATTTCATGCTTAAATCCATTGTTCTTGGTTATTTCCAGTTGCTCAATATCTTCTGGTTCGCCGGGATTGGGGGCAAGTACAGGGCTATCAGCTAATGGAGATTGCATTTTTCTTGCGGCTTCCCTCATTAATATTTTTACCTTCATTTGGTTGTAGATAGCATCCTCCTGACTTTGTGCAAGCGGGTCAACGGTGAAGGCTGACAGGTCAAAATTCTTTTGATTGAGTTTGGCAAGAGCTATTTCCCTGAATTTACAAAGGAAGGCGGGAACTGTCCAATCTACTGCCCTCCATGATTCATCTGTTGGACTTCCGGGAGATGACATTTTCTTGTACTTGTCAACGGATTGCTTACCCATTGCGTACATGGCTATCTCGTTCATCTTTAAATTCCCTGTGTTGATTGTGCCGTATGGCATCCAGTTACGGCTATCTTTGAAGGCGGCACGACAGTATTGTAAAATCCATTCAAAATTTTTGTTCCTCGGATCAATATTGGATTGAGGATAATCGGCTGTGCCTGTGATGTAGTTAGCCATATACTAATCCTGTGTTATTTGTTATTCTACCTTGTAGCCTATCTTTAAGCATCCCATAGGGAATGTCTTTTGCATCCGCCGCATCCTTAATGCAATCATAGAAAATCCCGGTATTTGTATCTAATACCAACTTTGCCTTTGGCGATAACCCACGAACTCTACCATAAATAGGACTAAGTTTCCCTTTCTTGCCGTAATTAAGACCCTTATCGTAAGCGTGACGCTGATTATAAGAGTGGTCGCACCATTCTAAGTTTTCTACTCTATTATCTGTCTTTATACCGTTCTTATGATTGATTTGCGGCTTGCTATGATGCCGTTGCAGGAATGCTATGGCTATTATCCTATGCCACTTAAATGTTTTAGGCTTGCCGTCTATATGAAGTGTAACGTGATAATAGCCTTTGGCATTCTCATTTGGAGTCAATAAACTATCTCTATTGTAATTTTTTATTCGGCCAATATTAGATGCCTGATATAACCCCTCATAGCCGGGAATATCTTTCCAAATTTCGCCTTGAAGATTTTCTACGGGCAAGATATTTAAAGTTTAGATTTACCAAAAATAACAAAATTCCAATGAATTATAAAAATTCTCGATTTTTCAGCAATTTATCATAACTCTCCCACTTTCCAGTATTGGACGAAAGGCCATTGAACTGCTTTGCCACAAAGGGTTTGCACACTACAAATTTTCCTCCTGTTTTACTTAACAAATGGTCTATGTGGTCATCACCCGGTACGGAAAGAAATTTTTCATAAAAATCTGACTTTACTATATAGAGGGTTAGCCCTGTAAATTCTTTTACTATGTTGTTCTCATCCGGTTCTCCTAAATAAATCATCGAAAGATACAAATGGTAATCTGAAGGTTTGTGTTCTAAAAAATATTCCCAACTTTTTTCATTCGTAAACTGCAAATCGTCTTCAGCAATACACACTTCTTCCCATCCAGCTAATTGAGCATACCGTACTATTTGTTTATGCGCTGCATTTATTCCTGCTTTTACCGAAGGAAGATAGATAGCATCCCAAAACTCATAATCTTCTATCCCTTGTCGTTCTAATTCTTCAAGTAGTTTTGGTAATCTCTGTTTCCTCCTTCCGAGAATTATATTCAGCTTCAATGGATTTAATTATTTGGTTGAAACATCCTTCGTAGGTATAGTATTTTTCGTATGCGATTTTTCCAAGTTCTTGATAGGCCATTATTTCAGCATAGCTGCTCTTGCTTCTTATTTTTTCTGGAAGCAAATGTATATTATTGGAATGTAGTGTCATGCCAATCTCATCAAAAGAATGATCAAATGGCTCAATGAAATAATCGGAAATATAAACAGGGATTGAACCATACTGCAAGGCTTCTGCTATACGGAAACTATTTATCCCATACCCTCTGGGGCAAATTGTAAAAGCTGATTGTGAAATTATCTCACAATATCTTTCTATCGGGTGTAAATCGTATGATATGTACCACCCTTCTTTATTTTTAAATTGCTCAAGTTCATTTCGCAGCGGATGGGTTCTTCCTCCTACGAATGATGCAAAATATTTTTTTTCACCACTAAATTTATACGGATGCGGCATACACAATAACGGCAATTCAACGCCAATCTTTTTGCTCATGTTAAATTCCAGTACATCTTTATCCTTCCAATCAATTAAACACCCATCATCGTATTGACAAATAACAAAATACTTTATATCATTTGGTAGTGAATCAATGTAATCCTGTGTTTCTTTTTTTGCTATTAAATCTTGAGCATAGTTGTTATTAACCCAATATGAAGTAGGAAAGAATGGCAATAACACTCTATCTGTATTGCATCCATTATAGTTTAATGCAAACCATTCTTCAAAGATTAATTCGTTGTGGGGAGGATAAATAGGTATTATATGTGGTTGAAATTTATTCATTTCTTGCATTTGATTATCGTTACAAACCCGAATATATTGCCCTCTATACTGCAAGTGGCTGCTGTATTAACCGATACGTTTTCGTAAACATCCATTCTGTGAACCCCTTCCTTATCAACCCCTAAATCCGCATAAACAGATATGATATTATCCCCACCAATTTCTATTTCTTTTTTAAGTAATTCGACTAATTCAGATGCTTTCATATTATTCTTTTAAGTATTAAAAGTCCATTATTATTATCAGCCTTATAATCTATTTTCCATTCTGGGTGATTTTCGAGGAATGGATTTATAGCTTCCCACAGCCCATGCCCCTCTCCCGGCCAGTACCCCTGCCCAGTTATCCCAAACGAGCTTATATCGTGAAACCCAATATACTTTCTTGCTTTATTAGCGTGTAGTTTTAGCTCATTAGATAGCTGGATGTCGTGGTGGTTCGTATCAATGAAAAGAAAATCTGTTTCTTCAATTTCTATTTGCTCTACATTTTCGTTTCTAAATTCAAAATCAAGGTGTGAATCTCTGGCTACCATTTGAACATATTCTATCCTATCGTTTGGGGTTACATCGTAGGTGATGAATTTTTTTGGGTGGGCAGATAGAAAAGCTATTGTACTATTGCAATACCGTGTACCCATCTCTGTTATATGAGTGCATTTTTCTGCATACTCTCTTAATTTAGGAAGATGTTCATTTATGTCTGAATCACATTTGCAGGCAAGTTGATATTCTTCTTCTAAATCAAGAGTGTATCTTCTGAAAAAATAATTCATGTAATCATAGCCATCATCTCCTTTTGAAAACATGGATGCCCTGTATATTTTTACATTGATATGCGGTATGCCTAATTCGTGAATGAGTATTGCGAATTGTGTTTCTGCACAAAAACGAAAATCATTATTTTGCGGTGCATAGTAGGTGTCGTATTTTCTGTCAGTCATATACCCCATCCTTTCAAGTGCAGGATATATTTTATCGCATATACTCCTTTTTGAGAACCAGCAAAATTCTTCCGAATATAAGAAGGGGTCACGAAGCACACTTCCCATGATGTACCAATAAGCCCTGTCATGTGGGAGGGTGTAATATTCAATACTTATTTTTTCGGGGACAACAAAATCAATCCTTGCCCTCATTACATAATCATACTTGAAATTGTTTTCATTTTCATATTGGCACATTAATTCGTATGCTTTTTTTACATGGCGGTATTGGTCAACTACGCATCTTATGTTCCCATTGTCTGAATCAAATATTTCATTGAATGGTGGCTTTATCCCTAATTCTAAACTTTTCTTTCTGTATTCATTGCAAGCAATTCTCATCTTATCCCTTTCATTGGCAATGTATCTTTTGTAATCGTTATTATCATCCATTAAGAAAAACACTTTAAGCCTGTCGCCAAATGTATCTCTCATTAATTGAATTTCTTGGTCGGTTAATGGGAGTGCTAACTCTTGTCTTATTGACCTTGTTTTCTTTTCAAATTGCTCCCATTGGTCAACGTGTGGAATAGGCTCTTGCGATACTGTTCTCCTTCTCAAACATCTCCTTTCTGTAACAATAAATACATCTGCATTGTTGGGGATAACTAAATTCTCCATTGCTGACTTAATAGAAAATCTTATGTTGTATGCTGACCCACTAAAGAGTATGGCTGTTCTTGTCATTTTTTATTATTTATTAATCTCGCTACCATTCTATAATTTTTGATGGGTTGGCGAAATTTTTTGAAGATTTTCGTTCTAATACGTCTTAGCATTCTTGGAGGAACTTTCCAATCAATATTTACCCACGACTTATCATTATTGGGGTTTAAATACTTTTTATACTTATTTACTGCCTGCTTCCCTAAAGCATACATTTTTACTTCTTCTATCATGGCTTGTACCAATGTTTATCTGATGGAGTAATTTGTTTTTGAAATTGGAATCCGTATGACCTAATTAAATCATCTAATTGCTGGAAACTATGTCCCATTGTGTTTAAATGGTGTTCATACTCACAAATCAAATGAATATCGTTATTGTTGGTTAGGTATTCTTTCATGCCTTCAAGTATGATATATTCTGCTCCCTGCACATCCATTTTTATAAATCCTATTTCTTTATATGCGGGATGGTTGGGAATCCAATCATCAAACCTTGTAGTATCAACTCTTTCAACTTTGTATTCTTTTCCTCTCATGTTTGATATGGCTGCTACCTGACTTAATGAAGCATTGTCTGGACATTCAGGAACGTAAATATCTATTTCACCATTGGTATTTGATAAGGCAAACTTGTATATATGGAAATCTTTCAATTCATTTATATCTCTTGCCATAATAAGGCTTCTTACATTGGTTGCTACTGGCTCAAATCCAAATACACTATACCCCAATTTTGAAGCAGGAACAGAAAACAATCCATGATTCATCCCAATATCCAAAACATATTTACTCTTGTTGGCTTTTTTCAAAATGTCTAACATCAATCTGTAATCATGGTATAGTGGTTCTTTTTTTTGTCCCCTGTATATCTTTACCCAATAATCAGGTATCATTAATGCAAAAGAGAAATTATCATACTCCATTTCATATAAATCCAATGGAGTTGTATCACCATCTAAAAATTCTATTTGGGTAAAATAGTCAGGTATCAAATCATCATTCTGCCCCCTCCACCATATATTTTTTTGCGGCACTAAAACTATCTTATTGGGATTTCTATTTAACCATGCCGCCGTTAATGAGAATGTGCTTCGTGCTGTTATCTGGTGTTCGCAACTGGATAGGGAAATGTAATCTTCCATTTCATCCCCTTCATTAAATTCAAAATTTGCATCAGGATAATTCTCTGCGGTAAATTCTCTTTTGCACCATTCATAATCATCTGAATGAACAAGAAAATTATTGCAGCCACACTCCTGCATAAATTCAACTGCTTTATGATAATAAATTGAAGGTGCTGGCGGGAAGGCTGTACTCCCAACGCAATCACCACGTCTTACTGCAATGCCCACAACATCTTTTTTCATTTCGTATGGGATGTTGAAGGTTTCTAAAATATAATCTCTGCACCAATCAAAATATTTAAAACTCTGGAAATACCCATCTAATAAAACATTATCCATCTTTGGGATTTCGTGATAGGATGGGTTGCCACTTGAATAAAATGGTTCATAATAAGTGGTTGTGTTAAAAGGTTTTTCTCCTGTTGATGGTATCGGTAATGGATTTTTTTTATGGCTATACGCATTGGCTTCTTCGGGAACATAATATTTTAAATCATGTTTTTTTGCATAAGCAATCAGGTTGGCAAGAGCATAGAAAATATTCCCTAATCTTCCGCTTAAATAGCAAGTAACACTCATATATAATTTGGATTTGGATTAATCATTTCAAGTTGTTCTTCATCATACCATGCGTGTTTTCCGGGTATTCCATCAATAGCGTATGATGGCACATCTTGTGTCACAAGGGCTTTTGAGATTACCCCCTCCTTCCCAATTATTTCAGGACTTAAATCAATAGATTCAAATTTCCCATTTACCTTATGCAAGATTAAAGAACCGTAATTAACAACTCTTACCTTGTCCCCAATTTTATACTGCATATTAATTTATTTTATACCCTTCTGTAATTTCACCAAATGTCACTCTATCATTATAAACAAAATCTTGAAATTCTTCCGGTGTGTCCATGTCTTTTACTGATACAGGTACATCCACTTTATACCCTTCTCTTAGCAAATCTAAACAAAGTTTTAGTTGATAGCTGTGGGTTAAAATATCCACCCCTTTTTTATAGGATAAATATGAGAAAATAAATGGTACAGATTTATCGGGGTTTTTCTTTGTGTAATATCTGGTAAGATAATCTGCGTGTCTGTTGTTTTCGGTATCAATAGCATGGGTGAATTTTGTATCAATTCCTGCCGCATACGCATGATAATTTAGTGCTTTCTGATCTCTTGGTAAACAAACGCCACCTGCGGGAAAACCATAAGATAAACATTTTTTACCAATTCTGCTATCACTTCCGATTGCATCCATTATATTTTCTAAGTTTTCTTCTTCCCATGAATTAATTGCTATCTCTCCTATCAGGTTGGCAAATGCAATTTTTAATGTCAGGAAACAATTAATGGAAATCTTGGTTATTTCTGCTCCTGTTAATGATAGGGTTTTAAATACAGGTTCTTTATCCATTATAGATTTATAAATACCAAACATTACAGGCGGTACGTTGTCTCCACCCATCAAAACAATATCTGCATTTCTTAGCCCATCAATAATGCTCCCCTGTGCTATAAATTCAGGGTTATATACTACGTCTATTTGTTGCGGGGATAATCTTTTCTGAACAGATTCGCAATATCTTGGCATTACCGTACATCCAATTACTAATATTTTATTGGTAATATTATTTTCTTGTATTTTGGAAATTACTTGGTCTACATATTTATGATTGTAATTGCCCCCTTCTTTTGATGGTGTTTGAACAAAAACAAATATAATGTCAGCATGATTTAAGGTAGTCAGCGTATTTGAAGTAAACATTATTTTGGAAGCCTTCAGCATATCATTTATGTATGGCTCTTTCGATTCAAATGTTTTGTTATGTAATGATGCTACATACTTTTCGTTCACGTCGCAACCCATAACATCATAGCCTTTTGAATCCAGTAACAGGGCAAATGATAACCCTAATCTTCCAATACCAATTACTGATATTCTTTTAGTCATTCTATATATCTTTTAAAAGGTTCATAAATATCTTTGATGAATGCCTTGTAAACATCTTTGACTTGTCCTCTTAATTTATCTGCATCATTGGGGTATCGGATATGAAATCTATCTCTCCATTCTTTATCAATAACATCTCTTACATGAAGGGGTATGGCTAAGATATAATCATCTGTTATGGTAATGTGGTGGTATGGAAATTTTTCTTTTAGCAATGTGAATATTTCTAATATTGACGGCCATTCTTCAGGATTATGAGGGTGGGGTGGTTGCCCTAAAAATAATCTTGCATCATCAATAATGATGATTGATTCATAGCCATATTCAGCGACACATTCAATTTCTTTTAGTAAAGGACATTCTGGGTAGCCCGTTTCATTTGGGACATCATCTGAATAATGCGCATCGAGATAAAACAATACCCATTGTCTTTCTTTACCGCCTTTCCGTTCCAATAATTCAGAAATTACGTTTGGCAAAAGTGTTGTACTGTCTCCAATCAATGATATTATTCTACCTACCTTATTGGGGAACTCTGGTCGTTCAGGTATCAGTTCTATTGTCCATATTTTATCAAAAAATCTGAACGCTTCTAAAGATGATTGCCCCGATGCTGTACCAGTTTCAACAAGAAATGGAATTTCATATTTATCCTGTAACACTTTAACTAAGTGCATTGGCAATCCTCCCGTATCAACTCCCAATGTTTTATATCCCATCTTTTTATTATGTATATAAATAATTTAATAAAATATCCTTACCGGAATATTCTGTATTTTTTTCTATGAACGATAAACATTTTTTAAATGGGAAGTTGTCTATGTAATACCCTTTGCATAAGCCAGATTTTGCCTTATAATGAGCATAATATAAATCATAGGATATACCCAACTCTTTTATTATCTGAGAAGGCTTAAATCCATGTTCTTTTAATTCTTGGATTTTTGGACACAGTTCAAACCCTCTCTCGTTAGAATAAGTTCCTTTTAATTTTGGGTCACGAAATAAAATATTGCCAGCCCTATTTGAGAATGGCATATACGCTATGTATTTAGAATCTAAGGCAACTAAAGCAAAAAGGTCAACATCCCCTTGTTTATATGCATTCCCACGTCTATACCCATTCCTATGCACATTGAAAGAATATACCCTTTTTTGAGTTTTTGATTTTTGATAAGCATACCGAGCTTGGTACGTTGTTTTTATTTGTACCTTATAGAGTTTACTGCCCGATTCTACAATCAAATCATACGGCCTGTCATAAACCATATATGCCTCGAATCCGCTAAGTAGTAAATCGGCACATACTAAATGCTCGCCTATTCTTCCGAATCTTTTAGCATCCGACGAAACGAATGATGTTGAGTTTTCGTTCATAAAAAAACAAAATCCCGCAAACAGAAGGTATATCACTTTCAACCGGAGGTTGGAAATGCAACTGTTTACGGGAATTTGAATTAATGATTTCATAATTGAAAGTGATATACGCTACAAATATAATTATTATTTTATAATATAGCAACCTAAATTTACTATATCGCCGTCTTCCGGTAATAAATACAACCCTTCGTTTCTTGTAAACTCTTGCACCGCTCTGTTTACTCCATAATTTTCATTCCCAAAATCGTGAAAGGCAATTATGCCGCCTTTGACAACCTTTGGATAAAAAGATTCTATATCTGCCTTTACAGAATTATAGTCGTGGGCGGCATCAATATAGCAAAGGCTAAGAGATTCGTCTGGTATATGCGCTGCCATTTGATACGAAAAACCCTTCAACAATACAACATTTGGTTTGTCTCCAAATATTTTTTTTACTTGCTCGTAGTTGGTGTCGTGCCAACTTTGTTCAAAACTTGCACATCCATCAATGAATGGCACTCTCTCCCAAATATCAATCAGGTATAATTTCTCTAACCCCCACCCATACATCTCTTGCGAAAATATTCCTTCGGCCGTCCCCACTTCAGCAACCACCATTGGCAATCCAAGATGCCTCATTAGTTTTGGTAAGTCTTCTCTTGTTGTTATTTCCATGTTTATAGTTTTACCCAAGTTTCAGGTATTACATCTGATGTATTCATCCCCATCCATCCTGACGTAAACCAATCTTTAGGTGTTATAATTATTTTGTTTTCATTTTTATTAATCCAACTTCCCCACCAAGAAAAAGTGCTGCTACTATTGATGTTATGTTCGCAACAGCTTATATCTATTAAATCCTGCACTTCGCTTGTGTTGGTTGAAAATTCACAATCTGTTCTATTGCCAAATTCTTTTCTGCACCATGCTATTTCATCACTAAAAAATTTAAATCTATACCCCTCAAATTGTTTCATGGCATTTTCGTACCATTCTTTTGTCACTTCGGGGTGCTTATTTCTCAACTGTAAATAATCGCCCCTTCGGACATGGACACTAACAATGCCTTCTTTCTTTTCATACGGATAGCCAAATAAATAAAGTATCTCATTCCTGTAATCTTTAAAATATTTTTCCGATTGCCAATAACCATTAAGAACTACTTGCTTATCCTTCCATTCTTCTTTCCATTCTACCGATTGATACTGCATCCCATTTTCATTTATAAGAACATCTTCTCTCCCTTGCACCCAGTTTGGATTGACAAGATGTTGCAGGTATAATGGATTCCAATGTTTGTTGTCTGTTCTGTTGGGGAATGAAAACTCTTGCCCATGTTTTAATGCAATTGCGATTGTATGTGCAGCCTGAAATAATACGTTGCCAAGACGGCCATAAAATCTTGTTCCTATCATCCATTAACCTGTTTATTTACCCATGAATAAAGTTTCTCCATTCCCGTTCTCAATGGCTGCGTTGGCGACCACCCCAATACTTCTTTTATCAATGTATTGTCGCTGTTCCTCCCTCTTACACCAACAGCATTAGATTCTACGTTTTTTATATAAAGTTGTTTGCCACTAAGTTGAATTACCATTTTTGCTAAATCGTTTATGGAAATAATTTCATCACTCCCGATATTTACTGGTTTATAATATTCACTATCCATTAATCTTATACAACCTTCAATAGCTTCGTCTATGTATAGGAATGATCTCGTTTGTTTCCCATCCCCCAAGACTTCAATAAACCCTACTTCTTCAACTTCACTAACCTTTCTGCACAATGCTGCTGGTGCTTTAGCTTTCAAAAAATCAATCGTTCCTTCTTCTCCAAATACATTATGAAATCGTACAATCCTAATATTTAATCCGTAGTTTCTTCGGAATGAATCGTAAAGTCTTTCGCTAAATATCTTCTCGTATCCGTACTCGCTATCTGGGTTTGCGGGATATGCCTCTGATTCTTTTAACCCACTATTGTTTGGGTCTTCTTGTATTTGTTGAGGATATATACAAGCAGAACTGCTATATAAAATCTTCCCTACTTTATATTTAGATGCCCAATATGCTACATTAAGATTTATCAACGCTGAATTGTGCATTACATCTGCATCATGTTCTCCTGTGAAAATATAATTAGCACCGCCCATGTCGGCTGCGTACTGAAATACTAAATCAAATTTTTTGCTCCGTGTTGTTTGCTCTTTATATGGTAACACGCCAATATCCATAATCATATCAATTAATTCTTTTGGGGTGTACCCTGTTTTTATATTTTCTAAGGCATTAATATCAATTTCAATAACCCCTTTGCCTTCTAAAAACATAACGTTTGCCACAGTTTCACTTACTCTTAAATCTCCAATAATAAATTCATCGGCTTCGCTCTTTGAAAATTCAGGATATTTTAAATCAACCCCCCTTACCCAATAGCCATCTTTCTTTAACCGCTTTACCATGTGACTTCCTATGAACCCTCCTGCGCCTAATACAAGTGCTGTTTTCATCTTAACTCTTTTAATTTTTGTAAAATTGATTGATGAAACCCAACTGGTGTTCTATGATTGTTGCTATTATAATGAGAATTGCCATGAATCCTGTGATGGTAATGAAGGCTTGGAGTTATATATAAATTATTACCGGCTTCAAACCATTTGCTCATAAAATAAATTGAATCCGAAGTAACGGGGTCTACGCTGCCATCCCAAACCTTAACGTATTCACCCCGATTAACAAAATAATTACAAGCATTTAAACACACTTCAAACATTGGTCTGTGTATATAATCTGCTACATTCTGTTTGCTAATAAGCAAACCTTCATAATTTCTAAAATCAAATTCTGGTTTTGCAAACGAAGGCGTTAGTATTGTCTTGGATGCCCATGCAGGAAATGAAAAAAGAACATCTAAATAATTTTTATCAATTACATTATCGCTATCCAGTAAAATATTCCACTCCATATCTGAATGACAAATGGAAACAAATTTATTTGCATAGCAATCAAGATTCTTTTCGTTCCTAACTAACTTAACTTTATCTAAGTTTTTGCACAACGATTGTAATTCCTCCCACTTATTCCAATCGCTTGCATCATCTACTATTGTTATTTGCTGGACTCTTTCATCATCATAAACATCCCTAAATGATTCAAGGGTCATGTGACTTCTGTTATAAGTGGGGATTGAAATGCCAATAGTTCTCATCTTCTTATTTCTCCAACTTTTTGTGAAAATCTTTGTTCTAAAAATGGTTTCCATGAAATGAAATTCCCCCCAATATCGCTTATCCCGTCCCTTTGGCTTACTAAAAATGGAAAGGTGCAATACGAATGCCCCATATCCTGTATTTCTGACACATACCAGTTGTCTATGGGATAGCCAAAATCCCTTGCCATTATTTCTTTCATCCCTTGCAGAGAATAAATTACGGCATGAGTTGAAAATGCTTTTATCACCCGTATCAGATTTGCCGAATGCCACTTACACCCATTTGATGTTATCTGGCATCCCAAAAAAATCATGTGATAATTCTCTGGTAATTGTTGTATCACCTTATCCATTACCGGATGAAATAAATGAGGGTATGTAATAATTTCTGCATCATCTTCAAATACCAATAAATGCCGTGTACCTTTTTCAATTTCTTCTTTGAATAAATTAGCCATCGTGTCCCTTAATCCTCTTGCCCCTTGCTCTTTATCATGGAGGGCGTTTATTCTGTCAAATGGTATCTCAAATTTTTCCATCATTTCAGTAAACACAAGAAACCTGTCCTCCCTATGAAGAAGATTTAAGCAAACAATACGTCCTATTTTATTTAGCCATTCCATTAAAAAAATATCAGGCAACAGCGCATATAATACCCCTT
>Ga0255334_1000550_pt1 | contig 27692 bp, 21 predicted proteins | sample EtOH5_35cm_T3_12_FD_202080 | JGI IMG/M metagenome (GOLD analysis project Ga0255334, IMG submission 202080) | Sandy soil microbial communities from University of British Columbia, Vancouver, Canada - EtOH5_35cm_T3_129 | ecosystem: Engineered > Artificial ecosystem > Sand microcosm > Unclassified ... | reverse complement strand
TCCAGCGTCGGCGACCGTCCTGCGCTCGCTGGCAAAGACGAGAGCGGCACCCAGGGATACGATGCGGCCTGCAAAGAAGCCGGCGGTCCACTCGGGCGAATTGTCAAAGCAGGCATAGGTACGGCGCGCGGCGAGCAAGTGAGTTGGCTGCCAGTGTCCGAGGGGCGAACCGACAATGTGATGCCAGCGCGAGCACACCCGACGGAGAAGTACGCGCTGCGAGGGGTCGAGAAATGCGTTGCCCCGAGAATCGCTGCCATTGAGAATGAGGTCCCACAGTTCGTTGGGCAGCCAGTCGGCCGGACAGGACCGCGGGAGGCGCGCACAAAGACGTTGCCGTTGCTGGCGACCGCGTTTCTTGTGGGTCATTGCTTTCGAGATGTGAGATGTTCCTACCGGGGAAAGGCTTCCGGGCCCCGTTTGGGGGGGGGGTGCAGGAACAAATGGTGGCCAATCGAAAAGCGCCGGAGATACAATACGCGCATTGTGCGCCCAGCGCGGGGAGCATCATTGCCTTTGCGCCATCCACGATGGCCCAAAGATAACAATGCAAGGGGGCGCACCAACTCTCCACCCCAATGTCGAGGGAACAAAAGGTATTTGGACGACAACGCTTTTGGATGAGAATAGAAACATGGGTCCTGCTATGGTACATGTATTTTACAGCAGAAAAGGCATAGACTCAAAAGGAAGCACCGCCGACGCGCCGACCGTCACTAAAGCAGCGGCGCAGGTGCAGACGCCGCACGGTCGTGCTCGAATCGGATACACTGCCCCACGAAGCGCGCGTTTCGGCTAGCTGGCAGGTGACGATGCGGTTGTCAACCGTATGAGCGCCTACACGCACCTGCGCACCGTATTTGTGATCGCAGCGCGGCGTGTTCTTCCACAAGAGCACCTCCCAACGTGTGCCGTCGTCCATCCTGCCCTTGATCACGAGAGACACATCGGTGGCCTCGGACACTGTAAACGTTGTTGAACGCAAGCTTGCGTGCTTGTGCACAAATACACCCTCGTTGATGTCAACGGTAAACTGGACTCGAAAGGCGGCGGGCGAACAGATGTATAGGGGCTGTGCGTATTTGCCCAGTTCCTCCAGTAGGGTAAAGGGGCAGGTATCGAGCGACGCGCCCCGTCGCCTGCCTCGCCATAGTAGGGAACCCAACCGACGCAGCCGGTCCATATCCTCTTTCTTTCTCTCTGCCCCCGTGTATGGGTGTGTATCACTTTTTGTTGATGTCGAGACTGATCGTTGTCGGTCCCTGTCTTTATAAGGAGATACACCCGCGCAATGGGATTGGGCGGTCATAGTCTACCGCTGCGGGGCAAAAGGTGGGCACTCTTTCCCTTTGCACGCGTACCAACGCACCAGCAGGGTCCACGCAGCGAACCAAATCGTTTAGCCTCCGTCCGATTTCCTGGTACACGCAGAGGATCCGGGTGTCACGGGTCAATCATTGGTCCTCCCGCCAAGGACCAATTGCCAAAAAGCCACCCCAAGAAAAGCGTCCCTTTCGACAGAGAGATCACCACAAAGGCAGATCGAGCAGCAGTAGCAGGCGCGCGCAACCGACCCCCTGACCATGCAGTCACTCGACCCTATTGTGAGTGAGGATGAGCGTGCGTACTGGTGTGCATGTATTATGGAGCGCCTCCGAGGAGGTCACCTGGACTTTGGGCTGGGCGACGTGATGGACGAGAGCGACTGCGAGAGGCTCTGTATGCAGAAAAAGGGACACAGACGACTGCTCGACCAGAGTCGTGCGTACAGGGCGCTCGTGCTCGACATGGTGGGGGCAGACGAACGCGGTGATGCACTCGACGTCGGCCATACCCTAAACGTGTTTGACCAGGAGCAGAACAAGGACGGCACAGGCGACGATAATGATAACGGGGTCGGGACAACAAAGGGCAAGACTGCACAAGGAGCCAGGAGGCGCAAACCGTGCACCCCCAGAGAGTGTCTCAAAAAGAGCGCTGCACTGGGCCGGTTTTTCATTGACAGGTACCGCGAGCCTCAGTGGACGCTCCTCTTTTACCACCGCCTCGATCGGGGCGCTCTGTGCATCGACCTCTATGCCACAGACGTTGAAGAGGCCGAACTGCAGTCTTTGCGCGATAGGTTTCCGGGTATGGCAGAACGCTGGAGACCCGATCGGTTCGGCGTCGATGGCGCGGATAGGAGCATGTCGGAGCGGCGGCTGCGCGCGATGCGCACGGCATTGGACCGGGTTCTGGCCGAACGTCATCTCGTGGTGCGCAAACCCGGCTCCCTGCCGTTCCAGTACAAGATCGGGCCCTCGCCGGATGCACCGCCGGAACACCGCCGAGGCCACCATTTCCTGTGCTGTCGCGCGCTTTGCTGCCTCTTTTGTCGCTGAATAAATGTATCCTGAAATGATTTGGGCCCTCGACGGTTGGTGTTTTGGCGCCGTGCCTCGTTCAAAATCGCATTGTGAGTGCCGTCCAATCACGCGCGACTGCACGCAAGTCTGTGCATCGCAAAAGAGACAGAGAGAAGAGAAGAGTGCGCGTCGTCCTCCTAAACACACAAACGCCTACATCCAGAGACAGTCACGCACGCGCGCACTCATACATACACACTTGCGATGGCCAAAAAGCCAACTAGACGCGGGGGGTCGGTACGATTCCTTGTGACCCTAAACGCCGCCCGAGGTGTCCTTGCCATCTATGTCGTTTGCTGCCATGTGGCTCTCTGTCTGTGTGCGCTATGGTATGCGTGGACCATGGTCGCATCGTGTGTGTTTGCCCTATCGACCTACATGCTCGTTCGGATGATCTTTTTCGGCGAGGGACGCCCTATGGTTATCTCTACGTCGGCGAGCATGCCTACCGTCAGCCCAATGGACACGCACGAGAAGGGTATCGACGACCTTCCCGACCTGCTGTTGAGGCACATGTTTGCCTTTATGCCGTGCGTCGTGCTTCACGCCAACGCCGCGCGGGTCTCGCGCCGCTGGTACCGCACGGCTCGGTGTCAGCGCGGAACGGCGCTGTGCGCGACCGCCGCCGATGCAATCGAAAAAAAGGCGCAGTGTCGGTTGGCTATCGGTGCCGGCCATCTGCAGTGTCTTAGTCATGCGCGCGAGCAGGGGTGTCCCTGGGACAAGAGCGATTTCGAAGAGGCCGCCGCCGAAGGTCGTGTAAACATGTTGCGCTTTATGCGCGAACGGGGTTGCCCGTGGGGACCCGAAACGTTTCACAGGGCGGCGCGCAACGGCAACATGGACGCTGTGCGATTCCTTCATGAGAGCGGATGCCCGTGGAACGCCGAAACATGCGCCGCTGCCGCCTGGCAGTGCGACTTGGACGTATTGCGCTATCTGCACGAGAGTGGATGTCCATGGGACAAGACGGTATCCCAACGTGCAGTCAGCATGGGCAACATCGAGATGCTCGTCTATGCGTGCGAAAATGGCTGCCCGATGGGAGACACCTTATGCGAGACTGCGGCACAAATAGGCCACATTGACATGTTGCGCTACCTGCACGAAAAGGGGTGTCCCTGGGACGAAAAGGTGTGTCGGTGGGCTGCCACCAAGGGCAAGGTCGAGATTCTCGCCTATGCCCACGAAAATCGATGCCCGTGGGAAGATAGTCTGTGCGACAGTGCTGCACGCGCAGGCCATACCGATGTTTTGCGCTACCTCAAGGACAATGGGTGTGAGTGGGACGAGGGCACGTGCGCGGCGGCCGCCGGCGCAGACCGGCTGGAAGTGTTGCAGTTTCTGCACGAGAACGGCTGCCCGTGGGACGAGAGCACATGCGAGGCCGCCGCCAAAAGCGCCAGTGTCAAAACCCTCCGGTACGCGCACGAGAATAGCTGCCCGTGGGACAGGCGCACGTGCGAAGCGGCGGCCAAGAGGGCAACGGTTGACGTGCTCCAATATGCGCACGACAATGGATGCCCATGGGACCGGGGTACGTGCGAAGCTGCGGCCAAGGCGGGGAGCGTCGAGACGCTAAAGTATGCCCATGAACACGGATGCGCGTGGGATGAGGGCATATGCGCCGCGGCCGCCATGTGGAACGCCCTCGGCTGTCTGCACTACCTGCACGAGAATGGCTGTCCCTGGAACGAGGACACGTGCCGATGGGCCGCAAGGTGTGGCAAGATGGACGTCTTGGCCTATGCTCATGAGAACGGCTGCCCGTGGGATAAGCGCACGTGCGAGGCGGCGATCGAGGGCAACAGAATCGAGGTGCTTAGGTATGTCCACGAGCATGGCTGCCCGTGGGACGAACATGCATGCCGCATAGCTGCCGCGCATGGCAACACCAAGTTGCTTCGCTATCTGCACGAGCACGGGTGTCCGTGGGACGGGCGCACGCGTGCGGCGGCGGTCGTAGGTGGCCACATCGGTGCGCTTCGCTACGCTCACGAGAATGGATGCCCGTGGGACGTTGGCGCCCTGACCACGATGGCGCACACCCACGGCTCTGCTGCGGTACGTCGCTACCTGACCGACAATGGTGGCCCCTGCGAATCTTGATCCTTGGCCTCCTCATCGGATATATGATCGCCACGTTTACACCACACAAAACAAACCCTTCTTTCCCATCTCTATACTGATATCGTACGCCCAGTGTTGTTTAATGGCTAGCAGCTTGGCGGCGAGCCGGCTTGCCGATGCCCACAAGCCAGCCGGCTGAGCCGTGGCTCAAGCTGAGAGAAACATTCTCTTTGGTGAAAACGGCAACAAAAACAGTTGTGCACTAATCGTGCTCAATCCGCACTAGTGCGAGTAATGCGACGATGGCATTCCTACTCAGCACAATGGCCTTTAAGAAATGACAGTGTTTCGTGTTCGTTTTTTGCACAAACCGTACTGTTTCGCACGCAGTCTGAACCGCAGCTAAGCCGGCCCCACGCCAGCTAGTCATTAGACAGCACTAGTGTTGCTACACAAACACGACTTTTCCGCGCGATCCTTTACGCGGAAGCGCACATCCGCTTTATCGATGAAATGCTCGTGTTGGCATCCATGGGGGAGATGAGCAAGTGCAAAATGATTGCGTTTTACGGTGTCCAACAGCCAACTGATCGGTCCGTTTCGACACAACCCACGCTTGACCGCCGAAAACGGATGTCCTTGGCACCCGCACGTGCCCAAGGGTGCTACCAAAAGTGGACGCCTTGACATTGCCAAGTGGGCCCACTCACATGGGTGCCCGCTGGGACCCAGACTTTTGACTCGACGTTGCGATGCATGGGCGCCTCGATATGCCAAGGTGAACGGTCACTCGCGGATGTCCGCGGGACCGTGCCAGGCCCTGCAGGAATGCCAGCAGGACCGGCAACACGCACATTGCGCGCTGGATCAATGCTCTTGCCGCAAATTGATACATAGGCGTGCGGCCTCTAATAGAGGAGGATCTCCTTGCCAAACCGTATTTCTCTCACAGTCTCATATCTGACCCTGTGCACGACCTTGTCGAAATGGGCAGGTTATTCTTTAATGGGCCTGAATGGTATCATGCAGAGGTGCACTCCCTCCCCGCCCCCTTCAGTCGGTTACCTCGGCATCGGCACCGGCGGTTGTCGTTATGACCAGCGGTTCCTCGTCCAGAGGGGGCAGCAACTGCGGCCAGATAAAGTCGAGTTTAAACACGTGCGAATGATGTAGCATGTAGATGGCCTGTCTCTTGCAGCACGGATCGTAAGAGGTGTAGTGCACAACTTCATGGACATGAGGCGTAGATTGGCAGTAGCGAGCGCCACAGCACGGGCACTTCCATGTCGTCCAGTGCGGTTTCCCTTTCATGCAGCAGCGCGTTTTGTGTATGATGTTGTACGTCAGCGGTTCCCTTTGAAAACACGTTCCATGGGGGCAGCGGCGGATGTCCAGCCGACACTCTTGGCACCTAAAGTCCTCCATGACTTGCATGGCAAGAAAGGGAAAACAACAAGAGTATCTCCCTTCCCTGCCAAAGGATATCTGTCGCGGCACGCCCCCTCCATGCCTTTGGTCATTTGCTGAAAGGCCGCTGGAGCGCCAGCAGGCCTCCGGAAGCCACTCGAACGAATCGTTTAGCCCGTCAAAGCGCCGGCGACATTGGCGCCGATCGGCGCGAGTCGGCGGCGGTGCGAAATGACCACGGTGTGATGCAAACTTGATACAAGGCATGGAACCTATCCTGCCGGTACTTCTTGCACGCACATTGCCCAGTGCCAAGCTTGGACATGGGCTCTGCGTCTTGACCGAGCGCAAGGCACTACCGGTCTTGACAAACCCTTTGAGTGCAAGCCAAGGCTTGCGCCCGTGTGTGGGCGATGAACCAGCAATGTGTTTGATTTGGGGGCCATTCACAATGAATTCGTTTTGTCTGTGCATTCAAAAATTGGACTTTCCGTTTGATCTCGAGCCGAGACTAATGCTGTTTAATGGCTAGCAGCTTGGCGGCGAGCCGGCTCGCTGATATCCACGAGCCAGCCGGCTTGAGTCGCGGCTCAAGCCCAGAGAAACGTTCTCTTTGGTGAAAACAGCGAGAAGAGCGATTGCGCACTAGTCGTGCTCAATCCGCGCCGACCTCAAGAATACAACCGCTGGCATTCCTACTTTGTACCCTGGCCTTTAAGGCCGCCTCCCAAGAATGACGTTCTTTCACGTCGTCACTCGCAGTATTGACATTTTGAATCTATTTTTGAATTCTTATTGGTTTTCAGACGCGACGACGCAAAGGAACGTCATTCTTGGGAGGCGGCCTTAAAGAAAAAAGGGCTGGAAAAACGCGCAAAACGTTTTCCTATTGAACAGCGAGAGAGAGAGAGAGAGCGTGTTGCTGTGTGCGTGGTCACCACCAAAGCGATTGTCGTTGCTGTGCCGATGGGTATGAAACAGGGCCTTCCAATACAAAGGACCGATCCCGACGGTAACTAATGCTCGGCCCGTGCGCACGCCCCTCGAGCAAGTGGACAATGGGGGCCCTTTTTAAAAAGGGAGCACGGTGCGGCCCATCAGCGAGTCTTGCGCCCGAGAAACCTAAATGGCTGTGCCAGCGGCCTCGGATGGTACCTTTTGGATGTCCCTGGTTTCATTTGATGACTAATCGAATACGGTTAAGCTTTAGTTCTGGTGTGCTTGAAAACAGACACAATATATCTATATATTTGGAAAGCTTAATAACCTATCGCGTATGAACGCCAACGGTCGCATTCTCATGATCGCTTAGAAGCGTACTCCAATTGGGCACGCCTGAAAGCGCGTATGACACTGTCGATGGCCGTATCCACCATACCCAGCAGCGACATCATACTTGTGGCGCACATGATCGTTTCATGTAGCACATCAGCGCACTCGAGCGGATGGATCGCTTTCGGCATGCCATTAGCGACACAGGCCAATCCTTCTGCAAACGTATTTTCGTTATCATTGAAAAAGGAGACCATCCAGTGCACTGCATGTCGATCGTTCTCCTGGTCGAGTGGGATGCGACGCCCGCATCGCAGGGCATCCATGATCTTGGCCATCTCAAATGATCCGTAGCCGCCATACACATTGCACATGAGCGTGGCAGCGAGCGCGGTCCACACGCCCAACGCCACCAGTTTCTGGGATCGGTCGGTATGCCCGAGAACCGACGCCACGACCGCGGCCGGCAACCACGATTCGAGCGGACAGTAGTGGGGTTGCGTACGCCTAAAGCCGTACGGGCACTGTCGGCGCGGATAGGAAGCCTCATCGGCAAACACCATGGCGTTGCTGCTGTTTGCCAGGGCAGCGCACAGTGTGATATGATCCATGCAGAATGCTACGTCCAGACGGTCAAACCAGTAGTCCATGCCCAAAGCATCGCAATTCGAAAGTAGCAGCATAATGTCGCTATGTCTGTCGGCGTAGGCCAACTGGGCGATGATATGGGAAACCACGTACCCGCACAACCAACTCCTCCTGCGCTTGTCCTCCCGACCCAGGCAGTCAATGTTTCTGGAGTGCGCACGCTGATGTAGCAGAAACCAGAGACGCAAAGCAAAAGGGCTGCAACATCGCGCACAGGACAGAGCGATGGCAGTCATGCCGTTGGGCTCCCATGTCGTCTTGTCAGTGAGGCTTGGAAACATTTGTGCCGATTCGGCTAACATGTGTCCGGCATCGACGGCAAGCCGACCACACCATCGAACGTTGCAGTAATTGCGTGGGCCACAGTAGCGGCTTGTCCACCATTCATCGGACTCGACGTAATCATCGCGTGTCTTTGATACTAGAGCACCAGTGTCGCGAACGTGCGGAGCGTCCCCATGGATCGCCGGGAATTGGCCGTCCGGTAGGTTCCACATGTGCCACCACAGTGCGTCCCTAACAAAGTCAGGGTTGGTGCACGCGGCCTTGTGCACGAGTCCGCTCGATCCAGCGGCGAGCAGCGCTGCCAATGATGGCGGGTCGGTTTGCTCGAATATGCGCCGAAGCAGTTCGCCAGGCATGCACGCCCACGGACAATTATCCTCGCGCGTGTCATGAGGTTTTCCTTGCCAGTAGGCAAGGAAGGGACCGAGCCGCTCGGTCACGGCGTGGCACACTTCTATGGGGGTCTTGGTGCTCCGCATACCCGCTGATAGTCAACAATGTAATGCAGCAGACTTGGCAAGTTAACCAGTTTACGTGCGGCAGTCGGGCGCTTGTTTGCAATTAGCTGGACTGATTCTCTGTCGAGCGTCTGTTTCGCCAGTTGGCAGTGCCCTTGGGATGACATGATTGCCGTTTTGCCTCTTGAAAACGCCACATGTTCTGATTGGTTCCCGAATGCGTTTGTCAGTCCTTGTTTGTGGTGCAAAGCAAAACACAATCTACCACGCACAAAAGGAACCAAAGAATCATACGGCGGCTTACCATGTCAGCCGACGATCTGCCCAGCGAAGTGCTGGCAAGCATATTCCAATGGCTCTCGTGCGTCCAAGTCTTTGTGCAGGTGGGACGGACTTGTTCCCTGTGGCGCTCGGTATCCCTCGATCCGTTGAATCGTCGTTTGTGTATGCTCCATCCGATAGAGGCAAAGAATCTATCAAAAGAACCGTCTGCAGCCGTTGCTTTGCGCCGCGTCGTGGCGGCTGGACACATTGCGTGCGTGTGCAATCTCTGGCGAGGCAATACGCCAGACGATGGAACGCTGATCACGCTGGCAGCGCGGCATGGCCATACCAACGTCCTCCAGTGGTTCATTGAAAAGGGCCATAGAAGCAACCACGATGCATGCTTTGAGGCAGCACAAGGGGGTCACACTGCCTGCCTGAAACTGCTCCACAGGGCCGGCCATCGCTTTGACGAGGAAGCATTGCGAATCAGTGTCATTCGAGGGCACGTCGACTGCGTCGACTATATGCTCTCGAAAGGGTGCAGGCAAGAGCGTCGCGATTTCGAAATATGCGACGGGCCGCCAACGCCCGCCCACTTTGTTTGCGTGGAAAAGGTCATCGCTGCCGGCTTTCGGCCCAACGACTTTGGAGACGAGAGCGCCGTCAAGAATGGTCATCTTGACTGCCTGTGCCTGTTTGGAGGCGAGAGTTGGTGGGACGAGGAGGTGTGCGCAATGGCCGCCCGTCGCGGCAACGTACAGATGCTACGCTATCTACATGAGAACGGATGGGACTGGGACGGCAATACCTGTGCAGGCGCTGCCGGGTCGGGCCACCGTGACTGCCTCGTCTACGCGCTCACCAACGGGTGTCCGTGGAAAGAAAAGCACCTCTACCAGATTATTAATGCCGGTCTCTGGTCGGCCTTTGTCTCGGCTGCCAAGCCCGACGAAAATAACAACAGACCATCGCGCACCGCAGCATCGCTCGGCCGTCTCGACCTTTTGCGTGACGTTTGCGCAAAGGGATGGAAGTGCGATCAAGGGACGTGCGCAAAAGCCGCACAAGCAGGCAGCCTTGCTTGCCTCGCCTACCTGCACGATCGAGGGTGTCTGTGGGACCAACAGACTTGCCACGCCGCCCTCCTCACCAAGAACCGACGGTGTTTCGAATACGCTGCGTCGCGCGGTTGCCCGATGGACACATTCGACAAAAGGGCGGCTATCGAATTGGGGTGGATGACTGAACCGCAGGCGTTGCCGCTCAATGCTCAACAGCTGGCCCGAGCGTCGACCTCTTCTCAGCGGCGTCGACGCCGACAGAGGGCCCGCAGGGCCAAAGAGGGACCACCGTTAATGCTGTGATACTACCCTAGATTGTTGATGCCTCGTTGGTGTTTTCTCTATACCTCCCTCTCCTCGTTTCCGTTTCGGTCGCGTCGCCTTTATGGAATATGAGCAATATCATGCTGGAAATGCGCAGAGACACTTTTTGCTCTGCCCCCCCGTGCGGCGCTTTGCGATCGTTTGCCATGTCATGTCTATCGAATGGTGTGGACAGGTTCGCTACCAAAGCTGCTGTCTGTATGTTACGCAACAAGGATTTGGCACAGAAAGACTCGCCCTTTTGCGCTCTTTGTTTAACCCAAAAAGAAGGAATCGGTTGCGCGACAAAGTAAGAGGGAGGGTCATAAATCGTGAAACCGAGGATCGGTACGAGGGTGGATGGCGATGAGATTGCCCTCGAACGCGCCAAAGTCTATGCGGGCGCGCTGTGCGATCCAACGAGCGATCCCACGGTGTGCGTTCGAATCATGCGTAAGGGCCAAGGTCAAATATTGTTTGGGATGCCAGGGAGCACCGCAGTGCTCGATGGCATCGTAAAAGGTGCCCTCTAAACCTGACCGTATGGCAGCGTCACAGGCGCTTGCGCACCATCGACATCCGTGCTCGATAAGCAATCGAATGACTTTGCTCTGAGCGATACGATCTACCCTTTGCGCCGTACTGGTGGCGATCCAGAGCGTGTTTTCGCCCACCGCATATCCTCTGGCCAGGAGCCATGCGAGGGTGTCGGGCTGTCCGTTTTGGATACACACACAACTCGGGAACGTGTCGTCAAGTGAGGGTACAGAGCAGCGGTTGTTATGCAACCACTCCAACACTTGGACATAGCCTTCTCGAGCAGCGTCTAGAAAGGTGTGCTCCGAAAGTTCTAGCCATCCGCGGTCTTGAAGGGTGGCTAGTGCGGCGATGAGCACACCCTGATCGACCGTACCCTTGGCGGCACCATATCCCTTGTGCGCAAAGATGTCCTCGCCGTGATGGCGTTCGTGTTCCATGATCCACGGGATGGCGTCCATGCGTTCCTCCAGGGCAACTGCAATCATGAGTCGCGTATAGCATCTGTCGTCGGGCGGTGGAAATCGACCCGTTATGCGATGCCATTCCTCGTACTGCAAGAGATTGCTGATTCGGCTCAGCATGGGTATATCAAATGCCCATCTTGGCTCCCATTTCACGATGCCAGAGTCAAGTGCCCACGCAACGACCAGTGCATCCGTCATGGCACAAAATGCCCGCGGCAGGAGCGAGGCCAAGTCCACGCGGCCGTCGGCTGCCAGACAACGCAGCACCGACAAAGATCCTTTGCATACCGCCGTTCTGACCAGCCAGTCGGTCGACGTTGAGAGGGTGCTCTTCCACGAGGCGACTAATCGGGGTCCGTCATCGACGTTGATGAGATAATGATACCACGAATCGATAACAAAGTGCTGATGTTGGATGTCGACTTGGAGTTGTGCAGTCACGCCCTCGTAACCGGCATGAAAGGCCTCGCTAGCGGTCTCTGGCGTCCACTCGAAACCACGCTCTCGCAACCACAACACCATTTCGTCATCTTTTCTTTTCGCCGCCGCCAGCAACAACGACGAGAGGTCGGAGATGGAATGGACAAATGACGGCGGTGGCCTGCCATCGAGAAGCCATCGAGCGACACTGGATCGGTCGGTGGCTATGGCCTCGCACGCGACCGTCCACGGAATGGCGCGTGCGAGCGTCCAACAGTAGCGTCGTCCTTCCGCCAGTTGGCGACGCCAAAGATGACACACGGCATACGCAGCGATGCGGTCAACGCGGTCCGTAAATTCGACGAGGATGTGGCGCACAAGTTCATCGGGGAGGTCAGCGATAGACGTCATGACGCATGGCCAGCGCTTGCTTATGGTCGACCAAACTAAAATGGTCTGACACTGTCATTAGTTAGGTAAACTATGGCTGGGACGGTGCCCAGTAGGATTCGAACCAACGGCAAACAAACGACGAGACTATTAGTGTTGAACGGCTTGCCAATCACCTCGTTTCCCACCAAATCCACGCTTGGTCTTTCACCTATGCCATGATAAATCCTTGTTTTTGCGAGTTAGTGCCAGATCGTTAAACACCGTTGGTCTCGCGCAAACAAAGGTGCATCGTCGTCCCGGTGCCTTGCTGTGGTTGCAATATGAAAACAAACAGATCAAAAAAGGTCGATAAGGAACCATCCGAGACATCACTCATACACTACACGCGCGTGCACGCCGACTAGTGTCCAACGCAAAGACAACCGTTGGCATGCGCCCATTCCAAAACTTTTGTGTGGCCCCTGCGCTTTGCGCTCAAACAGATGCGTTCGTTCCAGGGACATCCATTCTCATACGCCCACTGCAACACGTGCAGATGCCCGTGTGACGCCGAACTGGAACAGGTCTCAGTGGAAATACCGCTCGGGACCGTGGTTCTTGCTTCGGTCTATGGCGAGATGAGATCAATCGGCTCTTTCTCGTCGCCACTCAACGCGATGGGATTATGCGGTGCATCAAAGGTATCGCTGTGAACTGGCGCGAGAGCCGTTCGTGGTCAAAGAGACTATGAATCCCTCAGTCTAATATGTAAATAGGTTTTAGCAGGTGGGTCGCCAGTAAACGATTGCTGACCTTGGTGTGAATGACAGAGAAATCGCTTGGGCGGGGGGGGCTCATAGGACCAGGCATAGTAGCAAAGCCTGTCTTTCTTTCCACACCAAAACACAACATGAGCGAGACTGTTACTACCTAAGCCAGCGAGGGCTTGACGTTTACGATCGATGCTAGTCACAGTCGTACGGAGCGCGAGTTAAAAGACCTTGTCAGGCCTAACCTGATGTAGAAGGCGACGTCGACTGCCAAGGTCCAAGCATGGCAGCAGCGCCCATCCACTACCTCGAAATAGAGCCTCCTGCGGGACTTTTCCTGCTCCGATCAACTTACGATCATCTGCGTACTAGATGTGACATCTGGCGCAATAGCTAGTTCGCAGTGCCGCATGGATAGCGTAAAACAAAAGTACCACTGCAATCCAAACTTCTATCCCGGCACTGCAGGTAAGTTCCTGCTACCCCCGTCGCTCTTGTTCTGTCTACATCTCCACCACAATAACAGAACCTGTAGTAAGCACAAGTCTAAATACATGGGCATTTCTATCCCCCTTTCGTTTGGGTACATATTTTACTCGCGCAATTTATTCTTTGAAAACGCAAGCGTGTGTGTGTAGTGTTGACCCTAACGTTTCGCGCTCAAGGGTGGGTAAAGTCAAGTTCGTGTCTTGGCACGAAACGGTGAGCGATGACACTTTGTTACCAGTAGCCCCTGGAGATTGATTTGGGGTATCGTGTTTAAGAGGGTAATCAAGATCCTTCTTGGGACATCATGCCGCTCACACCGGTGACTGCTTCCACCGTGGGAGGAGGATGAGGGTAGGCTATCCTTGGTGTCACTGACTGGCATCAGATGAGCCGGTAGCCTGGGAGAATCAGCAGATACACAAGGGTTCATGGGTATAGGGCGGCGAGGGGCGTAAGGGCCTCGCACGCGCTGCCAGCATCGCGCAGATCATCTGGCTTTAGGGCCATACCGCTCCGCAACGCAGCGATGGCCAACGTGGCCTGATCGTCAAACGTGATGGGCGAGGTGAAGGGATAACCACTCATCGCGCCCACCCCATAGCGCGCGCTGGCCTCTTTCAACAAAGTCTCTGCTGCATTGACAAGATGCGACTCTTCTGGTGTTAATGGACCCAGATTGTGCTCGCGGATGGCTCGCATAGCCCTAGCGACTTGTTGGGTTATATGTCGTTTGTGGAAATGCTCCAAGAATGGCCTGTTTGGTGGCGCTTTGCAGACGTGATCGATTGTGCTCTTTTCATTGTCTGTGAGCACGGGCACGCCGATTCGCGCGACCACGTCGGGTAGGAGCGACCGTCCGTGCGCAAAGGCACGCGTGACGGCTTCGTCGGCCAGGCGTCCGCACAAAAGTTGCGGCATTTCGGTCTCGGCATCGGTGGGCTCGATGCCCCACAGACGCGCTACCTGTGGTAGATCAGCAACTCGTGTCGCCGCTGGTCCTCTGGGTCGAAAGGTCGCGCATGCGGCCTGCCATGTGTCCACTGCGATGGGGTCAACCAGGTCGTACGGCAATGCGTCCCAGTCGATCGCCTTTTGACTGGCGATTAATGTGGTCCGTGCAATCGCTGCCAGTTGGTTAGGCGTCGATCTTGGCCCTAATGACATGCGTTGCTGTGTTGAAGTGATTCGGCGGCGCGTGGATCGGCCGTCGGTGCCTCCCTTGTGAGCGTCATCCTCATCGTGGTTGGCATTGTCACCATGACCCTCAAAAGGCTCTGACGGTGCGGAAACCGCGCGGCGTCGGTGCAAGGCCGCCGACGTTGATGAGGCAGCATTTTGTCCCAGGGCAATGTCCAACAAAGTTATCAATTGGCACTCGTTAAACCACGCATAGAAGAGGTCGTAGGGGCTTCCGACGAGCAATGACGCCACCTCGGGGGGCAATTCGCCTATTGACCGGGGCCGCTCGAGTCGGTTGGCGATGTGCGACAATACATTTACGTACCGCATTCGTTTAGATGCGTTATCAGGGCTCAACGTAATCGATTCTGTCGCAGTGCGGAGTATCACCGGGATCATTGCGGCGTATGGTCGCAACGATGGCATTGGGATCGACGACGGAGGCAGCGAAAGGTCGCCGGGCAAATCCACCGTTTCTTCTCGGCGAGCATCATGCCATATGCGGCCCAACACGATCGGGGGTCCCAAAAGATGCACCCGCGGCACGGCAAACAGGATCGCTACCGGGCTGTTTCGGACGGCGGCGACCACCAAAATGTACTCGTAGGAGGATGACCCACAGTTTGCTACCTGCGGCCAGCCGACAAAGCCAGCCGTAGGGCCCACGCCGATAGACGGGTCGCCGGCCGAGCGCGTGCGCTCGGTTTGGGTCGTCTGACGGTTTTCTTCCTGTTCTACTGCGAGGTCGCCAATCGCATTGACGAGCGACTCAGGCGTCATACCTATGGCGTACGCGTACGCACCGTCATTATGCCTCTTTTGCGCTCGGTACGTTCCCTCGCTGCCTGCATCTGTTGGGGACAGTTCGACATAGAGGCGAACGGCATCTTCATAGGTCGCCTCTCGTGGATCGAGCCTAGCATATGCAGCCATAGCTTCAGTGGCGTCTGCGTCAGCCTCCAAAGCCATCTGCGTCCTCTTATCAAACGCCTGCACAGAGCGACGTGCCTGCATGATCTTTTGCGCAAGAGGGCGAGGTGACGGCGCACACAGATTGCGTGTCTATCTTTCCCATAAGGGGTCTTTTTGTAAGAGCCGTCAGCTGAGTGCCCCCACCCCGTCTATGCATTGCGCCAGTTGCTGCATGACAGACGGTCTACTCGCATAGGTTGGCAACCGTACCATGGTATGCAAAAACTGACGCAAAGCCTCTGAGAACGGCATCAATTGCTTGGTTTAAGGTGCTTTGTGGTTTCAAACGTTCTGTGCCGCCTGATCCCAACTCGGCCCACTTCATTCCCTGATGCTTATGTCTGTCTACTGCGTCTCGGACAAGAATCAAGGGTTGAGAGGGGCCCATCGGTTAGGTTAGCATTCTGTTCCTTTGTGTGTCATGCGTGGTGCCAAGCAGGATCCAGCCCTATATGCAGCAAAGTACCATTTGAGAAGAGGTATGTGCGATGATCTCGATCGCTGTTGAAATATTTCCTGGAAATATTCCATTTCCTAATTTGGAAAATGCGCATGCCTCTTCGTCTTTGGGAAAGCCAAGACCGATTACGGGTTGTTTATGCCCTCGGAAGCTATGACATCACTCTTTGCCAACATCAAGGCCAACAGGCAGCGCCGCACTGCATTAATGTATCTTGTTTGCCAATTACGCGCAAAGCACATCGAACTGCGCGCTCTCTTCAGTCACGATTTGGCGAGGCGGCATCCTCCTGATAACTTTCGAGAGCATACAAATGCATTGCCCCCGTCTTTCATATACAGCGAAATGGATTCCTTGGAATTCATGATTTGCTTTGCTTGCCCATAGAAAGGGTAGGGATCATCCACGTTGCTACCGCAAGGAAGATCCTGGCTAATGCTGGCTAACGGCTCAGCGTTGTCTCACAAAACGAGGATTTAACCAGACATAGTAGGAAGGCCAAACGTGGATTTGGTGGAGAGAAGCCGATCGGCTAGCCGTTAGCCACCATTAATCCTGGCTCACCGAACGGCCCTCGCCAAAATGACCCTACTGGGCAAGCGCTTTCTCGACGAGAGCCCGTTTCTTGTCAATGAGCGCATCGCTGCCACCAGCGGGGCCGATCCGTGGCGTGGCATCCCGTGAGACGAACGCACGTGCACGGTTGCGGCCAAGGGCGGCCACCTCAGAGTGCTCCGCTATGCCCGCGAGAATGGATGCCCATGGGACAAGGGCACCTGGGATGCGGTCAAGCACGACCACGGTTCTTCTGCGGTGCGGCGCTACCTGGTCGACAATGGCGGTGCTTGTGAATCCTGATCACCAACAACCGTGCGTCCGGGAGGAGGAACCCACGTTTGCGTCGCATAAAATGAATCCATTGTCCCACTATAGATATCATGTGCACGCAACTATAGTACCCACCACCTTGGAGTGTTTGTTTGTGAACTGGTCTCGCTCACCCATCAGCGCACTGCTACATTACGTTGCCGATAGCGTGCATGTTTACGGGGTGCAGTCGTGCGTGATGGCACCGCAAATGTGGGTGCGCTTTTTGCATCGTTTGAGCAGCAATAGGGCATAGTTCCACAGCCAGTGCTAGGGTAGGGTGGAGAGCAAGAACGTGCACGCTGCGTGTTTACCTCTTTTCTCTCTACACACGCACAAGAGTGCGAGATGACAAAGGAGCAGAGAGGAGGAGTCCGTGGGGTACCCTCCTTGTGTATGCGCACTCTTCCCCCTCCCTCTCCAATGGTTTGCCGCAGGACGCCAATATCGTGCCTGATGGAGCAGAAAGAGTCGCGGCCTGCATTAAACTCGTGGGTACTGAGAGCATAGCACGTTTGCCACCTCCCCCCGCCCCCTTGCCCCTTTGCCGGTCGTCTGCCTCTAGTGTTTGTTCCTTTTCCCACGATTACGCGACTTCTGTTGGCGTCATCGAAATCCGACCAAAGCATGCACTCATCCGACGACAATCACGACAGCGACCGCTCAGGTGAGGCGGCCGAGCGCAAACAAGAGGACAGCAACGACTCGGCCGAAAATGGACGCGCCGCCGCCGCCGCCAAAAAGGGCAAAAAGAAGAAGAACAAGTGCAAGGCCATTGCCTGCAGCGAACCCAGGGACCTATGCCTGCGCATCTGCGCCGACCGCGCGTGCCTGTGCGTGTGCAAAAAGGACGATGACGGCAGCGGCAGCGACGGCAAGAGCGACGGGGCATGCGACCGGTGCAAGGACCGGTGCCTCAACATCTTTAACCCCAAGAGAAAGGACAAGTGCAAAAAGCATGGAGGAGACAAGGGCGAGGGCAGGGAGCAAAACATCGTCCTGTCGACCGAAGAGATAGGCGGCACGCTGGGCATGTACTACTTTGACGGACGCTTTATCGCGCGCGTCAAGCTGGACTACCTGCCCCACGAGATCGTCGTGAGCAGGGACTACAGGCTCTCCTACAATACCGTGTTTGGCAACTTTGACTATGCGGCGGCGGCGGGCGACACGTCGGGCTACATCGTTACCAAGACCAACATTCGCAACAGGTGCCTCCAGGGCCGCCTGTACCTGTTTGACGAGGGGTCGACGCTTACGCAGCGCGCACCCCATGGGATCAAGTTCAACAAGGACGAGACCCAATTGTGGGTCAACTGCGAGTACGTCAATGCCGCGACCAACTCGTTCCAGTGCCTCGTAGTGTTTGACCTCTTGAGCCATATCCCGCATCCCGTCGCCACCTATGCGTTCCCGCCGACGCTCAACCTGACCCACAACATCCAGTTTTCTGACAATGGCCGCTATATCTTTTTGCAGGCCTCCACGCAGGGCATGGGCCTCTACGACACCCTGACCAACACGTTTGCGACCGTGTTCACGCCCGCCGTGGGCAACAACATCCACGGTATTAATCCCGCGGGCCACAACCTGCTCCTGGTGACGGGCCTCGACTATGCGTGGATCCTCAATGTGGCCGACCCTTACAACCCGATCATCGTGCACCAGTACGGCCCGTTTGGCGTGGGCCAGATGATCTACTCGTCGGCCACCAACGACAAAAAGTACGTCCTCCTGCCCGCGCCCTACGGCCAGACGGTGCTCATCGTCAAACGCAAGACGGGCGTCGTCGTCAAGCGCATCATCCCCGACCTCAACCCGACCACGGTCACCATCAGCGACGACTCGCGCTACGCCTTTATCAGCCCCGGCAACGGGACCTACATCTACCGGGTCGACCTGTGGGACAAGACCTTCCCCGTGCTCAAGATCTTTACGCAGGTCGACGCGGCGCCCAACCGCCTGGCCCTGATCCCGGACGTCAAGTTCCGCGAGAAGCGCGTCGTCAAGCTGGCCGTCGTGCTGCCCCTGACGGGTCCGCCCGTTGGCCAGGGCACCAGCTACCGCCCCATCGGCACCGTGATGCGCAACACCATCGCCTATTGGCAGGAACTCAAGAACCTGCAGGGCGGCATCTACAACAAGCCCTCGGACAGGGCCTACAGGGTGCACATCACGTGGTACGACAGCGAGAGTTCCGACGCGAGGTTCACGAGGCTCGTCACCAAGGCCCTGGCCGATCCCGAGTTTGCCTATGTCGTCGCGTGCCACCCGTCCACGTCACCCCTCACGGTGCCGCTCTCGGGCAAGCTTATAGGGTACCCGTTTGCGCCCGTGGTTTCTACCGTGCCCTACACCAACAACCTGTCCTACAACGACTGGCAGTCGCTGCCCAACCTGACGGCCGCAATCGTCAAGCGCTTCAATGTCCCCGTGACCAACGAGCAGTACACCACCATCGGGGTCATGACCCTGTTGGGCAACATCATGCAGCGGTACCCGTTGGACAATACCTCGTGCCAGAACCTGGTGGGTTACACCATCTACTACTTTGGCACGACCCTGACGCTGACCGCCGACCGGGACGTTGTCGTTACCGTTTTGCCCTAAATCGACCCCATTACTCTCTTTTCTGTTGCATGCAATCAATAGATACGCGCACGCCTCTTTCCCTCTTCTCCATCCCTTTGCCTATCGCTTCCTCCTTGGGGGGGGGGAGGGTGCTGTGTCGGCAGAGGGAAAACCAAAAGGGGGGCAACGCAGAGCAACGCTCGACGGACCATCGAATGTGGTGGGTCTCTCTTGCAAAAGGCCATCGAGAGCGCAAGCCCCACCCATCCCTTTTTGGCCGCCCTCTCCCCATAACGTGCGGCTGGCGGAAAGGAAACAGAGGGGAGGGACACACATATACATACATTGAAAGTGAAAAAGAGGCACGATGCTGAGATCGCTGCGCAACTGGAAACGACCCCGAAACCCGCCCAAGGGCGCGGCCGTGTTGATGGCGGCCGCAGTGTCGGCCGAGTCGCTCGCTCTGCTCGATAGCCTGCACAGAGACCTCACACAGCAGTGCAGTGATGAAGGTCCACATCAATGGAACCTGGGCGATGCGCCGCCGCTAGAGGCCCTCTTGTTTACGGGCGTTTTGCCCGACAATATCAAACATGATCCGCGCTGGATCGTGGCGTGCGACGCGTTGGAAGCCATCTACGGCCCGATGTGGGCCAGGCTGCGCGACATTGAGCGTAGCATTCCAGGCACGCTCCAGCGCACGCTGCGCAACGATGTGCGGCCTGGCGCCCTATGGTCCTACCTGAGCAAGGCGACTGGCGCAGTGCGGCCGCTGCCTCCGGTCTATGCGCCCGGTCAGGAGGAGGACCTGTACGCGTGGCTCCTAGATGATGCGCGCCGCGCGATCGACCAGTATGACGCCTACGTGTGGACGATCTACTCGGAGCATGCGCCCTCTATGGACACGCATCCGGCGTCCATCGTGGGGCCCCAGTACAGGGCCTTTATGAGGAGCAGGGGACTGTCCACGTGCGATCCCGCCGACACGTTCACATTGGTGGCCTCGTGTCCCGCACCTGGCAGCCAGGGCCCGTGCATCGCCGCACTGCAAAACGATGCGCACCCCGACCGGGTCGTCACCGCCGTCGCCGCTGGACCGAGCGACATTCGGTATAAAGGCCTCGGATCGGCATCTTCGACCGACGACGTGCGCGCAATCATTTTGAAAGACGCCCTTGACGCACTGGCATCGGGCGAGCCCGAACGACTGGGCCTGGTGGCGATGGTCCCGCTGGACGTGCTGCCGCGCATGGCACTCTTGCACACGCAGAGGCCCGCCACAGACTATCGGAGCGAGCGCCTCTTTTACGGTGCGCTGTTGGACGCGTGCGACATTGTTGGCCTGCAGCGCGTCCTCGATGCGCAGCACGCCGCCGCTATTGCCACTGCGCGGCGCGGCGATGGCGAAAGCGACTACTGGCCATCGCGCGCGCGACGCGTGCTCCACCGGCCCGGTCTGTCGGCGGCCCAACGCATGGCCACCGTGCAGGCAATGGTGCACTCGGCCGGCGTGGGGCCCAACAACGAACCCATCGTCGATCCCCTGCAGAGCGCCAGCATGAACGACATGCTCGGTGGGATGGCGCCCGAGACGGCGGCCCTTGTGGCGGCCAACTATTTGAGCAACATCTGTGCATCGGGGGCAACGCCCAGCAAGGACGATATGCAGCTGCTCGCGGCCTTGGGCTCCTTTGTCGGGATCGACATTGGCAGTCCCGTCTTTAGGGGCCGACCTGCCCTTTTGTGCGCCGAGGTGCACGCCGCCGTTGACCGTCTCTATAGCTGATTGCCTTGCTTCCCGTGCGTGTCGTGCTTCCTCATTGTCGTGCCAGTATGCCGATGGTTTTCAGCGCGTTCCCCATTGGTCCATTTCAATAAATTCGGCTCGCGGCAATGCCACCCCGACCAGGACAACGTTTTGCCGAGAACGCACCTGCAACGTTCTCGTTTGCGTTTGTTGCTCACACGCCAAGTGCCCCGGGGGTTGGTTTTGGTCTGTTTGCGCAATCCGTCTCTTGTTTTTGGGAAATCGACCGATAGAATGCGTCCACTGCCGAAAACATCCCAACGGCGTGCTCTGCCATCAGGGACACAACGCCACTCGTGCGACGCAAGCATCGGAAACGGCTGATGCTCCCATAGAGTCGGGGTGAGCACACCCGTACGTGCTACTGGTATCCTAACACGCAGGTCATGACAAACCCGGTACGGACAACCCAGTCCCGCAAGGTCGATTTGGGCATGAGGTCAATGTGATTGCGTGCCCTCATGGTATACGTGCGACCCCACACTTTGCGCATGCTCCGTTTTTGCACTCTGGACGGAGAATGTCGCAAAAAGACCTGCTTTCCCTCTGCCGACCAAGCGCCCCTACTCTGCATACACGGTCAAGTGCAACTGTGCTCGCAGTCAATGGGGGGTGGCACTGTAATCGTGGTAACGTGCTGGTGAGTGTGCAAGAGCACTGTGCGTGCGCGATCAAGGTGCCCTCTTGTTTGCCAGAATGGATGATCTTTGCCCGCGAGACACGCACGGTTATCCTCCCTGTGCTGAAGGGAGCCTTTATTGTGAATCGCAAAACAGCGAGGCCAGCCATGTAGGTCAAACGCCGTTGCAAGAGACCCACCCTAATAGGGAATGATAGGTCCCGTAATACACACTTGTATGGGCACGTCTTGGTTGTTGACAGAAAGGACCTCGGGTACATCTAGACCGGCATGCTCGACGTCGATGATGATGGTCGGTCTGCCGCCATCTGCTGCCGTGACTGAAATGCCCCAGCCGGCATCGTGTCGCCCCCACACGGCCAATGCGTGGCTCCTGATTGCCCTGTGCGGATCATCACTCATGACGCTGTCAAGTTTCTTTTACTGTCGTTGTTCTATGCCGCGCAAAAAAGCAATAATAGGGGAAAAGAGTGTGAAACAACATTGCACGGGGATAGGCAGGGAGAAAGCGACTAATAGGGTGTCGTCGCGAGGACAACGTATCCGTTCTCGTGCCATTTCGGGGGCGCTGTCGGACTCGCTGGGTTGCTTGCAAGAGGATCAGGCATCTCTTGGTCGGCATCACGTTCAGGGTTGACATCTACACGCACAGTGTCGCTCTCGCCGTCGGTGCCAATGATGATCAGGGGCGAATACCTATGATCGTCGCGTGTGCGCCACCTGCGACAGCACAGATAGTGGGGACAGTGACAACGTCCGCCGCTGCAGAACCAGAACAGGACCGCGCTGCCGACGACGAGCAGGACGATGGTCACCGTGGCCGCCACGATGGCCCACGCGAGTTCGGTCTTGTTGCAGGGCCAGTCGTCGCCCGTTTCAATGTCGACCTCACAGTGCGCCTCATGGAGGGACATGGTATAGCACCGTTTGTTAGAGGGGCACCAACCGCATCCGCACCTCGAAACGCACGCCGCGCGGTCGCTCAGCGGCTCGCAGGTCATAATGTGTGGTGGATCGGGCTGTGTCTCAAAGGGCGCTCTCACGGTGCGCATGCCGTATGCGTTTTCGTCGCCGTGGTGGTCATCGATGGCATACCCATGACAGAATGCCATGCAAGCCACACATACAAGACATGTGGCGAGCAAGACGGTGCGTGCCTGGTGTCGCATCCTGGTCTCTCTCTCTCTCTCTCTCTCTCTCTTATACATCAAAAGGGGAGAAAACCAAAACGCGCGATTTCTGCTCCTTTCCCTCTTTGCATTGGTTCGCTCCTTTGCCGTCAGACGGATGCATGGAATGGATGCGCACCTAGAGAAATGCGACTGTTTGGCGCTCTCGCGACTCGCTCGGCGTGTGTTTGGCACACGGGGCAAAAGAGTCGCACGTTGGCTGGACTGTTTGGATAGTTTTTGACAACAAGGAAACAAATGGAGAAAATACATGGGAAAAGAGAGGGATCACTTAAACATCGCCGGGCAACCCAACATCAGTGTCTGCAGCGGCGTTATAGGATCGAACGCAGGGGATGCCCGCACTGTAATAGTCGTACCCATCATTGTCGTTGCATGAACCGGAGCGCCCGACGATCCCGTCCTGATCGCCACACAGTAGGGTCGATCGAGCGGACGCGCCGTCGCCGCCACTGTGCACCGGCATATAGGCCATCGAGTTGCGACGCGCAAGACTTATGGGAAACGCCGACGGCAGCGTCAGATGGCCCGCGAGCAGGGCCCAGGCAAACGACGCCGCCAGTGCGCCTCCGCCCACGAGCGAGGTCCATGCGAAAAAGGACTCGGCGCGCGGCATCGCCGGCACCGCAAACAGGACCCCGAGGGCGCCCGCGTAGGCCGGCACCTGGCACACGATGTTGACCAGCACGCCGTCGACGGGTGTGCGCGTCGAGGCCACCAGTCGCTCAAACACGATGCCGCCGCCGCTAAAGGGCACCAGCGCGGCAAAGTAGCCGACGCCGCTGACGATGAGAAAGGCCAGCGGCGACACGGCTCCCCACAGCAGGGCCGCACCTGACAGCGCGACAACGGTGCCACAGACGACTCCCGCGGCGTTGATGCTCAAAAACACGTTCCGGTTGTTGTTGACCCCCAGGAGAAGCATGTACGCAAGGCAGGCGCCGACGCACGCGGGCGCGTCGGCCAGGACGGAATGCCACCAGGGCGCGTCCTCGCCCAACAGGTCGGCGGTAAAGGCGTCGCGCACGGCGCCCATGGCCTGCAGCGCAGTGTTGCAAAGGGCGAGCCCCGACAGAGGCGCCCAGTAGCGTGCGAGCCAGGCGCGATCAGCTGCGCGCGTCGAGGGCGGGCGCGGCAAACGCGCCGCCGCGTCGGCGTCCGTTGGCGGCGGCGCGGCGACCAGAGCGCACGCGGCGAGCATGACTGGCGCCAGACACAGGACGCTCACGCTCAGTGGCATCCAATCGATGTGCGCGTCGCCCAGCACGAGGGCCATGTTGTGGGCAAAGGGACGCGAGATGGCAGGCGAGAGGAGCATCGCCAGGGTCACCACGGGCATGGTGATGTCGGACGCGCGGCGCCCCTGGACGCACGCCAGGTAGGCGCAGAACGCTGCCGAGATGGCGAGCGTGCCCACAAAGCGCGCCCCCAACAGGAAGGGCACCTCGTGGCGCACAAGGCCAAACGCTGCGTTGGGCATCGCGCTGTACATAAGCGGGAGCAGGGCCAGTGCCAGCAGGCGCCTCCAGGGCGATCCCGTGACGGCGCGCCTCGCCGGCGCCCACAAGGTGATGAGAAAGCCTGCGGGAAACGCGGCACCGCGCGCGATCGACAGCAGGGCCTTGACCGTGTAGGGCCCGTCTCCCGGGTGGTTGGCAATCTCGCTCGTAAGGGCAAACACGGCCAGACTGGGCACGAGCATGGCGGCCCAATACAGGGACGCTGCGAGCGACATCCACGCGGCCACGGCGCCCACCCTCTCCGAGGCCCACTTGCGCGGTGACGTCCACACGCTGTACCGGCGTTGCTTTGTCATGGCGTCCAGTGTCGGGTCTCCTCCTCCTCCTCTTCCTTCTACTCTGTCGGCCGTCGTCGCGCGGCGTACATTGTACGTGTCCGATGCGACCGAATGGTGCACCGTCACGTAACACTCGTGGTCGCTTTCGCCTCCTCCGTCCGCTCTCGAGGCACAGGCCGGCGTCGCAAACCCGTCGACCGTGTTGCGCTGCGCGGCATCGGACCCACACCCGGCGATGCTCTCGTAGAGCGAGCCAAATGCGTCTGGCGCGTATGGATCGACCCCGTGCGGTGCGTCTGCGGGTACGCACGACGCTCTCGCGTGCATGTTGCCTTTTACCCCTCTTTCGAAAAGACCGTACCTCGGTGCGTCTCGCAAAGCCAAAGGCGCTTGCTCCTTTATCCATGGTCGGGGGCGCCTTTTTTGGTATGGGGGGCCGCACGCCCACCAGAGGGGAGGGGGCCCACAAGCGGTCCAAAGCATTGAAGGCATGTTCTCGGAAAGGGGGGAGGAGAGGTTGACGGCGAGCACCCTTTTTGGGTGTGCGTTTGTGAGAGAAAAGGTCCTACATGTACAGAGGGCACCATCGACGATCGACGGGGACCGGCCGCGGCCACGACGTTGCCACCGCGATGGCGCAGATCGGTTCAACCGGGCGCCACTGTTCGTGGACACACACTGTGACACCGGGAGAGGGAGATACACCGATGGATGCCGGAAACGCTCGATCGAGATCGGTGTGACCCCACGTGCGTACGCACAAACGTGTTGCCTGCTCAAACGTATGGAGGCGCCCATTATGGGCGTACGCATCGAGCCTACACGACACGTCGCCGTGCACGGCAGTGCGCGCCCTCGGCCATGGCGTAAACGGATCCGTTACCCGTGTGCAGGAAACATCGGCTCCTGTACCACCCCCACCCCCACCCCCCCCCATCACACACATACATACATATGTGATCGCAAGCAATGGTTAGCGCAAACCGACGCCAGAGATTTGTGGGGAGGGCGGGGGAGAGAAAAGGGAAAAGGGAGCGCGCGTACCCATCATGGGCAGGGGCTCTTGCGGTTTGAGGGCATGACTCGCAGACTTTGGTTCCAAAGGCGCGACCGATTCCAATGACAATGGCGACAAAGAGGGCCTCCACGTATCGACCGCAGGACCGGACCGAAAGAGGCTCGGACCGCTGCCATAGATGGCGGGATCGTCGTGCGCCAATGTCGGCACGAACGAGGCCAAGGTCCATGCCGCCGCGTTGGCGCCTCTGGTGGCGTACGCGCGCGACGCGCATTCAAACGCCGTTTCTACGAGGACCTCGTGCGCGTCAAGCAGCTGGGCGCTCTGCTGCGTGCGATCGTGCGCGCCTAATACGGCGCACGCCATAGGAGCATCGCGTACCAGTTCGCCCGTCATCTGCACCGCCCCTTGTATGCCCATCGAGGGCCCTTGGCGTTCGGTTGCCCGCGCACCGCCGTGGCATGTCAGGTCGTCGTGTGGTCGGGGTAACCCTTTTCCGGTACCAGTGGGATGCTCCAGCTGCGGCGGCACGGTCCCCGGCGTGACCAAGTGTATGCCCAAGACGGGCCTCTGGATACAGTAGACGCAGACAGTGCGGCGTACCGTCGCGCAGGGAAACAGCCTTGTGAGCATGTGCTCCAGGTGGGTGGCCAGAGAGAGACCGTGCCACAGGCTTATGGACACGGGTGCGCCATCGAGGCACACGGGCCTGTCGGTGCGACGTACGGTGAGGTCGACCATCGTATAAGGTGGGAACGTGCGCAGGACGTCCAACAGGGCGTGGACCGTCGCGGGGCGCGTTCCCGTCTGAACGTTGAGGTGGCCCGCGGCCGCTGCCTCGGCATCGCTAATGGGATCGGATCGCGTTCTTTGGGCCTGCGGTTCCGTTGGTATAACATTTGCTGCCGATTCCGACCGTGCCAAAGGAGGAAAAGGCAACATGGGCGAGGGAGGCGACGCATCACATCCGGGAGGTGGGTCGGCGTCCTTGCGAGCGGGACCCAAAAGGGGCGTTTGTGGCAGGGGGCACGTCTTGCGGCGCGCGGTCGACGAGGCAACGCGTCTGCGCTTGGCGGGACGCAAATCGGCACACGACCGCTTGTAGCGCATCACGGGGTCATTGTCAAACCAAAACGTCTCGTTGCGTGGGGCCTCTGCCCTGTTCCCATCCCTTGCGCTATCCATGCGCTTTCTACGGGCGACGCCAACGGACCCTGTTGCTGCGCGTGCCTCTTGTTTGTCTGTGACGTGCGGTGCGCCCACAACGGACCCTCGTTCTGCGAGGTCCGTTTCCAAACAACACGTTCTGTTTTCGCTCTCCACCCAATGGCGCGCTCCCATCTAGGTGGTGGACGTTTTGCCGGCAAAAATCCTGCTATGCGAGCGACTGGGTGGGGGGAGGGCCACCCCACTTGGCCATTTGCCTCTTCAACCCATCTGTCGATCACGACCAAGAGAAAACATGGGGAGGAAACGGCTTGCCCTTGTTCTATACGGCATCCACCTTGTGTTGCTCAGCTACTTTGTCTGCGATCTATGTACATGGCGCGATACCTTGCGCATACCCAATGCTCACTCGCACGACACGGTCAGTGGTCATGCCGACGCGGGTTGTTCGCAACAACACCCACTGGATCGCGATAACGCAAATGCCACCTTTGGGTGGTACGCATCGGCCATGCGTCGCTACGGGACGTCGTATTTTGCCACACCACAGGGCACATTCGTCGAGGTCACCGTGCTCACACGAGGGTGGGTACGCAACGGGGGGTACGATCATAGCACTGTGGCAGTCTGTATGGGACCCGTTACGCAGTTTGTGCGGCAGGGCCTGCCCAACGAGTACGAGGCCGAGCGCCTCTATGGTCTCGTTTCCGACTCGCGCATCGACGAATAAATGCTGCACCGCTCTCTCCATGACTCGACCCCCTCTGATTATTATTGTGGGGGGCCACCAGA
>Ga0255334_1000549_pt1 | contig 27734 bp, 18 predicted proteins | sample EtOH5_35cm_T3_12_FD_202080 | JGI IMG/M metagenome (GOLD analysis project Ga0255334, IMG submission 202080) | Sandy soil microbial communities from University of British Columbia, Vancouver, Canada - EtOH5_35cm_T3_129 | ecosystem: Engineered > Artificial ecosystem > Sand microcosm > Unclassified ... | reverse complement strand
GCTGACGGGCACCCACGTCTCGGTGGCCATCGACACCGACTGCTCGAGCATGGTCAGTACAAGATCGCCGCGCAGGTCAAACGTCCACAGTTCGTTCTGGCCCACATAGGGAAAACTGCCCACGACCTGGCCGAGGGTCACGTTGCCCGCAGCGAGACCGCCCGCTGTCGACCCTCCGTTGCAGAGGCCCATCTGCGTGCCACCCAACTGGCGAAATACCTGCGCAGCCCAGTCTCCGACGGCGCACTCGCCATAGAGGCAGTTGTGCTCAAACTGAACGGGTACGCGCGTCCTGCCGACGACGATGCCCATCGATTCCTGGACCGATGCATAATCGTCGACAATGTGCGCATAGACGTTGGGGTCGGACGCCGTGTTGTTGGACAGCTGGATCGAGTTGCCCGCGTAGGCCGCTATGACGCCGTTTGCGTCAAAGGTGACATTGAGCACACCCACATACTTGCCAAAGCGGCCCGATCCCACGGCCAAGACCGGCTGCTGCCAGGGCACCCGGTAGACCTGCGGATAAGAGGCCGTCGGAGCACTGAAATCCAGTTGCGTCACACCGGGCGCCGCGTTGACGTAAAACACATCAGGCACCACTATGACATCAATGCCGGGCACAGAGTAGATGATCTCTTCCAGTACGAGGCTGCTGCTGATCGATGCGACGATCTTGTTGACGCCCATGTTTTGCAACTGGCCCACGGCCGCGAGCATGCCCGCGACCTCGGTGGTCGAGTTGAGCGGGTACGCGTCGCCAAACAGAGGCGCGATATCACTCACCAAGGTGGACGCAAAGCCGACCCTGCCGCCGCCAGCGTAGGTGATCACGGCATAGGCATGGATGGATGCTCCGGCGAGACGCGAATCGTTGGCGGCATTGAGCAGGTTGGCAGCCACTACAGGGGTGCCGTTCAGGTGGCGCACAAAGTAGGCCAGCGTGCCGACGCCCGATGCAAACTCGTACACATCCACCTTGACCGCATCGTAGGCCGCCATATCATAGTAGCGCGCCATGATGGTCGAGTTGTACAGGTACCAAAAGAGGGAGCCCGTAAAGAGGTATCCCGCATCGACGACGAGGGTGTTGGGCGATGTCGCGCGCACCTGCTCGATCAGGGCCACGCGACGATCAAAGCCGCCCAGACAGGGATCGTAGCCAGCGGCCGAACGATAGGTGCCGTTGATGGGCACGCACGCACTGTTGAGTAAATCGACGGCCGTGATCTGCGAAAAGGTCTCACCTGTGTGCACCAGCGTGAGGTTGAATTCCTGGGTGCTGCCCGTCACAGCGACGATCATTGCGAACATGATGATTGTAGCAGGCGCTCCGCGCTGCCTCGTAGGCCCCAGTACCATCGTTGTTATCGATGTCGTCGTGCGCAGTCGAGTGTCTGTGCACAGCAGAGCGGCTGGTGTAGCTGCCATGAACGGGTACCGATGGTAAATGCGTAAAAAGGAACGGAACAGAAACTGCGCGTTACAGGCGTACGGTTGGTCCATGCTACGGCGACCCCCCCCCTACAAGGACATCTTCTTTCTGCAGCCCAAGATCCCCCACAGACGCGGTTGGTGCGGACTATTTTCGTTCCCGCGTGGTTACTAGGCAACGATGAATACGATGCGAAATGAGGTCGCGTCACAGACTCCTCGCAGAGGCAGCGGTACCCTAGCTTTTCGCTTCCAGAACGTGCGTAAGAGAGCCGATGGAGCGAGAGAGCGATTTCGGTGACACGCGCATGGGCGCGCTCACCACCGTCTGGCCGTCAGAGGGTCGGTGCAATGGCACACGGTGTAGACAGTGCTTCCAAACGGTACCATGATAGCGTTTGCGCGCAGCAATGCCATAGTTGGGCAACTGTGGGAGCGCTCACTGTCAAGTGAACCAAACGACCTTTGCAGGTCCTTAAAGTGCACACGTTCCACGTTAGCGACGCAAACATCGATCCACGGTGACACTCAAGAACACACGTTTTCATGCAAAACGTACGCCAGCGGCCCCCGACGATCTACTATTGCTCGCGCACGTATGCTAAGAGGCACACTTGGGCGGTATTAAACGTGTCTATAAAATAGGTCTACTCCTTATCTTGTCCTTGCTAAACATGATTCAATGGTACCGAGATGATGTGCGCAAGGAACCTCACTCGCGTGCAGTGTTACTGTTCCGACTGTGATGCCACCATTGTAACGTCTTTCTGGGTGGGTTCAGACCGCGCGCAGAGCAAACGAGACCTTGCGCGTACGGAATTTCGCGTGTATAAACACGCCACCGCCCATTGGTGCGTTTGGGCATTTGTCGGTGCTCAAAGGCAAACTCTCACCAAACAACTCTTTTGGGGCGAGGCTGCGCGATGTGAATGCCAAAGTGCATGCGCAGCGCGGGCATGGGCGCCAGGAATGAATAGGGTTGGCCTGTTTCTTGTTCCCGCAATACGTTATGTGTGATTGGTTGCCGACATCCACCGGTGATTGGACAATACACCTATAGTGCGCATGGACTGTGCGGCGTGACAATGTCGAGCCAAGTGTCGATGGAGTACCGTCCAAGACCACATTAGGATCAATAGGACACAGGAGGACAAAAGCACTGTGGGCGAAACCCAAAGATGGAAAAGACGGGCGACAATGACACGAGTGCGCTCCCCTCGCTGGCCATCGAGTGCATCTACGAACACTATATCGAGGTCGGTGTGCGCAGCCAAGGCACACCCTGGAAGGCGCAGGTATGGCTAGCCCGACAGAGGCCCTTGCGTGGCTCGGCCGAATTTTGCAGCGCCGCCCGGCGCAAGGACAGACTCATGACTCGGAGTGTGGCAGGCATGCGCGTGTACCCATGGCCCGGTATCGAGTGCACACCCAACCCGCCTGGGGCTTCCTCGCTCACGCTAGTCATGGGCCTCTATGGGACAACGGACAAGGCCGCGTGTATGCGTGCACTCGCACAAGAGTGCTCTATAGCACCGGCCGACCAGTACGCAATCGATTACCCCGCAGAGATTGACGACATCCCCGAATGGCTCTATGAACTTAATCAAAACCAGTTATGCTGCCTCCTGGCCAGGACGACGTCACGATTGGATCGTAACGTGATGGCCGCTTACGAGGGGGCGCTCTCGTACTCCTCACCGGGCATGTTTACCGATTCCGTCGAAACCCTAGTGGAACTGGGTCGAGTCGTGCGTTTGGCCACAAACGTGCACATCATACTGACAATGTCCCTTCCGAGTGATGCCATCGATCGGCGCCTGTCGTCTGTAGCGGACCGTATCTCAGTTACCATGGGTCGTGCAATCGAGCGCACACATCTAGCCGAGCGCATCGGCTGTATGCTTGGCGCCGATCCAAAGGCCCTTGCCACGCTTTTCATTTCGCTCCCTGACGATACGCAGGTGATACTTGAACGTCGTCCAGGATGCGCGCGCGACGAGCCCCTCCATCGCACCAACACCCTCGTTCTAATCAGGCCTTTCTACCAAGCTGCATAGCTTCCCTGTGAGAACGAATTCTCTCGCATCTTGGGTAATTTTGATGGTAATAGAATGCAAGAGATAACCACCAAGGCAAAACGTAGGAAATGGGTGGCGCTTGCTGCCTCTTTTCTTCCTTTCGTCTGTCGAGGGCTGCTGCTGTCTACTGGCATGTTTCGGTACCCCTCGCGCTCGATCGTAGGCCAAGTGAATCTATAAACAAGTGCGCGTGGCAAAGGAGGGCGCGTGCTGCGCGATACACACAATGCCGGGCCAACGTGGCCGGCCAATGTTGTGATAACATTGTGCAGATCTCGTTTCACAAAAAGAACAGACAGGATTGACCCTCGCCAGAGACCACATCATCTGCTCGGGTATTTGTGCAACACAGAGCAAGCTATCAAACAAGAACGCGACTGCATAGAGCATGGATACAACCCCTCAACAGTGCCCCGAGTGCGACCCGAGTTTGCTTCCCTCGCTGGCCATCGAGTGCATCTATGAGCACTATATCGAGGCCGGCGTGCGCAGCCGAGGCACGCCCTGGGGTGCCCAAGAATGGCTGGCGAGCCAGTACCCGCTACGAGGCTCGCCCGAGTTTTGTAATGCTGCGCGCCGCAAGGACAAACATGTGGCGTCACGGGTGGCTGGCATGTGCCTCTGTCCTTGGCCGGGCATCGAGTGCGCCCCCAATGTGCTCGGGACGTCGTCGGCCACGCTCGTTGTGGGCATGTGGCGCTCGAGCGGCAGAACGACCAGCATGAACGCCCTCGCGCAAGAGTATGCCCATACGTCCGTGTCCGGCGATGATACCAGCACCGTGTGCGCGCCGATGCCGGTCACCTCTTGTGAACGGGGCAGATACTCGGTCAGGCCCGACTCGCTGCGCGCATATCTCCGTACACTGGGACAAGACACGCATTATGGCATCGTGACGGTTGACGCCAACCTGTTCCTGCTCAGACGATACCAGAACGTGTCCGATCCCATCAGGAACCTGGCCGCCCTCCTCCAGTCTGTACACTCGGATGCCAACGCTCACCTCATCGTGACGGTGACTGCCACTCAGCACATTGCCGACGCTCGGGTATCCTCTGCAGCGGACCGCATTCTGATCGTCATGGGGCGGCACTCTACCTCGGAGCGCACCGAACTGGCACAGTACGTCGCCAATATGCTTGGCCTCGGCGAAGGTGCCCTTATTACGCCCTTTGTTTCGCTCGCTCCCTATGCCCAATTGATCCTTGAACGCCGTCCGGGTCACGCACGCGATGAGCCTTTCCATCATACCAACACCATCATCCTCATCAAGAACCCTGTTTCCCAATGATCCTCGATTCATTGTTCCCCATTGCTCATTCCCGGTAAATGTATAGTGACAATAAATCCGCGTGAACCCCCCTATTGAGAAACGATATTTTTCTTTTTCTTTTTCCTTTCCTCTACACGGAAACAGCGGCGCCAACCGGAAAACGAAACGAACGCCATATGGCCGATAAATGTACCCGTTGGCTCTGTATCGCGAGCACGTGCCCAAACTGCCCTGCCAGATAGGATCACGTGTTCTGTCACTGGGGTGGTAACATGGGTCCGGGCCGACAGTCACACGGGGTCGGACCATTTGGTGCACTCGCACGGTCGATCTGGATCACGTTGCCGTCATGCATTATTGGATCGGTATGGTGCTGTGACGCGGGATCATGCCCAATGACGCGACTCCATAGTCAGTGGCGACGCGCCATAAATAGGATCGGGGAGCCCCAGAACTGCAAAGCGCAACAACGCCAGCGACAGCAACACACGATCCCATACAGGACAGGAAGCGCTTCCCCCACCTACACTAAACCATTGACTGTTGGCCCTCGCTGGGACCATGGCCATCCATTCGGCAGGAAACAAGGCTGCCCCGCTGGCGATGCTCGCCGTCCTTTTGCTGACGCTCTTGGCGGGGGCGACGAGCGAAGCCGCCACCCCTAGGACCACGCTCGTGCACACGACCCTGGGCAGCCTCGTGGGTGTCGACACGGGCATCTCGTACGAGTACCTGGGCGTGCCCTTTGCCCAACCGCCCGTGGGCAACCTCCGCTGGCGCCCGCCCGTCCCGGCCGCGCCGTGGGCGCCGGCCATCCTCAATGCCACCCGAAACGCGCCCGTGTGCCCGCAGCTGTTTTCCTATGAACAGAGCGAGGACTGCCTCTACCTCAATGTATACGTGCCGCGCGGTCCGGCGCCGCGCGGTGGCCGCCCCGTGCAGGTCTTTCTCACGGGCGGCGCGTTTGTCGTCAACGGGCCTGCGGTGCAATCGTTCAACGCGTCGATCTTTGCCAGCGTGTCGGGACACATTGTCGTCGTGCCCTCCTACCGCTTGGGCGTCTTGGGTCTCATGGGCCACCCGGCCTTTCTCGACGATTCGGGCACCTTTGGCAACTATGTGCTCATGGACCAGTTGTCGGCGCTCGAGTGGGTCTATGACAATATCGCCGGGTTTGGCGGCGACCGCGCCAACGTTCTTGTCTACGGCCAGTCGGCCGGCTCGATCTCGATCGGCATCCATCTCACCACGCTCTACTCGGTGGGCCTCTTTCAGAGCGCCATCATGGAGAGCGGCGCGCCGTCTGTGCTCGACCCGCCCGAGACCTACACCACCGTGTCGGCCCAGGTGCAGGCCTTTTTGGGCTGCCCGGCAAATGCCTCTCTGAATGCGACACTGGCGTGCATGCGCGCCGCCAACGTGAGCGCACTCATGGCCGCGCAGGCCGCCAACTCGGCCTATTGGGTGCGCCCGCGCCCGGCCATCGACGGCGTCTTTGTCGTCGACCAGCCCCTGGCGCGCATCCGCAGCGGTCTCTACCAGCGCAACGTGGCCGTCGTGGGCGGCTTCCAGACCAACGAGTCGGCCATTTTTGACGGCGCCCTCGCCCCCTACCGTGACCTCGTGGGCACGCAGGCACAGTTTACAGCGCGCGTCACGTCCCTGTACGGCGCTTCGACGCTGGCCAACATCTCTGCGCTGTACAATATCTCGGTCAGCGCTACGGGGCCTCTGAGCCTGCCGACGCCGTTTGCCGGCATGGCCAAGGTCGACTCGGACTCAGCCTATGTATGCCCCATGCGCCACTATATTCGCGCCCTCGCCGAGGCCGGCTCGACGCACGTGTGGTTCTACCGCTTTGCGCGCAACCCGCCCTTTGCGCCGCCCGCCCTCGCCGCCTTTCACACGGGCGAGTTGGCCTACACGTTTGGCCACCCGTGCTTTGTGCCCAAGATGAATGCCCAACCGCCGCTGGCGGCATTTGGCCCGTCATGCCCTGTCGACAACCCGCCCTCGTGGGATCCCACCACGCAGCCAGCCGACTATGCGCTCTCGCGCACCATGATGGACGTGTGGGCCGCCTTTGCTGCCAATGGCAACCCCAACTATGGTGGCTCCTTTGTCAGGAGCGCCGGCGTGCGCTGGCCCAAGTATTCGACCCGCACGGGCTATGCCAACGCCGTCTTTGACGCCGACGATGCCACCGGATCGGCCAACCTATGGGTCGAGCGCGCCGTCAACGAGGAGCGCTGCGACTATTGGGACTCGCTCCTCGCGCCCTTTTGCGGCGACGGGGTGTGCAACGGTGGCGAGACCATTGCCACCTGCCGCACCGACTGTCGCCGCCGCGGCTGAGACCCCAGCGACCCGCCCGCTGCCGTCACGTGTATATTAGGGCCCACTTTACCGGGGGCCGCCTGATTTACACGCGTGCCTCGCTCTTATATTGCACTCTGTCTTTTCACCGGGGCAGACCTTTTGCTGGCACCGCGTTTTTGATCCAAACAAGAAGGAATAAATGTAGAAAAAAGAAAGTACGGGTTGGCCACGTTCATGCGGCACGCACATCCACAATGGCCTTTGAGAACGGGAACGGGAACGATGACGCGGAACGCGATCGTGCCCATCACGCGCGCGAGTTTTGCCACGCTTTAGGAACAAGCGCGTACACAAAGTAAATGTCCCCATGACAACAAGAGGGCATTCAAAGCGCACACCTGTGTCGCAGGAACCCGACCTGCTACCTTGTGCCGGAAACGTTGCGGCGGTCAATGTCGCCCTTTGAAACACACACACACACACATCGGGTTGGGGGGGGGGAGTGTCCAAACCATGGTGGGCGCCGCAGACGCCGACGAGCAGTGGGTCGACCGGCTTCTCGCCGTCAAATCCACGCTCGGCCGTCCTACAGCGTCCCATTAAAATCGCTGCATTGCGAGACAACACCGAGCCGTTGGTGAGCATCGTGTGCCTGTCCCACATCGTGCGGCAACCGCCAAATGCCACAGGATACAGTCGGTGCCAAACAATGTCCACAATCCACAGGGAGGGGGGTGGCCGAAACGGTCTCCTGACGGGTTACCTGCCAACGGCGAGACAGACACGTCAAAGGGCCCATTGCCAGGGGCGCGGCCCTCGGATATGTCACATTGCATTGTGCCCGCGTGCTCATTATAAAGGACAACGGTGACATATCACATGCGCGCCAATGCCGGATTGGATACATGTCCATTCGAATGGGAGTTGCAGGATGCGGGAAGCTGTCCAATAGAGGTCGAGAGGTCGGCGCCATAAAGAGCGGACCGCTGCCAAAGATAGAACACTATCAACCTGTCGAGCACCTGCACAGGGCCAAACACAGTCGGTCCCCTCTCGCCACGCATACAACCTCCTCAAACGACATCCACACTATTGGCACCTCTGCGGGAGCAAGAGAGAGAGAGAGAGAGAGAGAGAGAGAGAGAAAGAGCATACACGCCGATCGCCCTGATTCTCTCCCTTCACCTGCCACACCCTCTGTGCCCCCGTTTCCGATAGACATTGCCAAGATCGCCGCCAGAGACAAGACGCCCGGCCACAACATGGAATCGCACGCAAAGCCGACGCTGACCCTCTCTGTGGCATTTGTGATTGTATCGATGTGGAGTCTTTTGGCGGCATCGGCGACAACGACATCGACCGCCATTGGCGTGACCACGACGAGCGTCACGTTGATCGGCGAGGGAGCGCCCACGCTAAAGTCCCTGTTTGTCGCGCTGGGCACAGGATACCAGTACACGCGCGACGACGTGGGCCTGACCTATGTGAGCGCGAGCACCTATGAGCAGGTCATGAACGACTATGACGTCGGCCAGGCCGACTTTATCGCCACGCACAGCTTTGCCGCTGCCGGAGCGCGCCGCGGGTCCATGTTCTTCTCGCCCGTGGCTGCGACGGCCTTGGTCGCCGTGCACAGCGCGCTGCCTTGTACGGGTCACGCCGGCCCGCTGGTCGCATCGTGCGACCTCATTGGCCTCCTGTGGTCGGGCTCGGTGACGTCGTGGTCCGATCCGCGCGTGGCGGCCCTCAATCCAGCCTGCGCGTCGTCATCCTCCTCCAATGTAACCCTGGCTCTGCCGCTGACGGTCGGGATCGACGGTGCCCAAGACGCGTTTGTGCGTGCCCTGGCCGATTGCAGCGGCACCTTTGCCGTGGCCCTGGCGGCGGCCGGGGGCAACGCGAGTCTGCTGCCGCCCGCTGCCGACGGCCGCCTGCTCTATGTCAGTGGCAGCAGCGCGAGCAGTTGGCTGGCCTCGGGTGCGGCCCCCGCCGGCACCCTCTCCTTTGCCGCCCTGTGGCAGACCACGGGCGTCCTGGCCACTGCTGCCAACATCACCGCGCCGGCCTATGTCGCGACCATGGTCGATACAACGGGCGCCATAGTGGTCCCGGGCGCGACTACGGTCACCGCCGCACTCACGGCCGCATCGGCGGCATTCAACAATGGCAGCATGAGCGACCCGATGAGCCCCACCGCGGGCGCCGTCACGGGCGTCGCCACGACCGCCGGCGCGTGGCCCCTGTGTGCGCTCGCGTGGGTGGGCCTGTATGCCAACGGGACGGGCCGCGGCTCGGTGCAGGCTGCCGGCGGCGCCGACTGCTCCTACCCGCAGGAACTGCTCAACATGCTCGCGTGGTTGCAGGTCAATGCGGCCGTGGGCACGTCGGCCCTCAAGCCCGCCGGCTATGTGCCCTTGCCCTTTGCGTGGTCCTATGCCGCGGTCAATGCCCTCAGTGCCGTCGAGTGCGGTGGCGCGCCCGTCCTCTCGCAGACCTACATTGTCGCCCTGGGCACGCCCAACGCGCAGACCTACCAGCGGATCTCTCTGCCGTATAGCGCCGGCAACTACCACCTCAAATTCATATCGAGCCTCACAGCGGCGCAGGCCATCAGCGGCATGCTCTCGGGCCAAGTGGACCTGGCCTCGACCACCACCCTGCCCACGGCCGCACAGATGGAGCAGATGCCCGACGTGGTCGTGCTGCCCGTGGAGTTTGGCGCCATCGGGCCCGTCTACAGCGTGCCGGAACTCGTCGGCCGCACCCCTCTCTACTTTGACTGGTCGGTCATGACGGGCATCTTTATCGGCGAGATCGTCCTGTGGAACGACTCGCGCATCGCCGCCCTCAATCCGACCCTCGCCCAGTACCTGCCGGGCAAGCCCATCGTCATCCCCTACCAGGTGCTGCCGTCGGCCATCGCCGCGCAGTTTACGCTGGCCCTCTCCACCATGAACGCCACCTTTGCCGCCGAGGTGGGCATCACGTGGCTTGTCAACTACCCCGTCATGCGCACGGACCCGGCGCGCACCGTGGCGGTCACGGGGCCCGTCGTGCCGGCGACCATGCAGGCCAACCCCTACTCGTTTGCCCTGTGGCCCACTATGTCCCTCCAGGGCAGCCTGGGCGTGCTCGTGGGAGGGATCTACAATGCCGTCGGAAATCGCGTCATCCCCGACACGACGGCGCTGCTCGAGACCCTCTACGACTTTGCGCCGGCCATGGCCAACGCGAGCGCGTCGCTGCCCGAGGTCGTGCCGGTCCTGTCGCGCAGCCCCGGCGCGTGGCCCATCGGTCAGTACAACTACCTCATGTTGCGCACGCGCAGCATGGTCGACGCCGGCAAGGCCAAGGCCATCGCCGACTGGCTCTATTGGGTCATGAGCGCGCCCGAGGCGCAGGCCACGGCCGAGCAAAACTACATCGTCATGTGCGGCGTGTCGCCCATCATGATGCAGCGCGCGCTCGCCACCATCGTCAACATCACCGTCAACGGCGTGCACGTGAGTTCGCTCTATGGGTGCGTGGGCCCCGACGGCTCTTTGTGCTCCAACCACGGCACCTGTATATCGTCGGCCTGCGTGTGCTCTCAGCCGTGGACGGGTACCTACTGCGCCGTCGACGGGACGCAGACCGCATCCACGGACTCGGCCGTGGGCGTCATCGTACCGGCCGTCGTCGTGCCCGTCGTCTTTGTGCTCCTTGCCCTTGCCCTCGTCGTCATCGTGGTCGTCGTCTGGGTGGCTATCAGGGCGCGCCGCCGGCTGGCCGACGACTGGGAGATTGACCCCAAGGAACTCGAGATGGGCGACCAGCTGGGCGCTGGCGGCTACGGCACCGTGCACAAGGCCAGCTGGAAGGGCACCGAGGTGGCCGTCAAGTTTATGCTCGCAGACGCCACCCACCAAGAGTTTGAGCGGTTCCGCGACGAGGTCAGGATCATGACCGCCCTGCGCCACCCCAATGTGGTCCTGTTTATGGCCGCGTGCACCAAGCCGCCCGCGCCCTGCATCGTCATGGAGTTTATGGCCCTCGGGTCCATGTACGACCTCTTGCGCAACGAACTCATCCCCGACCTGCCGGGCCCGCTGCGCATCCGCCTGGCCTACCAGGCGGCCAAGGGCATGCACTTTCTCCACTCGTCCAAGGTCTTTCACCGCGACCTCAAGTCGATGAACCTGCTCTTGGACGCCAAGTGGAACGTCAAGGTCTCGGACTTTGGCCTCACCCGTCTGGGCACCGACGCGTCCCCCAACAGCAGCGGCGGCAAGCGCCGAAACGAAATCATCGAGGGCACCGTGCAGTGGCTGGCGCCCGAGGCTCTGGCCTCTGATCCCGACATCGATCCCATCTATGTCGACGTCTACGCCTTTGGTGTTGTACTGTGGGAACTGCTCACGCGCGATCAGCCCTATGCGGGCCTCAACCAGGCGGCCGTCGCCGTCTCTGTCTTGCGCGATGGCGCACGGCCGCCGATGCCGCTGCCGGGCACCAAGCTGGAACCGCTCTACGCCGACTATGAGCGGCTCGTCACCGACTGCTGGAACCAGGACGTGGTCGTGCGGCCCGACTTTCTCGAGATCATGACACGCCTCGGCAAGCTTATCGACGTTGATGCCTCGTCGACCGGCGGAACGCACACCCGAGGGGGCACCTCGTCGTCCTCTGCCTCATCCATGACGTCGACCAATGCGCCCATGCGTGCCGACCACAACAGCAGCAACAGCAACAGCCAGGTCACGCCCATCATGGGCGCATCGAGCGTACCGACCAGGAAAAGGGCGCCGCCGCTGCCCGACGACGGAAGACCGCTCACGGTCGTCTTTACCGACGTCTACCGCGCCGGCGCCCTGTGGGACAGTGTACCGCCAAACGCCATCAAGGACGCGATGGAGCGCCATAACGCTCTGGTGCGCGCCACGGCCACCCAGTACGGAGGCCACGAGTCGCGCCTCCCCGACAAGGCCCACAGCGGCGAGGGCACCTTTTGCCTGGTGTTTGCCACCGTGCCGGCGGCTCTCGACTTTTGCCGTGCCGCGCAAAGGGCCCTCATGGCCGTTGACTGGAGCAACGACCTTTTGGAGCACGGCGATGCGTGCGAGGAGATTGGAGTGGGCGACCGCGACATTCCATTCTTTCGCGGTCTGCGCGTGCGCATGGGCGTCCACGTGGGCCAAGTGCGTGGTACAGAGGACGCGCTCACCAGACGGTTCAACTATGACGGCCCTGCGGTGCGGACGGCCGTCGCGCTCACCTGCGTGGCTCAGGGAGGGCGCGTACTCGTATCCAATGACGTGCGACGCGCGGTGCTCTCTTCCTCTGCGAATGCCATCGAGGGCGCCGGCGATGATGGATCAAAGGGCAAAGAATCGGACACGCGCGAGGGCGCACCGGCGGCGCCATCGTACGACTTTGTCGACCTCAGTCCTGCGGCCGTCGCCGTGACCCTGCCGGGCGGGCGGCGCGTCCGCGTGGATGCCTGCGAGTTGCGCACCGTCGACGGGCGCCACTTTGGCCGGCGCCATCTGGGCCATGACGTCGACCCTGAGGCCCTCGATGCAACGCGGTCGACCGACGGCAACTCTGCCACCGAGAATGACGACCACGGGGACGATGCCTCACCCATGGGGTGGGGCACGCGCACCACCGACGCCGGCGCCGCAGACACGATGCTGTCGGCCGCCAATATGTGCCGCAATGTGATCGATCCCAAGCAGATCGAGATGGGCGAGCAGATTGGCATCGGTGCCTATGGTGTCGTCCACCGCGGCCGGTGGCGCGGCGTCGACGTTGCCGTCAAGCGCTTTCTCCACCAGAAGCAGGACGAAGCGCAGCGCATAGACTTTAGGGCCGAAGTGGCGGTCCTGTCAGAGGCGCGCCACCCCAACGTCGTGCTCTTTATCGGCGCCTGCATGCGCGCGCCCGATGTGTGCATCGTGACCGAGTGGGTGAGCGACGGCAACCTGCGCGACCTGCTCGCGCAACCCTCGGTCAAGATCACGTGGAGCGCCAAACTGGGTATCGTGCGCGGTATTGCCCTTGGACTCGACTATCTGCACTCGACCGAACCCGAGGCCGTCATGCACAGGGATCTCAAGCCCTCGAACGTGCTCATGTCGCCCAACAAAGTCAAGGGCCTGTGGACGCCCAAGCTGGCCGACTTTGGCCTCTCGCGCACCAAGCGCGACATGGCTACGATGACCCGTTGCGGCACGCCCGCGTGGACGGCGCCCGAGATCATCCGGGGCCAGGACTATTCGGAAAAGGCCGACATCTATGCGCTGGGCATCGTCATGTGGGAGGTGCTCACGCGCCGCAGGCCCTATGCCGATGCCAACTTTATGAGCATCTCGCTCGACGTGCTCGAGGGCAAGCGGCCCGAGGTACCGCCCGACTGCCCATCGGCCTATGGCTCGCTCATGGCCAGGTGCTGGCATCGCAAGCCCCACAAGCGCCCCACGGCCGCCGACGTGGCCGCTCAACTCCTGAGTATGGAGGGTGTCGTGCCCGTCTAGACTCGCTTTCCCTCCCCACGCCCTCAAACACAGGCCTACATGCTTTCACTGTACTTTTACCTTTGTCATAAACACAATCAGTCATCGATCACGTTGCCCCCCCCCTTTCAAAGCCATGGACATGTGTTTTCCCGCGTCGATGGTCTAGAGAACGAACGCACACCTCTTGGTAGAGACAGTGTCGTGTCCTCCATAGAAAATCGGCCGCGACGGCACGCCGCCACTATCGACGGGATGTGGAATGATCACAAGCGCCGGATGAGCAAATCTGATCCGTACTGTACAAACCATGTGTTCCGAGTCATCGCCAATGCAACCCACGATATGGATAGAGCGAAAAGGGCTGTCACGGCTCACCCGTGTCTTACACGGTAAACGGCGCTAGCGTGAGCACATGTTTTGATCCAATACATGGCCATTTGTCATCGTTCCACAGTACAATATGCGCCCATGCCGCTTTACAGATTCACATGTCTGTATCGATGGAGAGGCGGTATGATAATCGACCCGCGCATGCAAGGCGCAAACCACAGGTCCCGCCAGACGAAAAGCAAAGGCGCAAAGACACATGTTTCTGTGCACGTGAAATTCCACATTTGGAACAGACACAGTGCCATTGGTGCGTTTAGGATTTACGCCACACATTACACTGGATTGTGGGAACCGGAAACCAGAGGCGGACGAGGATGAGAGCGCACCGAATGTGGCGTTGATGTACTTGCGTGCACCCCTGGGGACTGGGATGTTTTCTGGCCCGCCTTTGGCGCACTCATAGCGCACCAGGGGATTGGTCGTTGCAATTTTGGTGATGGTCCTATATTGGTAAACATTTGTAAGGTCTCGTGGAGTACGGAAATCTCGACCACAAGAGGGAGGGCAGGTTCTCTACGAGTGCTTTGTCGATAATCGAACTGTCGTTTGCGACGAACGCTGCGTGCGGCAAGGAGAGAGCCTCGCGCAAAATGGATGGCGCAGCACTCCAACGAGACTTCGAGTATGACCCGAGCATGCTCCCCTCGCTGGCCACCGAGTGCATTTTTGAACACTATATCGAGGCAGGCATGCGCGTCCAGGCCACGCTCTGGGGCGCGCAAGAATGGCTTGCTCAACGGCACCTCCTAATCGGCTCGATTGAGTTTTGCAATGCCGCACGACGTGCGCACAAACGCATGGGCCCCTTGGTCGCCGGCATGCGTGTGGGTCCATGGCTCGGTATCGACAATGCGCCCAATCCCCCTACCGCCTCATCGGTGACGTTGGTTGCGGGTCTTCCCGGGCCGTCGGGCAAGACCATATGTATGAGCGCGCTGGCAAAAGAGTATTCCATGGCTTCCTGCAGACAGCATGATGGTACGGCAGAGTGCCCGCCCATGGCCATTGTCACCATCCCCACAATGTTTGTCATGATGTTCGGATGGTTGCAGATGCACGACCCACAGCACCTGTCACGTGTGGATAATACCGTCGTGATATCCCACGAGAGTTTGTCTCTGAATTGCCAAGATGACGTTGTGCAACACCCCATGGCAGACATAATCCGAGCCGCACACTCAATGGACAACGTACATCTCCTGCTGGCATTGAATATGGACAAAGGGGGCGGGGCTGATCCGCGCGTGGTGTCTGCCGCTGACCGTATCGTGATCGTTACGGGACCGGCTGTCGCTCTGAACCGCGCGTGCCTGGTCAAGCGGATGGCCAAAATGCTGGGCGCGAATCAGAGGGCTCTTGCTCCGTTTATCGATGCCCTCCCTGCGTACGCTCTGCTGATTCTCGAGCGCCGACGGGGATGCGCACGCGATGAGCCCCTTTGCCACGCCAACGCTGTCATCCAGATCAAACCAGCGGCGACCCTTTCCCTCCCAGTCGCGTGATTTGAAAAGAAAACACTGTGAAAACAGAGGGAAATGCATCTCTCTTCTTGTTTTGTATTCATCACCGAGTCCAGTACGGCATCTCCGATACTGGCCGACGGTTAGCCCACCGACCCTTTCCCCCTTGCAGAGTCCCCATCTGTCTCCCCTCTCCTCCCTCTCTGGTATTATATTTGATCAAATCCTCACTTTGCAAGACAATGCCGAGTTGTTTGACATCATCACCATGTGTCGCGTCAAAACCATAGGTTACCGCGGGAACCATACGATGGTCTGCGCACTGGCTCCCGCCTGCACGTGCACGAGCGTGTAGAGGGAGTCCAGTGACTTGCTTATGTCTCTGTATGGCAATCACCCCACACTCCCCCCCCCTGAGCGCAGACGCATGACATTGGCGCGTTCCGCGCTTTTGTGGTTTGTTGCCTCTGTTGCGCTTTACCGCGGACGGATGCGTTGGGGCCTGCGCACCTGCCGACCAAAAACGCGTGGCCGGCAAACGCACACGCAGGGGCACTTGCACCGACACATGGACAGGGTACTGCGGGAGGACCCTGATCCGAGCCAACTGCCTTCATTGGCCATCGAGCGCATCTTTAAACACTATATCGATCGAGGCGTGCACAGCCAGCCGACACTTTAGGACGCCCAACAACGGCTCGCCCGCCGTCTTCCCCTGGTCGGTTCGGTCGAGTTTTGCCATGCCGCGCGACGCGCACGCAAACGCATGGGCCCTCTGGTGGGAGGCATGCGCGCGAGCCCGTGGCAAGGCATCGACCATGTGCCCGACCCCGTCGTCAGGTTATCGGTCACGTTTGTCTCTGGCCTTCCCGGGCCATCGGGCAAGACCGCCTGTATGCACACACTGACGAGAGAGTATTCTATGGCCCCTTGCAAAGATGGCGACGATACGGCCCGCCCGTGATCGCCGTCCCCCAGCCATTTCATCCTCAATCCAAGGATGCTGCAGGAGCACCTGCCGCGAAGAGCATCACAAATAAGCCGTATCATAGCGGTATCCGGCGATAGACTGTTTCTGTGCTGTCCGGTCGGCAGAGCACACGATATCGTGACAGACATGATCCAGACCATGCGCTCGATGGACAACGTGCACCTCATGCTGACCGTCGACATGACAAAGGGGGATTGTCGCCTTGCTTGCGATCTTTGTGGCGGATCGCGTCGTGATTGTCACGGGACCGGCCATCGACCGGGATCGCGTGCATTTGGCCGAGCGCATGGCCGAAATGCTCGGCGCCAATCCGGGGGCCTCGCTCTGTTTATCGGTGCTCTCCCTGCATACACCCAGTTGGTCCTCGAGCGTCGGCCGGGGTGCGCGCGCAATGACCCCCTCCCCCATCACACCAACACCATCATCCAGGTCAGACCGGCAGAGACTCTCTCCTTCCCTCCCTAATCGCACGCTTTAAAAGTAAAGTAATGTGAAACAAAAGGAAAACTGCATTTTCTTTGTTGGTGATCGCCGTCAAAGCCGACGCGGTGTTGCTGCCGAAACCATGGGTCACCACAGGGATGAGCGCAGTTTGCGCACTGGCGCCCGCTCACGCGTACCAGTGGGTGGGATGACTCGGTCAGTTTGCCCGTGTCTCCTGTGGCGGTCTCTCCAAACACGGACACGCGGAATTGGGTTTCTGGCGCCCTTGCGGTTGGCTGCCGCCTCTGTTGGGCATTGGTCAATATAAGGGCGTTAGAGCCTGCGTACCTGCCGACCCAGAATGCGCGACAAGCAAACGCGCGCAAGGACGCTTACGTCGACAGATGGACGGGACACTACAGGAGGACCCTGCCCCGAGCCTACTTCCTTCATTGGCCATCGAGTGCATCTTTGAGCATTATATCCAAGCAGGCATTCGCAGCCAGACCGCGCTCTGGGGCGCGCAGGAATGGCTCGCCCGACAGGGTCCATTGATCGGCTCGGCCGAGTTTTGCAACGCAGCGTTGCGTGCACACAAGCAAATGGGTCCTCTGGTGGCGGGCATGCGCGTCACCCCATGGCAAGGCATCGACCGTGTGCCCAACCCCCTCGTTAGGTCATCGGTCACGTTGGTCGTCGGCCTTCCCGGCCCATCGGGCAAGACAGTCTGTGTGCGCGCGCTGGCACAAGAGTACGCGATGGCATGCGCCAGGAAGAGCGATGATACGACAGAGCACTTGCCCACGACCGTTGTCCACATCCCCAGTCGTTACGTCCTCAAGCCGGAATCGCTGCGGGAGCACCTGACACGGACGGTGCGACGAATAAGCCGTATCGTGGTGGTATCTGATGAGAGTTTATCCTTCTTCTATCCTGTTGATAGGGCACGCCGCCTCGTAACGGATATGGCCCAAACTGTGCGCTCAATGGGCGACGTGCACCTCATGACGACCGTTGACATAACAAAATGGACTGCCGACCCGCACGTGATCCCTGTGGTGGACCGTGTTGTGATTGCAACGGGACCGCCCATCGCTCTGGACCGCGCACACCTGGCAGAGCGCATGGCCGAAATGCTTGGTGTCAACTTGGAGGCTCTCGCTCCGTTCTTCCCGCATACGCCCAGCTGGTCCTCGAGCGTCGACCGGGATGCGCACGCCACGAGCCCCTCTGTCACACCAATACCATCATCCAGGTCAAGCCGGCGGCGACCCTTTCCCCCTCTCCCTGATCATTTGCTTGCGCATAAAAGACACTGGAAAAAAGCAGAAAAAGGTAATCCTCTCTGTTGGCCGCCCTCGTTGAATCCGAATCAGCATTGCCGTACCGCGTACCAGGCGCTGGACGATCACAGGGATCAGATGTTGCGGCATTCGTGCCTACCAGCGCGCACGCAAGCACATAACAGGGCTCGGGTGCCTTTGCCCACCATCCGTCAGAGCGCAAACGGACGGAATTGGTCATTTGGGTTCCTTTTCCGTTTATCGCACTGCCGGCCATACGAGTATTGGTATCGCCCCAGGCCGGAGGTGTGCGACAAGCGTTCGCGAGAACGTTTTTGCGCCGACGAATGGAGAGGACGCTACAGGAGAACCCTGATCCGAGCCAGCTTCCCTCGTTGGCCATCGAGCGCATCTTTGACCACTATATCGAGGTGGGCGTGCGCAGCCAAAACGCCCTTTGGTGGGCGCAACTGTGGCTCGCCCAGCAGTACCACCTGCGCGGCTCGGCCGAGTTTTGCAGCGCTGCGCGACGCAAGGACAAACACATGGCCCCCATCGCAGCAGGCGTGCGCGTGTACCCATGGCCCGATATCGGCCATGTACCCCATCCTCTCACGGAATCGTCGATCACGCTCGTTGCGGGGATCGACAAGATCGCGCACATGTACGCCCTGGCGCAAGAGTATGCCAGGGTATCGATCGGGAGGTATCATGAGGCGACAACGGTGACGGCCCCCATGAATATCACCATTGTCCATACAAAGCGCGGCATCCTCACACCCGGCAGGTTGCGATCGCACTTGGGATCCGAGGCGGCCTGTTCGAGGCACGGCATCGCAGTCGCCAACAGGGACATTCGTTTGGGTGACTCGAAAGGTCGGACCGATAATTATGCCAGAAGCCTACAGGAGGTGGCCCAGATCGTGCATTCGACCGCCAACGCACATTTAATGCTGCTCCTTCACGATTCATATAGGATCGCTGACCCGCGGGTGACGTCAAAGGTCGACCGTATCGCGATCACCATGAAATCCGAGTCTCCCCTGTCGCGTACGCATCCGGCCACATATGTGGCTGAAATGCTTGGCGTCAAACGAGAGGCTCTGGCCTCTTTTGTCGCTTCATTCTCTCCCCACATACAACTGGTATTTGAGCGCCGCCCGGGATGTGCACGCGGCCAACCTCTCTCTCGCGCCAACGCCGTTGTCTTTGTTAGGCCTCTTGCTTCCTCATCGGGTCCTCCCTATCTCGATGACTTTTAAACGCCCATTCCATGGAGGAGACCTTGCAATCAATAAAGAGAAGAATGTATGTTTTCCTGCTGGCCTACTGTTTTGTGCGGCATCCTGATCTCTTTACGACATTGTTGGCGGTGCACAATCAGAGCCGATCAACAAAAGATCCAACAGGATGGAGAGTGCACGCCCCCAACAACGACAACAAACCGGATGTCCCACAGAAACAGGCAGGGCGCGGTGTGTACCGCGTGACATGGTGTTCTCTGGTTTGCCCTTGTAGGAGCAGCGCAGGGGTCCGCCGTTTAGGCGCGGACAATATGATCTCCATGTGGATGGGAATAGGAAAAAGCACAATCAGATTACCTTGGCCGAATGCGCAAAGTAAAGAGGCTTGCATACGGACCAACGTACCCTGGCTAGCCAATCGATGGCGTTTGCTCCGTGCGACATTGGGCGCGAAACACGTGTTTCACCACCACCGCATCAGGACGATTTGTGGGATTGGTCAATATGCCAAAAAACGCCCCGAATTGGCCCGGGTTCTCGCGATGGTCGGCACAACAAAGGGCGCCCTTTGTGGTGACCACCCTTTGCAGGCCTGTGACTGGTGACGCGCAAACAATTGGCGCACACGCGTGGTGAGTGCTTGAGGGCACACAACGCAAAAAGCATCTCATCTATAATGGATGTCATGTTACTCGAACGGGACCTCGAGTGCGACCCGAGCCTGCTTCCCTCGCTAGCCATCGAGTGCATCTTTGAACACTATATCCAAGCAGGCACTCAGAGCCAGACCACGCTTTGGGGCGCACAAGAATGGCTCGCCCAACAGAGTCCCCTGATCGGCTCGGCCGAGTTTTGCAATGCTGCGCGGCGTGCGCACAGAGGCATGGGCCCCCTTGTGGCGGGCATGCGTCTGAGCCCATGGCCCGGCATTGATCATGTGCCCAACCCACTTTCCGAGTCGTCGGTCACGTTTGTTGTCGGCCTTCCCGGACCGTCGGGCAAGACCGTCTGCGCGAATGCGTTGGCCAAAGAGTATTCCACGGCTTCCTGCAAAGGGCACAGCGGCACGCGCCAGCATCTGCCCACGGCCATCAGCATCATCCCCATGGACTTTATTTCACCAGGGCGGCTCTCGATGATAATGGAGTGGGTAGCGACGCTAAGGGCACGCAACGTACTGAAATGTGACCAGAGCATATCCCTCGCTTGCGTGCGCGGCAAAGTGCGGCATCCTCTAGAGGACATGGCCCAAATCGTGCGCGCGGCAAACAACGTGCATCTCATAGTGACTGCCCAAATAACACAGAACGCCGATCCGCGCGTGACCTCGAGCATGGATCGCGTCGTCATCATTGCGGGGCCGTTGATCGCTCTAGACCGTGCGCGCTTGGCCGGACACATGGCCGAGATGCTGGGTGCGAACCAAAAGGCTCTTGCTCTGTTTATCGATGCCCTCCCTGCGTACGCTCAGTTGGTTATCGAGCGTCGGCAGGGATGCGCGCGTGACGATCCTCTCCACCACAGCAATGTCGTCATTCAAGTCAAACCGGCTACGGTTCTTTCCTAGTGATGTACCTGCCATAAACCACAACTGGGTCCACAACAGTGTTGCAGTGCCGTGTCAAACCAATAGATTTCAGACACTGGGTAAAACACAAGACTTGGGCGTAATAGTGCACCTCCCTTCCCCCTCTACATGGCAAATGTATAAAGAACCTGAAAGTCCGCCTACATCCGTCATACTCGCCTGCGTAAAAACGTAAAGTGTACGAGATTGGTCGTTTGACGCCTCTGCAGCGTTGGTTGCTTACGTTGGCGTTTGCACAGTCAACAGGATACCGCAAAGACCCGTGCATTTGCTGATCGCGCCCGCAGCGACGAAGGGCACACAAGTGCGAGATGGACAGAGTCTTGCAACAAAACCCCGATCCGGGCCTCCTTCCCTCGCTGGCCATCGAATGCATATTCGGGCACTATGTCGAGATGGGCGCGCAGGCCCAAAACACGCTGTGGGGCGCACAAGAGTGGCTCGCCCAACAGAGTCCCCTGCGCGGTTCGCCCGAGTTTTGCCGCGTTGCGCGGCACAAGGACAAGCACATGACCCCGAGGGTCACCGGCATGCGCGTGTATCCATGGCCTGGTGTCGGCCGCGCTCCCAAGAACGCATCCCTCACGCTGGTGACGGGTGCCCATAGAATGAGCGGCACGACAACGTGTGCGCTCGCGCTGGCCCGAGAGTATTCAGACGCCGCGCTCGATTGGTGCATGCTCAAACTGGAAACATTCGTTGGCGATGCATGTCAGCAGCACAACAGCATGGTCCGAGAGTGGGTGTGGACCCACTTTACCAAAACCGTGCTGCCGCACATGCCCTATGACCAAGAAATGCCCTGGCTGAGCGCGTTTTCGCATCACCTGCCAGACAAACAATCGAACCTCATCCAAACCATTGTGGGAGCAGGGCAACTCGTGCGTTTGATCGCCAACGCACACTTTCTACTTGCGGTAAAGGTTTCAAAAGAGATTGCCGACCCACGCCTATCTTTTGCCGTGGACCGCATCGCGATCGCTGCGGGGTTCCGTGGTTGGAGCGAACGCGCGCGGTTGGCCCAGTACATTGCCGAAATGCTCTCTGTCGATCAGGAGACGATGGGCGCGTTTCTGGCCACGCTGCCCAACTATGCGCAGGTGATTCTTGAGCGCCGTCCCGGATGCGCCCGCAATGAGCCCCTTTGCCGTGACAATACAATCATTCTGGTCAGAGAGCCGCTCACCTACGACGCCCTGATGTCGCTTTACGGCGACGATGCCCTTTCTCTTTGAATTTGTAACAAAGCAAAAGAGGAAATCGCAGATGCAAAGCCATGGGAAATGGTGCCCTTTACGCAAAACGCTGCCCTCTCAAGAGTCGCATCGCGCATTGGTGCGTCACGATACTTTACTGGGGTCGTAAATACGATGCGGAAGCAGACAGGTGGGCCGGATCGACCCAACAGGGAATGCGCCAGACAATGCGCGTGGTGAGCGCAGGTGTTTGACAAGCGGTGGGCACAATGATTTGCGTTTTCAAACATGTGCGATCACGATTGGCCACCAACCGCACTTGCGCAACTCACATCACGGTCTGGCGCCCTCGCAGTTGGTCTGGCTCAAACAGGTTGTACGCGAGACGCAGATTCACGCTCTTGCATGCGTTGGCATTCAAGACCAAACCGTCTGCCAAAATGACCGAGCACGCAGTCATTGACAGGAGCGTGACGCCGGCAGAGACGGAAATGGCACTCAAACAGGACCTCGAGTATGACCCAAGCTTGCTTCCCTCGCTGGTCATCGAGTGCATCTTTGAGCACTATATCGAGATGGGCGTGCGGGACCAGGCCACGCTTTGGGACGCTCAACTTTGGCTCGCCCAACAGCGCCCACTGATCGGCTCGGCCGAGTTTTGCAGTGCCGCCAAACGCACACACAGACAGATGGGCCCTCTGGTGGCGGGCATGCCTATTTCATCGTGGCCTGGCATCGATCGGGCGCCCAACCGCCTTATCCAGTCGTCGGTCACGTTCATCGCTGGCCTCTCCGGTCCATCGGGCAAGACCACCTGCATGTGCGCGCTGGCCCGAGAGTATTCCATGGCTGCGGATGGGGAGCGCGGCGATGCGCCAGAGTGTCCGCCCATGCCCATCGTCGCCATACCTGGCTACTTTGTCCTTGCCCTGCGCGAGCATATAGCGTGGGCGACACCCCAAACGGACCGCATAGTAGCGCTGTCCTACGAGAGCCTGATCTTGCGCGCTGTGCCGAACGTGACGCACAACTTTGTAACGGACATTGTCAAAATCGTGCGTTCAATGAGCAACGTGCATCTCATGCTGTCCGTCAGCATGACGCAGGAGATCACCGATACGTATGTGACCTCTGGCGTGGACCGCGTCGTGGTCGTCACGGGCCCTGCCACCGCTCCGGACCGCGCATGTCTGGCCAAGTATGTGGCCGAGATGTTGGGTGCTAGTCCAAAGGCCCTTGGTCCATTCATCGATGCCCTTCCCGCATACACCCAATTAGTCCTCGAACGCCGACCGGGATGCACGCGCGACGATCCGCTCCACTATGGCAACACCCTCATTTTAATCAAGCCTCCTGCGACTCTTTCCCACATATGATTGTGTGCTACCAATAAAGATTATTGAATACTAGAAAGTATGAGACGTCCCTTTTATGAATATCACGCGAACCCCATTGCGATGTCGCCGTGCCGCTTCAAACGGCGAGTCCTGCCGGGCGATCAGCGGTTGCTGTAAACACTAATGGTGGCTAACGGCTAGCCGATCGGCTTGTCTCCACCAAATCCACGCTTGGCCTCCCTACTATGTCTGGTTAAATCCTCATTTTGTGAGACAACGCCGAGCCGTTAGCCAGCATTAGTAAACACCATTTTGCACAAGCACGCGAAAGAATGCCCAACTGTCTGTTTGTATCCTTTTGTAACGATTCCATAGAGCACGAATAGATGGTAATTGGTTACTGGACGCCTCAGTGGTCGACCATCACGATTGCGCACCACAAACAACGTAAACGTCAGAGACCGCGCGTCCGCCGAGTTCAGGCGCACGATGGACGAAACGTACGCCAGGATGCTTTGCGTGGACAGTAATGTCGCAATGTGCGCGCGTCAGTTTACGCATTTTTGGGAAACACACGTTCAGGATTGGTTGCCATCTGTGCTCGCGTAATAGGGTGCTCTGTACCGCGGGTGGGCAGACAAACACTGCTGCGGTTGGGCTGCCATGTCGTGAGCCGCTCGTGGGGGTCGGAATCAATTTTGATGCCAACATTTGAAACGCAGTAAACGTTTGACCATCCACTCACCCACCAAAGGCAACGTTTTGGCGCCGCACATGGAGGCGCCGTTTCAGCACAATCTCCGATACGATTTGAGCGCCCTTCCTTCGCTGGCCATCGAGTGCATCTTTGAGCACCATATTCTGATGGGCATCAGCAGCCAAAATACGCTCTAGCAGGCACAAGTGTGGCTCGCCCGGCAGAGTCCCCTGCGCGGCTCGGCCGAGTTTTGCCGTCCTGCAAGGCGTATCAATGAGAAGATGGTGCCCAGGGTCGCCGGCATACCCATCTACCCATGGCCCGGTATCGACAACGCACCCAACCCGCTTGCCGAATCATCAATCACACTGATCGCGGGCCTTCCGGGTCCATCGGGCAAGACCACCTGCATAAAGGCCCTTGCCCAAGAGTACGCGATGGCGTTGAGCGCGCCGTCTGACGGGACGGCGACCGCTAACACATCCGTGATGGTCCGTACCATAGGCACAGATGGTGGCATCATCGTGCCCAGGACGCTCCAGTCGCATGTGGACTTATGGATACCGCGTGTGTCGCGCCTCGTTATGGCCAGTTGCAAGAATACGTACTTGGACCGGTTGATGTGCGGTGTGGATGGCTCTGACGCCGGTATGCTTGAAGTGAGCCGAGTCGTGCGCGGCACCCCTGGCGTGCATCTTGTGTTTGCGGCCTGTATCACGAACGACATTGCCGATCTGCGCATATGGTCAGAGGTGGACCGCGTGGTGATTGTCACGGGACCCACTATTGCCTTGGGACGTGCGCGTTTGGCCCGCCGCGTGGGCGCCATTCTGGGAGTCGACGAACAAGAGACCCTTTACCCGTTCATTGCTTCGCTTCCGGCCTATACGCAGTTGGTCATCGAGCGCCGTCCGGGATGTGCTCGTGACGCGCCCCCTCACTACAGCAACATGGTCATTCTGGTCAAGCCCCCTGCATAGGGTCTCTTTCTCTCTCTTCTCTCTCCCTCTTGTGTGTCTTTATTGTTGCCAGGCGGTGATTCATGCATGTTTAAAACAAGATTCATCCTGACACGTTGGAAACAAAAGGGGAGGATGGATCAAGTGGGGATCGACCCTCTGTCGATCCCTAACCGCGCAAACGTCTGCAAGGGGACGCGAGATAAAGAGGATGGTCTCTTTGTCACGTAGCGAGTCGCTCTTTGCCATCGGGAAAGCCACAGCCTCTTGTGTGGGTTTCACGATGTCTGTATGCTGTAGACGATCGTCCCTGTGTGCACAAGCAATCCAGGCGCATGGCTCCTTTCCAAGCCACCGTACTGCGTCGTTTATTCATTCCCGTTCGCTCGTGCAGTGGGCGAAAAAGGGGTTATCCTAGGGTGCTGATCGCGACCGTTACAGATCGTGATAGACTATAAATGCGACGACGTATGCTCGATGGTCGCATTGATCTTTGTGAAAAGGAACAGCGGGCAGACGCCCAACATGGTGTGCTATTGTTTGGTCAATGTCGATAACGAGAGCGTAGCGTGCCCACAACGGCACTCGCGCCATAATAGAGAGCACTTGCACCATAGTAGAAAACGCCGATGCCCATAATGGTCAAGAGTATCGTTGTGATCTGATTCGGGCCGTTGGGGTTCGCACCGAGAGGTCCGCTTAGTCCTTTGGGGCCACTCAAGCCCGTTGGGCCCGTCATTCCGGTCGGTTCGGTCCTGTCCATTGCTATGCCCAATGTCGTCTGTGCCGCTCAAAGGTTGTGGATACAATAGCGCGTATGCGTACGGACCTTTTATGATTGCAAACACGCGCCACGAGATCGGAAAAGTATCGGCTCCTTTTCCTGCATTTGTCAGAAAAGAACGAGGTCACCAAAGGTAGACCGACAGCAGGCAGAGTTGGCAAGGGCCGCGGCGACGGCTGCATTGAGCGCGCCGCCGTAACCCATCGAATCCGCGGTGATGGAAAGCACGCCTGCCACATGAGAGCGAAAAGATCGGAACCTATGCGTGCCCTTCTCCTGATTCGTTCTGAAAGTGCAAACCAGATGGCCCGTTTGTTGTAAACGCGCGACTGCGGCCTCTGATGTCTGCAAGCAAGGTGGGCCACGTAAAAGCACTGCGACCGTCCATCCAGAGTTGTTTCGGCTGGCGGCAAACGCGACCGTTTGTTTGTCATTCTTATTGACTGGCATCGCGCAATAGACATCCAAAAACATTGCTACGTGTGGCACAGACAAACCAAAATATGGACTCTATGTTAGAAATGGCCTCCGAGTGTGGTCCAGCCCAACTCCCCTCGTTGGCCATCGAGTGCGTCTATGCGCACTATATCGAGGCAGGCGTGCGCATCCAGGCCACACCATGGCAGAAGCAGGTGTGGCTCGCCCGACAGCGCCCCCTGCGCGGTTCGGCTGAGTTTTGCAATGCCGCGAGGCGCAAGGATAGACAAATGACGCGCAGGGTCGCGGGCATGTGCGTGTATGCCTGGCGTGGCATCGACCATGCACCCAACTCGCTCCAAGAGTCGTCGCTCACCCTGATCACGAGTCACGACGACAGGGTGGATGAATGCGCCCGTGACTTTGCTCAGGACTGTGCCAAAGCATCGTCTCCGTCGTGCGCCGTAAAGGAACAAGCGAGACCACCATACACAGCCACCGTTCCCATGTTTTCTCCAATCACCACGCTCTGGCTACAGCTGTATCTGGACGTGATGACGCTTCCCCCAAGGCGTAATATCGTGATCGGCCAAGGGAGTATGCGCCCAGACCACTTTCTTGACGGCAATGGTGATCCCTTTGGGGGCCTGACAGAGATTTGTCGGATCGTGCGCGCGGCCGCCGACGCACATCTCATCATGAGCGTCCATCCTTGGAGCATGATCGCCGATCCGCTCGTGTCGTCGAATGCTGACCGTATCGTTATCATCGTGGGTCCCAGATCTGCTCCAGAGCGCACGCAACTGTCCCGTCACGTGTCGTGTATGCTCGACGTCGACGAGGAGACCCTCGACACGTTTGTCGCCTCGCTTCCAGACAATTCACAGATCATCCTCGAACGTCGACCCGGCTGCTCACGGGATCAGCCCTTTCATCGCACCAACACGCTGATCCTGGTGAAGGCGGCCTTTGTCCCGTAGGCCCTTTGCTCCCTCTTGTCCTCTTTCGCTTTTTGTTTGACGCTTTCGGCCTGCATAATAAGAAAGAGAAAGTCGGTTATGTAGACACGACGGGAGGCTTGCCGAAACGCCGGTATGCCACACGCGCGCATGCGGGCGCATTGTGTCATCAGGCTCAGACTTTTGGGTTTCGTCAAGCCACTCTTTTGTCAGTGTCTCGGGGGGGCGCGCGTATGACCTTGCCCTGCCGAATCGACCTCGGGTAGGAGGCCAGGCACCCCGACAGAGGTTGGGTTCGCACTGCAAGGAGGCGTTTTATGTGGGCCGAGGCCGCTGTTGGGAACCAACTCGGCCATTTGTCAGCAAAGGCGGTTTCTACTGGTCGCAGAGGTATAATAAAGGTGC
>Ga0255334_1000548_pt1 | contig 27831 bp, 29 predicted proteins | sample EtOH5_35cm_T3_12_FD_202080 | JGI IMG/M metagenome (GOLD analysis project Ga0255334, IMG submission 202080) | Sandy soil microbial communities from University of British Columbia, Vancouver, Canada - EtOH5_35cm_T3_129 | ecosystem: Engineered > Artificial ecosystem > Sand microcosm > Unclassified ... | reverse complement strand
CCGTCCTCGGTGTACGCCACCTCGTGGCTGAGCAGGATCGGCGCGCCCACCGGCACCTGGAGCAGGCGCGCGGTCGCCTCGTCGGCGGCGTCCGCCTGGACCCAGTAGGCCGAGCGGTGGATCCAGATCCCGCAGCGCCGGTCGAGCTCGGCGTACAGCGAGCGGTCCGTCAGGTCGGCGTCCGCGAGGGCGGCGGCCCGGTCGTGGACCAGCACCACCACGTCGTAGCAGACGGGCGGGCCCTCCATGCCGCGCAGCCGGTCCACCTGGATCACCGGCGCGGCGGGGGCGACGTGCAGCGCCGCCGCCTCGTCGAACGTCGCGGGGCGCACCTCCTGACGCAGCACGGTGGTGGTGGGGCGCAGCCCACGGGCGCGGCACCCCGGAAGCATCACCTGGGCACTTGTCCAGGTCGGTGAAGGGCTCACTTGACTTCCGTCACGGGCGGGGGTTGTGATGGTCCTCACGGGAGCGAGGGTCGCGCGATCCGTGTGGCGACCGGGGGAAGTGGATGAAGCGACTGCCGGTTGCCGAGCGGAGGGAACAGCTGGTCGAGGCGGCTATCGCAGTCGCGAGCAGGGACGGCATGGACGCCGCTACGGTTCGGGCCGTCGCCACCGAGGCGGGTGTGTCCCTGGGGGTGGTCCACTACTGCTTTCGGGACAAGGACGAGCTGCTCTCCGCGATGGCGCACGAGATCATGCGCCAGAAGCTGACGTCGTCGCTGCTCGAGATGCCCGAGCGGGGGGAACCTGAGACGATCGTCGCCGACGCGCTCGGGCTGCTGTGGAGCGGCATCTCGTCCTCGCGCGGGTCCCAGCTGCTCAGCTACGAGCTGACCACGTACTCGATGCGGCACGCCGAGGTGTCGCACGGCGCCGTCAACCGGTACACCGTCAGCCGTGCCGCGGCCCGGCAGTTCCTCGAGCAGATGGCGCGGTCCGCGCGGATCGAGTGGACGGTCCCCGTCGAGGTGCTCGAGCGGGCGGTCGTCATGATGGCCGACGGCGTCGTGCTCGCCTGGCTCGCCGACGCGGACGACGCGGCCGCGCGCGCCACCCTGCGCCTGTTCGCCGGATTCCTCGCCTCGCTCATGAGGCCCGCGACGTTCGCCACGGTCGACGACGCGACCGGGTGAGCCGGGCGCCGTCCTGACCGGGCACCCCGCGGCGGTGCCGGGGACGGACGCGTGACGAGCGCCGCGCAGCTCGACCGCGCGACGGCCGGCCTGCGCGCCCCGCTCGTCGCCGTCGACCTCGACGCGCCGGCCACCTCGCCCGCTGCCACCCGTGCCACGCTGATGGTCGACGAGGTGGCGCAGGCGGTGCGCGTCTCGCGTGCGGCGGTGGCGCGCGGCAGCACGCTGCGCGCCCGCCTCGACATCGACGCCTCGCTGCGGCTCCGGCACGTCTGCCCCACGCCCTTCGACGGCTACCGCTCGTTCCGGCCCCACCCCGCCGCGTTCGTCGGACTCGACGTGGTGCGCGTGCCCCCGACGTGCCGGGGCGAGGGCCGCTCCGTCGGCCGACCGGGCACCGGTAACCTTGCCCGGTGAGCCTGCGGCTGTTCGACTCCGCCACCCGCACCGTGCGCGACTTCGTGCCGCTGGTGCCCGGGCGCGTCGGAATCTACCTGTGCGGCGCCACGGTGCAGGCGCCGCCGCACGTGGGGCACGTCCGCTCGGCCGTCGCGTTCGACGTGCTGGTGCGCTGGCTGCGCCGCACCGGGCACCAGGTGACGATGGTCCGGAACATCACCGACATCGACGACAAGATCCTCGCGAAGGCGGCCGAGGCCGGCCGGCCGTGGTGGGCGTGGGCGCTGACGCACGAGCGGGCGTTCACCGCCGCGTACGACGCGCTGGGGGTGCTGCCGGCGGACTACGAGCCGCGCGCCACCGGCCACGTGCCGGACATGGTCGAGCTGATGACGCGCCTCGTCGACCGGGGCCATGCGTACGCCACCGGGCCGGGCGACATCTACTTCGACGTGCGCTCGTACCCCGAGTACGGCTCGCTGACCAACCAGCGGGTCTCGGAGATGGTCGAGGCGCCCGACGACGACGCGGGCAAGCGTGACGTCCACGACTTCGCGCTGTGGAAGGCGCCGAAGCCCGACGAGCCCGCCACCGCCGCATGGGACACCCCGTTCGGCCGCGGCCGCCCCGGCTGGCACCTCGAGTGCTCCGCGATGGCCCGCCGCTACCTCGGCGACACGTTCGACATCCACGGCGGCGGCCTCGACCTGCGGTTTCCGCACCACGAGAACGAGCAGGCGCAGTCGCGGGCCGCCGGCTACGGGTTCGCCCGCTACTGGCTCCACAACGGCTGGGTGACGCAGGGCGGCACCAAGATGAGCAAGTCGCTGGGCAACAGCCTGCTCGTCTCCGTGGTGCTGACCCAGGTCCCGGCGGCCGTGATCCGCTACGCGCTGACCGCCGTGCAGTACCGGTCGATGCTCGAGTGGACCGATGGCACCCTCGTCGAGGCCGCCGCGGCCTGGGAGCGGCTGGCCGGGTTCACGCGGCGGGCCGCGGAGCGGGTGGGCGCCCTCGACGACGACGAGGTCGCCAAGACCGACGTGCCCGCCGACTTCGCCGCGGCGCTGGACGACGACCTCAACGTGCCCGCCGCGCTCGCGGTGGTGCACGAGGTGCTCCGCGCCGGGAACTCGGCGCTCGCCCGCGGCGACGACGACGCGACCCGCGCGGCACTCGTCTCGCTGCGCGCCATGCTCGACGTGCTCGGCCTCGACCCCGCCGGTCCCCAGTGGCGGTCCGGCGGGGGCGACGACCGCGCCGCGCGGGCGCTCGGCACGCTCGTCGAGGCGGAGCTGGCGGCACGGGCGTCGGCCCGGGCGGCCCACGACTTCGCGGCCGCCGATGCGATCCGCGACCGGCTGGCCGGTGCCGGCATCGCCGTCGAGGACGGCCGGGACGGCGCGCGGTGGACTCTGGCAGGGGAGGCGTGATGGCCGGCAACTCCAAGCGGCGGGGCGCGGTGCGCAAGGCGCCGAAGCGGCCCGCGGGCAGCGGCGGGCGCCCCCGGAAGGCCCTCGAGGGTCGCGGACCGACCCCGAAGGCCGAGGACCGCGAGTACCACCCCGCGCACCAGCGAAAGGTCGCCGCGCAGGCGCGTGCGACGACGGGCCGCCCGGGCTCGTCGTCCTCCCGCGGCCCGCGGCCCGCGCGCCGCTCCGCGACCCACGAGATCGTCTCGGGGCGCAACGCGGTGCTGGAGGCGCTGCGCGCCGGCGTCCCGGTCACCACGGTCTACGTCGCGACGCGCATCGAGCACGACGACCGCACGCGCGAGATCGTCCAGCTCGCCGCCGACGCCCGCTTCCCGCTGCTGGAGGTCGGCCGCACCGAGATCGACCGGCTGACCGGCGACGCCGTGCACCAGGGCGTCGCGATCCAGGTGCCGCCGTACCGGTACGCCGACCCCGACGACCTGCTCGACATCGCGGCGTCCGCCCAGAGCCCCGCGCTCGTCGTCGCCCTCGACGGCGTCACCGATCCCCGCAACCTCGGCGCCGTGCTGCGGTCCGCGGGCGCGTTCGGCGCGCACGGCGTGCTGGTGCCGGAGCGGCGGGCGGCGGGCGTCACCGCCGCGGCGTGGAAGGTGTCCGCCGGCGCGGCGGCGCGCGTGCCCGTGGCGCGGGCGACCAACCTGGCGCGCACGCTGGCCGAGTACCGGCAGGCGGGCCTGTTCGTCGTCGGCCTCGACGGCGGCGGCCCGACGACCCTCGCGGACGTGCCGTTCGCCGCCGACCCCCTGGTGCTGGTGGTCGGCTCGGAGGGCAAGGGGCTGTCGCGGCTGGTGCGCGAGCAGTGCGACGCGATCGCGGCGATCCCGATCGCCTCGGCGGTCGAGTCGCTGAACGCCGGCGTCGCCGCGGGCATCGCCCTCTACGAGATCTCCCGCCTGCGCTCCCCCTGACTCCTTGTGTCCGAGGTCCCCGTGGTCCTGACCACGACCTCCTCGGACATCAGCGCTTGCCCCCTCCGAGGTCGCCGTGGTCCCGGCAGCGGGGAACTCGGACGTTGGCGCCTTCTTCATCGGACTCCGGTGAGGCGACCATGTGCCCTGTGGATGCGGCGGCCCGTCCACAGGCCCGCGGGCGAGGAGCACGACGAGGGGAGCCGTCGGTCATCGTCGCGGCATGGCTCGTGAACGTTCTGTGCGGCTGGCACGCCGCGCGCAGGTGGCCGACGCCGCCCGACCCCAGGCGGGACTGCTCACCACGTATCAGCTGAGGGCCCTCGGGGTGACGGACAATGCGATGCGCGCCGAGATCGCCGGAGGTCGCTGGTCCATGGCGCGCGGGCGCATCGTGCGGATACTGGCGCCCGGGGACGGGACTGCGATGACGTGGTGGAACGCGTTGCTGCAGTGCTCCCCCAGGGCTGTCGCGGCAGGATGCTGCACCGCCGCGATCGGCGGTCTCACATCGTTGTTGGCCGCCGGTATGTCTGGGCTCTCCGGCGACGGTCTCGTGCATGTGGCCGCGCCGAAGTCGTCCCGCCCGCTGCCGGCACTGCCGGGGGTGCGCGTGCACGAGACCCGGCGATGGCGCGACGAGGACGTCGTCTCCGACCCGATCCCGCGGGTTCGGACGCCGATGGCCGCGGTCCAGGCAGCCTTGTGGGCGCGGACCGACAGGGAGGCGGCGCTGCTGCTGATAGCCCCGGTGCAGCAGCGGCTCACCACCGCGCGGGAGATCGGCGAGGCGCTCGAGGTGGTCCGGCGGGACAGGCGGCGGTCGCTGATGCGCGCGGTGGTCGGGGAGCTCGTCGACGGGGTCCACTCGCTCAACGAGCTGGACTTCGCCCGGCTGTGCCGGGCGCGAGGGCTGCCGGAGCCCAGTCGGCAGGCGGTGGTGCGTACGACGAGCGGACGTGCCTACCTCGACGTGCGCTGGAGCCGCTGGCGGGTGTCCGTCGAGATCGATGGCGTCGGCCACCTGCAGGTAGGCCAGTGGCTCGACGACGACGCCCGCCACAACGAGATCGCGTTGACCGGGGATCTGCTGCTCCACATCCCGTCGCTCGGCCTACGTCTCGATCCCGATCGCTGGCTCGACCTCGTCGAGCGCGCCCTGCGCCTCGCCGGCTGGCGTCCCTGACTCCCGCCCGTCGAGCCCCGCGTCGCCCACTGCGTCCGAGGTCCGCGTTGCCCCGACCACGGCGACCTCGGACGCTGCGCTGAGCCGGGGGTGACGTCCGAGGTGCTCGTCGCCCTGGCCACGGGGACCTCGGACGCAAGGGTTAGGGGGTGAGCGGGGGGATCGTGGCGGTGTCGTCGCGGAGGTCGCCCGGGACGCCGCCGAGGATCGCCTCCTCGTCGGGACGCAGGGGGAGGATGTGGTTGACGTACGACGAGACCACCTCGGCCATCGGCACGTCCCGGGACTGCTGCTGCGACATGAACCAGCGGTGGTCGAGCAGCTCGTGGAACACCTGCGCGGGCTCGAGCTTGCCGCGCAGCTCCCGCGGCACGGCCCGCACCGCGGGCTCGAACATCTCGGTGAGCCAGTCGTGGGCGACGAAGGACTCGTCCTCGCGCTGCCGGTCCGTCGCGGCGCGGAACTCGTCGAGGTCGTTCAGCAGCCGGCGGGCCTGGTTCTCCTGCACGTCGAGCCCGGTCAGCCGCATCAACCGCCGGCTGTGGTGGCCGGCGTCGACCACCTTGGGTTGGAGCCGCACCGTGGTTCCGTCGACGTCGGTGGTGATGCCGATCTCGTCGACGTCGAAGCCCAGGTCGTTGAGCCGGTCGATCCGGGCCTGCACCCGCCACCGGTCGCCGAACCCGAACGACTCCACCTCGGTCAGTGCCCGCCACAGCTCGGAGTATCGGGTGGCGAGGGCGTCGCCGATCGCCACGGCGTCGGTGTCGTCCTCCAGGTAGTCGCCGGCCTGGAGGTCCATCAGCTCGCCGATGATGTTGACCCGCGCCACCTCGAGGTCGTACGAGCGCTGCCCGTCGGTCAGCCTCTCGTGCAGGTCGCCCGTCTCGGCGTCGACGAGGTACGCGGCGAACGTCTCGGCGTCGCGCCGGAACAGCGTGTTGGACAGCGAGACGTCGCCCCAGTAGAAGCCCGCGAGGTGCAGCCGCACCAGCAGCACCGCGAGCGCGTCGATCAGCCGCGTCGCGGTGTCCGGACGCAGCGCCTGGCTGAACAGCACGCGGTACGGCAGGGCGAACTGGAGGTGCTCGGTGACGAGGGCCGCCTCGAGCGGCTCGCCGTCCGGCGAGCGCCGGCCCGTGATCACCCCGACGGGCACCACGCTCGGCACGTCGAGCCGGCGCAGCTGGCGCAGCAGCTCGTACTCGCGGAACGCGACGTACTCGCCGATCTCCTTGACCGCGATGACGCGCCCCGACAGCCGCGCGAACCGCACGATGTGCCGGGAGATGCCGCGGGGGAGGGCGGCGAGCGTCGGCGCCGGCCAGTCCTCGAGCGGGACGTCCCAGGGCAGGTCGAGGAGGGCGGGATCGGGGGATGCCGCGGTGATCTGAAGGCTGGCGGGTGCCGGGCTCACGGTGTCATTGTCCCTGGACGCGGCGGAGGGCGGGACCAGCAGGCCCCGCCCTCCGCCGATGCGTGCGTCAGATGCGCTCGCCGTTGCCCGGGTGGAACAGGTGCAGCACGTGCGGACGGACCCGGACGTAGACCGTCTCGCCCTTGTCCGGGACGCTGCGCGGGTCGATGCGGACGATGACCTGCGCGTCGCCGGCGCTGGAGGTCACCGACGCGGCGTTGCCGAAGTCGTCGGTGAGCGAGCCGTAGACGAAGGCGTCCGAGCCGAGCTCCTCGACGATGTTCACGTAGACCGGGATCGCGTCCGGGGTGCCGACGGGGACCACGTCGAGGTCCTCGGGGCGGAACCCGACCGTGATGGAGCCCTTGTCGTCCTGCGTGAGGGCGGCGATCGCCTCGCGCGGGAGCGTGACGCGGGCGTTGCCGACCGACGCGGAGCCGTCGAGCACCGGAAAGGTTCCGATGTTCATGGCGGGGGAGCCGATGAAGCCGGCGACGAACACGTTGGCCGGGTGGTCGTACATGTCGCGCGGGGTGCCGACCTGCTGGAGCAGGCCGTCCTTGAGGACCGCGATCCGGTCGCCCATCGTCAGGGCCTCGGTCTGGTCGTGCGTGACGTAGACGGTGGTGACGCCGAGACGGCGCTGGAGCGACGCGATCTGCGTCCGCGTCTGCACACGGAGCTTGGCGTCGAGGTTCGACAGCGGCTCGTCCATGAGGAAGACCTGCGGCTGGCGGACGATCGCGCGGCCCATGGCGACGCGCTGGCGCTGGCCGCCGGAGAGGGCCTTCGGCTTGCGGTCGAGGTACTGGGTGAGGTCGAGGATCTTGGCGGCCTCCTCGACGCGCTGGCGGATCTCGGCCTTGGGCTTGCCGGCGATCTTCAGCGCGAAGCCCATGTTGTCCGCCACCGTCATGTGCGGGTACAGCGCGTAGTTCTGGAACACCATCGCGATGTCCCGGTCCTTGGGCTGGACGTCGGTGACGTCGCGCTCGCCGATGAGGACCCGGCCGGAGTTGACGTCCTCCAGGCCGGCGAGCATGCGCAGCGAGGTGGACTTGCCGCAGCCGGAGGGGCCGACGAGGACGAGGAACTCGGCGTCCTCGACGTACAGCTCGAGCGAGTCCACCGCGGGACGCTCGGTCCCGGGATAGATGCGGGTCGCCTTGTCGAAAGTGACCGTGGCCATCGTGATACTCCCCTTCACCGGCAGGTACGTGCCGGACGATCCGTGGTGAAGAGCGACTGCCCGCTCCCGGGTCGGGTGCGGTGTGGTGTCGTCGTCGACACCGTCGACGACGACGATCCGGGACCTGACGACCCCGGCGCAGTCATCATGCCACAGGACCGTCCGGGACTTTCACCCCTCGCCAGCGGTGGGAGCGCGGTCAGCTCCGCACTCCCGCGGAGATCTCGTCGGTCACCTCGGCGAGGAACGCGGCGAAGGCGTCCGCGTCGCCCGGATCGCCCGTGTACTGCCGCCCGCCGACGACGACGAGAGGTGCCGCGCTCACCGGCCCGACCCCGTCGAACGGCACGGCCGTGGTGGCGCGGTCGGTCGCCCGCGCCACCCAGTCGGCGTAGCGGCCGCCGCGGATGCACCGCTCCCAGCCGCCGGTGCTCACTCCGGTGTCGCGCACGAGGGCGACGAGCTCGTCGTCCGTCAGCCCGCCGGCGCCGGACGCCGCGAACAGCGCGTCGTTGACCGCAAGGGCCAGGTCGGGGTCGTTCGCCGCGACGCAGGCGAAGGCGTTGGCGGTGCGGGCCGCGTGGTCCAGGCCGGCGTCCGTCGGGTCCGGGTGGGGCGTCGCGTCGCTCGTCGCGCCGGCGTCCGACGAGCGGGCGGTCAGCGCCAGCGGGTGCAGCTCGAGCGTCGTGTAGCCGCCCGACGAGGCCAACCAGTCCTCCAGCGCGGCGCCGTTCGCCGCCCAGAACGCCGCCGACGCCGGGTCGGCGTAGTCGAGGTAGGCGACCGTCTGCGTGACACCCATCGAGGCCAGGTCGACGCTCGGCGTCGGCGTCGCGTCCTCCGGCAGGGGCTCGGTGGGGCCGGCCGACGCGGTGGTCCCGTCGCTCCAGAGCACCAGGCCGTCGCTCGCCATGTTCACCGGCCCGCGGCGGCCGGCCGCGACGGCGGCCCTGACCCCGACACCGGCGCCCGCCAGCACCGCGCACCCGGCCACCACGGCGCCCGCCCGTAGCGCGACGCGCCGGGTGCTGGTTCGTCGTGCCTTCCTCTCCCGCTCGACCCTGGCGAGCTCGCGGTCCTGGACCCGTCGCTCCTTCGCGGCGACCTTCTGCTTGCGGGACCGCTGATAGCTCATGGCGAGACGTCCTCGGGTCGTCGTGGAAGCGCCCGCCGGGTCGCGGGCGCGACGGCAGCATCATGCCGCGACCTGGGATGCCGGTGGCGGGACCCCGGGAGGGAGCCGGGAGAGAGCTACACCGGCGGGTCGAGGGACAGCGCGGTGGCGGTCGACAGCGCCGCCGGCACGGCGTCGAGGTAGGCGCGCGCGACGTCTGCCGGGTCCAGGCCGGTGGCCGCCACCTGCACCAGGTCGTTCTCCTCGTGCGCGAGCACCGCGGCGAGCGCCTGGCCGAGCCGGCCGCTGTGCGACTCGAGCGCCCCCCGCACCGCTGGCGAGACGCGCGCCTTCTCCAGCAGCGACCCCATCTCGATGCTCTGCTGGCCGGCGACCGCGGACAGCAGGCCGACGGTGTACCCGGCGTCCTCGCCCGTCAGCTCGCGGCACGTCAGCGCGCGGGTCAGGACGGTCCACAGCGGGCCGACGGAGGTGGGGCGCGCGTCGATCAGCGACGCCATCGCCAGCGCGGCGAGCCGGTGCGGGCCCAGGAGCACGACGGCGTGGTTCAGGGAGTCGACGATGTGGTGGAGCGCGAAGGCGCTGGAGTTGACCACGTGGAGCACGCGGATCGACAGCTCGGGGTCGGCCGTCACCATCCGCTGGACGGCCTCGACGTCCACGTCGGGCGCCGAGAGCAGGCTGATGACGCCGAGGCACTGCATCTCGCCGGCCTTCGCCTGGCGCATCGGGCCGTCGGCCTCGCGCTGGAGCAGCGGGCCCTGGAGGAGGTCCGCGCCGTTCTGCGCCGCGCGCCGCTGCGCGCCGGCGGTCGTCACGCCGCCGGCGATCACCGTGCCGTGGGCGGAGTGCACCTCGGCGGCGAGCTCGCGCAACCGGTCGGGGTCGGTGCGGACGTCGACCTTCGCCGCCCACGCCTTGGGCAGGAGGCCGTCCTGCTCGGGCGTCCCGGCGTAGTCGCCGACGACGATCGCGACGCCGCGCGCACGCAACGCCGCCGCCTGGTGGCGCACCTCGCGGTCCTGCGCCATCGCCGCGTTGATCTCCAGCATCAGGCCGTGCCTGCTGAAGGGCAGCGCGACCTCGCCCGACATCATCCGCCGTGTCGCGCGCAGGATCACCGGCCGGTCGCCGCCGAGCCTGGCCAGGTCGAGCTGGTCGTACTCCTCCTCGACGATCCGCTCCACCTCGTCCTCGGCGAACCAGCTGCCGTCGGCGGTCGAGACGGCGACCCGCAGCGCCCACGCACGCACGGTGCGGTTCTTCTCGACCACCGCCTGGCGGAAGAGCGCGACGTGGGGGTTGGGCGCGCGGACGGGCTGCGCCGACATCGTGGGTGCCTCCCTCGGCGGAACGGTCTCGATCACTGCCCATCGGCAGGTGGGAGCCGGTCCTGAGGCTTCAGCGCAGCGGCGCGCGCAGCGGCAGGTCGTCGTCCAGCACGGTCTGCACCGCGCGGCCCGTGGCGCAGCCGACGACGATCGGCGCGAGCAGGTCGGCGGTTGGCGCGGGCCGTTCGTCGGGCCCGGGGTGGACGACGGCCAGCAGCACGTGCTCCGGCTCGGCGTCGGCACCGCACACGGCGTCGAGGACGGTTCGGGGGATCTCCGGCGCGTAGCCGGGGAAGGCGAGGCCGGGGCTGACGACGAACAGCCGCAGGCCGCCCGCCCGGTCCTCGCCCCGCAGGGCGAACAGGAACCCGATGTCGTCGAGCGCCTCGAGCGAGTACTCCGTACCGACGGGCAGGCCGGGCAGCGGCTCGACGAGGTGCAGCCGGCCCGGCACGTCGCGCGGGCCCGCCGGGGTCCGGACGACGCGCCGCTCGCTCGTGGCGCTCATCGCAGGAAGTCCAGCAGCGAGGGCTGGAGCACGCGGGCCCCGGCTCCGAGGGCGCCCTTGTAGGCGACCTCCTGGAGCTGGAGGTCCATGATCACCTCGGCGAGGTCGATGTCCTCCGCGGCCTGGAGCTGGGTCTTGACGGTCAGCGCCTGCGTGGACAGGGCCGTGCCGACGGACTGGAGCACGCGCTGGCGGCTGCCGTTGGAGGCGGCCGCGGAGAGCAGGGCCTCCATCCGCGCGTCGATCTGGTCGAGGCGGTCGTTGACGTCCTGGTTGGCCCCCAGGCCGGCGACGAGGTCGTCGAGCAGGGCGAAGACGGAGCCGGCGCCCTCGCCGAACACCGCCGAGCCGTCGGTGTCGACGCGCACGGACGTCGTCGCGCCGATCCGCCGCTCGACCCCGGCACCGGGGCTGCCCGTCCACGTGTAGGCCGCGTCGAACGCCACCCCGGCGTCGGACGTGCCCGCGAACACCGTGCGGCCCTGGTAGCGCGAGTTCGCCTGGCTGAGCAGGTCGCCGTGCAGCTCGGTCACCTCGACGGCGAGCGCCTCGCGGGACGCCGGGCCGAGGCCGGCGTCGCCGCTGGTGATGACCAGCTCGCGCACGCGCCGCATCGTCGCGAGCGAGGCGATGAGCGCGGAGTCGACGGTGGCCAGCCACGAGTCGCCGTCGGCGGCGTTGCGCGTGTACTGCGACAGCCGGCGGCCCGTGGCGCGCAGATGCATCGCCTCGCCGGCCACCGCGGGGTCGTCGGACGGCCGCTGGAGCTTCTTGCCGCTGGACATCTGCGCCTGGAGCCGGGCCATCGACGTCAGGTTGTTCTGGAGGTTGGCCAGCGTGGAGCGCTGGACGGTCAGTGCGGTCACGCGGTCGATCACCCGGCTCACCTCCCGACGATTCCGGTGCGGTTGATCAGGACGTCCAGCATCTCGTCGATCGCCGTCATGACGCGCGCGGCGGCCTCGTAGGCGCGCTGGGCGGCGAGCATCGCCACCGTCTCCTCGTCGGTGTCGACGCTCGCCTGGGCCAGCTGGTCCTGCTCGGCGGAGGTCCGCGCGAGCTCGGCCACCGTGCTGCGGGAGAGCGCGGCGGCGGTGCGGTTCGCGGTCTCGACGACGGTGCGGTTCCACTCGTCGTCCGGCCCGTCGCTCGCCAGGCCGAGGTCGGCGATCAGCTGGCCGATCGAACCGTCGTTGGCGCCGAGCCCCGCCGCGGCGACCGCGACGTCCTGCGGCGCCGAGATCGCGACGCCGATCTGGGCTGCCGCGGAGCCCGCCGCGAGCGGGACGAAGAAGTTCTGGTTGGTGGTGCCGCCGGTGGTCAGCGCGGTGTAATGGATCGCGTTGACGCGCTCGACGAGCGAGGTCGCCACGGCGTCGAGGCGCATCGCGGCCTCCGTGAGGATGCCGCCCGTCCCGTCCGGCTCCGGCGCGGCCAGCGCGGTGAGCAGCCCGGTGACCTCGCCGGCCGCCATCGGCACGCGCTGCCCGGGACGGTCCGCCCACTCGAGGTGGACGCCGTAGGCCGGGGTGGCGTCGTAGCCGGCGGCCTGGCCGAAGTCGGCGGCGCCGGCGACGGTCAGGACGCGGGCGGTCGAGCCGAAGACGAGGGCGTTGCCGCCGACGAACAGGTCGAGCTGGCCGTCCTCGCGCGGCTGCACGGTCACGCCGACCAGGTCCGACAGCTGCGTGACGAGCAGGTCGCGCTGGTCGGCCAGCTCGTGCGCGGCGCCGCCGGCGACGGTGACGCCGAGGATGCGGCCGTTGAGCTCGGCGACGTTGGCGGCGGTCGCGTTCGCCTGGTCGACGAGGGTGATCGCCGTCGTGCGCGCCTGGCGCCACTGCGTCGCGACGTCCGCGTGCAGCTGGTGGAGCGAGTCGGCGAGCTGGCGGGCGTCGTCGAGCAGCACGGCGCGGGTCGAGCTGACGTGGGGGTTGTTGGCGACGTCGTGCCAGTCGGCCCAGAACGTCGACAGCGCGCTGGCCAGCCCCGTCTCGGACGGCTCGCCCAGGCTCGACTCGAGCGTCGCGTACACTTCCGCGCGCGCCGTCAGGTAGGCGGCGCCGGCGGTCTGGGTGCGCAGCTTGGCGTCGAGGAACGCGTCGTCGGCGCGCGCGACGCCGGTCACCCGCACGCCCGCCCCGACGCCGTCGGAGGTGGCGAACATCGACGGCACCTGGACGGTGGTGATCGCGCCGAGCTCGGCGCGCTGGCGCGTGTACCCGCGGGTGTTGGCGTTGGCGATGTTCTGGCCGTGGACGTCCAGCGCGGTGCGCTGCGCGATGAGCGAGGAGAGCGCGGTGCTGATGCCGCCGAAGGTGCCCATCAGATCGACCTGTCGATCAGCTGCGCCCCCGTGAGCTCAGCCTCGCGCTGGCCCAGCGGGTCGTAGGTGCGGGCGGAGTCCTGGACCGTCGCGAGCGTCTCCTGCGTCGCGCGGTGGGACATGGCGAGCAGCTCCCGGTTGTCGTCGGCCAGCCGGCCGATCTCCGCGGTGAGCGACGTGAACGCGTCGCGGTGGGCGCGCAGCAGCTCGTCCCACGGCGCGGGGGCGGCGTCGGCGAGGACCGACAGGCTCGACGAGGTGGGCACGCCGAGCGCGAGGGCGACCTCCTCGACCTCGACCGCGCGCGCGAGCTCGGCGGAGCGGATCTCGTCGAGGACCGACTCGACCTCGCGCGTCGCCTGGGACAGCCACCGGGTGCGCCCGCCGGACAGCAGGAGCTGTTCCTCCTCGAGCTTGAACAGGAGCAGCTCGAGGAGCCGGCGTTCCCGCCACAGCGCCTCGGACAGGCTGTTCAGCGTCATCGGGTGGGGCTCCTTTCGCGGGGCGGGCTCGGGCGACTTCGCCGGAGTTCCCCTCCTATCGGCCGGCGAGGGCGCGACTTGACCCGCCGATCGAGGGAAATGGGTGGTGGCTCCCAGCCTGCCGCATCGGGAGCGTGGAGGGGCCGAGCCGGCCGGCCGGCGCCGGAACGGCGTGTGATCTTGCTCACAGAGCCCGGCGGTGGTCTGTCCGGGTTGCCGCCGCAGGTGAGCGATTCACCCGTTTCGATTGATCATCCGACGTCCCAATTGAACGTTGTGCCTGGATGTCGCGGTGGGAGCGTTCCCACCTCAAGCGGGACGGAGCGACGCCCGAGGCAGCCTTCATGAACGTTGCGAACCCCGTGGACCAGCTCGTCCTCGCGAACCTCGCGTTGGTGGGGTATCACGTCAACGAGGTGCTGCACCGTGTGCCGCCCTCGGTCTCGCGCGACGACCTGGCGTCGGCGGGCAGCTTCGCGCTCGTCCTTGCCGCCCGGGCGTACGACGCGACCTCCGGCGTGCCCTTCCCCCGCTACGCGGCGCTGCGGATCCGCGGTGCGATCCTGGACGAGTTGCGCTCGATGGACTGGGCGTCCCGCGGGGCGCGCCGGCGGGCCCGCGAGCTCGCGACGGCCGGGGACCGGCTGCGCGCGGAGCTCGGCCGGCAGCCCAGCCGCGAGGAGCTCGCCGCGGCGCTCGGCACGGACGTCGCGGGCGTCGAGGAGGCCCGCCTCGACGCGGAGCGGCGCGTGCTGCGCCTCGATGCGCCCGGGTCGATGCTTGCCGACGCCGTCCCCGACCCCGCCGCCACGCCTGAGGACGCGCTGCTCTCGGGCGAGCGGCTCCACTGGCTGCGCGCCGCCGTGCACACGCTCCCCGAGCGGCTGCGCGTCGTGGTCGTCGGCCTCTACTTCGAGGACCGCTCGATCGCCGACCTCGCCGCCGAGATGGACGTGACCGAGTCGCGCATCAGCCAGCTGCGCACCGAGGCGCTCGGGCTGATGCGCGACGGCATGAACGCGAGCCTCGACCCCGGCCTCGTCGGTGAGGCGTCCCGTCCTGGCGGCGTCGCCGAGCGCCGGCGCCAGGTGTACTACGCAGCGGTGGCGGCGCGCGCCGCGATGCCCGCGAGCTCGGCGATGCCGGCGGACGCGCGGGTGCCGCAGCAGCGCAGCCGCGCGGCCGTCGAGCAGGCGCAGGCCAGGCGCGTCGCCAGCGCCTGAGCAGGCCCGACGAGGACGTCGCCAGGATCGGTCGCGAAGAACTCCTCAGGACCTCATCCCCCTGGGCGATGAGCACGGCGTGCCCACGGACGGGCCGATCGACCTGCATCAAGGAGGAGAATCACCATGGGTCTCTCGATCAACCAGAACATCGCGGCTCTCAACTCGTACCGCAACCTGTCCAACACCCAGAACGACCTGTCGAAGTCGCTCGAGCGCCTGTCGTCCGGCTTCCGGATCAACCGCGCGGCCGACGACGCCGCGGGCCTGGCCATCTCCGAGGGCCTGCGCTCGCAGATCGGCGGCCTGAAGGTCGCCGTGCGCAACGCCCAGGACGGCATCAGCGTCGTCCAGACCGCCGAGGGTGCGCTCACCGAGTCGCACGCGATCCTCCAGCGCATGCGTGACCTGGCGGTCCAGGCGTCGAACTCCGGCTCGCTGAACGACGACGCCAAGGGCAACATCCAGTCCGAGATCGCGCAGCTGAAGGACGAGCTGACGCGCATCGCCGACACCACGACGTTCAACGGCACCATGCTGCTGGACGGCAACTACACCGGCAAGTTCCAGGTCGGTGCCAACGTCGGCGAGTCCATCTCGGTCAACGTGTCGACGGCGATGAGCGCCGCCGGGCTCAAGGTCGACGGCGTCGACGTGACGAGCGCGACGGCCGGCACCTCGGCGGTGGTCACCCAGGCCATCGGCACCGGGATCGAGGCGGCGGGCACCATCGTCGTCTCCGGCGACTACACGCTGTCGGAGACCTTCGACGGCCTGAGCGGTACCGTCACGTACGGCGGCAAGAGCCTCGACCTGTCGACGGTGAAGTACGCCGAGGGCTCCAGCGCCGCGGATCGCCTCACTGCCCTGAACGACGCCGTGCACGCCAAGCTCGGTGCCGGCATCACCGCGACGGCCAGCACCACCACGCTGACCTTCACCGGTACGGTGCCGGGTGACGAGTCGGCGGTCGTCGACCCGGAGGCGTTCGCCGCTCTCATGGTCGGCTTCGCGCAGGCCACCGGTGCGGACGCGGCCATCACCAAGATCGACTCGGCCATCCAGAGCGTGTCGACCCTCCGCGCGGACCTCGGTGCGGTGCAGAACCGGTTCGACCACACGGTGAAGAACATCAACGTCGCCGTCGAGAACCTGTCTGCCTCCGAGTCCCGCATCCGCGACACCGACATGGCGTCGGAGATGGTCCAGTTCACCCGGGCCCAGATCCTCAACCAGGCCGGCACCGCGATGCTCGCCCAGGCCAACCAGCTGCCGCAGAGCGTGCTCCAGCTGCTCCAGGTCTGAGTTCGGCCTGGCCGGTGAGAACCCGGCCGGGCACCGAAGGGCACGGGCCCCCACCGACCCTTCGGAACCGGGCACCGGCGACGCTCGCTCCCCGAGCGCCGCCGGTGCCCTGAGCCGCAGCATCCGCACGACGAGGAGGACGGCGCCATGGCGAGCAGCGTGCTCGGGATAGACGGTCTGATCTCCGGGCTGGACACCACCAGCCTGATCAACCAGCTGATGCAGATCGAGGCGGCGCCGCAGACGCTGCTGAAGTCGAAGCAGTCCGACACGACGAAGCTCGTCTCGGCGCTCCAGGCGCTCAACGCCAAGGTCGCCTCGCTCGCCGAGGCCGCGACCAAGGCCGCGAAGCCCGCGTCCTGGCAGGCGCTCGCGGCCTCGTCGTCCGCGACGTCCGTCACGGCGACCGCCACGGCTGCCGCCGGGGGCGTCGGGCCCACCCAGCTGACCTTCACCGTCGACCGGCTCGCGGCCGTCCAGGTGTCCGTCACCCCGACCTTCACCTCGCCCGCCGAGCTGGCGGGTGCCCTCGACCCCCCGAAGATCGTGCTGCGGGGCGCCGACGGCACCGCGCACGAGGTCTCGCTCGACGGCGCCACGGGCGCCGCCGACGTCGCACACCTGATCAACGCCTCGGACGCGGGCGTGTCCGCCGTCGCCGTCGCGGTGGGCGCCGACAGCTACCGGCTCCAGCTCACCTCGGCGCGGTCCGGGGCCGCCGGCGCGTTCACGCTCGAGGACGGCGACGGCGCCGCCGTGGCGCTGACCACGATCACGGCCGCCCAGGATGCGCAGATCACCCTGTGGCCCGGCGCCGGCCCGGGCGTCGAGGTGGCGTTCACCTCGTCGACCAACACGTTCGCCGACGTCGCGCCCGGCGTCTCCTTCACGGTCGGCGCGCTCGAGCCGGGCCCGGTGACCGTGTCCCTGTCGCGCGACGACGGCGCGCTGGAGGCGCTGGCGTCCGGCCTCGTCGCCAACCTGACCCTGGTGCTCTCGGAGATCGACTCGCAGACCAGGACGACGACCACGACGTCCGACGACGGACGCTCGGTCGTCGCCGGCGGGGTCCTGTCCGGCACCAGCGCGGTGCGCAACCTGCGCTCCACGGTCTCGCAGGCCGCCTCGTACGGCGTCGCCTACGGCGCCGACCTCGTCTCGCCGAGCAGCGTCGGCATCTCGATCGACCGCTACGGCGCGACGTCCTTCGACGCGGAGGTGTTCGCGAGCGCGCTGGCCGCCGACCCCGAGAAGGTCCGGACCGTCGTGTCGGCCGTCGCGCAGCGGGTGGCCGAGGTCGCCACCGCGGCCTCCGACAAGTACGACGGGACGCTGACGCTGACCGTCACCTCGCAGCAGGACGCCATCCGCACGCTCGGGCTCCAGATCGACGACTGGGACCGCCGGCTCGAGATGCGCCGCGCGACGCTCCAGTCGACCTACGCCGCGCTCGAGACGTCGCTGTCGAACCTGCGCGCCCAGTCGTCGTGGCTCGAGTCGCAGCTCGGCTCGCTCGTGTCCACCTCGTCCCAGAGCTGACCGGAGACCGCTGCCGTGCACGACGCCCGTACCCGCTACGTCACCGACGCCGTCAGCACCGCGAGCCCCGCCCGGCTCCTGACGATGCTCTACGACCGCCTGCTGCTCGACCTCGACCGCGCCGGCGACGCCCTCGCCGCCGGCACCCCGGCGCGCGAGCACCTCGACCACGCCCAGGACGTCGTCGCCGAGCTGATGTCGACGCTCGACGCCGGCGCGTGGGACGGCGGCGAGCGCCTGATGTCCATCTACGGCTACGTGCTGTCCGAGCTGCTCCAGGCCGAGCTGACCGGCGACGCCGAGCGCGTCACCGGCTGCCGGCGCCTGCTCGAACCGCTCGCCATCGCCTGGCACGAGGCGGCGGACGCCCTCGGCCGGCAAGCCGTGCCCACCCCGCGCGAGGAGCCGGCGGGCATGGGCGTGCTCGGTGTCGGCTGAGACGACCGCCGTGGCGACGTGGGAGGGCGCCTGGCTGGCGGCGCTCGACGAGCTCGAGGTCGCCGTAGCCGACGCCGAGCGGATGCTCGCCGACGCCCACCGCGAGCCGCCGGTCGTCCCCGCGCCGTGGGCCCCGCCCAGCGGTCTCGGCCCCCTGCCCGCCTCGCTCGAGGCGCGGGCCCGGTCTCTCCTCGCTCAGCAGCTCCTGGCGGCACAGGCGCTCGCGGCCGCCGCCGTGCGCAGCCGCCGCCAGCTGCGGGTCCACGAGGCGATGGCCACCGCACCCGCCCCGGTCCCGGTGTACGTGGACGTCGACGGCTGAACCCGTTGGGCCGCTCGGGTGACGGGCGGCGCATCGCGCGCGAACCGCTCAGGAGCCCCGGCCCCCGGCCGATGTGGCGGGCGAGCACGGATCGCTCGAGCAATCGGCCACGGATCGGCCAGGGAACTACGTGGCTAGGGGTGCACGCGTGTTCGACTCCGTGAGCATGGTGGCGCTGACGAGCGCCCTCGACGGGCTGGCGGCGCGCCAACGCGCGATCGCCGACAACGTCGCCAACATCCAGACCCCCGGGTACCAGGCCAGACGCGTGCTGTTCGAGGAGGCGCTCGCGCGGGCGGTCGACGACGGCACCGGCGCCGTGGCGCCGCAGGTCGCCCGCTCGCTCGAGCCGACCCGCGAGGACGGCAACAACGTCAACCTCGACACCGAGACGCTGCTCAACGTCGACACGAACCTGCGCTACCAGCTGGCCACCCAGGCGGTCTCGGGCCAGTTCGCGGCGATCCGCGCGGCGATGCGCTCATGACGACCTTCGGCGCGATCGGGATCGCCGCGAGCGGCCTGACGGTGCACCGCAAGTGGCTGGACGCGGTCGGCGACAACCTCTCCAACGTCAACACCGTCCGCAGCACGGCGGAGGAGGCGTTCCAGGCGCGCTACGTCGTGGCGCGCGAGATGCAGGACGGCGGCGTCCAGGTGGCCGGGACCGTGCTGTCCGGCGACACCGAGGGCCGCCTGGTCCACGAGCCGGGCAACCCCCTGGCGGACGAGGACGGGAACGTGCGCTACCCCGAGATCGACATGGCGAGCCAGATGACGCAGCTGATCATGGCCCAGCGGGGCTACCAGGCGAACGCGGCGGTCGTCGACCGCGCCAAGGAGGCCTACCAGGCCGCCCTGCGGATCGGGCAGGCGTGATGAGCGTCCAGCCGATCGCCGGAGTCCTCGCCACGGCGCCCCTCGCGCCCACCGTCCCCACCTCGCCCGTCGGCTCCGCCGGCAACGGCGCGGCGTTCGCCGACGTGCTCGGCGGCATCGACCAGCTCCAGGCGATGCAGGCCACCGCCGGCGACCTCGCCGTGCAGGCCGTCACCGGCCGGCTCGACGACGTGCACGACTACACGATCGCCGCCACGCAGGCTTCGCTCGCCGTCGAGCTGACCGCCGCCGTGCGCAACAAGTGCGTCGAGGCCTTCAACGAGATCATGCGGATGCCCGCCTGATGCCCGCCCAGATCCGCTCCGCGATGGATCGTCTGACCACGGCGGCCCGGCAGTTCTCGCTCACCCAGCGCACGTTCCTCCTCGTCGCGGTCGCCGCGGTCGCGGTCGCCGCGATCGCGGTGGGCGGCTGGCTGACCCGCCCGACGATGGGCCCGCTGTTCTCGGGCCTGTCCGGCACCGACGCCGCCGCGATCGTCGACAAGCTCACCGCCGACGGCGTGCCCTACGAGCTGGCCGACGGCGGCACCACCGTTCTCGTGCCGCAGGGCGACCTCTACGCCACCCGGATCTCCATGGCGTCCGCCGGCCTGCCCGCGAACGCCGACGGCAGCGGCTACTCGCTGCTCGACGACCTGCCGGTCACGGCGTCGGACTTCCAGCAGCAGACCGCCTACCGCCGCGCCACCGAGGGCGAGCTGGAGCGCACGGTGTCCGCGATCGACGGGATCGACGCCGCGACGGTTCGCCTCGCGCTGCCCGAGGAGAGCGTGTTCGTCGCCGAGAAGGCCGACCCGACCGCGTCCGTGTTCGTCCGGACCCGCGCCGGCGTCACGCTGTCCACCGACCAGGTCCAGGCGATCGTCCACCTGGTCTCCGCCGGCATCGAGGACATGAAGCCGACCGACGTCGCCGTGATCGACGCCGCCGGCCAGGTGCTGTCCGCGGTGGGCACCGGGACGACCGGCGGCGCACTCTCCGGCCGCCAGGCCACCGACCACGAGGCGCGGGTGCAGGCTGCCGTCGCCGGGCTGCTCGATGCGCTCGTCGGGCCGGGGAAGTCCGCGGTGACCGTCACCGCCGAGCTCGACCTCGACTCCAGCCAGCGCACGACGGAGGAGTACTCGGCGACGCCGGACACCCCGCCGCTGGCCTCGTCGACGACGACCGAGGAGTACACGGGCTCGGGCGGCACCGCCACCGGCGTGCTCGGCCCCGACAACATCGCGGTGCCGGCCGGCGAGCAGGGCGACGGCTCCTACTCCTCGACGAGCACCGACGTCACCAACCCGATCAACAAGGCCACCGAGGTGGTCACGTCCGGCCCCGGCGCGCTGGAGCGCCAGTCCGTGTCCGTCGCGGTCGACGAGGTCGCGGCGGAGGACCTCGACATGACCGCGCTGACCGACGCGATCTCCGCCGCCGCCGGCATCGTCACCGAGCGCGGCGACACGCTGTCCGTCCAGAAGATGGCGTTCGACACCACGCGCCAGGAGGCCGCGCAGCAGGCGCTCGCGGCCGCCGACGAGGAGCGGGCCACGGCGCAGCGGACGTCGCTCGTCGAGAAGGCCGCGATCGGCGGCGTGCTGCTGCTGCTCGTCGTCGTCCTGCTCGTGCTCGCCGCCCGCCGCTCGCGCCGCGCCCGGCGCGAGGCGCTCGACCTCGGCGAGCTCGAGGCGGGGAGGGCCGCCGAGCAGGCAGCGCTCCTCGAGGGTCTCGACGAGGACGCGTTGCCCGTGCTGCCGCCCGCGCCCGTCATGGCGCCCGACAGCGCGTTCATGACGCGGCGGCGCGAGATCGAGTCGCTCGCCGAGCAGTCGCCCGACGAGGTCGCCGAGCTGCTCCGCTTCTGGCTCGCCGCCCCGACCGGTGGGAAGCGCTCATGAGCGCGACGCTGACCGGCGCGCAGAAGGCCGCGCTGCTGCTGCTCCAGATCGGGCGGGACCGGGCCGCCGGCGTGCTCAACCAGATGGAGGAGTACGAGATCGAGGAGCTGACCGCCGAGATCCTGCGGCTGGAGCACGTGGACCAGCACCTCGCGGACGAGGTGGTCGACGAGTTCTGGTCCGCGCTGACGCTCGGCGCGGGCGTCGGCGGCGGCGGTGTGCTCGCCGAGCGGCTGCTCGAGGCCGCGCTCGGGCCCGAGCGGGCCGCCGAGATGATGGAGCGCCTCCAGGCGTCGATCGCCGGGCAGCCGTTCGAGTTCCTCCAGCAGGTCGACGCCCGGCAGATCGTCTCGCTGCTGTCCGGCGAGCACCCGCAGACCGTCGCCCTCGTGCTCGCCTACCTGCGCCCCGACCACGCGTCGCTGGTGCTGGCGGGACTTCCGCCGGAGGAGCAGGCGGACGTGGCGCACCGGATCGCGCTGATGGAGCGCGCCTCGCCGGACCTGGTCCAGGTGGTGGCCGAGAGCCTCCAGCGCAAGGCGTCCGCGGTGCTCGCGCCGCGCGAGCTCGCCGCCGTCGGCGGCGTGCAGCCGCTCGTCGAGATCATCAACCGCGCCGACCCGGCGACGGAGAAGGCGATCCTCGAGGGGCTCGCGGACCGCGACGAGCAGCTCGCCGAGGAGGTCCGCAGCCGCATGTTCGTCTTCGCGGACATCGTGCTGCTCGAGGACCGCGCCATGCAGCTGGTGCTGCGCCAGGTGGAGACCTCGACGCTGGCCCTGGCGATGAAGGGGTCCGCGGACGCGGTGCGCGACGTCGTGATGCGCAACGTCTCCGAGCGCGCCCGGGAGAACCTCCAGGAGGAGATCGAGCTGCTCGGCCCCGTGCGCCTGTCGCAGGTCGAGGACGCGCGCGCGGCGATCGTCCAGGTGATCCGCCGGCTCGAGGAGAGCGGTCAGATCACCATCCGGCGCGACGGGGAGGACGAGTACGTTGCCTGAGCCCACCGTCGTCCCCGCCCGGTTCCCCGCGCTGACCGCGACGCTGGACCGCTCGCACGCCGACGTGCTCCCCGTGGGCACCGACCGGGAGGCCGCGCGCGCCGCCGGCTTCGCGGCGGGCTTCGCCGCGGGTGCCCGCGCCGCGGCCCGCGTGGCCGAGGCCGCCCGCCGCCGCGTCGCGCTCGACCGAGACGCCGCCGCGCGCGACGCCGAGGCCAGGCTGACCGCCGCGCTGCGCGCGCTGGCCGCCGCGGCCGACGCCGCCCGCTCGCGCTCGGCGCCGGTGGTCGCGCAGGCGGAGGCGCTGCTCCACGAGCGGGCGATCGAGCTGGCGGGAGCCGTGCTCGGCGTCGAGCTTCGGGACGACGAGACCGCAGCCGAGGCGGTGCTGGCGCGCGTGCGCGCGGCTGCCGGGCCCGCCGACCGCGTCGAGGTGCGGCTCAACCCCCACGACCTCGCCCTCGTGGCGAGGCTGCCCGGCCTGCCGGCGGGCGTCGAGCTGGTGGGGGACCCGGCGATCGGCCGGGGCGGGGCCTACGCCGAGCACGCCGCCGGCTGGCTGGACGGGCGGATCGACGAGGCGCTGCGCCGAGCACGCGCCGCCCTGGACGGCGAGCAGTGACGCTCACCTGGGACCGCGCGCTCGCCGCCGCCCGCCCGCAGCGGGTGGGGCGGGTGCGCAGCGTCGTCGGGCTGTCCGTCGAGGTCAGCGGCCTCGACCTGCCCATCGGCGCACTGGTGCGGATCGGCGACATCCCGGGCGAGGTGGTCGCGACCGCCTCCGGTGAGGCGCGGTGCATGCCGCTCGGCCCGGCCGAGGGGCTGCGCGCCGGGATGCCGGTGCGCCCGGCGGGCGACGCGCTGCGCGTCCCCGTGGGCGCCGGGCTCCTCGGGCGCGTGCTCGACGGGCTGGGCCGGCCGATCGACGGCCGCGGCCCGGTGCACGCCGAGGCGTGGGTCGAGGTGGACAACGCCGCGCCCCACCCGCTGGAGCGCTCGCGGGTCGACACCCCGCTCGACCTCGGGGTGCGGGTGCTCGACACGCTCGTCACCGCGGGCCGCGGGCAGCGCCTCGGGCTGTTCGCCGGGTCCGGCGTCGGCAAGTCGAGCCTGCTGTCGATGATCGCCCGCGGTTCCCAGGCCGAGGCGTCCGTGATCGCGCTCGTCGGCGAGCGCGGCCGCGAGGTGCGGGAGTTCCTCGAGGACGACCTCGGGCCCGAGGGGCTCGCGCGCTCCGTCGTCGTCGTCGCGACGTCCGACGCCCCGCCGCTGGTGCGGCTGCGCGCGGCGTTCGTCGCCACCCGCATCGCCGAGCACCTGCGCGACTCGGGCCGGCACGCCGTGCTGATGATGGACTCCCTGACGCGCGTCGCGATGGCGCAGCGCGAGGTGGGCCTGTCCGTCGGCGAGCCGCCCGCGACGCGCGGCTACCCGCCGAGCACGTTCGCGATGCTCGCGCGGCTCCTCGAGCGCGCCGGCACCGGCCCGCGCGGCTCCGTCACCGGGCTGTACAGCGTCCTGGTCGACGGCGACGACCACAACGAGCCGATCGCGGACGCCGCGCGCTCGATCCTCGACGGGCACGTGGTGCTCGACCGCCGCCTCGCCGTCGCCGGCCACTTCCCCGCCGTCGACGCGCTCGCCTCCGTCAGCCGCGTCGCCACCCGCGTGATCGAGCCCGAGCGCGCGGCGCTCGCCCAGCGGCTGCGCGGTGTGCTCGCCGCGCGGCGATCGGTGGCGGACCTGGTCGACGTCGGCGCCTACGTCGCGGGCTCGAACCCGCTCGTCGACGCCGCGCTGGCCCACGCCGAGGCGATCGACGACTTCCTGCGCCAGCCGCTCGGCGTCGCCGCGCCGACCGAGGACTCCTGGGCCCGCCTCGCGGTCCTGGTCCGCCTGCTCGAGAGGGCGTCGTGAGCACGTTCGCGCTGTCCGGCCTGCTGCGGCTGCGGCAGGTCGCCGAGGACCGCGCCGCCGCCGAGCTGGGCGCCGCCGAGCGCGACCGCGCCCACGCGGACGAGCGCGTGCGCGCCAGGGCCGAACGCCTCGCGGACAGCCAGCTGCCGCACACGGCGGACGGCGCCACGTGGCTCGCCGCCGCCGCGAGCCGGCTCTCGCTCGGCGCGCTGCTCGGCGAGGACGCCGACGACGCCCTGGCGGCGCGCGCCCTCGCCGAGCGTCGCCTGGCCGAGTGGACGCGCGCCCGGCAGGCCGAGCGCGCCGTCGAGCTGCTCCAGGAGCACCACGACGAGCGGGAGCACGCGGCAGAGCTGCGCGCCGAGCAGATCGTGCTGGACGAGATCGCGGGCCGGCCCGGACAGGAGGAGCGATGACGACGACGATCACCCCGCTCACGCCGAGCGTGGCGCCCACCCGGCCCACCTCGCCCGCGCCGGAGTCGGACGGCTTCGACCGCGTGCTGCGTGGCGAGGCGCACCGGGCCGACGAGCGGAACGACCACCCGGTCCGCACGGACGACCGTCACGAGCGTCCCGACCGGGCCGAGCGCCGCGCGCGCCCCGACCGGGCCGATCGGCCCGCCCGCCACGGGCGCGCGTCCGCCGAGGGGGAGCGCGAGCGGCCGGCCGCCGACGCCTCGACCGACGTGGCCGGCTCGCCGTCGACGCAACCGCCGGGCGACGCGGCGGCGAGCCCGCCCGCCGACCTCGCGGCCGTCGTCGCGCCTGCTCCGGAAACGCCGCAGGACGCCGTCGCGGCGCAGGGGACGGCGCCGGCCCCCGAGACGACGGCCGCCCCGGCTGGCGCGAACCTCGCCGAACCGGTCACCGCGACCCGTGGCGAGTGGGCCGAGCTGGTCTCGCGGTGGGACAACGAAGCCGTCGTCCAGCCGCCGGCGTCCGGCTCCGAGCCCGGCGCACCCGCCGACCCGAACGCAGGCGTCACGCCAGGAGAGCCAGAGGTTCCTTCCACTGCGGGCGTGCCCGTGGGCGTCGCGGCCTCGTCGGCGCCCCGGCCCGCGCCGCCCGAGCCTGCGGCCGCATCCGCCGCCACCCCGGGAGCAGTCACCGGGCCGGTCGGAGCCGACCCGAGCGCACCCTCCGGCGAGTGGAACGGACACGCTGCCGACTCGCTCGTCAGGGGGACGGTCCGTTCCACCGATGCACCGGGTGGACCGGTGGGGGTCGCGACCTCGTCGGGCCCCCAGGCCGTGGCCGCCCCGCCCGTCGCGGCCCAGCCGGCCGTGAGCACCCAGCCCGCCGCCGCCCCGCCCGCGGCCGACCCGCCCGTGCGGCCGGCCCCGATCCCCGTCGCCGGGCAGCTCGGCGCCCGCCTGCACGCGTTGGGCGGGCTCGGTGCCGGCCGGCACGTGCTGTCGGTCCCGCTCGACCCGGAGCACCTCGGCCCCGTGCGCGTCGTCGCACACATCAGCGCGGACGCGATCCGGGTGGACCTGCTCGGCACCACCGACGCGTCCCGCGAGGCGCTGCGCGGTGCGCTCGCCGAGCTCCGCCGCGACCTGTCCGCCGCGGGCCTCAACGTCGAGCTCGGCCTCGGCGGCGGGCAGGATGCCCAGCCCGGTGGCCCCGGAGGCGAGCGGTCAGGCCGCGCCGGGCAGCACAGGCCCGACGAGCCCCGCGCGCCGCTGGCGGACCGGACCCCGGCCGCCACGCCCACCCCGACCCGGTCCGCGGCCCGCGGGCTCGACGTCCTCGCCTGAGAAGGAGGCCCGATGAGTACCGACATGTCGATCGACGTCTCCTACCTGACGTCCGACCGCACCGCGTCGCAGACGAACGTCGGCAACGACAAGATGGACAGCCAGGCGTTCCTCCAGCTGCTGATCGCGCAGCTGCGCAACCAGGACCCCAGCAGCCCCACCGACTCCGAGACGATCCTCACCCAGACCACGCAGCTGGCGACGATGGAGACCCTCTCGGAGCAGATCGCCACGGCCCGCGAGTCCTTCGCGCTCCAGATGCGCGCCGCCGCCGCGGCGCTCGTCGGGCGCTCCGTCAGCTGGCAGGACGCGGACGGCGCGGACCGCAGCGGCGTCGTGTCGGCCGTCTCCTACGCCGGAGCCGTGCCGGCGCTGCTCGTCGGCGACCTCGAGCTCCCGCTCGACGCCGTCCGCACCCTCAGCCTGGCCGACTGACCCGGCCCCCCGACAGCCCCACCCACGAAGGGAAACCCGCCATGCTCCGCTCGCTCTTCTCCGGCATCAGCGGCTTGCGCAGCCACCAGTCGATGCTCGACGTCACCGGCAACAACATCGCCAACGTCAACACCACAGGCTTCAAGTCGTCCCAGATCCAGTTCCAGGACACGCTCAGCCAGGTGATCGCGAACGCCGGCGCCGCGCAGGAGGGCACCGGCGGGACCAACCCCGCCCAGGTGGGCCTCGGCGTGCGGGTGGCGGGCGTGACGACCAGCTTCACGCAGGGCGCCTCGCAGCTGACCGGCCGCAGCACCGACATGATGATCCAGGGCGACGGCTTCTTCGTGGTGCGCCGCGGCTACGAGACGTTCTTCACGCGCGCCGGCTCGTTCGACTTCGACGCGACCGGCCAGATGGTGCTGCCGGGCGACGGAGCGCTGGTTCAGGGCTGGGCGGCGGCGAACGGGACGATCGACACCACCGGCCCGCTGATCGACCTGCGCGTGCCCGCCGGCTCGCTGATGGACGCGCTCGCCACCTCCGGCGCCTCCTACGAGGGCAACCTCGACTCGGCGGTGGCGGTGGGCACCACGATCACGCGGTCGATCGAGGTGTACGACGCGGTCGGCGCCAAACGCGTGCTCGACGTCACGTTCGCGAAGACCGCCGCCGGCTGGGACGTCGCGGCGTCCGACGGCGCCGCCACGGCCACCGGGGCGCTGACGTTCGCCGCCGACGGCTCGCTGGCCACCGGCGGGACGCTGACGCTGGCCGGCGTCACCGTCGACCTGACGGCGCTGACCGGCTTCGCCGGCATCGACACGGTCAAGGCGCTGAGCCAGGACGGCCACGCCGCGGGCACGCTCCAGTCCTTCTCCCTCGGCCAGGACGGCACCCTCACCGGAGCGTTCAGCAACGGGCTCAAGCAGGTGATCGGCCGCCTGGCGATGGCGAACTTCACCAACCCCGCCGGCCTGGAGAAGGCGGGCGGCTCGCTGTTCCGCACGTCCGTCAACTCCGGCGTGGTCCAGCTCGGCGCGCCGGGCTCGGGCGGCCGCGGCACGCTGTCCGGCGGCACGCTCGAGATGTCGAACGTCGACCTGTCGAGCGAGTTCACCAACCTGATCGTCGCCCAGCGCGGCTTCCAGGCGAACTCCCGCGTGATCACCACGTCCGACGAGGTCCTCCAGGAGCTCGTCAACCTCAAGCGGTGACGGGCACGGACGGCGTCGCCGCGATCTCCGCACGGATGACGCAGATCCGGTCGCTGGTGGCCGGCACCCCCCTGCCCGCCACCAGCGGTTCCGGCGCGTCGTTCGAGGCGGCGCTCGCCGCGGCAGTCGGGCGGTCGGGCTCGTCGGGCATCGCCCCGCTCTTCTCCGCCGGCGGTTCGTCGGCGCTCTTCTCCGCCGGGTCGCCGGCCGTCGAAGGGCTGTTCACGACGAGCCCGTCGGCAGCCGCGGCGATGGTCGGCTCGTCGGCCGGCTCGTCCGCCGTCCTGGACGCCTACGGCGTCCCCGCCGACCTGGACGCCTACGGCGTCCCCGCCGACCTGGACGCCTACGGCGTCCCCGCCGACCTGG
>Ga0255334_1000547_pt1 | contig 27876 bp, 21 predicted proteins | sample EtOH5_35cm_T3_12_FD_202080 | JGI IMG/M metagenome (GOLD analysis project Ga0255334, IMG submission 202080) | Sandy soil microbial communities from University of British Columbia, Vancouver, Canada - EtOH5_35cm_T3_129 | ecosystem: Engineered > Artificial ecosystem > Sand microcosm > Unclassified ... | reverse complement strand
CGCTCGCGTAGAGAAAGTGACCGACATCCTGAAAGAAGGCCAGGAAGTGGAAGTACTGGTACTGGACGTGGACAACCGCGGCCGTATCAAGCTGTCCATCAAAGACGTAGCAGCAGCCAAGGCTTCGGGCGTTTAATCACTCCCCACGCCTGACCGCTTCAACGTTGTAAAAAATGCCCCGCAGTGAAAGCTGCGGGGCATTTTTTTGCCTGCGAAAAAATGATGCGAGCCATGAAGTTGCCTGACCCCAAAGTCAGTGCTAGGTTTAGCCCACTGCCCGTGTAGCTCAGTTGGTAGAGCAGCGCACTCGTAACGCGAAGGTCGCAGGTTCGATTCCTGTCTCGGGCACGAGCGACACGTTGTTTTCAGATGATCCCGAATGGTTCTGAAGGCCAGACAAACCGGGCTTCAAACGGTTTTTTTGCGTCAGAGAGATCCTTGATGATCCAGATCCATCTTCCATTCCTCAGATCAAAGAGAACGCCATGACCGTTAAAGAATTGACCCAAGAAGCCAGACACGCAGAAGCGCTGAAGAAGTATTTGCTGGATTCGCCCCAGCTAGCCGAAGAAATCAAGGACCTGCCCGCCGACGATCAGAAAGACCAGATCCAGTGGGCATTCGAGGATGAGGCAGAGTCCCAGGGCTTGCAGCCGTGGGAACTGACGCTCAAGTACACCTCAACCCCTGAAGAGTTCGAGGCTGCGCGCCTTGTTCTGCACAAGGAGGCTGCCGAGGTGTTGGGCGTCGAGTGGGAAGAGTACTGCGAGATGAATAATCTGGTGGTCTGACCTGTGGGAGCGGGCTTGCTCGCGAAAGCGGTGAGTCAGGCGACAATTGCGTCGACTGACACGCCCTCTTCGCGAGCAAGCCCGCTTCCACCTATGAAACGGGCGTTTTCTCAATCAAAGGCTCAGGCGCATCGACAGGTCGACAGCTTTCACATCCTTGGTCATCGCACCAATCGAGATGTAATCCACCCCGGTCTCGGCGATCGGTAGCAGCGTGCTTTCGTTGATACCGCCGCTGGCTTCCAGTTTCGCCTGGCCTGCATTCAGGCGCACGGCTTCGCGCATGTCATCCAGACTCAATTCATCGAGCATGATGATGTCGGCACCGGCCGCCAGGGCTTCCTTCAGCTCGTCCAGGTTTTCCACTTCGATCTCCACCGGTTTTCCCGGGGCAATCTTGTGCGCGGCTGTAATGGCCTCCGGGATGCCTCCGCAGGCGGCAATATGGTTTTCCTTGATCAGGAAGGCGTCGTACAGGCCGATGCGGTGGTTATGGCACCCGCCACAGGTCACGGCGTACTTCTGCGCCAGGCGCAGCCCCGGCAAGGTTTTACGGGTGTCGAGCAACTTCACCTGAGTCTCGGCAACGTAATCCGCCAGGTACTGCGCGCGCGTGGCCACGCCAGACAGCAACTGCAGGAAGTTCAGTGCACTGCGTTCGCCCGTCAGTAGCGAGCGCGCCGGGCCTTCGAGGTGGAACAGCACCTGATTGGGTTTCACCCGCTCGCCATCGCGCACCTCCCAGTGCACCGCAACACGTGGGTCCAGCTGCCGAAACACTGCATCAACCCAGGCTGTGCCACAGATGACGGCAGCGTCGCGGGTAATGATCGTAGCTTTGGCCAGGCGTTCGGCCGGGATCAGCTGTGCGGTGATGTCGCCGCTGCCGATGTCTTCGAGCAACGCACGGCGCACGTTGGCTTCGATTTCGGCGGTCAAATCGGCGAGACGTAGATTCGGCATAACGGACTCCACAAACAAAGTGGCCCGATTATAGGGCCATGGCGCTGGGCAACCCAAGGCATCAGAGGCGTTCCCATCGCTCTGTAACCTGCATTTGGTCGATTCGCCTGAGCAATGGGCACTCAGTCAGCGTTTGTCATAAGCGTCTATTTCAATGGGAAACGCAGAGTCTGCTGGTAGAGGGGACATCTTTTGCAAGATAATCCGCCTTGCTTTTGACGTCATGGCTTTGACGTGGATTTGGATTGACGACTTCGAAGATTCACCTTTTCAGGAGGCCTGAATGCACAACGACGGGAATGTAGTGCCTTTGCACAAGGTCGCTACCGACCAGGCGACTCTCTCGCCGCTCGCCCGCCTGCCTGTGATTCTGCTTCAGGTTCGCGACAAGGCCGCTCAACAGCTCAGGCATGGTTTGCAGGAACTGTTCGATAACGCCGACGACACGCTGTTCGAAATGGCCGACCGGGCCCGCAATGACGTCGAACAGAACCTCTTCTTCGAAGCCATGCGCGACTTGCGCCTCAAGCGCAAAAACATCGAACGCGGCTTTCTCGAGCAATTCTTCGCGGCTTTTGTCAGCCTTACCCAGTACGACATCGCTCAATCTGCCTTGCCCCAGACGTTGGCCTTCGACGCTTCGGTGGTGCTGCCCGATGACGACGTGGAGCGCAGCGTGGCAGTGGAGGCGATGGTCAGCAAAGTGCTGAACCGCGACGGCTTCGCCCTCGACCAACTGACCGCCCGACTCAGCGCACTGTTGGGCAGGGAACTGCTCGATCAGCACAATCCCATGGGGCCGGCGATGCTCTGCGAGTACTTTATGCAGGCCGGGCGCAACCTGGGGGTGGAGATCAAGGTCAAGCTGATCATCCTCAAACTGTTCGAGCGCTATGTGCTCAGGGATGCCAATCAGCTCTACACCGAAGCCAATCAGTTGCTGAGCGCCACCGGTGTTCTGCCTGACCTTAAGCCCGCGCCTGCGCGTCGGGCCACGGATCGTGTAGCGGCCAGCGTCGGAGCTGAACCCGCACAGGCCAACACTCGCGCCAGTGGCCCGCCGACCGACGACAGCGTGCAGGAAGTCTTCGCGGCGTTGCAGGAGTTGCTGCTTCACGTGCGTGGCAGTGTCGCGCCGACCCTTGAAGCCAGTGCCCAGACACAGCCGATTTCCACCCGTGACCTGATGCGCCTGCTCTCGCACTTGCAGCAATATGTGCCGGCGCCGGAAGCCCAGGACGACTTCGATCTGCGAAACCAGCTCGAACAACTGCTGACCCGGGTCAGCGTCAAAAGTGGCAAGTCACGCGTGGTCGGGGTGGCTGACGAAGACGTGATCAACCTGATCGCCATGCTCTTCGAATGTATCCTCGATGACCGCAACCTGCCGGATTCGCTCAAGGCGTTGATCGGCCGTTTGCAGATCCCGATGCTGAAGGTGGCGGTGATCGACAAGAGCTTCTTTAGCCGCAGCAGTCACCCGGCCCGACGCCTGCTCAATGAAATCGCCACCGCCGCCATGGGCTGGGGCGAGTGCGATGACCATGAACGCGACAGCTTGTATCTGCGCATCGAGCAAGTGGTGCAACGGTTGCTGAACGATTTTGTCGATGACCCGGCGGTCTTTTCCGAATTGCTTGCGGATTTTCTCGCCTTCACCAGCGATGAGCGCCGTCGCAGTGAGCTGCTGGAGCAACGTACCCGTGACGCCGAAGAAGGCCGCGCCAGGACTGAGCTGGCCCGTCAGTGCGTCGAGCAGGTGCTGAACCAGGCCTTGTTGGGCAAAGTATTGCCGCAGCGGGTGGTGATGTTTGTCCAGGAAGCGTGGAGCCAGGTGCTGCTGCTGACCTGTCTCAAGCACGGCGATCAGTCGGCCGAGTGGCACGCCGATGTGCAGTCCATGGAGCAATTGATCTGGAGTGTGCAACGTCATGATGAGACCGATGCGAGCCTGCGCTTGCTGGCGCTGGTACCTGGATTGCTCAAGTCGTTGCGCGACGGGCTGAGCAGTTCGGCCTTCGATCCGTTCGCCACCAGCGAATTTTTCAGTGAGCTGGAAGCCTTGCACGTTCAGCTGTTCGAACGACCAGGGCAAAAACTTGAACAGTCTGTCGATACGCCGGTAATGGTCGAAGTGCGGCAGGAAGTCGTCCTGCGAACCGCCGACGAAGGTCCGGTCGATGCGGCGTCAGTGCGCTTGCCGGAAGACGATGCCGGCCTGCTTCAGGTCGATCAACTGCGCTTGGGGTGCTGGGTCGAGTTTCAGGAAGACGAAGAAAACACCCTTCGCTGCAAGCTGGCGGCGATCATTGAAGCCACCGGCAAGTACATTTTCGTCAACCGCACCGGGATGAAAGTGCTGGAGCGCAGCCGCACCGGTCTGGCGCTGGAATTCCGTCGTGGCGCGGTGCGCGCGCTGGACGACACTTTGCTGTTCGACCGGGCGCTGGAGTCAGTGATCGGCAACCTGCGGCGCCTCAATCACGGCAAGTGATCGCGTCCCGAGGGTCTATCGCGGCATACTGGGCGTCAACACAGTCGTCGTTGAAGGAACCTGTATGCAGTTGGACCCCGCGAGCGGTTGGTGTCAGGGCGTAGATATTTGCCCCTCGCCCAACTTCAATGCGCGCCCCTCGGACGAAATTTCCCTGCTGGTGATCCACAACATCAGTTTGCCGCCTGCGCAATTCGCCACCGGCAAGGTGCAGGAGTTTTTCCAGAATCGTCTGGATGTCACGGAGCACCCCTATTTTGAAGGGATCGCCGACCTGCGCGTGTCTGCGCACTTTCTGATCGAACGTGACGGCACCGTCACTCAGTTTGTCTCTTGTCTTGAGCGTGCCTGGCATGCCGGCGTCTCGAGTTTCGAAGGGCGGGAAACCTGTAACGATTTTTCCGTGGGCATTGAACTTGAAGGCACGGATGATCTGCCGTTCACCGATGCTCAGTATCAAGCGTTGACGACCCTGACCCGACAGCTGCAAAGCGCGTTCACGGCCATTACCGCACAGCGCATTTGCGGGCATAGCGACATTGCACCCGGGCGTAAAACCGATCCTGGGCCTGCGTTCGACTGGGCACGCTATCGCGCCGCCCTGGCAAAAGAGGAACAACAATGAGTTTTCTGGTGTTGCTGTTGGCGGTCTGGATCGAGAAGTTCTCGGCCCTGCGTCATCGAATTCAGCGCGATGGTGGATGGGTTCGCGAGCTGAACAAGCTTGAGGTCAGTCCGCGTCTGGCGAAAAGTCCGTGGCTGATCCTGGTGATCCTGGTGTTGTTGCCGGTGGCACTGCTGGGTTTGCTGCTACTGGTACTGGACCCGGTGGCTTATGGTCTGCTGGCGTTGCCGGTGCATCTGCTGGTGGTGATTTACAGTCTGGGCCGCGGTGATCTGCTGGCCGGTCTCGGGCCGTTTCGCGATGCCTGGCGCCGGGAAGACCTGCAAGCGGCCGCTCATGTGGCGAACCGCGACCTGGGTATTTGCGCCGATAGCGGCGAACAATTGCTGGAACGGGTCGAAGGGCATCTGCTGTGGGAGGCTTATCAGAGCTTTTTTGCGGTGATTTTCTGGTACTTCTTGCTGGGGCCGGTCGCAGCCCTGAGCTATCGACTGTTGGCCCTGGCCGAAGAACACGGGCAGAACCCGGCCGTGGTCGAGCGCGCCGCCAAACTGCGTCATGCATTCGACTGGGTGCCGGTGCGTCTGCTGGCGGCGAGTTTTGCGTTGGTCGGCAACTTTGTCGCGGTCGGCCGGGTGATGCTGCACGAGTTGCTGAACTGGAACATTAGCGCCGCCCAATTGATCGAGAAGGTCGGGCTGGTTGCGGGTGAAATCCCGGCGCCGGTGGTCGGGCCTGACGGCATCAACAGCCTCGACCGGATCTGGGAACTGCTGCTGCGCGCGGCAGTGCTCTGGTACGCCGGTTTTGCGCTGTGGACCGTCCTTCCTTAGCTCTGAAGTGGACTCCATTGTGGCGAGGGGAATTATCCCCGTTCGGCTGCGAAGCAGTCGCATATTCGGCGCACGCGGTTTGCCTGCATCACCGCGAGGACTGGTTTTACGACTGCTGCGCAGCCGAACGGGGATAAATCCCCTCGCCACAGGGATATCAATCGTCCCAAGTGGGCGTCTCGCCGTTAACCTTAAGTTACAAAACCTCCCGCCGATTTAAGCTATACAGAGCTAGCGCCGAATAGTGGCTATCTGCTGTCGACCCGCGCCTGCCAATAAAAATAAGAAATCAAAGGGAGACTTCCAGTGAAGAGCTTGCTCTATCCCGCCGTCGCGCTGATGAACCGCCTGAGCTTTGGCATGAAGTTCAGCCTGATCAGTGTGCTGTTCCTTGTGCCGATGTTGGTGACCAACTTCTATCTGGTGCGCGATTCTTATCGAGAATTCCAGGGCACCCGGGTCGAACTGCAAAGCCTCGACCTGCTGGGCAGCAGCCTGACGTTACGACGCGATCTGGAAACCCTGAACAACCTGGTGCAGATCAACGTCACCCTTGGTCAGTCCGGCAAGGCCGGCAATGTCGAGTCGCAGATCAGTACCGTGGGGCAAAATGTGCTGACCCGTTTGCAAGGACTGACGGCGATGACCGCGGACCCCGAGCAAATCATGGTTTTCGATGGCAAGCGCGATGAAATGATCGCCGCGTTCAAGGCCCAGCAAACGGAAAACTCCCTGCAAAGCAAAAGCGCGATGATCGGCAAGTTGCTCGGTAACGCACAAATTTTCAGCCAGATCATCGCCAGTCAGGCCGGCCTCAGTCGCGACACCCAGAGCGACATGCGCCAGTTGAGCGAACTCATTACCAATGTCACCCCGCCCGTGACCCAGCTTCTGGGCGAAGGCCGGGCGATGGGTTCTTTTTCGCTGGGGCAGGGCTTTCTCAACTCGGCATCGAGTACCCGTTTTGATGAGTTGCTGGCGCAGATCGAAAAACTGCAGGCCGAATATGCCCTGAAGTTGCAGGACGCGCTGGGCTCCAGCAAAGCGGCGCGGGAAACCCTGGCCGCTCAGGCCGATATCAGCAAGGCATCGTTGAAAAAGGCCAGTGAACTGTTCGAAGAGCAGGTCGTGATGGCCGACACGCTGGATGCGCCGTGGCAGGGCTTTTACGATCAGGTCACGGGCCTGATGGACCAGACCTACCAACTCAATGAAGCGACCCTGAAGTTTCTTGGCACCCAGCTGCAGCAGCGACTGGAGCAGAACCGCACTCACATGGTCTTGCAGGCCGTGGCCTTGTCGGTGGTGTTTGTGCTGATTTTTTACCTTTACGGCGGCTTCTACGCCTCGACCCGCACCACCCTCAAGCGTCTTGGTGCGGTGATGGACAAGGTCGCGGCCGGCGACATGACGGTGACCTTCAGCGCCAACAGCCGCGATGAACTGGGCGAGTTGGGCGAGGTGTTCAACGGCACCGTGAAGAAAATCCACGACCTGATCGAGCGGGTCGGCCAGACCGTCAGTGAGGTCGAGCGCCAGGCCGGGCAGGTGGAGAACGTTTCCGCCCAGAGCAACCAGGCGGTGGCGGGGCAGCGCACGCAGATCGAGCAGGTCGCCACGGCCATGAACCAGATGTCCGCCACGTCCCTTGAGGTTGCACGCAGTGCCGCGGCAGCGGCCAGCAGCGCTCATAGCGTCAACGATGAGACCATCAGCGGTCGCGGGCTGGTGGAATCCCAGCAGGGCAGCATCGCGGCACTGGCCAGTGAGATCGACCAGTCGGTGCTGGTGATCAACCAACTGGCCAGCGACAGCCAGTCCATCAGCCGTGTGCTGGAGGTGATCAAGAGCATCGCTGAACAGACCAACCTCTTGGCGCTCAACGCGGCCATCGAAGCCGCTCGGGCCGGTGAGCAGGGTCGTGGTTTTGCGGTAGTGGCGGACGAGGTCCGGACCCTGGCCAAGCGCACCCAGCAATCGACCGAGGAAATCGAGCAGATGATCGCCAAGCTGCACAGCGGTGTTGGCGCTGCGGTGAAGGCGATGGGGACCAGTCATCAAATGGCCAACGGCACGGTGGGGCAGTCGGAAAAGGTTCAGCAAGCGCTGGAAAACATCCTCGGTGCCGTCGGCATGATCGTCGATCAGAACCAGCAAATCGCCGCCGCCGTAGAGCAGCAGACCGCCGTGGCCCACGACATCGACCAGAATATTGTGGAAATCAACCGCGCCGGTGAGCGTACTGCCGAAGGTGCACACCAGACCGAGGATGCCAGTCGCGCATTGTCGGCTCAGGTGGTGGAGCTCAAGCAGCTGATCAGCGCGTTCCGGGTCTGAAGCCACCCCGGCACACCTGTGGGAGCCTTCTTGCGAAAGCGGTTTGTCAGTCGACATCAATGTTGAGTGATAGATCGCTTTGGCGAGCAGGCTCGCTCCCACAGGTTTTTATGCTCCGTCTGTAGTATTTGTTCCCTTTGTTTGTGGCGTTTTTCCTGTTTTCCTCCACCGTCTGGTTTTTGGTCTTTAATCAAGGAAGATCAATCACTTGGACCCGCCCTGAGGAGGCTCGGTAATGTCAGCTGTAACGATTGGAATCCAGGGTCATTGCGCTCATTGCGGGAGCACACTCCTGCTCAAACCCTGGCAACTCAACGCCATTGCGATCAACGAAGCGTTCGCGTGTTCCCACTGCCAGAAAGCGCTACAACTGAACGATCCGAAACAGATCAAGCGCTTCAAGTCCCTCGACTCACTGGCATTATTGCGGGCGAGCACGATGGTCATGGTTTGCACCGCGTTGCTGGTGGCGTTGGTGTTGGAGTGGATCGGGATGTTCAGCGTCGTGGAGCAGCTGAATTTTTCGCTGTTGGCGATTTTCGTCTACTTCGCCGTCATGCGGTTTGCCCGGCACCGACACCACATGACGCTGACGCTGGAAGCCGCCAAGGCCCACGCCGACTGATTACCAGTTGAACAGCTCACAAGCGTTGGCCGTGCTGGCGGCGGCCAATTGCTCGGGACTGATCGCCATGATCCCCGCCAGTGCCGAGCAGATGGCCGGCAGATGCGCCGGGCTGTTGCGTTGGCCGGGGAACATGGCGGGCGCCATGTCCGGAGAATCGGTTTCCAGTACCACCGATTCAAGCGGCAATTCGGCCAGCACACGATGCATGCGCAGGGCCTGAGGCCAGGTCGCGGCACCGCCCAGGCCCAGTTTGAAACCGATCTTGATGTATTCGCGGGCTTCTTCTTTGCTGCCGGCGAAGGCGTGAATGATCCCCGCACGTTTCAAGCGAAACCGCTTGAGCGTGGCAATCACCGCCGCATGGCTGCGTCGCACATGAATCAGCGCCGGAAGATTGAAGTCCGCCGCCAGTTGCAGCTGCGCATCGAACAGTGCCTGTTGGCGTTCACGGTCCAGGGTTTCGATAAAGTAATCCAGACCGATCTCGCCCACCGCGCACAACTGCCGATGACCCGCCAACCGGGTCAGCCAATCATCCAGTTCGTGTAAGTCTTCAGGGCGATGATCATCCAGATACACCGGATGCAAACCGAACGCCGCATGCAGGTCGGGATCGCTTTGCACCAGATCCCAGACCCGCTGCCAATTGCCCTGATAAACCCCCAGCACCACCATCCGCCGCACTCCAAGAGCGCGGCTCTCGGCCAGCAACGCCGTGCGATCCTCGTCGAAGTCCGGAAAATCCAGATGAGTGTGGCTGTCGATCAGCTCCACGGTTCAGTCCTGGCGAATACGCTGCTTGAAGGTCCGCGCGATGGCCTGCACGCCGGGTCGGTAATCCGATTGCTCAATGGCGGCGAGGGCCAGTTCCAGCGCTTTGTCGGCGATGAGCTGATGCTGCTGGGCCATGGCGTTGACCGGCAGCGGCAGGAAATCCAGCAGCTGCGTGTCGCCGAAGGTACCGAGGCGCAGCGGGCGGGTTTTGAGCGGGAAGTCGTGCAAGGCATCGAACACGCCCTGAAGCAGCACGTAGGACGTGGTCAGCAGCGCATCCGGCAAATGGCCCAGACGCTGTAGCAGTTCTTCCATCAACTGTTTGCCGCATTCACGGCTGAACGACTCGCCGTGTTCGATCAGTACCTCGCCTTTGAACCCGTCCAACGCGTCTTTGAAACCGCCCGCCCGCTCCTGGCTGATGCTCAATTCAGGGCGTGCGCCGATCAGTGCGATCTGTTTGGGCAGCGGGTCCAGTAGACTGCGGGTCAGTTGCAGGCTGGCCTCGCGGTCATCACTGATCACCGAACAGAAATGTTCAGGCTCCATGACCCGGTCGATCGCGATGATCGGAATGCCCTTGGCCTGTAATTGGCGGTAGCTGTCATCGCCGGCCGGCAGGCAACTGGCAACGATCAATGCATCGCAGCGTCGGGCCCGGAACAGTTTCAGCAATTGCCGTTCGCTGTCTGGCGCATCATCGGAACTGGCGATCAGCAGCTGATAGCCGCGAGCCCGGGCGCCTTGTTCCAGCAGTTTGGCGATGCGCGCGTAACTGGGGTTTTCCAGGTCCGGCAGAATGAAACCCAAGGTGCGGGTGTGCCGACTGCGCAGCCCGGCGGCTTGGGGATTGGGCGTAAAGCCATGTTGATCGACGACCGCACGCACGCGCTCGACGGTGGCACTGCTGATACGTTGTTGTTCTGCCTTGCCATTGATGACGTAGCTGGCGGTGGTAACGGACACACCGGCCAACTGGGCGATATCACTGAGTTTCAACCCGGGTTTTCCTTGTTTTTTCGAGCTTGCCTCGACATTTTCGCCAATCCTACCCGATTAAGGCAGACGACCATCGTCGCGACGCATCCGACAATTGGACTTCAAGGATGAGACATTATCGAGTAACGTGCCAATCATTCTAGATTAAACGTTTCAGCAAGCGTATTTTCTACGTTATGGGCTCCTTTGCCGGTTCTGCCGCGAAACCGCCAAAAGTGATGACTAAGGGCCTAAGCTGAATCATTCAAAACAATACCTGGCGTCACAAGACGCCAAAAAGGAGAAAGCATGCTCGAGCTCACCATAGAGCAGATATCCATGGGCCAATCGGCTGTGGATAAGTCCGCCGCGTTGCACCTGCTGGCGCAGCATCTGGTCACCGATGGCCTGGTGGCCGAGGGTTATCTCGCCGGATTGCAGGCGCGCGAAGCCCAGGGCTCGACCTTTCTCGGTCAAGGTATTGCCATCCCCCACGGCACGCCGGAAACCCGCGATCTGGTGTTTTCCACCGGCGTGCGGCTGATGCAGTTTCCTGAAGGCGTGGACTGGGGCGACGGTCAAATCGTCTACCTGGCGATTGGTATTGCGGCCAAATCCGACGAACACCTGCGCTTGCTGCAATTGCTGACCCGTGCCCTCGGCGAAACCGACCTGGGCCAGGCGCTGCGCCGCGCCAGTTCCGCCGAAGCCTTGTTGAAACTGCTGCAAGGCGCGCCGCAAGAACTGGCGCTGGATGCCCAGATGATCGGCCTCGGTGTGTCCGCCGATGACTTCGAAGAGCTGGTCTGGCGCGGTGCGCGTTTGCTGCGTCAGGCCGATTGTGTGAGCAACGGTTTCTCTGCCGTGTTGCAGCAGGTCGACGCGCTGCCCCTGGGCGATGGCCTGTGGTGGTTGCACAGCGAGCAAACGGTCAAGCGTCCGGGCCTGGCCTTCGTTACGCCGGACAAACCCATGCGTTACCTCGGCCAGCCGCTCAGCGGTCTGTTCTGCCTGGCCAGTCTCGGTGAGGCCCATCAGGCCTTGCTCGAACGCCTTTGTGCGTTGCTGATCGAAGGTCGCGGCCACGAATTGGGCCGCGCCACCAGCAGCCGTAAGGTTCTCGAAGTCCTGGGCGGTGAGTTGCCGGCCGATTGGCCGAGCGCTCGCATCGCGCTGGCCAACGCCCACGGCTTGCACGCGCGTCCGGCGAAGATCCTCGCGCAACTGGCGAAAAGTTTTGAAGGTGAAATCCGCGTACGCATCGTCGATGGCCAGGACAGCGCGGTGTCGGTGAAGAGCTTGAGCAAACTGCTCAGCCTCGGTGCCCGTCGTGGTCAGGTGCTGGAATTTGTTGCCGAACCGAGCATCGCCGCCGATGCCTTGCCAGCCTTGCTGGCCGCCATCGAAGAAGGCCTCGGTGAAGAAGTCGAGCCGTTGCCAGCCGTGAGCCAGCAGCGCGAAGTGATCGCCGATGTGGCCGAGGTAATCCTCGCGCCAGCCTCCGGCAGTCTGGTTCAGGCCATCGCCGCCGCACCGGGCATCGCCATCGGCCCGGCGCACATCCAAGTGCTGCAAACCATTGATTACCCGCTGCGCGGCGAGTCTGCCGCGATCGAGCGCGAGCGTCTCCAACAGGCGTTGGCGGACGTGCGTCGCGACATCGAAGGCCTGATCGAACGCAGCAAGTCCAAGGCCATTCGCGAGATTTTCATCACCCACCAGGAAATGCTCGACGACCCGGAATTGACCGATGAAGTCGACACCCGTCTCAAGCAGGGCGAAAGTGCCGAAGCGGCATGGATGGCGGTGATTGAAGCGGCGGCCAAACAACAGGAATCGCTGCAGGACGCCTTGCTCGCCGAGCGTGCCGCCGACTTGCGTGATATCGGCCGCCGAGTGCTGGCGCAACTGAGTGGCGTCGAAACCCCGAGCGAGCCTGAGCAACCGTACATTCTGGTGATGGATGAAGTGGGTCCATCCGATGTCGCCCGCCTTGATCCGGCGCGCGTCGCCGGCATCCTCACCGCCCGTGGTGGTGCTACCGCGCACAGTGCGATTGTCGCCCGAGCCCTCGGTATTCCGGCGTTGGTCGGCGCCGGCCCGGCCGTGTTGCTGCTGGCACCGGGTACGCCGTTGCTGATTGATGGCCAACGCGGTCGCCTGCACGTGGACGCCGACGCGGCGACCTTGCAGCGTGCCACCGAAGAGCGCGATACCCGCGAGCAGCGTTTGAAAGCCGCCGCCGAACAACGCCATCAACCGGCACTGACCACTGACGGTCATGCAGTCGAAGTGTTCGCCAACATCGGCGAAAGCGCGGGCGTGACCAGCGCGGTGGAGCAGGGTGCCGAAGGCATTGGCCTGCTGCGCACCGAACTGATTTTCATGGCCCACTCGCAGGCGCCGGACGAGGCGACCCAGGAAGTCGAATACCGTCGCGTCCTCGATGGCCTGGCAGGTCGGCCGCTGGTGGTGCGCACCCTCGACGTTGGCGGTGACAAACCGCTGCCCTATTGGCCGATCGCCAAAGAAGAAAACCCGTTCCTCGGCGTGCGTGGTATTCGCCTGACCCTGCAACGTCCGCACATCATGGAAGCGCAATTGCGCGCGTTGCTCCGTGCGGCGGACAACCGTCCACTGCGGATCATGTTCCCCATGGTCGGCAGCGTCGACGAATGGCGCCAGGCCCGGGACATGACCGAACGTCTGCGTCTGGAAATTCCGGTTGCCGACTTGCAATTGGGGATCATGATTGAAGTGCCGTCGGCTGCATTGCTGGCGCCGGTGCTGGCCAAAGAGGTCGACTTCTTCAGTGTAGGCACCAATGACCTGACCCAATACACCCTGGCCATCGACCGTGGTCATCCAACCTTGTCGGCCCAGGCTGACGGTTTGCACCCGGCGGTGCTGCAATTGATCGACATCACCGTGCGCGCGGCGCATGCCCACGGCAAGTGGGTCGGCGTGTGCGGCGAGTTGGCGGCCGATCCGCTGGCGGTGCCAGTGCTGGTTGGTCTGGGTGTGGACGAGCTCAGCGTGTCGGGTCGCAGCATTGCCGAGGTCAAGGCGCGGGTTCGCGAACTCAGCCTGGCCCAGACCCAAATCCTTGCCCAACAGGCCCTGGCCGTGGGCAGCGCCAATGAAGTGCGCGCACTAGTGGAGGCCCTGTAATGGCCAAGATCCTGACCCTGACCCTCAACCCGGCGCTGGACCTCACCGTCCAGTTGCCGCTACTTACCCCCGGCCAAGTCAACCGTAGCGACGAGATGCACACGCATGCCGCCGGTAAAGGCGTGAACGTGGCACAAGTGCTGGCGGACCTTGGGCATCAGCTCACGGTCAGCGGTTTCCTCGGGGAGGATAACCTTCAAGCGTTCGAAACCCTGTTCGCCAAACGCGGCTTTGTCGACGCGTTCATCCGTGTACCGGGGGAGACGCGCAGCAATATCAAACTGGCGGAAAGCGATGGGCGCATCACCGACATCAACGGTCCCGGCCCCTTGGTCAGTGAAGCCGCGCAGCAGGCGTTGCTTGATCGACTTGATCAAATAGCGCCCGGTCATGACGCGGTCGTCGTTGCCGGCAGCCTGCCTCAAGGCATCAGTGCGCAGTGGTTGCAGGCGTTGATTGTGCGCTTGAAAAATCTCGGTTTGAACGTGGCGCTGGACAGCAGTGGCGAAGCCTTGCGGGCCGCGCTCAATGCCGGTCCGTGGTTGATAAAGCCGAACACCGAAGAGCTGGCCGACGTGATGGGCTGCGAGATGGTTTCGGTCGCGGCACAGGCTGAAGCCGCGAGCCGCTTGCATGCTCAAGGCATCGAGCACGTGGTGATCTCCGACGGCGCCGATGGCGTGAACTGGTTCAGTGTCGGCTCGGCGATGCATGCCACGCCGCCCAAGGTCAGTGTCGTCAGCACTGTGGGCGCAGGCGATTCGTTACTGGCCGGCATGCTCCACGGTCTACTCAGCGCCGACACGCCTGAACAGACCCTGCGCACCGCCACGGCGATTGCCGCGATGGCCGTCACCCAGATCGATTTCGGTATTGGCGACGCCACGCAGTTGGCGCGGCTCGAACAGGGCGTGCGCGTGCGCCCCCTGACAGAACAATAAGAGGGTTTGTCATGAAGTTAGCCATTGTTACGGCCTGCCCGAACGGCATGGTCACCAGTGTGCTGTGCGCCCGTTTGCTCGACGCGGCGGCCCAGCGTCAGGGCTGGAGCACCAGTGTCGAAGTCAACGATGCCGCGCACCCTGAACGCCAATTGTCGGCGGCCACGATCGAGGCGGCCGAGTGGGTATTGCTGGTGACCAGCGCGCCGGTGGATATGTCGCGGTTCGTCGGCAAACGGGTGTTCCAGAGTACCCCGGCGCAAGCCCTGCAAGATGTTGAAGCGGTGCTGCGTCGCGGTGCTGAAGAGGCTCAGGTTTACGTCGCCCCCGAAGCCGTGGCCGAGCCTGCCGCACTCGTGAAAAACGCTCCGCGTCTGGTCGCGATTACCGCGTGTCCGACCGGCGTCGCTCACACCTTCATGGCCGCTGAAGCCTTGCAGCAAGCGGCCAAGCGTTTGGGCTACGAACTGCAAGTGGAAACCCAGGGCTCGGTCGGTGCGCGCAACCCGTTGAGTGCAGAGGCGATTGCCGATGCGGACGTGGTGCTGCTGGCCTGCGATATCGAAGTCGCCACCGAGCGTTTTGCCGGCAAGAAGATTTACCGTTGCGGCACCGGCATCGCCCTCAAACAAGCCGAGGCGACGCTGAACAAAGCGTTGGCCGAAGGCACGCAGGAAACTGCTTCGAGCGGTGCCAAAGGCCCGGCCAAGCAAGAGAAAACCGGCGTCTACAAACACCTGCTGACCGGCGTGTCGTTCATGCTGCCGATGGTGGTGGCGGGTGGTCTGATGATCGCCTTGTCGTTCGTCTTCGGCATCACCGCGTTCAAGGAACCGGGCACGCTTGCGGCGGCGCTGATGCAGATCGGCGGCGAGACCGCGTTCAAGTTGATGGTGCCGCTGCTGGCGGGTTACATCGCCTACTCGATCGCCGACCGTCCGGGCCTGGCTCCGGGGATGATTGGCGGTCTGTTGGCAAGCACTTTGGGCGCCGGTTTTATCGGCGGGATCATTGCCGGTTTCATCGCCGGTTACGCGGCGCAGGCGATCAACCGTTATGCGCGCTTGCCACAAAGTCTTGAGGCGCTCAAACCGATCCTGATCATCCCGTTGCTGGCGAGTCTGTTCACCGGTCTGGTGATGATCTACGTGGTCGGCAAACCGGTAGCCGGGATGCTCGAAGGGCTCACGCACTTCCTCGACAGCATGGGCACCACCAACGCAATTCTGCTCGGTGTATTGCTGGGCGGAATGATGTGCGTCGACCTTGGCGGGCCGATCAACAAAGCCGCGTATGCGTTCTCGGTGGGGCTGCTGGCGTCGCAAAGTTATGCACCGATGGCCGCAACCATGGCGGCCGGCATGGTGCCGCCGATTGGCCTGGGCATCGCCACGATTATTGCGCGGCGCAAGTTCGCCCAGACCGAACGCGAGGCCGGTAAAGCGGCGTTGGTGTTGGGGCTGTGCTTCATCTCCGAAGGCGCGATTCCGTTTGCCGCGAAAGACCCGTTGCGGGTGATCCCGGCGAGCATTGCCGGTGGTGCGCTGACCGGTGCGTTGTCGATGTATTTCGGCTGCAAACTGATGGCGCCGCACGGCGGGTTGTTCGTGCTGGCGATCCCGAATGCGATCAATCATGCGCTGCTGTATTTGCTGGCGATTGTGGCCGGGAGTTTGCTGACGGCGGTGGTTTATGCGGTGGTCAAGCGGCCGGAAGTCGTTGAATTGGCGATAGAGCCAGTCAGCGCCTGACACCAAACCCTGTGGGAGATTCTATGGTTGAGGGAAAGCCCTCAACTGGCTTTTGGCTGATATTCGCTTTGCCCTTTCAGCAAGGCGAATACCACCCGAGCAAGCTTGCGAGCCAGCATCACCAGCGCCTGAGTTGCGCGTCATTCAAGGCTCACTCGTAGCTGCTGAGATACAGCATTAGGTCCTTGGGAAGTTCAATCATTGCGAGATTCTCGATGGCTGTAACCTGCCCGGCGGATAGTAGATGGCTTGCCATGGCATCCTCTTCTTCATGCCAAGCCATTATTGGCATCAGGGCATCCGTTGTAATGGACCGGGACAAATCCACCTCGAATACAGCCAAGTCACCGTTTTCAGGTATTCCGTAAATCTGAAACTTCAGTTTGTATTTCATGGTTCAACTGCTCTGGTTTTATTTGCTGGCTTTGTCTGGGTCCCCGTCTCCGGATTGAACTCACCGAGGTGTTTTCCACGCTTGTTGTACTTTTCTAGCGCCCCATGTTGAGAGTCCCATTCGTAGATCGTACCGTCTTCATCTTTCCATCTATCGCGTAACCCACCGCCTTTTTTTGGAGTTTTAGGTGTTGCGCGTTTGAGCCCTGGGAACGCAGGGAAGCTGTTCGGTCTGGGGTGATAGCTGTGATCCCCCGGCAACACACTCAGCATAATGTAGACCGGCTCTACACCTGTGTCGGCAGGGAACCAGATGATCGCATCCTGATACTCGGGCGGATGCTCCGGGTTCACTAGTGCTTTATTGGCTTGCTCGGTGGGCGGGTACACCCATACAGACGGTAGTTGCGAGGCGCCTTCCAATGCAGGAATTCCCAGTACAACGTCAGGATTCGCTGCTGGCGTCCAGGTCAGGCCAATTCCGTTACCGATGTCAGCAACAAACTTATCGCCTTCTTGAGTGGCCTTGATGACCGGGACAAACTCCCAGTCTTTTTTCCCGCCTGTGTAAAAGCCGTAAGCGTTGACTGAGCCATCCGGTAATGTCTTTACGTTGATACGGACACGGGTTCGCCCCGTATCCAGCAATGCGTATTGCTCGTTTTGGTAAAAGGCGCTGTCTGGAGAAATGCTGGCGTTGGGCATCAATAGCGCAACTGTCCCGACCGCTGCACCAGTCGCTACAACCGCTGAGCCTGTTAGTAGACGCAGAGCAAGAGAACCGCCGAGACGTTGGGATATGACGCCACCCGTTGTCGAGGACCCCACCAGTTTCAGTGGAATCCCTTCGGCGGTGATCGCGACCCCGGTGCCAAGCACGGCCCACAACCCGTAGTCAGTCAGTTTCTCGACGGGGACAAAACCGGCCGGGTTGTCGTGATTAATGACGCCGTCGGGGAGGTTGCAGCTTTTGGCGAATACGCAGCCTCGTGTGGCGAACTGTTTGCTCTGTTCGACTTCTTTGAAGATGCGATCTTCATAAGCCTGTTGCCGGGCGAGCATGTCGTCGTAAGTCTTTTGCCTCGCCTCACGCTCGGCTAACTCAGTCGGGGTCATGTCTCGCAGGTAACGGTATCCAATGCCCGAGCCGCCGCCACCAGTGCTGTGTTCCCAGACTTGCGGGATGTCCTTGTCGCGTGCCATAGGCGTCCTTTTTCGCGTGTGTCCGGAGCAGCCTCGAACCTATCCGGGGCGCTCGGGTATTGGCGTTAGGACGTTTCCTAAAAGCGGCGCTGAAATTTCCTATTTCTTGGTGTTGCAAGGGTTTTGGTGGCGAGTCAGCATGACCGCGTTATCCTTCATCGCGGGCAAGCCACGCTCCCACAGGGTTTAACATTCAACGAAAATCTGTTGCACCGCTTTCGCGAGCAGGCTCGCTCCCACAAGGGGATCTGTGGCGTTGGCAGGTTTTGTGTCATGCCCGGGTCATACGTGCGTGTTTTAGTTTTCCTTTTTCAGGGAGAACACCATGAGCGAATTCGACCTCGGCCGTCGTCGTGTCATACAAGCCGTCGGTGCCGGGCTGTTGTTGCCAGGCCTGGCGCCGGCGGTGATTGCCTCGGTCAAGGATCGGCCGCAACTCACCGATGGCGTGCAGTCCGGCGACGTGCTGGGCGATCGGGCGATGATCTGGAGCCGATGTGATCGTCCGGCGCGCATGGTGGTGGAATGGGACACCCGCAGCCTGTTCAGCAACCCCCGTCGTTTTGTCTCGCCATTGGCCGTGTCCGATACCGACTTCACTGCCCGGGTCGAACTCACTGGCCTGCCCGCCGACCAGGCGATTTTCTACCGCGTGCACTTCGAAGACGCCCAGAGCGGCGTCGCCAGCGAACCCTGGTTCGGCCACCTGCGCAGCGTGCCGCAAACCCGTCGCGACCTCCGTTTCGTCTGGAGCGGCGACACCGCCGGCCAGGGCTTCGGCATTAACCCGGACATCGGCGGCATGCGCATCTACGAAGCCATGCGTTTGCGCCTGCCAGACTTCTTTATCCACAGCGGCGACACCATCTACGCCGACGGTCCGATACCTGCGCAGCTCACCACAGAGAGCGGCCGCGTGTGGCGCAACATCACCTCTGAAGCCAAGAGCAAAGTCGCCGAAACCCTCGACGACTATCGCGGCAATTACCGCTACAACCTGATGGACGAAAACATCCGCCGCTTCAACGCCGAGGTTCCGCAGATCTGGCAGTGGGACGACCATGAAGTGGTCAACAACTGGTCGCCGGGCAAGCAACTGGATGATCGCTATAAGAGCAAAGATATCCACAGCCTGGTCGGTCGCGCGCGTCAGGCCTGGCTCGAATACGCACCGATGCGGTTGCAGAGCGCCGATGGCGGCGGGCGGATTTATCGCAAGCTCGGTTATGGGCCATTGCTTGATGTGTTCGTGCTCGACATGCGCAGCTATCGCGGGGCCAATGATGACAACCTGGGCGCCGCTAAACCTTTCCTTGGCCGCGAACAACTGGACTGGCTCAAACTTGAGTTGAAGGCCTCCAAGGCCCAGTGGAAAGTCATTGCCGCCGACATGCCCATCGGCCTCGGCGTACCGGATGGTGAAGTCAGCCCCGGCGTGACGCGTTGGGAAGCGGTGGCCAACGGCGACCCGGGACCGGCTCAGGGCCGTGAACTGGAAATCGCCGAACTGCTGGGTTTCTTGCGGGCGCAGCAGGTTCGCAATTTTGTCTGGCTGACGGCGGATGTGCATTACTGCGCCGCGCACCATTACCACCCGGACCGTGCGGCGTTTCAGGATTTCGAACCGTTCTGGGAGTTTGTCGCCGGGCCTTTGAATGCGGGGAGTTTCGGGCCTGATTCGCTGGATAAGACCTTTGGTCCCGAGGTGGTGTTCGAGAAAGCACCACCGGCACAGAACACCTCGCCGTTTGCCGGGTTTCAGTTTTTTGGTGAGGTGAATATTGATGGGCAGACGGGGGAGATGAGTGTGGTGTTGCGGGATCTGGATGGGGTTTCTGTTTTCGAACAGAAATTGCAGCCAGTCTGATAGAACCACCCCTCACCCCAGCCCTCTCCCCAAAGGGGAGAGGGAGCCGACCGAGGTGTCTTGCGCTATGCATCGACCTGAAGGTCCGAGTCGATTATGGATTCAACGCAGCTCTTTCAGGTCGCAGATTTTCTACAGAAACCCACGGTCAATCCCCTCGCCCCTTTGGGGAGAGGGTTAGGGTGAGGGGGCAATTTCAGACCTGGATCACAATGTTCGAGTCGCAGCAAACCTGAGAATCTGTTCCAGCACTTCGTTCATCTGATCAATCACTTCCAGATTGCTAAACCGCACAACCTCAATACCTTGCTGCTGAAGGTAAAGCGTTCGACGCCGGTCATGTATTTTTGCCGCCGTCTCGTAATGCTGACCACCATCCAGTTCGATGGCCAACTTCAGTTCCACGCAATAAAAATCCAGGAAGTACGGCGGGCATGGAAACTGCCGACGAAATTTCAGATTGGCGATTTGCCGAGAACGAAGTTTTTGCCAGAGCAGCAGTTCGCAGTCGGTTTGGTGGGTACGCAGGTGGCGGGCGAATTGGCGTTGGTTGGGAGTGGGGCGGGTGGGCATGCTTCACGTCCGTGTGAAGGGGGATGGAGATTTTACTGTAGCTGAGGTTTTGTCCTTTGCCTGTAGAACCACCCCTCATCGGAACGCCGCCCGCCCATCCCTCTCCCCACGGGGGAGAGGGGGAAAGGGAGCAGACCGGGGCCCTTTCAGAACCTGAGTTCGACTCGATTTTTCAGGTCGATGTATTACGTGAGACACCTCGGTCAGTCCCCTCGCCCCTTGGGGAGAGGGCTAGGGTGAGGGGGGACTTTTAGTAGACGTCGCGGCGGTAACGACCTTGCTCGATCAACCGATCGACCTCGGCAATTCCGAGTATTTCGTTGAGCACGTGATCCACGCCTGAAGCCATCCCCTGCAAGCTGCCGCAGATGTAAATGACCGCACCCTCGGCCAGCCATTGCTTCAGCAAATCAGCCGACTCACGCAAGCGATCCTGTACATAGATCTTCTCAGCCTGATCCCGCGAGAACGCCAGGTCCAGTCGCTCCAGATCCCCCGAAATCAACCATTCTTCCAGCTCATCGCGACACAGATAGTCATGCTCACGATTGCGTTCGCCGAACAACAGCCAATGACGTTGCTGGCCATCGGCGATCCGCGCCTTGAGCAAACTGCGCAGCCCGGCCAGGCCGGTACCATTGCCCAGCAGGATCATCGGCAGCGGCTCGGTCGGCAGGTGGAAACCGCTGTTGCGCCGCACGCGCAAACTGATGGTGCCGCCCACTGGGGCGTGTTCGGTCAGCCAGCCGGAGCCGACACCGAGGCTGCCGTCAGGATGCAGTTCCTGGCGTACGATCAGTTCGAGGATGCCATCGGCGGCGATTGAGGCGATGGAGTACTCGCGCTTGGCCAGGGGCACCAGCGCGTCCACCAGCGCCTGGGCATGCAGGCCAACTAGGTGAGCTCTGTTTTCTGGCAGTTGTCGACTGGCGAGGGCTTGCTCCAGTGGTTGCGACAGGCCATCGAGCGCAACCGTGGCCCGACCGTCAATGCCCAGGCCATCGAGGAAATGTTCGATCGCCCACGGACAATTGCGCGGCAATACTTCCACCAGGTCACCGGCCAGCCAGCTGCTGGTGGTGGGGGCGGTGAGACCGAGCAGGTAAACGCCTGAACCGCTGCTGTCAGGATTGAGCAGCTCACGGCGGGTCAGGTTCCAGTTGTCATAGCTTGGCGCTTGCCAGGTGTCCACGGGTGCCTGTCCGGTCAGCAGGCCCAGTTGCTGCTGCCAGTGACGCAAGGCGTAAGGGTCGCCGCTGTCGACCTCTACCGGCGCGAACAGGGTCCTGCCGCCGTGCTCGCCGAGCCACGTGTGCAAGCGTCGAGCGAATCCGCAGAAGTGCTGATACTGCCGATCACCGAGGCCGAGCACGGCGTAGTTCAGGCTTTCCAGGCTCAACGTACGGCCCAGCACTTTGCGCTCAAACCCTCGGGCGCTGTCCGGCGCTTCGCCGTCGCCGAAGGTGCTGACGACGAACAACGCATTGCTGGACTCACGCAAGTCTTGCTCGCTGACGTCCGCCAGCGGCTGAACTTTCACCGGCAGGCCCGCAGCCTGTAATTGCCCGGCGGTCTGCCACGCCAGTTGCTCGGCAAAGCCGCTCTGGCTGGCGAAACCGATCAGCCATGCAGGCGCTTCGCTACCCTGTTGTGCGAGGCCTTTGCGGGCATCCTTGATCTGTTTTTTCTTGCTGCGACGATCGAGGTACAACAACCAGCCAGTGACGAAAAACAGCGGCATCGTCAGCGCGCTGATCGTCAGGATGATCCGCCCGATGATTCCGAAATAGCTGCCGACGTGCAGCGCGTAAATGCTGGTCAGCAGTTGTGCCTTGAGGCTCTTGTCGCTGTAGCGATCATGCCGCGCGACGATACCGGTCGCCGGGTCCAGCGTGATCTGGTTCAGTGCGCGGTCGTGGGGCGAGCTGTTCAACAGGTAGAACACGGTGGCCGGTTGTCCGGCCACGGGCGGCATGCGGATGTTGTAGGCGCTCAGTGCCGGGCCGGCAGCGCTGTAGATGCTGCTCCACATCGCGGCGTAATCGGCGGTGGGGGCCGGGCCGCTTGGCGCAGGGCCGCGACCGCTGCGGGCGCGCTCGTTCTGCGGTGAGTCGGACAGCAATCGGGTCAGGCCCTTGTTGTACCACTCATAGGACCAGGACAAACCGGTGAACGCGGCCAGGAGGTAAAACACCAGGCACCAGGTACCGGCCACCGAGTGCAGATCCCAGTTGAAGCTGCGGCCTTTTTTCTTCCAGTCGAGGATCAGCCAGGCACGCCAGCTTTTCCACTGACGCGGCCAGCGCAGGTAAAGACCGGACAGGCAGAAGAACAGCAGAATCAGCGTGCACGCGCCGGTGATTTGCCGACCGGTATCGCCCATGGCGAGGAAGCGGTGCAGTTGCAGCATCAGGCCGAAGAAATCCTGGCCAGTGGCATCGCCCATGAACTCGGCGGTGTACGGGTCGAAGTAGCGCATCTGCCCACGTCGTTCGCCCGGTGGCGGGGTAAAGATCACCCGCGCGGCGTTACCGCTGTCGGTTTCGACCCAGAGCATCGAGACTTTCTTGCCCGAGGCACCCTCGATTTTTTCCACCAGTTCGGCGGGCGGCAGGACGCCGGCGACCTGCTTCTCGACCTGCAACACAGAAGGGTTCAGCGCACGCAGGATTTCATCCTGAAACGACACCGTCGCCCCGGTGATGCCCATCAGGGCCAGGACCAGTCCGGCGCTGATGCCGAAAAACCAGTGCAACTGGAACAGGGTTTTCTTCAACACGTCACTCGCCTTGTTCGTTCGAAAATAATGATCACGGCGCGCATTATGCCGTGGGTTGTCGAGAAACATTCTTTATTACGCACAAAAGCCCCGTTCATAGAGATGAACGGGGCTTGTCGCTGATTTCAGTTTCCATTCTCAACTGTAGGAGCACAGCTTGCTCGCGATGACGGTGTGTCAGCCAACATCAATGTTGAATGTGCCGGCGTCATCGCGAGCAGGCTCGCTCCCACAGGATCAGAAGTGGAAGTTGGCGCTCAACAGGGCGGTACGACCCGCCGCCACGTGGGCGTAGTGCGTCTGGAACACCTGGTCGAAGTAACGCTTGTCGGTCAGGTTCTGCACGTTGAGTTGCAGGTCGACGTTCTTGGTCAGGGCGTAGCTGGCCATTGCGTCGTAGCGCCAGTAGGACGGGATCTCCACCGAGTTGGCGATGTTGCCGAACTGCGAGTCGACGAACGTGGCACCGGCGCCGACGGTCAACTTGTCCGGCACCAGGTCGTAGGTCGACCAGAACGTGAAGTTGTTCCGTGGGGTACTTGGCATGTGATTGCCTTCATCGACGGCGAGGGTGGTTTTGACCACTTCGCTTTCCATGTAGGTGTAGCCGCCGAAGACTCTCCAGTTACGGGTCAGCTTGCCGCTGTAGCTCAGTTCCACACCATTGACCCGCTGCTCGCCGTCCAGCACTTGCGTGGTGGCGCCATCCGGATCGTTCATGCGCGCGTTGGTTTTTTCGGTGCGAAACAGTGCGGCGGTCAGCGACAGGTCGTCACCGAAGAAATCCCATTTGGTACCGATCTCGTAGTTGCGGTTCTTTTCCGGGTCCAGATCACTGTTGTTCGCCGCCAGTTCCAGGCCACCGTTGCCGCTGGTTTCACCGGACGGGTTGCTGGAGGTGGAGTAGGCCGCGTAGATGCTGCCGTTAGGCAACGGGTTGTAGACCACGCCGATCTGGTAGTTGATCAGGTCGCTGGTGTTCTCACGGGAGAAGTCGTTCGCTGGCGCGGTGCTGCTGGCGTTGGCGTGGCCGCTGGATTTGACTTGGTAGTTGTCGTAACGCAGGCCCAGGTTCAGGGACCATTGCTCGTTGAACTTCAGTGTGTCGAACACGTAGGCCGCAGCGGTTTTGGTGTCGGTGTCGGTGAACGCGGCGCTGTCGGTGATCGAGCCGTTCCAGTGATCCCCTGGCGTCGGGTTCTGCAGGCTGGTGCAGTCGCCGGAGTTGAACAGGGCGCGGTTGCAGCGGGTGCCGCTGGCGGTCGAGGTCAGGATGTACGGGCGGTTGTGGGTATCTTGATAGGAAAACTCAAGGCCGGTAACCAGGCTGTGCTCGATGGCGCCGGTGTTGAACCTGGCGCTCAGGTCGGTCTGGTTGATCCAGCCGCTGGACGTCGAGTTACGGCTTTTCGCGCCGCGATACACGCTGCCAAGCGCCGCGTTGCCCTTGCTGTCGTCCGGGTTGGTGACGATGTAATCGAGCGTCGAACGGGACATGCGGAAGCTGTTCGACACGGTCAGGTCATCATTCAGATCGTGTTCGATCTTGATGGTGCCGCTGTCGTTGCTGGTCTGGCGATAGTCGCGACTGGTGAGGCCGTAGAAGTTGTCGCGATCGACATGCACAGGTTTATCGACGTTGTACTTGCTGCGGTTGGGGCTCAAGGTCAACGGGAGGCCGTAGTCGGGCATGTCGTCGGTTTCGACGTGGTAGTAGCCGACGGTCAGGCGAGTGTCGGTACCCAGGCCGAACGCGAAGGAAGGTGCCACGCCCCAACGGCTGACATCCACGGCATCACGGCCGGCGACGTTGGCTTCGTGCTTCATCAGGTTCAGACGAAAGGCCGAGGTGTCGGTCATCTGCTGGTTCAGGTCGAGGGTGGTGCGCTTGGTCTGGTCCGAGCCCCAGGTGAAGCCGCCGTTGTAGGAATTGCCCAGTTTGGCGGTCTTGCTCACCAGGTTCAGGCTGCCACCGGTGGAACCGGCGCCGGTGAAGGCTGACCCCGGCCCCTTGCTGACTTCGATCGATTCTATGTCGAAGATCTCGCGGCTCTGGGAGGCCGGGTCGCGCATGCCGTCGATAAACACGTCGCTTTCGGCGTTGAAGCCGCGAATGATCGGACGATCGCCGGCCGGGTTGCCGCCCTCGCCGGCACCGAACGTGATGCCCGGTGTGGTGCGCAGCGCGTCGACCAGGCTGGTGGCGCCCGTGTCGCGAATCACTTGTTGTGGAATCACGGTGACGCTTTTCGGCGTTTCGCGCAGCGGCGCGGTGTATTTCTTGTTGGCCGAGGTATCAGTCTTGTAGGAAGTCTCATCCTGGGCTTCGCCGTTGATAGCGGTAGCGCCCAGGGAAATCACGTTGCTCGGTGCTTTTTCGTCGATCTTTTCAGCCGCGAAAGCCATGTGGCCCGCAGAGCTGGCAGTGATCGCCACGCCAATTGCAGACGCGAGCAAGCGCGGTGAACTGACCGGTAATTGTGGTTGTTGGCGTGACATGAGAATTCCCCTCCCCAAGGATTTGAGGCCGCGGAATATAGGGTAAACAGGTATTTGTATCAATTGCGAAACGTTACTATTCGCGACAAATTTACATTCTTTACAATTTGTCCTGCTGTCTCGTTCGTCTTGGGGGTTTTACATGGACAATAAGAATCAATACCATTGGCGCCCCTTTGCCTTCAGGTGTCATCCCATGCTGCTGCACATTCCCGGCGTGTTCGCGAAAGAAGAAGTGCAGCGCATCCGCGAGGCTCTGGAACAGGCAGATTGGGCCGACGGCAAGATCACCGCCGGCTACCAGTCGGCCAAGGCCAAGCACAATTTGCAACTGCCTGAAGGTCACCCGCTGGCCAAGGAAGTCGGCGCGGCGATGCTGGAACGGCTGTGGAAAAATCCGCTATTCATGTCAGCTGCGTTGCCGCACAAAGTCTTCCCTCCGTTGCTGAACTGTTACACGGCCGGCGGCAGTTTCGACTTTCACATTGACAACGCCGTGCGCCAGCCCAAGGGCAGCATCGAGCGGGTGCGCACCGATTTGTCGGCCACTCTGTTCTTCAGCGAACCGGCCGACTACGACGGCGGCGAGCTGGAAATCCAGGACACCTTCGGCGCCCAACGGGTGAAATTGCCCGCCGGCGACATGGTTCTGTACCCCGGCACCAGCCTGCACAAGGTCAACGCCGTGACGCGCGGCACTCGCTACGCTTCGTTCTTCTGGACCCAAAGCCTGGTCCGCGAAGACAGCCAGCGTGCCTTGCTGTTCGAGATGGACGGGGCGATCCAGCAACTGACCCAGGACATGCCCGACCACCCTTCGCTGATTCGCCTCACCGGCACTTATCACAACCTGTTACGTCGCTGGGTCGAGGTATGAGTTATCAACTGCGCCGTGAGGAAGTGCTCGACGGTGATCGTCTCAAAGCCATGCTCGAGGAAAGCCCGGCGCGCGCGGCACAGGCGATTCTGATCGCCGCCCGCGAAGGTGTACTCGATGCTCAAGCCTTGCTCGGGCAAATTCTGCTGGATGGACAGGGCATCGAGCAGGATCAGCCGCTGGCCTTGCGCTGGTTCGAGATCGCCGCTCGGCGCGGGCACCTGATGGCGCGCAACATGCTCGGGCGTTGTCATGAGCATGGTTGGGGTTGCGTGGCCGATGCTTCGGTTGCTGCGAGACATTATCGCCAGGCCGCCGAAGCCGGACTGGATTGGGCGATGTACAACTATGCCAATCTGCTGGCCACCGGGCGCGGGCTGATCGAGGATCAACTGCAAGCACTGAATTTGTATCGCCGCGCGGCTGAGCAAGGGCATGCAAAGTCGATGAACCTGCTGGGGCGTTATCTGGAAGATGGGCGGGTGTGTCCCGCAGATCCGCAAGCTGCGCGTGACTGGTATCGACGCTCGGCGGTCGGCGGGGATTTTCGCGGGCAGTTCAGTTATGCCGCCGTGCTGGCGGATGAAGGCAATATCGACGAGGCGTTGGTCTGGTTACGCAAGGCGCTGGACGGAGGAAATCTGAATTTCCTGCGGGTTGCCAGTAAGGCGTTGGCGAGCGCGACGGATCCGAAAATTCGAGCGTTGGCGGTGGATTATGCCCATCGCTGCGCCGAACTGAAGCACGATCTGAAACCCCTGTAGGAGCTGTCGAGTGCAACGAGGCTGCGATCTTTTGATCTTGCCCTTAACAATCAAAAGATCGCAGCCTCGTTGCACTCGACAGCTCCTACAGGGGGGGCGGGTTTTTTTTGGAGATGGATTTCAGACACAAAAAAGCCCATGACACGTCATGGGCTTTTTGCGTTTCGCGTGTAGCGCTTACACGTAAAACGACTTCAGCGGCGGGAAGCCATTGAACTCAACGGCGCTGTAGCTGGTGGTGTAAGCACCGGTCGACAACCAGTACAAACGATCACCAATCGCCAGGTTCAACGGCAAGCCGTACTTGTAGTTCTCGTACATGATGTCGGCGCTGTCGCAGGTCGGGCCGGCGATGACCACTTCTTCCATTTCGCCTTTCTTCTCGGTCCAGATCGGGAACTTGATGGCTTCGTCCATGGTTTCGATCAGGCCGGAGAACTTGCCCACATCCGTGTACACCCATCGCTCTACCGCGGTACGGGACTTACGGGCGACCAGCACTACTTCGCTGACCAGGATGCCGGCGTTGGCGATCAACGAACGGCCCGGTTCCAGGATGATTTCCGGCAGGTCGTCGCCGAAGTCTTCCTTGAGGAAACGGATGATTTCTTCAGCGTAGGTTTCCAGGCTGTTGG
>Ga0255334_1000546_pt1 | contig 27886 bp, 27 predicted proteins | sample EtOH5_35cm_T3_12_FD_202080 | JGI IMG/M metagenome (GOLD analysis project Ga0255334, IMG submission 202080) | Sandy soil microbial communities from University of British Columbia, Vancouver, Canada - EtOH5_35cm_T3_129 | ecosystem: Engineered > Artificial ecosystem > Sand microcosm > Unclassified ... | reverse complement strand
CTCAAGCGCATCAACGATTTGATTCAATGGGATGTAGGCCATTTCCTTTACCTCCGAACATTTGTTCTATATCCTAATAATATCAGAACAAATGTTCCTAAGCAACAACTACGTGGAACTCAGCCTTGATTTTAGAACAGAGTTTTAAGGTGTGAGCAGAGAGTGTAAGTGCGATTAACGGTACTCAACTGCAAGTTAAGTTTGGTGCGGCTGTTGATGAAACCGCAGCTGAAACTGAAGCAAACTACACTATCAAAAAAGCTGATGGTACAACACTTGCAACTTCCGCTTACACAGCTGAACTCGTAGATGAGAAAACTGTTGTAATTACACTTGTTTCTGCAATTACAACAAAAACTACTTTGGCAGTAACTGTACAACCTATTGCTAAAGATGGTGATTCCAACGTTAAAACTGAGCTGTACTCTACTACATTGACTGTAGAAGATAAAGTAGCTCCAACTGTTTCCGAAGTTAAAGCTGAAACTAATGGTTCTAGCGCTGCTAGTGTAACTGTTAAATTTAGCGAACCAGTACAAACTGGTGCAACATTCAAAGTTGACGGTGTAGCAGTTGCTGGCGGTAGCGTTGCTTACGCTGATAACAACACAACTGTAACTTTGAGCAATTTGACGCTGGCTGCAGGAAGCAACCACACTCTGGATATTGTTGGACTCTTGGATGCTGCGGGTAACACGATCAACCCGAACCCAACTTCCAAAACATTCACAGTAAGTGTTGATGCTAATGCACCAGTTGTCTCTTCTGTTGAAGCTTACGGAGATAAAGCAGTTGTAGTTACATTCAGCAAAAAGATGAACGCAACTACTGTAACAACTGCTGGTAACATCACTCTTAAAGACGAAGCATTGAACAACGTTACTGTAGGTACTGTTGTTGCACTTCCAGGTGATACAACTGGTACGAAGTTTGTAGTTCCAGTAGACGCTGGCGTTACTCTTTACAGCGGTGCTGTAGCTAGCCGTAACCTGACAGTTGTCTTCACTGACAACCTGAAGGATAACTTGGGTAACAAAGTTGCAGTTGCTAGCAAATCCGTTACCTTGAACAAAGACGTAACTGCGCCTTCTGTTGCATCTGTAAACTTTGTTAAGGATGCAGATGACAAACTTCAATCTGTAACAGTTGAGTTCAGCGAAGCAGTAGGAACTGCATATGCTCTCTCTGCTGCTAACTTCAGTGTTGTTGACCAAGATGGTGTGGATCAAACAGCAGCATGGGTTTCTTACCTAGATGCAACTCCAGTTGTAAGTGGTAAGAAAGTAACTTACAAACCAACCACTGCTGCAGCTAAATATGGTCAATACACTCTGTCCTTCAAACAAGGACTGGTTAAAGACACAGCTGAAACTGCTAACAACAGTGCAGCATTCTCGAAAGTAATTGACTTGGGTACACAAGCTACTGGTGAATTCAAGTTGAGTGCTGGTGCAGCTACTTATACTGCTGCTACTCAAGTAATTGAAGTTAACTTTGGCCGCGCTGTTAAAGGTGGAAATGTTGCTGGATCTGCAACTGAAGCTAACAACTACACTCTGAACGGCGTAGCGCTTCCAGCAGGTTCCGTAGTTCTGAAAGCTGGTTCTTCTTCTCAAGTTGCTGTGATCACTATCCCAGCTGAATTCATTCCTGCAAATGATGGCGCTGCAGTGTTCCGCGTTTCCAACGTGCAAGATTCTAAAGGTGTTACCATTACTCCTTACGTTGATACTTTGAACGTAAAAGATAATACAGCACCTGTACTGCAATCTGCTCGTGTGATTGACAACAAAACAATCGAGTTGACCTTCAACGAGAACATGGCTGCCGTTTCCGCTGGAACTGCTGCTGATGAGTTCGTAATCTATGAAGGAACTACTGCTAAAGCTCTCACAGGCGCTGAGCTGAAAGTTAACAGCGTAACTGGTTACGATAAGAAGCTTACAGTAGCTATCGATAAAACTACTGGTGGCTCTCTTGCAACTGTAGGTTCTGTAACAGCTACTGGTGCTGGTAGTGCTACAATTGGTGGTACTTACACTGGTACTGCAGATGCTGACTATGTTGTAAGAGTTGCAACTGACGACGGTGCTGGTGCTGCTGCTACTGTTGAAGTTTCCACTGATGGTGGTGCTACATTTGGAGCAGCTGCTCCTTACACTGCAGGTATGAGCATCGGTGATGGTTTGACTTTGACTATCACTGGTACTAACGCTGCTGCAGATGAGTTCTCCTTTGATGCAACTGCTGCTGTTGCTGCAACTCCAGTAACTTTGGATCTGACTAAAGATCTCAGCATCAAAACTGTTGCTGCTACTGGTGGAGCACTTCAAGTAAAAGATGCTTCAAACAATAATGGCCAAAAAGCTGACGTGACAGTATCTGTTGCGAAGTAATTAGCCTAAAGATGACTTCATAAGTTCTACTAATCTAGAACGAAGGAAGTTAAGAAGGTCTACCTCGTTAGAGGTAGGCCTTTTCTTTTTGTCTGAACCAACTGAGATGATAGTCACTTCTCTACACAGATAAAGAACCCGACAGGGCTCCTATCCTCCATACTTCGTAAGCGTCAAATAACTCGGTGGATAGAAAAAGAGCAGAAACTCGTGTAAACTGAGTTCTGCTCTCTGAGTTTGTTCTATTTGCAGGCTTCTTGAACTTCTGGAGTCCACGGAAGGTAATCTTCAAGAAATTCCGGGTGCTGGCCGAACTGTACTCCCGGCAATTGGCTAAAGATGAATTGAAGATATTTATACGGATTAAGACCATTTGCCTTAGCACTTTCGATGATGCTGTAAACGGCAGCACTCGCCGAAGCTCCTTTCGGGCTTCCGCTAAATAGCCAGTTTTTGCGTCCGATGGTAAAGGGACGAATACTATTTTCAGCAAGGTTATTGGAAATAGAGCAGTTGCCATCTTCAAGGTAATTCATAAATTCTTCCTTATGATTTAGAGCATAAGTCAAAGCCTCATTTAGTTTGGATTTGGGCAGAACCTTGCCTCTGGTGGAATCGATCCATACCCAAAAAGCCTCTAAAACGGGTTTTTCCTGTTTCAGACGCTCCGATTTACGCTGTTCACTCGAGAGGTTCTCAAGCGTCTTTTCAATCTCGAAGAGTTTGTTGCAGAATGTAATGCCTTGGCTTGGAAGAGTGGCTTCCGGGCTATGTATATCTTTCGGAAGGGCATCTACGAATTTCCGTCGAAGATGCGTCCAGCAAAGGCACCTTTTGATACCTGTAATCTTTTTGTACCCCGAATATGCATCCGAGTGAAGATACCCTTTGAACCCTTTTAGGAATTCCTGAGGGTATTTGCCACTTCTGCCAGGTTGATACTCGAAGATTCGAACGGGGTGTTTGCCATGCTCGCCGCTGCTGTATACCCACATGTAGGAATCGGTGGTATTTTTTCGTCCCTCTTCATTCATAACTTGGACGGTCGTTTCATCAGCATGCAGGTATTTTTCTTGCAAGAGCTTCTGATGCATGAGCTTCACCAATGGGACCAACCAATCGCGGGACGCGGCTAGAATCCAGTTGGCCATGGTCGCACGGCTAAGGTTTACACCCAGTGTCCGCCACTCCTTTTCCTGACGGTAAAGGGGGAGGGCGTTGACGAATTTCTGATGCATAACCCATGCGACTGTGGAGGGAGAAGCCATGGAATGCTGGATCACTGGATAAGGCATTGGTGATTTCTCTATGTAGGGTTCCCCGTTTTTACGACAGGAGCGGCACTCAAAGGTTTCACGGTAATAGTCGATGGCCCTAACTTTGGCAGGAATGAACTCGATTTCGGTACGGACGAATTCTTCACCTACCGATACAAGAGTAGTGTTGCATGCTTCGCAAAAGCGGTCTTCTACAACCAGAGTACAAAGACGTTTATCGTGTGGGATATCCTTTAAGAGTTCCATCCGCTGACCTTTAAATTTCTTTCGTTGGTAACCTTCTACCTGCTTGAGGTCAGGCTCTGGTGCCATCGGATCGGCCTGGGTTTCTGCTTCATCAAAAAGAGACATCTGCCCCAAAGAAAGGGACGATGTCTTCTCGGTACTTCTGCCGAAGAGCTTGCGTGTCAGATATTCAACCGATTCGTGGAGTCGTTTGTTTTCCAGCTCCAGTTCGCCTATGTGTGAACATCAGATGTAAAATCCTCAATATCATCATTTGAAAATTCCCCACTTCCATCAGACAATCTCTCCGAGAGGAGAGAGAAACTTGGTCAAGAATGGGGAGTTTTTTGTGATTAAGGATATGAAAAAGAGAGGAATGACAATCACTCAGATTTCCAACGAGTTGGGGCGAGATCGAAAGACAATCCGTAAATGGCTGAAGGAACCCGAGGCAACAACCTACAAACGAAAATTTCCAATCGGATGTATTCTAGACCCTTTCAAAACTTATATTCGTCAAAGAATGCAGGAAGGCTGTCTGAACGCCATGGTGTTGTTGGATGAAATCAAGGGACAAGGATATCCGGGAGGGATAACCACATTACGCCTGTTCATGAATCCAATCCGACCTACGGTCGTTTCCAAGGCAACTGAGCGTTTTGAAACGCCACCAGGAAAACAAGCTCAGGTAGACTGGGGAACATTCCGTGTTGATTGGATGGGGCAGAAAAAGCGGATCTACGCTTTTGTAATGGTTCTGGGATACTCTCGTACGATGTACGTCGAATTTACAGAGGATGAGAAACTGGAGACGCTGATGGGGTGCCATGCCCGAGCAATGGAATACTTCGGGGGCATAACCGAAACCTGCTTGTATGACAACATGAAAACTGTTGTAATTGGACAGGATGATCGAGGACAAGCAATTTGGAATGAGCGATTTGCTCGCTTTGCTTCTCACCATGGATTTATCTTGCAGCGTTGTAGACCCTACCGTGCACGGACAAAGGGGAAGGTTGAGAATGGTGTTGCATACATAAGGAAAAATTTCTGGCCACGTATACGAACATTCACTGGATTGAATGACCTTAATCAGCAAGTCCGTCAATGGCTTGATACGGTTGCAAATGTACGCATTCATGGTACAACACATGAAATGCCATCGATGCGTCTTCAAAAGGAAACATTAAAAAAGGCGAACCCTATTCCCTTTGAATATGTCGAAAGACATATTCGGAAGGTTTCAAACGATTCACTGGTTTCCTATCAAGGAAGCCGTTATTCCGTGCCATTTCAATACATCGGGTACCTTGTTCACATTCAAGATGAGAAAAATGGTGTTCTGCGGTTCTTTTACGAAAACAGGCTCATCACTGAACATGAAAAAATTAGCGATGGTCGGAACCAAGTAGCGGTTAATAAAAAACACTTCGAGGGGATTCGAAAAACGAACGGTCAAATGGTTCCCCAACCTATCCCCCGTCTCGTTTCCAATTCAACACCCGAAGTGATTCAGCGTTCTTTATCCGTGTATGAAGCATTGACGGATGAGGAGGTGAAACTTCAATGATCCTCCAAGAACGACTTCAACTAGCTTTTCAACAACTTGGATGGGTACGTGTACCAGACGTACTCCACCAACATGCTGAAGAGGCTGCTAAACAAAATATATCCTATTTAGAATTCCTAGACAAACTACTACAGGAAGAAATCATTGCCAAACATGAGCGGTATATACGCACCCGAACACGATTAGCTCGACTTCCGTACCATAAGACACTTTCGCAGTTTGACTTCTCGTTTCAACCATCGATTGATGAAAGAAGAATCCGCGACTTTGCTACACTGCAATTTATCGAACATCAAGAAAACATTGTCCTTCTGGGGCCGCCGGGCGTTGGGAAAACTCATTTAGCTGTCGCCTTAGCAATGGAGGCCATCTCAAAACGATATTCCGTTTACTTTATTACAGCTCATGACTTGGTACAGAGCTTACAAGAAGCGCACCGAACGAATACAATTCGCCGTAAACTAAGTCTTTTTACAAAGCCTGATCTTTTGATTATCGACGAAATTGGGTACCGCAAAATGGATGAAACAGCTGCTCATTTCTTCTTCCAAATTATCGCGGAAAGATACGAGAAAGGCTCTATTATTCTAACATCAAACAAATCCTTCGGTTTGTGGGGAGAAATTTTTGGTGATTCTGTTTTAGCAACTGCAATTTTAGACCGACTTTTGCATCACTCAAGCACGGTGAATATAAAGGGGGATAGCTACCGAATTAAAGAAAAGAAAAAGGCTGGATTTTTCAGAGCAGAAATTCCTGAAGATAAGGGGCAATCTCCAGATTAAGGGGACCGAATGGTCCCTCTTTATGGGGAAAATTCAATTGATGGTTTTGAGGAATTTTCGTTTGATGTTGACAATGCGCTTTTCGAGTACTTTTACCTGATCTACAGCGCTCATAAATACCGTTCCTTTACCGATTTCTTCTAAATCCAGTATATCATGAAAGGGCCGAAAGGCCCAGTAACCATGCGCATTTGCAGAACGTTTTGCTGTTAAATACAGGTGGCAATAGTAATCTTTTTCACGGCCTTCGGTTGATCTATGGATAGACCTTCTAGTAGCCAGCGAAATTCCTGGTAGGTGATGGAGCGAACGGCTTCGGCATTCATTGGCCATTGAAAACTTCCGTTTTCCAATCGCTTGTAAAGGAGAACAAATCCATCTCCTTCCCAACAGAGTGCTTTCAGCCGATCACGTCGCCGGCCACAAAAGAGAAACAGACTGTTCTGGAAAGGGTTCAACTGATAATTCTGCTGGACAATGGCGGCGAGTCCATCAATGGACTTTCGCATGTCTGTATAACCACAAGCGATATAGATTTTCTCCGCTTTCGAGATATCACCGAACATTTTGCAGTGCCCTCAGAGTGTTTTCGATCAACTTTGCTGATGCATTGTTGCGAATCTCCAGTTTTACAGCCCCAAAACTCAATACAATATCCGACGACGATTCTTGATCCGAAGAGCAAGTCTCAACCGCACGGTCTGGAATATTTACTGGAACGATTGGATTGTTTCCACTAAGTGATGGGAGCGCTTCGCAGGCGGCTTTACGGATCCTTCTTAACCAATAGTAATAACTTGTTGGTTTGATGTTATTCTCAGCACACCACACAGCGACTGTCTGCCCACTACTGCGGCATTGGCGGACGATCTCCGTCCACTGGTTGAAACGATATTGGCTAGTGACTTCCCTAGTATCCAACTCTAACCTCCCATTAAAGTTTTTCAACTTACTTTAAAAACTTTACTTGAGAGGATTGTCCCACAGTTTTCATGAAGCTTCTATACACTGTCTTATTGGACGCTTACCATACTTCTGCAAAAAATCCTCCACGGCCATATTCATAACATCCTTCACTGTATAGCCAGTATTGTTCACGAAGTCAGTGTCAGCCTATCTGAAAGCTGCGCTTGAATCTGTACCGTTTTGGTTACCGCCTGTCCTCTATAACGTTTCATATATAGCTCTTTTGGCTGATCTGTCACCATCATGAGCATCTGGTCTTTGTTTTTCAAATACTCACTGTAAAACACTTCACGTTCTCACTGCAATACACTAAAGACCAGTGCCTCTAAAATAACATCCTTTGCTACTCAACAAGAGTCTGCATTGAATCATCTGTGATACTCGCTGAAGAATATAAAGAATACAGTAAGAACACATCTTGCTGGTTTCGCCCCTGTTGCCCCACTCGCCACTGCTCAAATTTGAATTAGGGATGGAACGAGCGGGCGCATTTTGAAAAAAAGATATAAGGGTAAAGGAGTTATCCGTTCAATGTTATTCGAGAGGCTTTAGCGTAAAAATGTTATTATACTGGTATCTAAAAAGGTTCAGCATTTCGTTGGAAAATTATAAAATTAAGGAAGCATATTCCAAAGGAGACGTAAACAAATGTTTTCTGCATTCGTGAAACTGTTTCAAAGAAAAAAGGGAGACACGCCCACAGAAAGTTCGAAATCTCCCGCAAAGGAACAGAGTAGAAAGGCCGTCCGAAAGGGTGAACTAGGAGAATACAAGATCAATATACAGTTAGATCAGATGTCGAAAGAGTACAAACACCTTCATGATCTACTCATTCATAACGCAAGGGGGAAATCAGGGTACTCGCAAATTGATCATGTCCTTCTAACACCCTATGCGATTTTTGTGATTGAGACGAAAAACTATGCTGGGGAGATTAAGGGGGGAAGGGACGACAAACAGTGGAGTGTAAACAACAAATTCCAAATGTTGAATCCTTTTCACCAAAATTATGGTCACATTGAGTCATTACATAATGTGATCGGTACAAACAAAGACGACATCGTTTCCCTTATTTCTTTTACCAGACGTTGTACGTTCAGTGTAGATCCAGAGTTAAGAAAAATTGCGTCTCATGATCTGATTGTGTACGATATTGAACTTACAGAGTTTATCAACCGGAAAATCAATTATATCAAGCTGACTACCAATCAGATACGCTTTTCATCAGAGGATATTGAAAAGATGTACAGCGAGTTGCAGCGAGCTAACATCACAGATGTTAACATACGAAGTAAGCATATAGCGGGTTTAAAAGAAGGAGCAAAAGTTGCCGGGAATACGAAATGTGCAACTTGTGGGAAGGCTGTATCTGAGAAAGTTCAATCTTATTGTTTATCGAACGAGAGAAGATTTAAGGGAAATGTGTACTGTTTTGAACATCAAAAAGACACATAGTTGGGTTACCAAAATTGATAAGAGGGGGACGGAAATTGAGTACGATCAGTGAGTCTTTAGTACGCTCCTGTCTCTATAATTGGTTAGGATACGGAAAGTTGAATAGTCACGTATGGATTGTCGGTGTTGAAGAGGGAGTCCTTGAGATCAATTCTGGTAAACAAACACTTGAGTCCAGTTTATCCATTCGCTCAACCTTCCCCCTAGCAATGGACTTTAGGGAGGTATGGGAAGATCGTTTTGGAATTCGTCCAATTAAAGGATCCTCCCCGTGGAATTTTTCTGCACGCTTTTTGTTGGAGTTAAAGAATCGTCCAGCGACTGATGCAGACGTTAGCTCCTTCGTTCAAAATGAACTTGGTAGAGTGAACAGTGATCATTTTCTGTGTGAGTTTTTACCGCTTCCGAAACCTGGAAGATTAAACATGACAGGGTATGAAAGGGTTTGGACTAACCATCAATCTTATTGGGAAGAAGTATCCGGTCCTAGGATTCGACTCATCGAAAAAACATTACTGGAGTACCCAGAAGTCAAATTGTTAATAACCTACGATTGGCACTTTTCATCCAGAGTGTTAGAGCTGTTCCCAAGTGAACAATTACAACAATGGAAAGACGGGAAGTTTAACCTATATCGAATCAATCTTAACGAAAAGCGGAATATTATTTTATTGTCGACACCATTTTGGGGACAAGGTCAAATGTCGAAGGCAGACGTACCCATTGCAGTGAAGTACATTCAAGAGTATTTATCAGTGTTAGAGTCTTAGAAGTTGTGTCATTTTTTACTAACCTGCAATTGGTAGCAAAAAGGGTTGTTGACAGTTGATTGTCCACATAATGTTGATAATAACTTTAGCAGGACTGTGGATAACTGTTTATGTGGAATCAAAAACGTATCATATCAGAAAATGAACAGTTAATATACATTTAGATAGAATCCTTGCATCCTTTTCGATGTAGGGATATTTTCATTTTCAGACACTGAAAGGATGAGTAAGTCATGTTGTTTCCGAATCTGCCAACCAAAACGGCGGGTGGCAAAGTCTTTTGGGACACCCTGGACAGGAGGAACGGGTGGAAGCTTCAGCGGAACATGTTCACCGGACACTTCCGCATCCTCGATCCCGACGACGTCAGACAGGCGTGGGGAACGGACGAGGGCGAGATGTGGCCTTCGTTCCGCAACTTCGCCGGAGCAAGGAGCGAGTGAAAGAATCCCGATGGCTAACGAAGGCTTTCGGGATTTTTGCATTTCAGGAGGTGTCTTACGATGGACCTGATTCAGCAGTTCGAACAGTACCTTGTCGAGAACGGGATCGCGCCGAAAACGATTGAATCCTACGTTGGCGACGTGAAGGGGTTTTGTGTGTTCCTGGAGGGGATGGGCGTGGAGCAGCCGACTGATCTGAAACGCTTCTACGTTTCCAGCTACAAAAGCCACCTGATGGAGAACAAGTACGCGGTGGCAACCATCAACAAAAAAATCAATTCGCTACAGGCGTTCAACCTGTTCCTGATCGACCGCAAGCTGACCACAGAACAGGTTGTCACGCTGCGGAAAGACAGGATCAAGGTGGCCGCTGGCAGCGAGGGTGAAGTGGAGGTGTTCTCCGAGCAGGAGGTGAACCAGTTGCTGTTCTTCGTCCAGGACAGAAGCAAAGTCAGCCTGCGTAACCACCTGATCGTTTGGCTGCTACTGTACACAGGCGTTCGCGTTAGTGAGTTGTGTGGCATTCAGCTCAATGATCTGGACTACCTCACCAACACGTTACGGGTAACAGGCAAGGGCGGCAAGTACAGAGAAATTCCACTTCGTCCAGATCTGGTGGATCTAATCAAAGAGTACATCCGGTCCGAACGGCAGGAGAACAAGCACAAGGACAGCTCCTACCTCCTTCTCAGTCAACGAGCGGAGAAGATGCACAAGGACGCGGTCAACACGTTGCTGGAAGGATTGGAGAAGCAGCTCGGCTACAAGCAGCTGTACCCGCATAAGTTTCGCCACACTTTTTGTTCCCGACTACTCAAGAAAGGTGTGCCGCTCACCACCGTCTCAAAGCTTGCAGGCCACGCTCACATTCAGACGACGGCCCACTACTACATCAACACCAGCAGGCAGGATAAGGAGCAGGCTGTAGCCTTGCTGTAAAACGGAATAGGAGGAGAGTGTCATGAGTTCAGTACAGGAAAAATACGAGGAGTTTGTCAACAAGGAGGATACCTTGATACGAAGTGTACGAATCTGCGAGCAAGCCATGTCCCTTTTGAAGGATGAGCTCGTCTACAAACAAAGAGGGGAAACCTGTCAGGCAACGGTTCGGGACATCTGTGAATGGATTCAACAGCGGGAAGAAAAGCTGCGGAGGGAGATCTTTTCGGTGCGGTGGGAAATGACCGTACTAGCCTGCCAATTCCCCAGTGCAAAAAAACAAGCGGAAGAAAGTCCACTGTGACTTACTTCCGCTTTTCTTCTTCCCACGTAAATACAGTTTTCATCAATGCTAAAACAAGTGCCTGATCCGTAACAGGACGTTCAGAGAGCATGACAACAATTTGCCCAAGAGGGGTGTGAGGATCAAGCGGATCAATGGAGTGCAGGAGCTGCTCCAAGGAAGTCCCTAAGCTACGGGCAATTTTCAGCAGCGTTTCGAGGGTAAGGTTCTTCTCTCCCCGCTCAATTTGACCAATGTAGTTGGTGTGCAGTCCAGACCGCTCGCTGAGCTGTTCTTGGCTGAGTCCCTGCTCCAGACGGAGACTGCGGATGCGTTCGCCTAATATTTTCGCAAGTTGTTTTGTACTCTCTTCCATTTGGTCCCACCTCTAGTCAAGCGTACTAGAGGGAAAAAATCATTTACACACACTATAAATAGTAATTGACTGTTAAATCACATCTATAACATAATGTAGGAAGATTCTACTAAATTCGGTCGAATTTCTTATGATCCGGCAGTCATGCGTGAGAAGAATAGATAGGCTGTAAGAAAGGATTGAACTACCATGAATTCTGTACGAAGCGAAGATAGTACTACCGTTCAAAATACCTCAAAACAAAGCAGTGCACCAAAAAGCATACCGATCTGGAAAAGGATTTTTAGGGGAGTACGAACCATCATCTTTTCCGTTGCTTCTCTCGTCTTTCTCATGATGGCTCTTTCATGGATCGGAATAGACGTGATGACTCCCCTTGATCGGGCATTTTCACAGTTTTCGGCACAACAAAAATACGTTGACCTTGTAAAAGAGGGGACCTTTTCGGCCCGACCAAATCAAAAAATTGGAGACGCGTTTGACAAGTTCTTTGGCTCACCAAAGTGGTCAGCGTTTGACTCAGATACCGGACAGAAGATCGTCGAGTTTACAGGGGATATGACTTATCAAGGACAACCAGTGAAAGCGAGAATGCAATTTGTCGTCACTCCTGAAACGGGTTCTTTTGAGATCCATACGATTGGTTTCAACGACATTCCACAGAACAAGCTCATGCAGGCGGCTTTGATGGCAAAAGTGTTTGAGGGAAAAGAAATCGAAACGTCTGAACAGACGACCACTGACTCTGAGGTAGCTTCGGATCAGCAGACTGTAACGACTGAAGTTCAGTCGGAAACGAATGCAGCGGATACTTCTGACCAACAAGCGGCAGCTCCAAGTCCCTCAGAAAGTACCTCCGCTGAAACAGTCGTTGAGGGGTTAGCCGTTGCCTTTCCAGAGGGGAAAGTAGTCCTTTTTGTAAATGACCAAGAGCAAGAATACCCAGTATCGAGTGATGTGAGAGTAACCGAAGGTGGTTCGCTAAGTGAATGGACAAATCTTCAGGCCAACCAACTGCTACAAGTGACCATCCAAAATGGGATCGTAGTAGCCATTGACATCATGTAACTACATTACGGCAACGGAAAAGCCTACCACCGGAGGTCGGCTACTTCTTTTCTGGATGAACAAATCTTTCCACAAGGAGATGCACAAGATGTTTGTATTCTTCCTCCTCCTATCATTTCTTTGTGTACTAGCTATTCTGGTTGGTTTGATAAAGCCAAGCTTGGTTGTAAGATGGGGGAAAACAAGAACGAGGGGCAGCGTACTGCTTCAATATGGATTGACCGCAATCTTGTTCTTTGTTCTGTTTGTGTTTTTCGTTCCTGAAACATCCCAAGATCATCAATCAATCACGACCAATCAACCCTTACAAAATCAAAAAGCTGTGAACCCAAAAAGTCTGGAACCAATAAACAAACCAAGTAGCGAAGTTGCTCCCCAAAAGCAGAAGGAAGTAAAAGAAGAACCTATACTGGAAGAAATACAGTATTTGGATAAGGATGTTGACATACTCATCAATGAATTCGGTCAACCCATCAATAAATACATGTATGAGGGAGGCAGAGTATACGAATTCGCAGGAATAGAACATTTCAGTTTCTTCTTAGATGAGCGAAATCGTGTCTCCAAGGTATCTGTAAAAAACCCGAATAGCAGCATCTTCGGCGTGAGAATCAATATGAAACAAAGCGACATCAGGAATAAGTTAACGACTTTCATTCAAGAAGGCAAAGATGAAGAATCAGGCTCGTGGATTTCAGACTACTTGGTAAACGATCAATATCTGATTTCCTTTTATTCAGATGAACCCAACTCTTCTGTTCGTGCCGCATTACTATCAACGGATTTAGAAAGTATTTTGGCGGAACAGGCGAAAAACTTAGCATCTCAAACGCTGGATGAAGAAGGAAGTGCCGAACAATCCAAAACAAAGATTGTTGGCAAATGGAAAAGTGTGGTCACAGGTTCCACTCTTCGATTCGATGACAAGCAAATTTATAATTCCTCTACCATCGACAGTTCAGGAAACTACCGGATTGAGTACGAGATTCTTCCAGAAAATAAGCTTCGAATCAAAGAGTTTTTTCCGAATAACTTTCAACCAAAGTACGATTCCGTTCAGGATTATTACTTTTATAACAACGGGAAGATTCTCCAAATCGTTTATTCAAGCAGAGATTACGCTGTTGAGGTCTACTATAAAGTAGGCGATCATTGATAAACCAGTTGAGCACAATTACTACCAATCAATAAAAATGATAAGAGGCACTTTTTCCCATGAAGAGACGGGAAAAGTGCCTTTTTCTATGAGGAGGACTTGAACGATGAGAACGATTAAAACGATTCAGGATGTACGCTTGATTCGCGCAGCGCAGGTGTTTTCCGACACACTCACGTCGTACCTGGAAGAAGAATTTCTCGGTCTGAAAGAAGCGTTTGACTTCGACGGTCTGGACGAGGAGTTTTCCCTGGATCACTACGGCTTCATGGTCGTGCTGGAGCAAGGAGACAACCTTCGGGATCTGTCCGTGGTCGGTTTGGACAGGGAAACAGGTGGGCTCTTTCGTAGCCTGCCGGAGTTTGTCGACAAGGTGGATCGTCAGGGAGAGTGCTGGTACAAGGTGGTTGTCATTTACACCAACGAGTACGCCATGTCCTTTGTCATTCCTGAGAGCACTGTAGGAGACGATGAAGAACTGAAAACTTTTTTGGAGGCGCATGTGGAATGAAAACGATCAAAGAAGCAGCAAAACGGGTAAACATCGTCCGGTTACAAATGGTACGGGAATCAAGTCTTCTGTACCCACAGCGCCGCATTCGGATGGCGAAGGATGCCGTAGGGCTGTTCCAGGCGTTTTTGCAAGAATCGGATCGGGAGCAATTTTTTCTGATTTGTCTGAATGTTAAGAACGAACCGACCGCGATTCACACCGTCTCCATAGGATCGCTGGACAGTTCGATCGTTCATCCCCGTGAAACATTCAAGGCAGCTGTCCTGGCGAATGCCAGTTCCATCATTGTCGCCCACAACCATCCATCGGGTGACCCCACTCCCTCTCAACCAGACCTAGAAGTGACAAAGAGGCTCCAAGAGGCTGGGGAGTTGCTGGGCATCCCCGTTTTGGATCACATCATCGTGGGTACGGAGGGTGCATACGTGAGCCTGAAAGAAGGAGGGTACATGTAAGGATGGAAACGCGGAAGTTGTTTTCTTCGGATCGGTACGTGACACGCGGAGTCCATGAAGTGGTTCCGTTTGAGCTGCAGCTCCTTCTGTGGAGCATCCTTGAGAAACGACAAGTACGGGGAGAGCAATTGGACTACCTGCAGGTGTTTGAACTTTCGGCAGAGTGGGTCGATGGTGAGCCGGTACAGAAGGTCGTGAATCAGCAGGAGCAGCCTTTCCAACAGGAGGTATTTTACGTGGATCACATCGAGAATCTGGCAATCGGAGTCACGGTTTGGATCATCGATTCGGGGGAGTACAGCACAGCTATACTTCCTGAAGAGTACTAGGGGGTGAAGACGTGATCATCATCAAAATCATTATCTCCATCCTTCAGATCCTGTTGGGAGCGAAACGATAAAAAATGTAAGGGTAAGGGGGATCTACTATGAATCCGCTTTTGAAAGAACTAATCTGGATCATTGCGAAACTGGTTTTGGCAGGCATGAGTCGGGAGCAGGCCATAGCCAAAGTAGCGAAAGAGCATGGACTGAACCAAGAAGAGCTTCGTTCAAAACTGCTGTAGGTGGCCTAACAGGTCAAGATGAAGGATCCAAGGGCAGACGTAGTTTGCCCATTTTTTTGCTTTCACACACAGAGAAACATTCTGATAAAGTCGACGCGTCAGACGACGTCGACGTCGACATGCAAAGAAGCGGAGGGGTCAGAATGTTTCAGCGACGCAAACGAAATTTGGATTTGTCAAGGGCAAAAGAGCCAATCAGAAACGGCCAATCGACACACGGCATCAACTGGGGCAAGGATCAATGGCAAGAGGAAGGCAACACGACCGAGTCAGCAGACGACAGGGACTTAGACTACGGGTGGGAAGAAGCTGACGAGGAAACCGGCATGGAACCAGATCACCAAAATCTCAGTCGGTACACGTCTAAAGGCCAGTCGGAACTGGCCTTTTCGGAACGCCAAAATGCGAAAATCGCTTCTTTCCGGCAGCCCGAGCCTTCCTACCCCGGCCTGCAAAGGAAACCGAATTTTGACGAGCAGCACAAGAAACTGACCGTCTACATCGAGAAGGATCTGTTGGAGACCATCGAAGCCCTGAAAAAGGGAAGGTACATCCCAAGCTACAGCTGGCTGGTGACGGAGGCAATCCGCTTTTTCTTATCTGCTAAACGATAATCGTACCTCTATCTCCATTTGGGGATAGAGGTACCAATAATTATCCTTACAGCTCTTCGTCATCATCCTCATCATCTTCAACAATCATTGTTCTTTGCGGGAGGCTAAGCTCACGAAGAGCCAGTTTTAGTGAAGGGAGTGATTCCTTTGAATAGAAAAGAAATACCGACCCCGTTGGCCCTACGAATATCCCTACTTCAAGCTTCCTTTTGACCAAAAACTTTTCGAGTGTAATCGCGAATACCTGGGAATATTCAGGTTCTACTTTCAAAAGGCACCGGCCATAGGGAGGTTTTAGGAATACAGCGTTACTTTCATCGATGATTTTTGTAAGCCTTTCCTTTAAAGAGTCACTTTTATAAGGAAGTTCATAGCACCCCGAACTAGAATTTTTTCGGATATGCAATTCTTCTAAATCGCGTGAGAGCGTTGGTTGAGTGACTAGAATACCGCGCTCGCGAAGAATCTGCCTAAGATAAGGTTGTGTAGAGATTTTTCTGGTATCGATAAGTGTTTCGATTGCTTCATGTCTTTTTCGCTTGTCTGATAGTGATGAACGTACGCGAACCATGTGCACCTCCAAAAAACTCAAAAAATATGTAAAAAAACGATTGACTCACCTATCCATAGTTAGAATGAGAGCGAACAACATCGGACAGGGGTCACTACCTAGTTCAACTTGAAATTCATATATTGAATATAATATAGCATTTTTCGTATTCATAATCCAATAGATCGCGAACATTCATTCATCAAGGTTGCATTACATCCATTTTAGTACAATTCTTTTAGGTTAATTTCATTACCTAAAACAAAAAATGGAGGTTATGGCAATGATGAAATTCAATCAACAAATCGACACCCGCATGTACACAAATGAAGTTAGTAACCAACCAACGAAGGATTCTCTGAAAAGAGTAAAACAGTTTGTCACTGAAGAAGATCTGGCAGAGAAAGCACTTTTGGAGTTTGTTGATCAGCTGTCGAGCCCGACAAAAAAAGAGTATACCGATGCCTTAAGCAATGAAGGGGATATATCACCCGATGACATGAACGAAGTAATCGAGTACTACAGAACATATCATCGTCCAGTCATGGAGTTTCAGTTTTTCGATTTCAAGGGCCAGCAACTTGATCGGTTGACCCATGAACAGATCGTGGCAGCGTATCATGAAATCCGAAATACCTTGAGTAACCTACCGATTCCACCACATGTGTTCATGTTCGACAATGTTGCGTTTACCGCAGTTTGGGAAATCCCGGAACAGAGAAGGTTCCTCTCTGACGAAGAGTTTAACCGTGTGAAAGATAACTTTGTTGAAATGATCCGAAGCATTGGAATCAGTACACCTGTTCTGACAGAAGATTTCTATGACAGTGAGCTGAAATTTGAGCATCTACCAATGTTCAAGTTGTACAAAGACTACCAAGAAAAAATAAAACCACTACAACTGTTTGATCAGATTAGCGGTTTGGGAGTGTACGTAACGGATGCGAAACAACAGCTAGCCAGAGTGTTGTGTATGGTTGGAAGAGAGTAAATAAACAAATCTGAAGCATGTGACCTGTTCAATATGGCACCTTTTATGATACCGATGGGTGACATGAAGGCTATCGCATTTTGTTCGGAGGGGGGATATTCCCTCTCTCCTTTACTCTCTCACTTGAAAGGAGTCAGCCATGACCACCCTACCAACAGGATCAAGCAACCGACAAAGGATCAGTCAAGAAGCACTCAAGCAGGGACAATCGTTTTCCATCGGGGATTTCACGCTCAAAAACGATGGCTTGTATTTGAAGAAAACCGAAAAGGAAACTGGCGAAGAAACGATCTTCAAGGTGTGCGAGCCACTTTTCGTCAAACAAACGGTACAAAACCTGGATACAAAAGATGTCCATCTGGAACTCTGCTACAAATTCATGGGAGCCTTCCATGAGCTGCAGATCGGTATGGGTCAGATCAAACCACGTGCGCTACCCGATCTGATGGAAAAAGGGGTCGATATTCCCCATCAGTATGTCAAGGTGATCGCCACCTTCCTATGGGAGCAGCAAAAGAGAGCGCCTTATAAGGTCATTTTCCATCAGGTTGGTTGGCATCGTGACCAGCAAAAGCGGTTGGTGTTTCGTCATCACCAGATCATCTCCGCGAACAATACAGTCAAGGCCATCAATGACAATGAGAATGGCAGTTACAATCTTAAGCCAAAGGGTGCCCTCGACACATGGTTGAACATGGTTAGGGAACATGTGATAGGGTACACACCACTTGAATTTTTGCTGTCTGCTGGTTTCGCCTCAGCAATCGTTGGCTACCTCTCATACCTGTACGATGATGTTGATAGTCTGATTATTCACTTAGGTGGAAAGAGTACTAAAGGCAAGACAACAGGAACTTTTCTTGAAGTTTCGATCTTTGGTAAGCCCTCCTTCAAAATGAAAGGGCTTGTGAAATCATGGAATGCAACGGGAAACTCGCTGATCAACATGCTGGGAGGTAACTTCGGAATCCCCGTCGTGCTCGATGAGTTGTCCATGAGTAATGAAGCATCATTGACTAGCATGTTGTATGTACTAGCATCGGGCCAGGAAAAGGGTCGCCTAACAGATACCATTCAACAACGCAAACAAGGGCAGTGGGCGTTGGTCATCCTTTCCACAGGGGAGCTATCCATTTTTGAGCGAACCAATCACAATGTTGGCTTGACTGTCCGAGCCTTCGATTTCAAGGGAATTGAGTGGACAAAGTCAGCAGCCCATGCAGATGAGATTCGAAAGGTAATCCAGCACAATTATGGTCACGCTGGGGAAGCGTTTGTGAAGTACCTGTTCGATCAAGGGCTTGGGATCATAGATCAAACGTGGCAGCAGTGGCAGGAACACTGCGCGAACGTCTTACCGAATTCGCCATTCCGTACACGGATCGCGAAAAAGTACGCCATTCTCCTAACTGCAGCGGATTTGGCCAACCGAGCGTTGGATCTTAATCTCCGGCTTGACGCCATTCTTGATTTCCTTGTCCAACAAGAGGAAGCCATTAGCGAGCAACGCGACCTTAGTTTGAAAGCGTGGAAACTGATTATTCAGCTGATCATTCAGCATCAGAGCAATTTTCGCATCGAAGGGGTCTACTCTAATCCAATCAATTGTTGGGGCAAAATGTTCCCGCAGGGGGCCTACACTGAGGTGGCTTTCCTCAAGCATGTCCTGGAGATGCAATTGAAGCAATTAGGATTTGATGATCCGAAGGGGATCATTCGGGACTGGAAAGAAAGGAAGTGGCTCCTCACCGAGAGCGATCGCCCCACAAAGCGCACCCGAATTTTTGGGGAATCGGAACAACAAGATCGGCAACAAGCGCTTGGTGAAAAGCCGCCCAAAAAGCTGGAAGACACGACGTACAATCTGAAGATCCCGACCGACCAACTGGACGATCTCGTTAGAAGGGGCAGGCAACCAGATGAACCTGCTCTTGATGAAGAAGATATGTAATCCGGGGAAAGGCTACAAAGCCTTCCTCTTTCAACCATAATCAATGCAAACAAGGAGGATACGCACATGAAAACGATGATTGCTACAGAAAGTGTGTTGCTGACACAGGCCATTCCGCTCTTTTTGGATTGGCTCAAGGCAAGGGGGATGCGAGACGAAACCCTGCGAGGGTACCGGATGGACGTGAGCCAGTTCCAGAGATGGTTGTCGGATCGCTCCAACGGCCCTGTCTTTGTCGACGAAGTAACATTCCCCCAAGTGGAAGCGTTTGTCGAGTACATGACCAACGAACGAGACAGCAAGCCGAGGACGATCAACCGGAAGATCAATGCCCTGTCGACTTTCTTCAACTGCCTAAAGAAAAAGAAGCTGGTACAAGAAAATCCGGTGGATGACGTGGAACGTGTCAAGGTGCCGGAACTGGAACGTACCTACCTCAACAAAGACGAGATTGAAGCAATCATCCAGGCCATCAAACACCCTGTCATTCACTACTTTGCGATGATGATGGCCCACACAGGCATTCGGGTCAACGAGTGCACCAACCTCACCCTGCGCGATGTGAACCTGGAAGAGGGCTTTGTCCAAGTGCTCGACGGGAAGGGTGGGAAAAACCGGCGTGTGCCCATGAACAAGCAACTGGTTCAGCACATGAGGGAGTTCCTGGACAAGCATCGTCCCGTCACCGACTCCCTCTTCTTCTTTGCCCTCAAGAAAACGGGCACAGTAAGCGAGCAGTACGTCAATCGCTTGCTAAAGGAAGCATGTAAGGAAACGGGCATCCAGAAACACGTCACCAGCCACATATTGCGTCACTCGTTTGCCAGCTACCTTGTCACCAAGGATACCCATGTGGCAGTCATTCAACGCCTGTTGGGTCACGCCAACCTACGGACGACTTCGGTGTATCTGCATGTCCAACAGGCCGACCTAGAAGAAGCCGTGAACCGCATTGATTTCTAAGGAGGAAAAACCGATGACTAAGTTTGATCCCAGCGTCTACGACGATCCAAAAATCAAAACCACGCTTGCTCTGTTGGCAGAAGGCAAAAGCAAGCAAGAGATCACCGAACATTTTGGACACAAAGGGTGGTTCTCGATCGACCAGTACTTCCGCAGGAAGGGATTTCGTTGGAACGGCAACACGTTCGTTCCCGAAGAAGCGGAAACCCAATCAGCAGCGGAAGAGGCCCGTTTCTTGAACAGCAAAGCCGGACAGATCATCCGTCAACTGAGCCAAAGCCAAGCCAACATCCGTCAGGTGGCCCTCAAGCATGGGTTTGCGACCGTCGACGAGATGGGCGACTACATGAGAGGACAGGGGTACGTCTGGAGTAGTGAGCAAGAAAACTACGAGTACAGTGAAAGTCTCTCCACCAAGCAAAAAAATGAGCAAACGGCGGCAGCAAAGGTTCCTTCCAAGTCAGCAGAGGGCTTGGAAGACTACCACCACATGTTGGCCTACCTCTTGTCCAAACAAGACAAATTGTTCGACCTCTTGGAGACGGAGAACGAAGGAACGCTGCCTCGGTACAAGTTTCGAGGAGCAAAAGCCAACAAAACACTTGGCTTCCCGACCTCCCTGTTGACCCTCCTAAGCGATTTCAGCAAGGAGTTCAACGTCACCCAACGTGACATCATCGAGGTGGCTCTGGCCGAGTTTTTCAAGAAGTACGGGTACGAAGAACAACTGAGCGGTGTGTTGCAAGCGTAGCGGGGAGCGGGAACAACCTCCCCCGCTTTTTTTGTTGTCAGATCAAGGGTTTCCCGCAAAACCCGTTTTCCCGCTCAGAAAAAGTCTGTCCTAAAGAAAGAAACTAAAAGTCTCCCTCAGTACTGAGATAGTCGGTTAACCGTTCTGGGTGGGGGGATCGTTCTTACGATGGTTCTCTTCAAGTGACTTTCCTGCTCTTTCGACTCTTCCCTCGACCCTTTTCTTTCGATTTCTTATCTTTTTTCTTCCTTATATGTCTTGTTTTCGACTCTTCTTTTTGGGTCATATTTGATGGTGAAACTCTATGTTGAAAATTATTTTTTTATCGGGATTTACGGGAATTGCGGGGTTTTGTTGTCTAGCAAGAAAAGGTGTGGTTTTGACTTGCGGGTTTCTCATGGTTTTTCCGGGGAGTTTTTAGTTTTTTCCTCGTTTGGCTTTCACTCAGCTTTTCCTCGGCTCCCCAACAACTCACTCGGCTTTCACTCGGCTTTTTCTATGCTGGGAGAGGGGGAGATTGCCAAACCCCTTGAGTCCCTTGGGTTTTCGGACTATCCAGAAAGGTGGGAATTTTTAGTGGGTTTTGTGCGATTAACGCTAAAGACATCGTTGTTGACTTTGACGATGAGCTGGATGCAGAAACTGCAGAAGATCTGGCTAATTACACAATTAAAAAGAACAATGGTGCCGCACTTGCAACTGATGGTACAGCGTTCACTGCTACGATTGATGCTACTGATAAAACAAAATTGAACATCGTTTTGACGACACCTTTGGCAAACGGTGACTCTGTATCTCTGACAGTTTCTAAATCCGTTCTGAACAAAGATCTTGGTGGTCTGGCTGAAGATGTGACTAAGACTTTGTCTTTCAGTGATACAGCAGCACCAGTAGTATCTAAAGTTGAAGTTAGTGGTACTGATCTGGTTGTTACTTTTGATGAGTATGTAGCTTCAGTTGGATTGGCAAAAGTAGATGGAACTTCCGTAACTGTAGGTGCAGTTACAGGTAAAACAGTTACTCTTACTGGTGCAGCAACTGGTTTGACTGCAGGAACTCATACAGTTGCAATTGGAAATGCTACGGATATTGCAACTCCAGTTAATACTGCGACATATCAAACTAAATCTTTCACTATCTCTGAAGATGCAGCAATTCCTGAAGTTAACACTTTGACAGCTAATGGTCAAATGAGCTTTGTTGTAAAGTTTAACAAAGAAGTAACTGCTCCAACTGTTACTGTTAAGAAAAGCGGTTTTGCACTGAACATTGTTTCTGTTAACCCAGTTGATGGTGGAGGAACAGATGATGAGTATGTAGTAACAGTAGCTGATGCAGCACCTGTAACTGTTTATGGTTCAGGCGAAAGCACTGCTACTTTGAGCGTAACTGTTTCTGGCTACAAAGCTATCAACAATGATATGTTTGGTAACTCCTTCGCAAACAACGTTACACTCACTAAAGATACAGTTGCTCCAACTGTTGTAACTCGATACAGCAAAATTGTTGATGTTGATCCAACTGCTGCCTTCAACGAAGGTTTCCACATTCAGTTCTCCGAAAATCTTGATGCTCTTACTCTTGATCCTACTAAAGTAATTTTGAAGGATAAAGATGGAGTAAGACTGAATCCAGCTAACATCACTGTCTCTGTAGAAAACGATGCAAATACTAATCCTACAATTGTCCGTGTAGAGTCTACAGATGTAGTAACAACTGGTGAAATTAACGCTGGAACGTACACTGTGGAATTGGCTGCTGGTGCGATTAAGGACACAGCTGGAAATGCAAATGCTGCCACATCCGTAAACTATACTAAATCTGGCACTGCTCCAGCTGATATTGACTTGACTGGTCAAATCAGTGCTGCTGCTGATACTATCTCCATCAACTTTGGAGAAGATATGACAGCTTCTGCTACAACTTTGGCTAACTACAAAATCGATAACGCAGCGCTCCCAACTGGAACTTTGATTTACTTCAACGGTAATAAGCAAAACGTTGAAATTAAGTTGCCTGCTGGTAGCATTGAGACAAATTCTGATGTATTGTTCTCCATCTCTAACGCTGTAGTATCTGAAGATGGATCCAAGGTTGAAGCTACTGATCTGAACACAGTTCTTACTGGTTTGGTCGATAACGTTAAACCACAATTGGTATCCGCTAAAAAAGTTAGTGCAACATCTGTTGAATTGACATTTAGCGAAGCTATGGATACAGTGGCAGACATTGCAGGTGAGTGGGATGACTTCGTTATTAGTGTAAACGGAGTTGAAGTAGCTGCAACTGCTATCGCTAACGGTTCCAGCACAAACAAACTTGTTCTGACAGTTCCTACTTACAACACTGCTCAAACAGTAGTTGTTAAAGTTGCTGATACGGCAGACACAGTTGATGATGCTAATAGCAACGTTTTGGTTACTGGTACAGAAAAAACTGCTACTAACTAATAATCGAAACGTTACTTCATAAGCTCAACTGAGCGAAAGAAGTGGAGAAACTACCCCATACGCAGCAATGTGTGTGGGGTATTCTTCTAACTGTCCTATTAAATTGACAGGTGTAATTCCTGTCCATGATAACAGCCTATGAGTCATGTGCCTAATCCTCCTGCATCCAATGAGGTACTACCCGTACTAAAGGGGTGAAGTCAGGTGAAGTCGTACTCGAAAGAGGCGGGGCTCCATAAAAGGTGACTATGGTTAGGCGACGAACCCATGATGAGGGATTAGAAAGAGAACAAGGCTATTATAAAGCTAGCAGTTTGGCTTAGTTTCCTGCATTTGGGATGATGCAGTGACAACCGGCACAATTCAGGCTGTTAAACCGGTTGAACTTTCTAATGAGCAGTGGGAACCTAAGGTCATCAAAAAGAGGGATAGATGGGATGGAACGTTTGAAGTTTCATGTGGGGAGACGGGGTAGCGTCTGAGAGCCATATGAAATGGCGGCGGGTTCGTAGTAGTGAAGATAGCCTGCCGTTGGGACCCGTAGTGGTAACACAGGCGGGGAGGAGAAAACAGGCTGGAGCGAAGGAACCCAGTCGGTTATGAGTGAAGCAGGCATCTAAGAAATGGTGAGCAGAGCAGAATAGTATATTATATTATTCTTGCTCTGTTCGCATTACATAACTTAATTCCCTTGTAATCGATGGAACGCCGTGTGCGATGAAAGTCGCCCGCACGGTGTAGGCCTAACCGAAAACCACTATTACTGTGGTTAGGTAGGAATAGCGCTTATGATGGACCAAGCCTTCCACCTGCTGCTTCAGGATTAACTGTAACAGCAGCTGACGACACAGCAGATAGCACAAATACAATTGTCCAAGTTAGCACTCTTGAAGGTACAGGTAACAAATTCGTCTACAAGACAACTTCTGGAACAATTACAACTCCAAAAGTTGGAGATGTCCTAACCGGTTGGACCAATTTGCCTGTAGGTGGCAGTATTGCAGCAAATGATGGCGATAACGTGTATGTTGCAGAAGTAAAAACAGCAACAAACAAAGTGGTTAAATTCGGCTCAACAACAGCAGTAGTAACCCCTTAAAAAAACTACGAAACGTTACTTCATAAGCTCGAATATTATGAGTGAAAGAAGTGGATGTCTCTCACCTGACAGTGAGAACACTCTAACTGCCTTATTCAATTGATTGGTGCAATTCCAATCCATGAGAAACAGCCAAAGCTCTCATGTGCCTAATCCTCCTGCACAGGTAATCAACCTAACCCGTTGTTACCTATGAAGTCAGGTGAAGTCGTACTTGCGAATAACTGCGCAAGGCGGGGCTCCTTAAAAGTTGGCTATGGTCAGGCGACGAATCCATGGTGACCCAATACGAGATAACTGTTGCTAGGTAAAACAAGCGCTAGGGGTTTGGCAACAGTCGCTGTACGTTTGATCGTGCAGACGAGACAGGAACAATTCAGGCTGTTAAACCTGTTTTTCTCGGATTGTATAGTGGAGGCCTAAGGTCAGCAAAACAAGGGATAGACAAGGTGGAACGTTTGAAGTCTTGCCGGAAGAGGTGGGTTGGCACCGAAGAGGCCGGGAAGATGGCGGCGGGTTTGTAGTAGTGACGATGGTCTGCCGATAGGACTCGTAGTGGTAACACAGGCGAGGAGGAGAAAACAGACCGGAGCGAAGGAACCCAGTCAGCGGATAAGAAGGATACGAGAACTTACAATGGGCGTTGTTAAGTTTTCCTCAACTTCTACAATTGAAAACCAACTACCAGGATTGCGGAAAAGAAACAGGGCTGCAGTCCTATTTGTGTTTTCGTTCTTCTTTACTTCGTTGACGGAACGCCGTGTGCGATGAAAGTCGCCCGCACGGTGTGGACCTGATCGAAAACTGCTTGTTAGAAAGTAGTTAGTCAGGAATAGCGAAGTTATCCAAGAAATTACAAGTAAGGAAATTACCCAGTTTGATTTTTCTACGATCTACGCGGGGCAGGCACGGATTACTAGTGGACCGATAACCAATACTAACTTCGCGAGCAACCCCAAACACTTTACCGTCAGTGACGGACAGGTAACGGTCAACGTGGATCTCACATGGGATATCCCATTAAATGGATTTACCACTGGACAAGTTGTCGGATCAGCAGTGGATAGTTTCATCCAGCAGTATTATAACGACCATCACATTGATCTGGGGCAAAGAACCATTGCTGGTATAGGATTTGACGATACCTTTTCCGTAACGCGCTTCCAGACTGGGGCGAGCAACATGATCACCTTGGGTGGGAATGATTGGAACTATTTCTTCGATCAACAAACCGCATACGGAAGCGACACTGACACCAGCAAGAATCGTACGTTCACTGTCTCAGATGGTACCCATACTTCAATGATTCAATTGAACTGGAATTTCCAACAGATTGATGGCCTAGTGGAAGCCATTAACGAAAGCTTACAGGGCGATGGCGTGCAAGCATCCGCACAAAAGGTGGATGCCAATACATTCAAACTTGTAGCCAACAAGACCAACATCACCATCACGATCGGTGGTACAAACAAAGATGACTTTTTTTAAGCAAGGCTGGGAAAGGGCATAGTAAGGCTCGGTAACTGATCCCAAAGGAAAGCGGAACAGGGTCTACCTCGAAAGGGGTAGGCTTTTTCCTTTTACTTGGATTTATTGCAATAAAAATCACCTCTATGCACAAAAGAAGAGCCCATAAGGGCTCCTATCCTCCATATCTCTGTAAGAACTCCTCAACAGCCTTATTCATGACATCCTTCACCGTGTAACCGGAATTGTTCACGAAACTAGTTAATTTTTCTGAGAGCTGTGCCTGGATCTGTACAGTTTTCGTTACCGCTGGTCCTCTATACCGTTTCATATAAAGCTCTTTAGGCTGATCCGTCACCATCATAAGCAGCTGATCTTTATACTGCAGGATTTCTTTGAGATTTTGCACCAGATCCAGCGGCAAAACGTCCTTGTTCCTTTCTTCTTTCGGCGCAACCTTCAACTCTATCACTTTCCCATTCAGATCTTGCAAGTTCTTATCAGTTTCTTGCAGTTCCTGGCTTGTTTCTGTTTGCTGGCTATCATTTGCCATTGTCTGGCCGTTTTTTTGTAATACATTGCCTGAACTTGCCGGTATATTTACATCTTTTGCTTGTTTCATGTTGTTGCCATTTGCAAGCAAGATGTCGGAAGAAGAGGATTCGTTTGGTTTCATCAACGGATCTTTTGCATAATTCTTTATTGTCCAATCGAAACGGTACCCATGACGCCTCATGTAACCACTGACGCCACCTTTTCCTTTGTAGCCAAGCAGATCGGCAATTTCCTCAGCAGAATGCCCCTCACGGAACAAATCAAGTATCACTTCAACACGTTCATTTGATTCCACAGTCTGTACCTCCTGTTCCTTTTATGATAGTTTCTCCAACGCTTCACGCAGATGCTCTGGCGTTGTATGTGTATAGATAGATGTTGCCCGAGGGGAAGCATGCCCAAGTAGTTTACCGATCCGTAGCAAATCCACTCCATGATCCTTGTAAAGCGAAGTAGCAAATGAATGTCGTAAGACATGGGGAGTGACCTTTTTTGTAATGCCGGCTTCTTGAGTAGCCTTGTGCAAGATCACTCGTATATAGCCAGTGGTGATCTTCGTTTCGGTTTTCTTGGTTACAAAGAAATGTGGATCTTTGCTATCTGGCCTTACATTATCCAGGTATTCTTTTAAAATAGGGGCAAGTTCGGGATGCAGGGGAATAATTCGATATTTGTCTCCTTTCCCGTGCCATACAGTTATAGTTGCCTCCTTGAGATTCACATCATTGATTTTGAGATTGGCTAGCTCAGATACCCTTAAACCGGTATAGCGTAATGCTTGGATAATGGTATAGTTCCGCTCACCTTGATCTTGGTCCTGAGAAATAGCAGATAAAATCAGCTCGATTTCTTCCTTGGTGATAAAGCGAGGGATACTCTCCGGCTTTTTTGGCGCATCGATTTTCAGACTAGGATTTTTGCTGATGTACTCTTCTCGCTCGAGGAAACGGAAGAATGAGCGAAAGGTGGCGACAGTACGGATGATGCTGTTCGTCTTGTATTGCTTTTCCTCGGCGACGTATCGTAGGTACGACCGCAAGTGATATGGCTCAATTTCGTCGACAAAAGGTTCCACTTTCCATCGATCTAGGTAAAATCGATGAAACTGTGAAAGGTCCTTGTGATGTAAGCGTCAAACTGTCCACACCTTCAAAGGGCAATACAGCCATGAGATAATCGTGCTATACCGATGAAGGAGGATAAAGACATGACCGTGTCCGAAAGAAGAGCCATATGGCAAGGGCGTATCGCC
>Ga0255334_1000545_pt1 | contig 27894 bp, 25 predicted proteins | sample EtOH5_35cm_T3_12_FD_202080 | JGI IMG/M metagenome (GOLD analysis project Ga0255334, IMG submission 202080) | Sandy soil microbial communities from University of British Columbia, Vancouver, Canada - EtOH5_35cm_T3_129 | ecosystem: Engineered > Artificial ecosystem > Sand microcosm > Unclassified ... | reverse complement strand
TTAAAGAACTTGCCGCGGTTCGCTTTGCTTACCGCGTCGCTGCTTCGTTGTCAGCAGCAGAGAAACGAGATTATGAAGAACTTTCTACGTTTCGTCAACAGGTTTCGCAATCTTTTTTTGCTTCGGCTAGCCGCGCCATCCGCGCCACCAACCTCACCCATTCCCCCGCAGCCCTTGTCCCGTCTGCCTTTGCAGACAAGCTTCGTGTTGCGAGGGAGCGAATATTAAGGCCCCAATCGAGCCTTGGCAAGCGTTTTCTGAAATAACTCTGTGCTATCGCCATAAGTTATCTATAGCGCATATTTGGTACCCATGAATGCTGACACGCAGAGCGCATGGCGCCGTCAGCCTCCTCTCCAAGCCACAGAGACAACAAGATCGTCCGCATAACATGCGCCGCCGTCACGGACTGCCTGGCGCCGCCGATCCGACCCTGCCCACAACGGCACCTCAGTCGACGGCAACCTCGACACGCAGCCGCGGCGGCCTCACTAGAACCGGACCGGCTTAACTCTGAATTAGAAAAGTCTCAGTAGGAATAGGTGCAGATTGCGCTATTTTTGCAAGCATCGTCGAGACGCGCCAGTTGCCTTACCACCCGCCGCCGGCCCCTCGGCCCCACGGAAGAACAGTGATGCGGCCCACCTCCAGCACCAAGCACACCCTCAAGCTCGCAGCCTCCCTCTGCCTCGTGGCTCTCATTTTCGGCAGCGCCTACGGCCTGTTCGGCTCGCCCGCCGCGGCCGAGCTGCCGGCGGCGGCGAATGGGCCTCATGCCAATGGCATGCTGTCGCTGCTGATGGATGTCCTCGGACCGATTGCCGCGATCCCCGCCCTGATCGGCATCTGGTCGCAACGCTTTCCGTTTGTCGGCGGCCTGGTGCTGGCCTGCCCCGCCATCGCGGTATTGCTGCTGCACCGGTTTGTCATCGGCTGACCCGGCCAGGAACCAAACCCCGCGATCCGGCGCCCAAACAGGAACGCGGCATCCGCCGCGACCCCGGAAGGTCATCATGAACTACTTTGCGCGGAGCCTGCTGGCCGCCTGTGCCGTCCTCGTCCTCGCCGGCGGCTGTGCCAGCCCGGCCGGCGACGGCAGCGGCTCCGGCATCACCACTTACGGCACCGTGGACATCGGCATTTCGAGCGAGCGATCGAAGTAGCGCGGCGGACCGCCACCGCAGCCACGGCGGACCGCTGGCCGGCGAAAAAAAAGAGCCCGCAGCGCGGGCCCTCCAATTAGCGATCTCAATTGCCCTGAAGGCTCTAGTAATCTAGACGCCATTTCCCGTTCGTACCATCAGGGTAAACGGAAGACCACACCAAAAATCCGCGCCATATTGCCGCCAATACCCAATGGCATTAGCCACCGGCCGCGCCAAAAAAAAGCCCGCGCAAGGCGGGCTTAATAATCAGTTGAAGAAAGCCCCGTATTCGAGGGCAAGCACAGTGTATGAATTTGCTGCCCCCGCACGAATTAGGGGAATCCCTTTGCCGGCGCGGCAAAGCGGGCCGCTGGCGAGGTCAAGTGCCCGTCGCTGCGCCCTGCGCCTCGCCTGCATGAAAACCATATTCGAAGTTAGAGGAAAAACTCGACCCGCGGCGGGCCGGCAGCGTGCGCTCAGGCCGCCTCGAGCGACACGTCGCCGCCCGGCTGCAAATGCGCGCGGGCTTCCTCGAACACGGCGTCCACCCCCGCGCGCGTCCGTACCGCATGCATGCGGCGCGCATCGGACAGCACACGCCGCCAGCCGCGCCCGCCGTGGATGCCACGGTGCAGGCCCAGCATGTGACGCGTGACCGCGCCCATATAACCGCCCTGCTCCACCAGGTCGCCGATATAGCGCTGCATCGCCAGCTCCACTTCGAGCCGGGACGGCACCGGCGTCCGCGCGCCATAGAAGCGCGTATCCACCTCGGCCAGCACATAGGGCTGGTGATAGGCTTCGCGGCCGATCATCACGCCGTCCACGTGCGCGAGATGCGCATCCATCTCGTCGTGCGTCACGATACCGCCGTTGATCAGGATCTCGAGGTGCGGAAACTCGCGCTTCAACTGGTAGGCCACCTCATAGCGCAGCGGCGGGACCTCGCGGTTCTCCTTCGGGCTCAGGCCCTTCAGGATCGCATTGCGCGCATGCACGATAAAGGTCTCGCAGCCTGCTGCCGCGACCTTGCCGACAAAATCGCGCACGAAGCCATAGTGCTCGATCGTATCGATGCCGATGCGGTGCTTGACCGTCACCGGCACCGATACCGCATCGCGCATCGCCTTCACGCAGTCCGCGACCAGCTCCGGCTCTGCCATCAGGCAAGCGCCGAACGCGCCACGCTGCACGCGCTCGGATGGGCATCCGCAATTGAGGTTGATCTCGGCATAACCCCACTGCTCGCCGAGCCTGGCCGCCGCCGCCAGGTCGGCCGGCTCGCTGCCGCCGAGCTGCAGGGCCACCGGCTGCTCCGCCGCATCGAAATCCAGGTGCCGCTTCACGTCGCCATGCAGGAGCGCCCCGGTCGTGACCATCTCCGTGTAAAGCCAGGCATGGCGGCTCAACTGCCGGTGGAACATGCGGCAGTGGCGGTCAGTCCAGTCCATCATCGGTGCGACGGAAATACGGCGGGAATTTGGATTCATCGTGCTACGGCGTCAAACGACCACGCATCGCGCGGCCAGCCAGGAAGAAAGGAAGGCCAAGAGTATACGGCAGCGCGCGCCGGCGCGCTGCCGCGGCCGGCATCCGCCTGACGATGCCGCTTCGCCCCCCGGCCTAGTTCACCCGCCCCGCGTCGATGGTCTGCATGGCCGACGCTTCGGCCAGCGCCAGCGCCGCCTCCGCGGTGGGCGCGATGCCGGCGTCCTCCTCGAAGGAAACCTGCGGGGCATCGCCGCCGAATGCGTCGGCGATCACCACCGTGGCCGAAAAGCCGCCGCCGGCGCACGCCACCGCGCGGGTCAGCACGGCGTAACCGCCATATTCGAATGTGCGCTCCATCGCTCCCTCCCTCCGCCGGGCATGACGCCATCATAGATGGAACCGCGCCGGCCAGGGTAGGCCGTCAAGCCGCATTCAGCGACGGCGGGAACACGCACCAGCCGCAGTCGCCATGCCGGAAGAAGCACATCGAGAGCTGGCCGGACGGACCCGCCACCTCCACCCGCACGCAGCCGCCCTGCCCGGCGCGCGCGCCGCGCACGCGCGTGATGCGCGCCGGCGCGGCCAGCCGCGCGCCGAGCCACTTGTCGATCAGTCCGCGCAGGGATACCCGGGTCGTTTGCATGTCAGTCTCCTGGCAGGCTCAGGCGATGCGGGCGCCGAAATGGGCGCCGCGCCATTCGGTTTCGATCAGCGTCCTGAGCAGGACCACGACCGTGTGCACCGCCACGGCCGGATGGTGCAGGCACGCTTCGACCTGCTCGCTGCGGGCTTGGCCCAGCAGGCACCACGAGCAGAAGTGCTCGCAGTTGTTGGTGAGCAGGCGGTAGTCGTCTTCGCCAAGGCGGGAGCGGGCGCGCGCGACGGCTTCGCGGCCGACGTAGCGGGCGCAGGGGTTGGCCTTGACGCTGACCGCTTGGCCGGCGGCGAAGTGTTCGAGGCTCACTTCTTCCACCGGGCCGCGATGCAGCGAGCCGGCGAACCCGGCATAGTGGACCACCTTGCCCTCGCCGATGTAGATGCCGTGATGGGCGTAGCCGCGGCGTTCGGTGACGAGGTGCGCGCCGAGCGGATAGTCGGCTTCGGCGGCTTCGGCGGCTTCGTCGTGGCGTTGGTCTTGGTGGTTCATGGCGGCCTCGGATCTGTTTGCTTGCTGCAGGCATTGCCTGCTGGTTGCAGCCATATCCGCATCAACCGTGCCATCGGCCACCGGCCCAGACGTCATCAGGGAAAGCGGGAAAAACGGCGGGACCGGCGCCACAAGAATGTCGTGGGCAGCCCGACATCCCGGCGCGCTTTGTGTTGGCCGCGCGCCGTCACTGCGCGCACCCGGCGGCAAGCGGACGCGCCGACGCGAATCCGAAGCACACCGAAACCGCCATTGCGCGAACGCGCGGCGCGGCACGGAAACAGACGGGCCGCAACCACCAGTTCCGGCGCCCATGTTGGCGCACCGCCAACTCGCCAGCGCGCGCGGCCACGCGCCGCATCGGCCCACGCCGGGCCGCAGGCCGCGCCGGCTGGCGGTTCCGGGCTGGCGCGGCGCGCGCGCCGGATGCCGGCGCCGCACTGGCATGCGCCTTGCTGATGGAAGGGGGACGGCATCATGGCCATCGCGCAACCATCCCGCAACCACCACCGGAGACCGATCATGGCATCGCTCGCCATCCACGACCTCTACAACGACCGCACGCTCGACGGACGCGCCATGTCGGCCATCCGCGGCGGCGGCGCGCCCTGGGTATTCGGCTGGATCCAGCCCTACCAGCCGGCCAGGCCGAGCCTCGGCCCCGTCGTCAACTTTTACGAGATCAACAACAGCTTCTATGCTGATCAGATGGTGAATCAGTTCCAGAACATCGACGTTCGCAATTCGGCACCGGGCGCGAACATCAATGTGCAGGCCGGACAAGGCGCGCGCAACGACGGGCACATCTGAGCCCGCCCGGGGCGCGACGCGCGGCCGCGCCCGCGTCCATGCGACCGGGCCGGCCGGCGCGCGCCGGCCGGCCCGCGCAACGGAGACGATCGTGACCTGTGCATCGCAATTCCGCTGGACTTCAGCCGCGCGCACCGACGTCGGCCTGGTGCGCGAGCGCAACGAAGATGCCTGCCTGTCCCGGCCCGAGCGCGGGCTCTGGGTCGTGGCCGACGGCATGGGCGGCCACGCGGTGGGCGACTATGCCAGCAACCTGGTGGTGGAAACGCTGGACCGGCTGGGCGAGCCGCGCAGCCTGGAAGGCCTGCTCGACGATGCGCGCGCGGCACTGCTGGAAGTCAACCGCGCGCTGCTGGCCGAGGCCACGCGCCGGCAGGTGCGGCGCATCGGCAGCACCGTGGTCGTGCTGATGGCCTGCGAGCGTTTCTGCGGCTGTCTGTGGGCCGGCGACAGCCGCATCTACCTGTACCGCGACGCGCACCTGACCCAGTTGACGCGCGACCACAGCCGCGTGGAGGAGCTCAAGGCGCGCGGCCTGATCACGGCGGAGGAAGCGCTCCACCATCCGGCGCACAACACCATCACGCGCGCGGTGGGCGCGAATGCCTCGCTGGAACTGGAGCAGACCTGGATGGAGGCGGCCGACGGCGACATGTTCCTGCTGTGCAGCGACGGCATCAGCAACGAGCTGCGCGACCCGGAGATCGCCGGCTTCCTGGCCTGCGGCGACTGCGAACTGGCCGCGCAGGCCCTGGTGACGGCGGCACTGGAGCGCGGCGGCCACGACAATATCTCCGCCGTGGTGGCGCGCGCCGAAGACCTCTACGCCAACGACAAGACAATGGTGAATCCCGCGCTCTAGGCGCGGGGCCGGCCATTCCCCTATCCCGCCTTGCCGCTCTGCGCGGCCTGGTGGCGGAAATCCTTCGAATGGATGCCGTGCTTCTTGAGCAGCATCTGCAGGTGCGAGCGGTTCATGTCGAAGCGCCTGGCCAGCTCCGCCACGGTGCCGCCCACTTCGTGCAGGCCGCGTTCGAGGAAGGCGCGCTCGGCCTCGTCGCTGGCGGCGCGCTTGGCTTCGCTGAGCGAGGTCGCGGTGGTCGCGTCCACGCCGCCGGCCGCCGCCACCCCGCCCGCCACCAGCGCGGGGCCGGCCGCCCGCGGCCGGATGTCCTGCGGCAGGTGCTCGAGGTCGGCGGTATCGCTGGCCAAGCACGAGGCCCGGTACATCAGGTTGCGCAGCTCGCGGATATTGCCCGGGTAGGCGTAGTTCATGAGGAAATCGCGCAGCCGCGGCGTCAGCTTGACCGGGCGGCGCTTGAGCGAGCCGGCCGCCTCGTCGCCGAAGAACGCCACCAGCAGCGCGATCTCGTCGCGGCGCTCGCGCAGCGGCGGCAGCGTGACGTGGATCACGCTGAGGCGGTAGAACAGGTCTTCGCGGAACTTGCCCTCCTCGCTCAAGCGCCGCAGGTCGCGGTTGGTCGCCGCCACGATGCGCGTGTCCACCGAGATGGTCTCGTCCGAGCCGACCCGCTGGATCTCGTGCGCCTCCAGCACGCGCAGCAGCTTGACCTGCCCGGTGAGCGGCAGCTCGCCGATCTCGTCGAGGAAAATGGTGCCGGTGTGCGCGCTCTCGAACTTGCCGCGCCGGTCGCTGGCCGCGCCGGTGAAGGCGCCCTTCTTGTGGCCGAACAGCTCGGACTCGATCAGGTTCTCGGGAATCGCCCCGCAGTTCACCGAGATGAACGGCTTGTCGGTGCGCGAGCCGTTGGCATGGATCACCTTGGCCATGAGCTCCTTGCCGGTGCCGCTCTCGCCGTCGATCAGCACCGGCAGGTGCGTCGGCGCGGCCTTCTCGGCGATCTCCAGCGCCTCCAGCAGCTTGGGGTTGTCGCCGAACGTGCCCTCGAAGATGAAGCTGCGCTCCAGCAGCGCCTGGCGGCGCTCGCGCGGGCCCAGGTCGGCCGCCGGCTCGGGCTCGGCCGGCTCGGCTACCGCGGCCTGCACGAAGCGCTCCTTGTGCGACAGCTGCATCACCTCGTCGCGCAGCGTGGTGGCCTGCTTGAGCAGCTTCTCGATGTCGGCGCGCTCGAGCCTGGAGGCCCAGCGCAGCGTGGAGCGCAGGATCTCGATCTTCTCGATCAGCCCGGCGTAGGACAGGGTGCTGCCGACCGCGCCGCCCTGGTTGAACAACTTCATCTCGCCCTCCCCCTGCGCGCCGACGCTCAAGCCATGCTCAAGCCATGTTCAGGCCGCGCTCAACTGCTTCTGCACCAGCTGGTAGTACATGCCCTTGCGCTCGAGCAGTTCCTCGTGGCGCCCCTGCTCCACGATGCCGCCTTCGTACAGGACCAGTATCTTGTCGGCGCGCATGATCGTGCTGAGCCGGTGCGCGATGATCACCGCGGTGCGCCCGCGCAGGATGTCCTGCATGTTGCCGAGGATATTGCTCTCGGACTGCGTGTCCAGCGCCGAGGTGGCCTCGTCGAACACCAGCAGGCGCGGGTCGTGGTACAGCGCGCGCGCAATGCACAGCCGCTGGATCTGCCCGCCGGACAAGCCCATGCCGCGCTCGCCCACCACCTGCTCGTAGCCCAGCGGCAGCTTGCTGATGAAGGCGTGCGCGTCGGCCATCTTGGCCACTTCCTCGATGTGACGGCGGTCCGGGCTGTCGTCGCCGCAGGCGATGTTCTCGGCGATGGTGCCGGAGAACAGCAGGTTGCTCTGCATCACGTAGCCGATCTGCGCGCGGTAATACTCCTTGTCGATCACGCCGAGGTCGTAGCCGTCCACCGTGATCTTGCCCTCGCTGGGCACGTAGAAGCCCACCAGCATCTTGGCCAGCGTGGTCTTGCCCGAGCCGCTGCGCCCCACGATGGCCAGCAGCTCGCCGGGCTTGATGCTGAAGCTGATGTTCTCCAGCACGTAGGGCGTGTCGTTGCCGCCGTAGCGGAAATACACCCCGTCCAGGCTGATCTCGCCCTGCAGGTCGGGCAGCATCACGCGCGAGGGCAGGTCCTGCGGTTTCTGCTCCGGGTCCAGGTCGAGCACGTCGCCCAGGCGCTCCATCGCCACGCCGGCGTCGTTGAGCTGGCCCCACAGCGACACCAGCCCCATCAGCGGCGCCAGCACGCTGCCCATGAAGGCATTGAAGGCGATCAGCTGACCGATGGTCAGCTCCCGCTGCAGCACCAGGTTGGCGCCCACCCACAGCACGGCGATGGTGGTGGCGGCATTGAGCAGCTGGCTGGCCAGGCCGACCACGATATGGAACGCCTGCGCCTTGTACTGCAGCTCGAGCGCCTTGGCGTACTTCTTTTCCCACTTGAGCCGCACCGCGCGCTCGATGCCCATGCCCTTGACCGTCTCCACGCCGCCCAGCGTCTCCATCAGGTAGGAGCGGGCCTCGGTGGACGTGGTGAAGACCTCGCGCGCGTAGGCCTTCACGCGCGGCGTGGCCAGCACCGTGAGCGCCGCGATCGGCACCACGAAGGCCAGCAGCACCAGCGTCATCTTGACGTTGTAGAGGAACATGATGGTGAAGTAGATGAACACCATCAGCAGGTTGAGCGCGGTGGTCACGGTGGACTCGGTCAGGAACGCGCGGATGGTCTGGTTCTCCTGGAAGCGCGCGAAGATGTCGCCGGTCTTGCGCTTGGCGAAGAACGAGAACGGCAGCGACATGGTGTGCCGGAAGAAATGCGACATCATGGCGAAGTCCATGTTGCGCACCATGAAGTTGGCGAGATAGGCGCGCACCGTGGACATCAGCTGCGAGAACACGTTGGAGACGATCAGCCCCACGATCAGCAGGTTGAGCAGGCCCACGTTCTGGTGCACCACCACGCCGTCGAGGATGTTCTGGATGATCAGCGGCGGCACCACGCCCAGCACCTGGATCACGAAGGTCGCCATGAACAGATGGACCAGGATGCGCTTGTAGGGCGCCAGGTAGCCGATGAAGCGCAGCCACGGCGAGCGCGCCACCGCCAGTTGCGCCATGCTCTCGCCGGCGGTAAACAGCAGGCAGGTGCCGCTCCAGCCGCGCTCGAATTCCTCCACGCGCATCTTGCGGAATCCCAGCGCCGGGTCCGCCACCCACACCCAGCGCCTGGACACGCCGTAGACCACCACGTAGTGGTAGCCCTCCCAGTGCACGATGAACGGCAGCGTGAAGCCCAGCAGCGAATCCTGCGTGCACTGCACGCCGCGCGTGGTGAAGCCGAGCGACTCGCCCGCGCGCGCCAGGCTGTCCAGCGTGGCGCCCTGCGTGGTCACGTTGGCCAGCTCGCGCAGCTTGCCCAGCGTCATCGGAATGCCGTAGTGGCGGCAGATCATCGCCAGGCACGCCGCGCCGCAATCCATTTCCTCGGCCTGCTCGACCAGCGCGAAGCGGCGGACCACGCGCTCGCCCATTTCCGGCTTGGAGGCCAGGTCCAGCATCACCGGATGCTTGCGGCGCTCGGCCAGCTTCTTCTGGCGGTGCAGCTCGCGGTCGACGAAGCGGATGCGCTCCTCCAGCACCTCGCGCAGCCTGGGGTTGCGCTCGATGATCAACTGCACGGTCTTTTCCGGGATCACCAGCAGCCGCGCGTCGGTCACGGCGACGGCCGAGGCGATCTGCTCCTGCCGCATCACGCAGGCCCGCTCGCCGAAGATGTCGCCCTGGCGCAGCGTGGCCAGCGGAAACTCCACGCCGTCCTCGGTGCGCACGATGCGCACCTCGCCCTGCCGCACCACGTAGAGGCGGCGGTCCTCGCGCGCGTCCTGGCGCAGGATCTCCTTGCCGGCCGATATGCGCTTGACGCCCACGCTGCGCACCGCCTCTTCCAGCTCGGCCTTGTCGAGCTTGCCGCGCAGGTCGAACAGGCGCGCCACGAAGCCGCCCGCCGAGCTGATCGCCACGTAGCTGGCGATGAACGCCATCGCCGCCGGGTTCTGCGCCGCCAGCGGCTCGGTCACGCCGCGCGGGATGAACAGCAGCTCGGTCTTGCCCGACGCGCGCACCGACGATTCGTGCCGGTACTCGCGCAGCATGGCCACGTCGGCGAACACCTCGCGCGCCTTGCGCACGCCCAGGCTCACCTCCTTGCCGTTGTCCTCGTTGAACACGCGCACCGAGCCGGCCTTGACGATGAACAGGCCGCCCGCCGCGTCGCCCGCGTTGCAGACGGTCTCGCCGAAGCCGTAGGTCAGCGCCTGCGCGTGCTCCGCCAGCCGCTCCAGTTCCTCGCGCGAGAACGGCGAGAGGATCTCCACGCCGGCCAGGAAATCGGCGAGCGGCTGCAGTTCGGAGCTGGCTTCCATCGCTTGGTGCCCCCGCGCCGGCGCGCTAGCGCGCTTCGATCACATGTTCCTGCGCCCTGGCCATCAGCCAGTCCTCGCGCAGCAGTCGGCGCACCTCGGCCGCCACTTCGGCGTCGAGCACGGCCGGGTGCTTGTCGCTCACCATGAAGATCTCGAAGACGGCGCGGTCGGCCGACGGGAACGGCCCGAGCAGGTCGCCGGCGGCGGCGTTGAACACCTTGGCCTCGATGTCGGCGCGCAGCGAGCCGCGCAGCACCTTGCCGATGGCGCCGCCCTGCTCGCGCGTGTCGGCGATGGAATGCTCGCGCGCCATCTCGGCGAAGCTGTCGGGGTCGTCGCGCAGGTAGGAGATGAGTTCCTTGGCCTTGCCCTCGGCGTCCACCACGATGTGGCTGATCTCGATGCTGTCGAACTTCGGCGAATGGAGCTTGAAGTAGGCATCCACCGCGCGCTCGTTCGTCACCTCGGCCATCATTTTTTCCTGGTAGAGGCTTTCGGTGATGAAGGTCTCGAACTCGTCCAGGCTGACGTTGAGCACGTCGAGATAGTGGTTCATGTCCGCCGCGCGGTGCAGCCCCTGCACGCGGCGGAACTGGTCGGCGCGCTCCTGCACCTCTTCGGGGGTGACGCCGATGCGCTGCTTGCGCGCCGCGTGCACGGTGAGCTTGTCGCGCACGATCTGCTCGATCAGCCCCTCGAACTGCCCCGTGAGCTTCAGCACCCGGATGAACTCCTCGACGCCGATGATCTCGTCGTCGACCCGCACAATCGCTGTCATGTTCCGTGCTCCTCGCTCGTTGCCGCACGCGCCGTGCCGGGCACGCCGCCCCTCCCGCCCCCGCCCTGCGCGCCTTGTGCCCGTCAGCCCGCCACCTGCCGGAACGGGTCCAGCCCCAGGTCGATCAGGCGCCGCTCGCGCACCACGATTTCCGCCGTGGCGGTCATACCGTAGCGCAACGGATATTTGCCGTCCGCCACGGCGTAGTACGTCTGCGCCAGCCGCACGCGGCCTTCGTACACCGGCTGCCGGTTCTGCCCCGCCAGCTTGGTCGCCGGCGAGATGTATTCCAGCGTGCCGTTGATGAGCCCGTAGCGCTGGTAGGGAAAGGCATTGAACTTGAGCTTGACCGGCAGCCCCTCGCGCAGGAAGGCGCGGTCGCGCTCGGCGATCTCGATCTTCAGCACCGGGCGCGCGTCCTTGGGCGCGATGCCGCCCAGCGGCGCGTTGGCCTGCACCTTGTCGCCGCGCTGCGTGGAGCTCACGTCGGTGATGACGCCGGCCACCGGCGCCAGGATCAGCAGGAAGTTGTCCTTGTCGATGTTCTCGAAGCGGATGCGCGCCGCCGCCTCGGCCACCAGCCGCGCGGTCTGCACCTGCAGGCGCAGCTTGTCCTCGGTGTTGCTGATCTCGCGCAGCGCGGCGTCGTACTGGATGCGCAGGTTGGTCAGTTCCTGGCTGCTGCCTTCGAGTTGCACGGTGGCCTGGTTGAGCTCCTGGCTCAGCCGCGAATCGAGCTCGGTCAGGCGCGACTGCGCGATGCGCAGCGCGTTCTCCGCCTCCACCGCGGCATTGCGCTTGCCCTCTACCTGCGACTGCGACACCCCGCCGCCGCCCGGCAGCGCGAACAGGCGCGCGTACCGGTCTTGCTCCTGGCGCGTGAACTCGCGCTGGCGGCGCGCGTTGTCGAGATTGCTGCGCGCTTCCTGCAGCTGCGCGCGCTGCTGCTCGGCCAGGCGCGTGGTGCCCTCCGCGGTGCGGTTCTCGTGCAGGCGCTCGGCCACCTCGATCTGCTTCTTGAGTGCGGCTGCCTTGCGCTCCATCAGCAGCTTCTTGTCCGGGAACTGCTGCCACTCGCGCTCGGAGTCCTGCAGCTTGAGCTGGGCCTCCAGCGCATTGGTGGCCGCCTCGATCGCGCCGCGCGCGTTGAGCCGCGCCAGCACGTCGTCCTTCGACACCGGCTGCCCCTCGGCCACGTAGAGATCGGCCAGCTCGCCGTCCACCGGCGCGTAGAAGCGCCGCACTTCCGACTCGGGCGCGAGCGTGCCGTCCGCCGTGACGATCACATCCGCGTGGCCGACGAACGACCACACCAGCGCGCACAGCACCAGCAGCACCATCACCAGCACCGAGACCTGCATGATCTTGAGCGGCTCGGCGCTGAGGATCGCGATGCCCTCGGCGCTGTGGTCCTCGAGCGCCTCGTGCAGCGGCTTGAGGCGGTTGTCGCGGTTATCGTCCTTCATCGCGCCTCCCGCCGTCCTTCTCTCCGTCCCTGCCTCCGCCCGCCGCCACGCTCTCGCCGCCGTCCGCCGCCTCGGCGCCGATCAGCGCCAGCTTGCCCTTGAGCACGGCGGGATTCAGCACCATGCGCAGCTCCTGCAGCGAGCGGCGCTGCAGCTCGGCCTCCGCCTCGATGTCGTCGCGCACCTCGCTCCACTGCGCGGTGTCGCCGACCTTGAGCTGCGCATAGATGCGCATGCCCTGGCGCGCCTGCGCGCTGGCGCCGGACAGCAGCCGCGCCTGCGCGCGGAACTTGGCCGAGATATCCGGCTCCAGGCGCTGCTCGCCGCCGAGCGCGCCGTCGCGCCGGTACTGGCGCCAGCTTGCCAGCGCGCCGTTCATGAGCGCCTGCGCGCGCCGCAGCGCGGTGTCGTGGATGGCCGCCACGTCCGGCTCGATGGCCTTGACGAAATAGGCGTCCTGCGCCGGATCGAGCACGGCGTAGAAGGACAGCAGGCGCTCGTCGTAACCGCTGCCGCCGCGCCCCTTCTGCAGCTCGCCGAACTGCGCGGCCACCGCCTGCCGCCGCGCCAGCTCGCTGGCCGCCGCCTCGGCCCAGGGGCCGCCCTTGATCTGCTGCAGGGCCGCGAAGGCGGCGCCGGCATCGCCCGCGCGCCAGGCCTTGTCCGCGTCGCCGTACAGACGCGCCACCTCGGGCGTGGGCAGGCGGCCGGCGGCGAGCTCGCGGTAGCGCGCCTGGAACGGCGGCGTGGCGAAACCGGCGCCGGCCATCTGCGCCACCACCGGGCCGAGCGCCGTCGCGCGCAGGGCGGCGTCGAGCTCCAGGTAGCGCCGCAGGTCTTCCTTGAGGCGGTCCATACCGGCGAGGCGCGGATATTTCTCGGCGTAGTCCGCCAGCACGGGCTGCAGCGCCTGCGGCGCATCGCCGGCCAGCCCGGTGGCCAGCGCCGCGTTGAGGCGATCGATCGCGGCGAGGTAGACGGAATCGTCGCTCTGCAGCTTGCGCACGTAGCTCAGCGCCACCGCGTAGCGGTCCTTGAACGCGGGCACGTAGGCGGAAATGCGGTCGAGCGCGCGCTGGTGCGCGGGGATGTCGGCGTTCCAGTCGCGCAGCAGGCCGCGGATGGCGGCCTCGTCGGCATACATGCGGATCGGCGCGTCCACGCCGCCGCGGCCCGCCACGAAGCGGTCGAGCCGACCCAGCCACGCCATCTCGTCGAGCAAGGCGCGCGCGTCGGTGTTGTGCGCGCCGAGCGTCTTCATCCGCGCCAGCGCCGCGTCGGCGCCGTCGAAGTCGCGCGCCTGCAGCCTGCCCATCCAGGCGGGCACATACGCGCGCAGCAGCGCCTCGGTACCCGCGGCCTTGAACTGCGCGTTGTCGGGATGCCGCGCGAGATAGGCGTCGGCCACGGCGGCGGCGCGCGGGAAATCGCCGCCCGCCATGAGCGCCTTCATCTCGCGCTCGGGCGCGCCGCGGAAATAGAGCACCAGCAGCAGCGCCACCCCCGCCAGCGCCGCCGCCGCGCCCCAGCGCGCCGCGCGCCTGAGCTGCGCGCGCTCGCCGGCGCCGAAGCCGGCCGCCAGCCGCGCCATGACCAGCGCGTACTTGCCCTGCGCCTGCGGCTTGTCGGCGGCGGCACCCTGCGCCGGCGCCACGGCCTCCTGGTTGACCTCGTCTTCCTGCCGCGCGGCGTAGTCGACGCAGAAGATGTCGAGGAACGATCCCGGCGCCGCCACGAAGGTGGTCTTGTCGGGGTCCTGCGCCGGCGCGGCGGCAGCCGGCGGCGGCACCTCGGCGGCCGGCGGCGCGGCGCTGGCTTCTGGCGGCCGCGGCAAGGCCGAGCTGGTGACGGTCGCATCCTGCGCGGGCTCGGCCCGCATGCCGACGCGGTAGGCGAAATGGTTGCCGCCGAACGCCAGCAGGTCGTGCTCGGCCAGCACCACCGCATGGTCCTCCACGCGCGTGCCGTTGACGAAGGTGCCGTTGGTGCTGCCCAGGTCTTCGACGAAGGGCTGGCCGCCCTTGAGGAAGATGTGCGCGTGCCGGCGCGAGACGTAGTTCACCTGGTGCGGATAGGCGTCGCGGTAGCGCGCGAAAGTCTCGTCGGCCTTGCTGGCGAGGAACGGAAAGCCGGTGATCTCGATCGGCTGCAGGCCGAGGTCGCCGCGTTCCGGCGTCAGCGTCAGCACCACCGGCGGGTGTGCGGCCGGCGGCGCCGGCGCGCGCGGGCACAGGCGCACGCGGTAGGCCAGCGCGCTGCCGAAGCGCAGCTCGTCGCCGTCGCGCAGGCGCGCCGGCTGCTGCGCCACGGCCGCGCCGTTGAGCGTGGTGCCGTTCTTGCTGCCGAGGTCGGCGATATAGGCCGCGCCATCCTCGCTGAAGATGCGCGCATGCCGGCGCGACAGCACGGCCGCCACCTCGGCGGGATAGGCGGCGAAAGGCGCTTCGGCGCGCCCCACGGCAAACAGGCTCTCCTCGATGCGGATCTCGCCGAGGGCAGGATGCGTGACAGGCGCGAGCACGATGTCGAGCCGCGGCGCCAGCCCCGGCGAAGGCGCCGCGCCCTGCCCCGCCGCCGCCCGCGCCTCGTCGATCAGAGCCTGGTCTGAAGCCATGTTTCGCTACCACCAACAGCGCTTGGGCCATGCGCGTGCGCCGGCGGCAAGCCATTTTTCATGGCGGCGGGGCGGGCCCGCAGGCCGCTGCGCCGGGAACGTGCTGACAAGGACATAGTAGGCCAGGCCCGCCGGTAGTCAATCGCGCGGCCGCGCGCGCAGCGCGGCTATTTCGCGTCCTGCTGCGACACCTGCCGCGGTCCGTCGCCGGGCGCGTTGGCCACGGCCACGCTGGGCCACCCGCCGCCGAGCGCCTTGTAGAGGGTGACAGTGTCGGCGAGGATCTGTTGGTGATTGGCCAACAACTCGAGCTGCGCGCCGAGCAGCGAGCGCTCGGCCTCGAACACGTCGAGCTGCGACACCACGCCCTCCTTGAGCTGCGCCTCGATCTGCGCCGAGACCACCCGCAACTGCGCCACCTGCTGCTGCAGTTCCACGCGCTGCTTCCTGTGCGCCTCCACGTTGACCAGCGCATTCTCCACTTCCTCGAACGCGGTGATGACGGTGCGGCCGTATTCGCTCTCGGCCACCTTGGTCTGCGCCTCGGAGGTCTTCACGCGGGCGCGCACGCCCGGGTCCAGCATCGGCAGGTTGATGCTCGGCATGAAGCCGAAGGTGAAGGACTTGAGCAGATCGGTCAGCGCGAAGCTGGAGGTGCCGCCGCGCCCCGTGAGGCTCAGGCTGGGCAGCTGCGCCAGACGCGCCTGGCCGACCAGGTTGTACGACTCGAGCACGCGGTACTCCGCCGCCACGATGTCCGGGCGGCGCGACAGCAGCTGCGACGGCAGCCCGGCCGGCACCGGCGGCAGCTGCACGCGCTCCTGCAGGCGCCCGGCCGGCACCTTGAACACGCCCGCCGGCACGCCCACCAGCGTGCCCAGCGCGTTCTCGGAGAGATCGCGCCCGCGGCGCAGCTCCAGCAGGTCCTTGGTCAGGCGGTTGATCTCGGCCTGCTGCTGCATCACGCGGACCTGGGGAATCAGGCCGTTCTGGAACATGGCCTGGTAGGTGACGAGGATCTGCTTGTTGCGGGCCAGCGTGCGCGCCTGCTGCTCGCTCTGCTCGTCGAACTGCAGGATCTGGAAATAGGTGGTCGACACGGCCGACACCAGGGTGAGGTAGCCCGCACGCCAGTCCGCCTCAGTGGCGTTGAACTCCGCCTTCTGGGCCTGCACGCCCTTCTCGACCTTGCCCCAGATGTCGATGTCCCAGTTGACCTGGGTGCCGAGGTTGTAGGTCCGGCTCAGCGACTGCCCGGTGGTCTTGTCGAAACTCACGCCGGCGCCCACGTCGAAGACCGGCAGCGCGCCCGCCCTGACTTCGGCGATCTGCGCGCCCGCCACCTTGATGCGCGCGGCCAGCACCTTGATGTCGTAGTTGCCGGCGATGGCCTTGTCGACCAGGCCGTCGAGATACGGATCGCGGAAGGCCTGCCACCAGTTCGGCACGATGGTGTCCGCCGGCGACACCGTGATCGCGCCCTGGCGCGACCATTCGGGCTTGGCCGGGGTGTCGGGGCGCTGGTACACCGGCGGGCGGAAATCGGCGCAGCCGGCCAGCGCCAGTACCAGCCCCAGCGCCATCGGCAGGGTGGCGCGCGCGGCGCGCGCGGCGAACGGAGTAAGCAAGCAAGGCACGATCGTCTCCCGCGAGGAACCAGGCTGGTCTCGCCATACGCTGTGCATTCATTGTGTATCCGCCCGCGGCGCGATCCAACCCGAAATTGCAGGCTGGCGGCCTTGCCCGGCGGCGGCGCGAAACGCCTTGCGCGCGTCCCGCCCGGCATGGCGGGCGGGACGCGGCGGCATCAGCGATAGATGTTGTTGGTGGCATTCTGGGTGCTGTCGACGTGCGAGCGGATGCCGTCGGCGAAGGCGGTGTTGTTGCCGTTCATGTTGACCACGTTCTGGGTCTGGCCGATCAGCTGCGAGGCGTTGAAGGTGGAGTCGATCTTGACCGCGCTGAACACGGGCAGGACGGGCAGGAAGACCGTGCCGCCGCGCACCGCGCGCATGGCGCGGGCATCGAGTTGTTCGGTGACCGACAGGTCCTTGATGGCGAGGGTGGTAGTCATGGCAGTGCTCCTGGGTTCGGTGAGGGTGTGGTTGCCTGGGCCGGGACTGGCTTAGCGGTAGATGTTGTTGGTGGCGTTCTGCGTGCTGTCGACATGCGAGCGGATGCCGTCGACGAAGGCGGCGTTGTTGCCGTTCATGTTGACCACGTTCTGGGTCTGGCCGATCAGTTGCGAGGCGTTGAAGGTGGAGTCGACCTTGACCGCGCTGAACACGGGCAGGAAGGGGACGAAGCCGCCGCGCACGGCGCGCATGGCGCGGGCGTCGAGTTGTTCGGTGACGGACAGGTCCTTGATGACGAGGGTGGTTTGCATGGTGGTTCTCCTGAGAGCGGTTGGCTGGTTGGGCCGTTGGTGATTGGGACTTCGGTTCGTTTGGTGTTGAGCATCGTTGCTGCGCTCGGGAGGTACAAACGCATGGAGTGTGCCAAGGCGGGCCGGGCCGACGCGGATTGCCCGCAAAGCCAGGCGGCATGCGGGTTTGCGGTTCGGCGCCGCACATCGCGGGGGCTGGCACGCACTGCCGCGCTGACGGGTGCGGACCAACACCATCGCGCCACGGTGTCTGCCGCCGGCAGACAAGTGCGCGCGGCGCGCGCTTGCGCAAGAAGACAGGGAAAAAAGCGCGGGAGGAAAATGACGCCGCCGGACGCGGCGGTCCGGTCATGGCGCGCGCGGCGCGGGCCGCGCGCTCACTTCACGTAGATCGTGATCTTCCGGGAATAGATCGGCGGGTTGTGCGGGATGTGCTTGTCGTCGGCCATCAGCAACTGCAGCGTGTGCTTGCCCGGCGGCAGTTCGATCGTGGTCTCGGTCTCGCCCGCGCCGAAGTGCAGGTGGTTGCGGTCGTTGGGGATTTCCTTGTCCATCGGCGGCAGGTCGGTGTCGATCAGCAGGTGGTGATGGCCGCTGTTGGGAAACGTCACGCCGCGCGGCGCCACGCCCATGCCGCGCAGGCCGAACCACACCTTGATCGGCTTGCCGGCCGGCAGCACCTGGTTGTTGTTGGGGAAGCCGATGTACAGGTAGGCATTGGGCGGCGCCGGCGTGGGGCCCGCCGCCACCGCATGGCCCGGCATGCCGCCGTTCAGAAGCAGGCTGGCTGCGAGCGCCGCGCCCAGGATGAGCTTACGCATGGACTTTCTCCCGACTTTCTTCCGCCGCGTTCCGCCAGCGGCCTATCGGACGGTGATGGTGATCTTCTTCGAATACACCGGCGGATCGTGCGGCTTGTGGTTGGCATCGCCAAGCAGCAGTTGCAGCGTGTGCTTGCCCGGCGGCAGCTCGATGCGCGCCTCGGTCTCGCCCGCGCCGAAGTGCAGGTGGTTGCGGTCGTTGGGGATTTCCTTGTCCATCGGCGGCAGGTCGGTATCGATCAGCAGGTGATGATGGCCGACGTTCGGCATGTCCACGCCCTTGGGCGCGACGCCCATGTTGCGCAGCCCCATGCGCACCCAGAACTTGCCGCCGTCGATCACGGCGCCGTCGGGCGGCCAGATGATGTAGACCTCGGCATTGGGCGGGGCGGGCGTGGAGAAGGAGATCGAGGGCAGCGGAGCCAGCAGCGCTGCTGCCACGGTGCCGAGCACGGTTCGCCTGTGCATCTGAAAGCCCTCCCCTGCGACGATCCGTGCCGCGTGTGCGGTGTGGATTTTTTCTTGCTCCTGACCGGCGCCCGAGCATTTTCGTCCTCCAGCTTAGAACGGAAAAACGCAAAAAGATACTCGGCGCACCCTGCCGCGCGGCGCGCGCGGCAAGCGGTGGGCTCGCGGCGCCACCCGGCGCTGCAAAGCACCTCCGGATTCACAATCGCTGTGCTATGGTGGATTGAGCCGGCCGGTGCCGCCCGCACTGCATGCTGCCGTAGCACCCGCAGCGCGGCCCCGCCGTACCGGCCGGGCATCATCGCGTTTCGCGCGGCACGGCCGGTACAACTGGCACAACCGGCGCGCGGCGCGGCGATGACCTTCCGCGCGGTACGAACAAGGCCTGCATATGTGGCGAACCCTCCTTGTCGTGTGCCTGGTCGGCCTGGCCGCGGTCGTGCGCGCCGAAGCCGCGACCACGCAGATTCCCGGCGAGCCGGCGCGCGTGGCGCTGGTGATCGGCAACGCCGCCTATGCCGGCGCCCCGCTGCCGAACGCGCGCGGCGACGCGCGCGCGATGCGCGACACGCTGGCCGCGCTCGGCTTCGACGTCATGCTGCGCGAGGACCTCGACCACGCGGGCATGGCGCGCGCACTGGCCGAGTTCCGCGGGCGGCTCGCGGGCGGCGGCGTGGGCCTGTTCTATTTCGCCGGGCACGGCCTCGCGGCCGGCGCCACGCCGGTGCTGCTGCCGGTCGATGCCGACGGCAGCGCGCCGCACCGCCTGCTGACGGCGGGCACGGCGCTGGACGCGGTGCTGGCCAGCATGCCGGCGGCGCGGCCCGGCGCGCGCAATGTGCTGATCCTCGACACCTGCCTGGACGATCCCTATCGTGGCGCCGCCGTCACGCCGCCCGCCGCGCCCGCAGGCACCGTGATCGCCTATGCCGCCGCGCCGGGCGCCACCGCCAGCGACGGCGCGCGGCATGGCGTCTTCACCGCGGCGCTGCTGCGCACGCTGGCCGCGCCCGGCGCCGACGCCGAGTCCGCGCTGCGCGAGGCCGGCCGCATCGTCGGCGCGCGGACCGCACACGCCCAGCAGCCGTGGGTATCGTCGGCGCTGGCGGCGCCGTTGCCGCTCGGCGCGGCAACGCACGCAACTACCGGCGCGGCAGCCGGCCTTGCCGCGGCCGGCGCCGCCGAGCCGGCACGGATCTCGCCGGCGCTGTACGCGCAGCGCGGCATCCTGCCCAAGGACAGCGACGAGCAATACGAGCTGACCTTCTGGGAATCGATCAAGAACAGCAATTTCGCCAGCGACTACGAGGCCTACCTGAAGGCCTATCCCAACGGCCGCTTCGCGCCGCTGGCGCGCGCGCGCATCGAGCGCCTGCGCGCCAGCGCGCCGAAGACCGATGCGGGGACTGCCGCCGAGCGGCCGCGCGCCGCGCCGGCGCCGTCCACCGCGCAGGGTACCGTCGCGCCGCCGCCGGCACGCGCGCAGAGCGGCAAGGTGCAGCCGGCGCCCGCCGCCGGCACATCCGCATCCGCATCCGCGCCCTCGTCCGCGTCCTCTGCGTCGTCCGCGTCAATCAGGCAGCGTGAAGTGGCTAGCGGCGCCGTCACGGTCGACGTCAAGCCCGGCGAGCTCAAGGACTGCCCGGCCTGCCCGGTGCTGCACAGCGTGCCGGCGGGCACCTTCACGATGGGCAGCAACGGCGGCGACCCGACCGAGAAGCCGCCCCATCACGTGGCCATCGGCCAGCCGTTCGCGATCGGCAAGTACGAGGTCACGGTCGAGCAATGGAATGCCTGCGCCGACGGCGGCGGCTGCCCGCGCATCGCCACCGTGGCCGGCGCGGCGCGCAACGCGCCCATGCGCGACGTCAGCTGGGACGATGCCCAGCAGTACGCGGCGTGGCTGAGCAAGGCCAGCGGCAAGCGCTACCGCCTGCCCACCGAGGCCGAATGGGAATACGCGGCGCGCGGCGGCACCGCCACGCTCTACTGGTGGGGCGACCAGATGCGCAAGGGCACCGCCAACTGCAAGGACTGCGGCGAGCCCTGGAGCGCCGACGCGCCAGCCAACGCCGGCTCCTTCGCCGCCAACGGCTTCGGCCTGCACGACGTGAACGGCAGCGTGTGGGAATGGGTGGCCGACTGCTGGCACGTCTCCTACAAGGGCGCGCCGGCCGACGGACGGGCCTGGGACGAGCCGGGCTGCAGCGTGCGCGTGATCCGCGGCGGCTCGTGGCAGGAGGGCGCCAGCTATATGCTGTCCTCCACCCGCTTCAAGTACAGCGCCAGCGTGCGCCAGTCGCAGAACGGCTTCCGCGTCGCGCGCGACCTGAAGTAGCCGCCGCGCGCGCTCAGCGCGCGTGTGTGGAGATCTGGGCCATGTCGGCGCCGATATGGTCCTCGCCGTACTTCGCGGCCATCGGCCCGAGTTGGCGGTCGAGCGCGCGCAGGTAGTCCTGCCGCGGCTCCGCCTCGGGCCGCAGCGCGTCGAACAGCGGCGCCGGCGTGGCGAGCAGCACGATCAGCTCCGTGCCGAACGGCCTGCCCACCACCCAGTCGCCCATGCTGCCCACGCTCGCGCTGTAGCCGGCCGGCGCCTGGTTGGCGCGCGAGCGGCTGCTCGGCACCATGTGCACGACGCGGCCGTCGGCCATGTAGTAGTCCACGTAGACGTAGGTATCGAACGGCGGCGTGGTGATGTCCACCACCAGCGGCGTGCCTTCGCCGAGCTGCCCGTTGCGCGCGCGCGTGCGGATAGTGGCGAGCGCGTCGCCGGCGCGGCGCCCGGACCAGTACGGCGACACCAGCCGCGCCACGTCGCATTTGTCGTCGCCGAGCGGCTGCACGTCGAGGTTCACCGCCTGCACGCCGGGCACCGCGCCGAGGTCTTCCTGCAGCCGCCTGGTGCCGACGCGCTCGGCCACGAAACCGCGCACCTGCAGCGCGTGCTCGCCGCGCGCCGAGGCGGCCAGCAGCGAGCACGGCTGGCGCGCCAGCACCGCCGCCACCGCCTGCATCGACATGGCCCGCGGCGCCGGGGCCTGCGCTGGCGCCGCGGGCGCGCCGGCGGCGGCCTGCTCAGGCGGCGGCCGGGTATCGGCGCCGCGCATGCGCCACGCGAAGTAGCCGAAGCCGCCGGCCACCAGCACGCCGGCGAGCGCCGCCGCGCCGACGCGCGCCAGCGGCGGCATGCCGCCGCGCGCGGCGCCGAGGTCCGCCAGGAAGCGCGCCACGGTGGGCGTGCGCGTGGCGCGGTCGAACGACAGCGCGGCGCGCAGCGCTCGCCACTGGCCGCGCGTGAGCAGTTTCGGCCGCTGCAGCTTGAGGCCGCCGCTGCGCGCCTGGTTGGCCGAGAGCCGCTCGTAGGGATGGCGCCCGGTGAGCAGTTCGTAGGTCACGCAGGCCAGCGCGTAGATGTCGTCGCGCGGGTCCGGCTCGCGGTGCTCGAACATCTCGGGGCTGGCATAGGCCGGCGTCATGCCGCCGAGCGTGCCGGGGTCGAACACGGTGGGATCGGCGTCGTCGGCCGGCTGCTGGAACACGCGCGCGATGCCGAAGTCGATCACCTTCACTTCGCCGGCATCGGTGATGAAGACGTTGGCGGGCTTGAAGTCGCAGTGGACGAAACCGCGCTCGTGCGCGTAGGACAGCGCGCGCGCCATGCCGGTGATGATGGGCAGCGCCTTGGCGTAGGGCATGCCGGTGAAGTCCGGCGCGCGCAGGATGCGGTTGAGCGACTTGCCCTGCAGGTACTCCATCGTCAGGTAGACCACCGAGCCGTCGCGGTCGAAGTCGTAGACGGTGACGATGTTCCGGTGCGCCAGCGTCTGCGCCTTGCGCGCCTCGCGCTGCAGCGCGATCAGCGATTTGGGGTGGCCGCGGAACTGTACGTTGAGGACCTTGATGGCGATGTAGGGCCGGCGGTCGGAGGCTTCCAGCTTGCGCAGGTCGAGCGCCTTGTAGACCGTGCCCATGCCACCCACGCCGAGGCATTCCTCCAGCACGAAGCGGCCGTTGAGCGTATCGCCCACGCCCTTGGCCGGCTCGCCCGCGGGCAGCGCCTGGCCCGCGCCCTCGGCGGACGCCGGGGAGGATGAAGGAGACGAAGGAGACGACGCGGGCGAGGACGACATGAAAGGCGCGCCCACCGGCCCGGTCTCCATGCGGGTTTCTTCGCCGCCTTCCTCGAACTGCGTGGCGCCGCGGCGCTCGATGCGGCGCAGCACTTCCTCGTAGACGCCGGGCGGCAGCGGCACGCGCGTGTTTTCCTCGCTGAGCATGTCCGCCAACTGCCGCGCGCTGGCGTGGTCCGCGGCCAGGGTGCGGTCGATGCGGGCAAACAGCTCTTCGTGCGAAAGACCACCGCTCTGGAAGGTTCGTATCAGATCCGGAATGCTAGCCATCGGTGCAGCCGCGACGTGGTAGCGCGAAGTCGCGCATTGAGCGCCTACCCGCCGTCCGCCGGCGAGTACCTGCCCACGATGGATACTAGTGCGCACTCATGCCAATCGCAAACCTCGCGTGCATCGCCTGGGCGACGCACGGGCGATGCAGAGGCGGCACAAGCGCCGCGCGTCGCGCGCGGGCGTGGCGAGGTGTCGCGCGCCAACGAACACATGGCGGCGCGGTGTTGGCCGCGGCCCGCCAGCCGCCGGGGCCATCGCATCGCGCGGCCCCGCGCCGGATGTGCGGCGCCGAACCGCAAACCCGCATGCCGCCTGGCTTTGCGGGCAATCCGCGTCGGCCCGGCCCGCCTTGGCACACTCCATGCGTTTGTACCTCCCGAGCGCAGCAACGATGCTCAACACCAAACGAACCGAAGTCCCAATCACCAACGGCCCAACCAGCCAACCGCTCTCAGGAGAACCACCATGCAAACCACCCTCGTCATCAAGGACCTGTCCGTCACCGAACAACTCGACGCCCGCGCCATGCGCGCCGTGCGCGGCGGCTTCGTCCCCTTCCTGCCCGTGTTCAGCGCGGTCAAGGTCGACTCCACCTTCAACGCCTCGCAACTGATCGGCCAGACCCAGAACGTGGTCAACATGAACGGCAACAACGCCGCCTTCGTCGACGGCATCCGCTCGCATGTCGACAGCACGCAGAACGCCACCAACAACATCTACCGCTAAGCCAGTCCCGGCCCAGGCAACCACACCCTCACCGAACCCAGGAGCACTGCCATGACTACCACCCTCGCCATCAAGGACCTGTCGGTCACCGAACAACTCGATGCCCGCGCCATGCGCGCGGTGCGCGGCGGCACGGTCTTCCTGCCCGTCCTGCCCGTGTTCAGCGCGGTCAAGATCGACTCCACCTTCAACGCCTCGCAGCTGATCGGCCAGACCCAGAACGTGGTCAACATGAACGGCAACAACACCGCCTTCGCCGACGGCATCCGCTCGCACGTCGACAGCACCCAGAACGCCACCAACAACATCTATCGCTGAACGGCGCCGCGCGGCGGGCCGGGGACACGCCCCGCCGCCGCGCCACCGGACACCACCACCATCAAGGAGCAAACATCATGTCATCCATCATCGTGCGCGACCTCGCGCTGACCCAGGATCTCGACGGCAAGTCCCTGGCCAGGGTGCGCGGCGGCGCCAACAACTGGCTGCAAGGACTGGGCCCGGTGGCCAACGTCAATGTCAACGTCAGCCAGAACATCGCCCAGCTGCAGAGCATCAACGTCAACACGCTCAACAACGTCGGCGTGATCGGCTCCGGCCTCGGACTGGCGATCAACGTCAATCCGGCGCAATGGGCGGCCACGCACGCCGCGGTCTGAGCGGTACACCAGCGGTCCCAGAGCATAGGCCCGTGACCTATACTGACCAGGGCGGCGCCGCGGCCACGCGGCCGCCCGTCAGGCGCATGCAGGAGGAAGTCATGGCCGTTATCGTCATCAAGGATTTGCCGGACAGCGTGGATCTCGACAGGGAAGCCATGACGGCGATCACCGGCGGCGCGAGGACCGGCGCCCGCCATGCATGGCCGTTGCGCAGGGCCGTCGCGGGCCTGCGCATCATCAGCTATCCGGAGGGCTTTCCAGGCCAGCCGCCGGCAGGCACGCGCGAGCGGCCGGCCGGGGACCTCAAGCGCGGGAAGTAGAACCACAAGCACCACGACACGCGCGCGGCAGCGATAACCTGCCCTCCCGCCCGCTGCCCTTGCGACAGCGGGCGTCAACGTTTGCGCGCGATGCTCAGCGCGGCGCGTTGCGCTCGATCCAGCCGGCGAAGGTGTTCAGGTACTTGTCGAGAAAACCGCGCGTGGACTCGCTGGCGATGCCGCCGTGCTCGTCGAACAGCTTGTCGACGCCGCTGAGATAGGCCTCGGGCTGCTGCAGCACCGGGATGTTGAGGAACACCAGCGACTGGCGCAGGTGGTGGTTGGCGCCGAAGCCGCCGATCGCGCCCGGCGATGCGCTGATGACGCCACCCGGCTTGCCGTCCCACGCGCTCTGCCCGTAGGGGCGCGAGCCCACGTCGATGGCGTTCTTGAGCGCGGCCGGCACCGAGCGGTTGTATTCGGGCGTCACGAACAGCACCGCGTCGGCGCGGCGGATGCGGTCGCGGAACGCGACCCACGGCGCGGGCGGGCTGCCGTCTTCGTCCTGGTTGTACAGCGGCAGCTGGCCGATCTCCACGATCTCCAGCTTGAGGCCGGCGGGAGCCCGCGCGGCCAGCGCGAGCGCGAGCTTGCGGTTGAAGGATTCCTTGCGCAGGCTGCCTACCAGTACGGCTACGTCACGGGGATGGCTCATCGCGATTCCTTTCACGTTCACTGCAGGATGGATGTCGGAGTGATGCGGACCGGCCGCGGCCGGTCCAGCCGTCACTTTAATCCAATTGCGTGAAAGAAAACCGCGGGCACCGGGCGGGAACAGGCCCGCCCCATCCGGCCTACAGCGCCGCGAGCGGATGCTCGCCGTGCGCCCACGGGCTGTCGAAGAAGGCGCGCACGCGCTCGCGCGACACCTCGTCCAGGCGCGGCGGCTGCCACTTCGGCGCGTGGTCCTTGTCGACCGCCAGCGCGCGGATGCCTTCCACGCCGTCGCCGTGGCGGAACACGTAATACATCATGTCGAGCTCCATGCGCAGCTCGTCCTCGAGCGTCATGGTGCGTGCGCGGCGGATCTGCTCGAGCGTGACGTTGAGCATCAGCGGCGAGCGCCCGCGCAGCATGGCGGCGGTCTGCGCGGCCCAGTCGGTGCCGGCGTCGCTGACCGCGGCCACGATGTCGGTCACGGTGGCGCCGGCGAACAGACGGTCGATGTCGTCCCGCAGCGCGGCCAGCTGGCTTTGCGCGGGCACGCAGGCGCCGCGGTGCGCGGCGGTGGCGGCGTCGATGCAGGCCAGCACCGCGTCGCCGTCGGCGAACGCGCGCGAGCGCAGCGTGTCGACCAGTTCGGCCATCGCGTTGCCGGGCAGGTAGGCGTCGGCCAGGCCGGCGTGCAGCGCGTCGGCGGCATGGATCACGGCGCCGGTCAGGCCCAGGTACTCGCCGAGGCGGCCCGGCGTGCGCGACAGGAACCAGCCGCCGCCCACGTCGGGGAACAGGCCGATATTGGTTTCCGGCATGGCCATCCTGGTGCGGTCCGTCACCAGGCGGCGGCGCGCGCCCTGCGAGATGCCCATGCCGCCGCCCATCACCACGCCGTCCATCAGCGCGATGTAGGGCTTGGCGTAGCGGTGGATCAGGTGGTTGAGCGCGTATTCCTCGACGAAGAACTGGTCGAGCGTGGCGAGGTCGCCGGCCAGCGCGGCCTGGTGGAAGAAGCGGATGTCGCCGCCCGCGCAGAAGGCCTTGCCGCCGGCGCCGGCGACCACCACGGCCGCGACTTCGGGCGCCGCGGCCCAGTCGTTGAGCGTCTCGGTGATGGCGCGAATCATCTCGAGCGAGAGCGCGTTGAGCGCCTGCGGGCGGTTCAGCGTGAGGTAGCCGATACCGCCGTGGATCTCGCTGGTGACCAGGTCTGTCATTGTCTCTTTCTCCTCGGAAGCAGCCCTCGACTTTACACCAGCGGGACCGCGCGGCGGGCGGCGCGGCGGCATGGCGCGCAAGGCGCCCGGCGCGGGCCGGCACGCGTCTAGAGGGCGGCCTCCAGGCATGAACGCCGGAAACCGGCAACACTTGGCGCCATGACACAGTCGACCCTCGATCCCGGCCTGATCCTGCTGGCGTTCGCGCCGGTGTTCCTGCTCACCATCGGCGCGGAGGCATGGTACTGGGCGCGCCGCGACCCGGGCGTGTACAGCCTGCGCGATTCGGCCTCGAACGCCGCGCTGGCGCTGATGCACCAGGCCTCGGACGCCTTCTTCCTGTGGCTGATGGTGCGCACCGTCTACGACTGGAGCTACCGGCACGGCTGGCAGGCGGTGCCGCAGGCGTGGTGGTCGTTCCTGCTCCTGCTGCTGTTGCAGGACTTCCTCTATTACTGGTTCCACCGCGCCAGCCACCGCGTGCGCTGGCTGTGGGCCTCGCACGTCACGCACCATTCGTCGGAGGGCATGAATTTCTCGACGGCGTTCCGCCAGAGCCTGACCTATCCGCTCTCGGGCATGTGGCTGTTCTGGATCCCGCTGGCGCTGGCCGGCTTCACGCCGGACTGGGTGATCCTCGCGGTCGGCCTGAACCTGGCGTTCCAGTTCTTCGTGCATACGCGCCTGGGCAGGCGCTGGCGCCGCGTGGAATGGCTGTTCAACACGCCGTCGGTCCACCGCGTGCACCACGCCCGCAACCCGCGCTACATCGACCGCAACTACGCCGGCGTGCTGACCGTGTGGGACCGCCTGTTCGGCTCGTTCGTGCCGGAGCGGGAGGCGCCCGAGTACGGCATCACGCGCCGCATCGACAGCCACAACCCGCTCACCCTCACCTTCCACGAATGGCGCGACATGTTCGCCGACGCGTGGCGCCACCGCGACCCGCGCCACCTGTGGATGCCGCCGGAATGGCGCAGCCCGCGCGCGGCGGCGCCGGCGGCGGAGCGGATGCCGGACGCCTGACGGCGCCGCCGTGGCCCGGACGACAAAAAACCGCGCACGGGGCGCGGTTTTTCGTTGCTGCCGGACTGCGGCGAAAGGCGCTTACGCGTTTTCGCGCGAAGCGCGCTTGCGCTCGTGTTCCTTCAGGTGGCGCTTGCGCAGGCGGATGCTCTTCGGCGTGATTTCCACCAGTTCGTCGTCGGCGATGAATTCCACCGCGTATTCGAGCGACATCTGGATCGGCGGCACCAGGCGCACGGCTTCGTCGGTGCCCGAGGCGCGCACGTTGGTGAGCTGCTTGCCCTTGATCGGGTTGACCACGAGATCGTTGTCGCGACTGTGGATGCCGATGATCATGCCTTCGTACAGCGCATCGCCCGGCTTGACGAACATGCGGCCGCGGTCCTGCAGCTTCCACAGCGCGTAGGCCACGGCGTCGCCGTCGTCCTGCGAGATCAGCACGCCGTT
>Ga0255334_1000544_pt1 | contig 27908 bp, 29 predicted proteins | sample EtOH5_35cm_T3_12_FD_202080 | JGI IMG/M metagenome (GOLD analysis project Ga0255334, IMG submission 202080) | Sandy soil microbial communities from University of British Columbia, Vancouver, Canada - EtOH5_35cm_T3_129 | ecosystem: Engineered > Artificial ecosystem > Sand microcosm > Unclassified ... | reverse complement strand
GCTTCTCTCCGCCATCGATTCCGTGACCGCCACCGACAGCGCATCCGACAAGGCAGTTACCTCGGCGCCGACCAAGGGGATTTCCGCGACGGTGAAGGGGAAGGAATCCGATTCCTTCGGAGTGGTCAGCTACGATCCGGAGACCGGACTTCTCGTCATGTCGAAGATCAGCCCGAGCGATCCGATCGCGAAGGGCGACACCATCATCACTTCCGGTATCGGCGGGGTGTTTCCGAAAGGAATCGTCATCGGAACGGTGCTGTCCAAGGAAGTGGACAAGCTCGGTCTGAATTACATCGCATACGTGAAACCGGCTGCGGATTTCGTCCATCTCCGGGAAGTCCTCATCGTGGAGAAGCCCGAGTAAGGAGGTACCATGCGCCGCAGTCTGCTAGTGATTGTCATGCTGCTGATTTTTCTGATCGAGGGGACTTGGATGAACTGGCTCATCCCGGCGGATTGGCAGTCCCGCATCCTCGTCGCCCCGCATCTCGTTCTCATCGTCATCTTATTTATCGGGATTTACTGGAACCGCCACAACGGGCTGCTGTTCGGCCTGGGGTTCGGCTTTTTGCATGATATTGTCTTCTATGGTCCGATGCTCGGAACCTTCTGCCTCGGGTATGGACTGGCCGGCTATGCGGCCGGGCTCTTCCCTTTCCGCAACGAGCGCAACGTCCTTACCACATTATTCATTGTGGCTGCGGGAAATTTCGGATTTGAATGGTTGATCTACGGCATCTACCGGCTGATGGACGTCATCCATACCAGTCCGGAGTGGTCGTTTCTTCACCACATCCTACCCAGTATCGCGGCCAATCTGCTCGTGGCGATCGTCTTCTACGTTCCCCTGCGCAAGCTGATGGAACGGGTGCGGCGGCCGCAGCAGGTAAAGGAGCAGGAATGAACAAGCCGATGAAAGGCAAACCGCGCAAGGATCCGGCCGCTGCCGCCCCGGGAACGGTGGGGAAGCGGGCCGTTACCATCAAAGGCGTGAAAGACGGCCTTGTTTTTCAATTCGACGATACCTGCCGCTACACGGAGCTCGTGGAGGAACTCCGCCATAAGCTCGGCAAAACCCACGATCAAATCCTGAGCGGTCCGCCCATCCATGTTCAGGTGAAGCTCGGCAGCCGCCGTCTGAATGAGTCGGAGAAGGAGGAAATCCTGGAGATCATCGCCAGCCGGGAGAATCTTCTGGTTCAGTCGATGGAAACCGATCCGGAGGTTCCGGGTCCCACCGATCCGCTCAAGGAGTTGAAGATCATCAAGGGAGTCATTCGTTCCGGCCAGACGGTGGAGCATGACGGCCACCTGATGCTGCTCGGCGATGTCAATCCCGGCGGGACCGTGCTGGCGGCGGGAGACATCTACATCATGGGCTCTCTGCGCGGCATGGCGCATGCCGGCTATCTCGGCGACCGGAATGCGATCATCGCCGCTTCGCATCTCGGGCCGACGCAGCTGCGCATCGCCGGCATCATCAGCCGGCCGCCGGATGAATGGGGAATGGAGAGGGAGAAGGACTCCTTCATGGAGTTCGCCTGCATCCGCGAGGAGGTCATGGTGATCGACAAGATCAACCAATTGCAGCGGCTCCGACCGAATGCGCAAAACATGCTGTTAGATGGGGAGTGAGCATATGGGAGAAGCGATCGTGGTCACCTCGGGCAAAGGCGGCGTCGGCAAGACGACGACCTCGGCCAACCTGGGGACGGCGCTTGCGCTGATGGGCAAGAAGGTGTGCATGGTGGATACGGATATCGGCCTGCGCAACCTCGATGTCGTCATGGGGCTGGAAAACCGCATAATATATGATCTGGTCGATGTGGTCGAAGGCCGCTGCCGCCTGCCGCAGGCCTTGATCAAGGACAAGCGCTTCGATGAATTGTATCTCCTGCCGGCAGCCCAGACGAAGGACAAGAACGCCGTATCTCCGGAAAGCGTGCGCACCATCATTCTGGAGCTCAAGAAGGATTTTGATTACGTCGTCATCGATTGCCCGGCCGGCATCGAGCAGGGCTTCCGCAACGCGGTGGCCGGCGCCGACAAGGCGATCGTGGTCACCACACCCGAGAACGCGGCGGTGCGGGATGCCGACCGGATCATCGGTCTTCTTGAGAAGGAGCGCCAGATCGAATCGCCGAAGCTGATCATCAACCGGATTCGTCCGAATATGGTGAAGAGCGGCGACATGCTCGCCATCGACGACATCTGCCAGGTGCTGGCCATCGATCTCGTCGGCATCGTGCCGGATGACGAGTACGTCATCAAGGCGGCCAATTCCGGCGAGCCGACCGTGATGAACCCGAACTCGCGAGCCGCCATCGCCTACCGCAACATCGCCCGGCGGATTCTCGGCGACACCGTGCCGCTCATCTCGCTGAACGAAAAGCCCGGCGTCATGACCAAAGTCAAGAAATTTTTCGGGATCGGATAAGGACCATCATGACCTTGTTGAATAAGCTGAAACGGCTGGACTGGACGATCCTGTTTATCCTGCTTCTCTTCGCCATCATCGGCACGCTGATGATCCACAGCGCCACGATGGACAGCGACAAGTGGAAAGGGAGCCATCTTCCCGAGAAGAACGTCATGTTCTTCGTTGTCGGGCTGATGGCTATGCTCGGGCTATCACTGGTGAATTACCGCTATTTGTTCAAATGGGCCTGGGTGATCTATGGGGTCGGCATCGCGCTCTTGATCGGCGTCTATCCCTTGGGGACGTTTCAAGGGGGCGCCCATGGTTGGTACGACCTCAAAGTATTCCAGTTACAGCCGGCGGAGCTGATGAAGTTCATCCTCATCATTACGATTTGCGCCTACCTTATCAAACGGCAGGGGGAGAAGCTGGAATTCGTCCGGGATGTGCTTCCCATCGGCTTGATCGGAGCATTGCCCTTCGTCATCATCGCTTTGTACCCGGACCTCGGGAACGCCGTCATCCTGCTCGTGATTATGCTCGGTCTCTACTGGATCGGCAATATCAAATTGTCTCATGTGCTGATAGGGGGCACGATCATCGCCGTTTTCTTGGGCGGGTTCTTCTTCTCCTTCAAGTATTACCATGAGCAGGTTGCCGAGGTGTTGACCGCGGTTGGCGGTCCGCACTGGGTGAACCGGATCGACACCTTCCTCAACCCTGACGACAAGAGCAAAGAGGCAAAGCAGAGCTATCAGGCGATCAACTCCAAGAAGGCGATCGGTTCCGGCGGGCTCACCGGAGACGGATATACCCACGGGAAGATGGTTCATAGCAACATCATTCCCGTGGCGTACACGGACACGATCTTCGTGGTGGTGGCCGAGGAATTCGGGTTTACCGGCTCGGCGGCGCTGCTCATGCTGTATTTCGTCCTGCTCTACCGGATGATCATGATCGCAATGGATAGCCAGGATCGCGGCGGCGGTTTTCTCATCATTGGCATCGTCACTCTCTACGCATTCCAGATCTTCCAGAACATCGGCATGCTGCTCGGTCTGATGCCGATCACCGGTATCACCCTGCCCTTTGTGAGCTACGGGGGATCGTCGCTGATCATGAACTTGTTCGCTATGGGGATCGTGCTCAGCGTCCGCATCCATAGCGACCGGCCGATCGAAGAGTAACAGGTAATTCACCATCGTTCCTGAGACACGTGTTGCACGCGCAAGCTGAAGCCAGGTTCCTCCGCGGACCTGGCTTCTTTCGTGTGCTTGTCCATTCATGCTGCGATTCTGTCATGGCCGCCGAACGGGCTTCATAGGATATACAAACAAGCCTCATGGGGGAGGAATCGCGGTGAGAAGATCACAGGGCCCTGACCATGACCGGGAGGCGCAGCTGGAGCGGATGCGGCCGAACTCCGGACCAGGCGGAGAGAGAACCTGGCCAGATGAAAAGGAACGTTATCAGGGCAAGGAGCAGGCGGCGCCGCCGGTCCGCACAAGAGGACCGTGGTCCGACGAGGAAATTCGCGCGGCCCGATCCATTCAGCAGCGGCTCAGAGACGGGTATTTGCAGGAAGAAGGCTACTGGCTTCCCCCGCAGGAATCCGTCGAACGGGACCCGGAAGAGGTGTGGAAGGAAAAAGAACGCCAGCTGTTTGGAAATTCCGGCGACGGAGGCGGGTTCGGCTACGACCGGGACGAGCCGAAGGGCAGGCTGGGGATCAGTCATACCTTGAGGATACAGTTGGCCGCAAGCCTGGTTCTGTTCGCCGCCGTCTGGGGAGTCTTCCATGTAAATTCGGCCAAGACGGAACCGGCGCGGCAGGCGGTCCGCGACGTCATGACGAAGGAATGGAATTTTACGGCGGTTTCTACCTGGTACGAGAAGCGGTTCGGCACGCTTCCCTCCTTTCTTCCCGCCTTCCACACCAAGGAAGGCAACGAAGCGGCCAAGGTCGACGCCGGACAAGCAGAAGCCTACGCGGTGCCGGTTGCGGGGACGATAGCCTCCGCTTTCGCCGATGATACTCCCTGGATCGGGCTGGCAACGGCTGCCGGAACCCCGGTGAAGGCGATCGACAGCGGGCTGGTGACGAATGCGGGCGAACAGGCGGATGGCGTTCTCACCCTCACTGTCCGCCATGCCGGAGGGGTCGAATCGACCTACACCGGCCTTGAGGAGCTGAAGCTGCAAAAAGGTGATTGGGTGCAAAAGGGGGAAACGATCGGCCGGGTTTCCCGCGCTGCCGCGAGCGGACAAGGCCGGTTTCGGTTCGCCGTGATGAAGGACGGGCTGTTCGTCAATCCGCTGGAGTGGGTTCATTTTGATTAAATGCTTCGGCACGGTCTACCGTTTCCATCCCTTGTTCGTGCTGCTCATACTGCTCTCGATCCTGACCGGCTACTTTCTGGAACTTCTCACGTTGTTCGGCGTCGTCCTGATCCACGAGCTCGGGCATGTTGCCGCCGCCAAGGCTTTCGGCTGGCAGGTGCGGGAAGTGAAATTACTGCCCTTCGGCGGGGTGGCGACCATCGATGCCGGAGCGGCCGCCCCGGCGCGGGAGGAGCTGATCGTAGCGGTCTGCGGGCCGCTGCAGAACGGGCTGATGATCGGCTTTGCGCTTGTTGTCATCGCGGCGGGATGGGGAGATCCGGTATGGTGGACTTATTTTCTCCGCGCCAATCTGATCATCGCCCTGTTCAACCTGCTCCCGATCTACCCGCTGGACGGCGGCCGGATTCTGTTCGTCGCGCTCGGCAAGCTGTTCACCTATCACCGCTCTCTCTTTCTCGGCACCTGGTTCAGTCTCGGCCTCAGCCTACTGCTCGTGATCGGCGCGTTCGTGCCGGATTTGACCGGAGGGTTGAATCTGAATATTCTCGCAATCGGCTTGTTCCTGCTCGTAACCAACTGGTACGGCCTGAAGCAGCTGCCCTTTCTGTTTCTCCGCTTTCTGATGGGCCGGGAGGCGGCGATCCGGCGCTTTTTGCTGGAAGGGGCCGAGGTGGAGCGGGTGATCGTGGAGGGCCGCTGCACCTTGCTGGAGACGGCGAAGCGGCTCATGCGGGACAAATACCATCTCATCTGCATTCGCGGGGACGGCGGAAGGGTAGAACGGATTGTTCCCGAGCAGGCGCTTTTGCATGTGTTTTTTGACGGACAGAAAACCGACCGTGCGGTTTCCGAGGTGTTCCTGTAGAATGGGGAGAGAAGAGCACTGAGGTGAATCGATGAACAAGCTGGTCGTGGAATGGGATAAAGGCGTAAGCCGGGTGGCGCTTCTGGAAGACGGGCGCCTCGCGGAATACTACCTGGAGGGACCGGAGGAGAAGGAGCGCGCCGGCAACGTGTTCAAGGGGCGGATCGTGAACGTGCTGCCCGGCATGGACGCCGCTTTCGTGGATATCGGGCAGAGCCGCAATGCGTTCCTCTATCGGGACGATCTGCTGTCATCTCACCAGGAAGGACAAGGGGATCGCAAGCTGGGGATCGATCAGCTCGTCCGGGTGGGGCAGGAGCTTCTGGTTCAGATCGCCAAAGAAGCGCAAGGCGGCAAGGGAGCGCGCGTGACGGCGCGTTTTACCATTCCAGGCCGAACGCTGGTCTATATGCCGGAAGCGGGGTATACCGCCGTCTCCCGGAGAATCTCAGCGGCCGATGAGAGGCAGAGGTTGAAGGCGATTGGCGACCGCTTGCGGCGGGATGGGGACGGGATCATTCTGCGCACGGCCGCGGAGGGTGTATCCGAGGAGCGGCTGAAGCGGGAATGGCAGCTGCTCCGCGAGCTGTGGCATACGGCGGTCGAGAAGACGGAGGCGCAAAAGGCGCCCTGCCTTGTGTACCGCGATCTCGATCTGATTCCGCGGCTTGTCCGCGACCTCTTCACGGACCGCGTGGATGAGCTCGTGCTGGACAACGCGGCGCTCGCCCAGCATATCATCTCGCTGTTGAAGGGGATGGCGCCCGAGCTGGCCGCAAAGATTGTCATCCATCGGGACAAGCGTTCCCTGTCCGAAGCCTACCCGATCCGGCGCGAGCTGGAGCGGGCGCTGCGGAGAAGAATTCCGCTCGCGAGCGGCGGGCATCTCATCGTGGACAAGACGGAAGCGATGACGGTCATCGACGTCAACACCGGCGGGTTTACCGGCGGCGACGATCTTGAGGAAACGGTGTTCCGCACGAATCTGGAAGCGGCGGCGGAGATCCCCCATCTGCTCCGGCTGCGCGACTGCGGCGGAATGATCCTGGTGGATTTCATCGACATGAAGCTGGAGGAGCACCGGCAGGAGGTTAAGGACAAGCTGGAGGAAGCGGCGGGACGTGACCGCGGCAAGCTGCAGCTCGTCGGCTGGACCCGCCTCGGGCTGTTCGAGCTGACCCGCCGCAAGCGCCGCCAGGGGCTGGAATCGCTGTTCTACGAAACCTGCTCCGCCTGCGAGGGGACCGGGCGAATCAGCCGGGAACGGCGGAGAAGTGGGCTCGGAGAACCTTGAGCTCGCGGGACGGCAGTGCCTGCAATTGGATTCCCGCGGAATCACACCCGGCTGAATTCGGTGAACGTGCTTGGCTTCGCCAATGGAAAATAAATTCGTTGCGCCGTATTAGGCAATTGTGATATCATAGATCAGTGTGTTGCAAAACATGCCCCAACCGCTCGAAACGGGTTGAAGCGCGGCCGTCGGGTTGCCGGCGAACCGCCACCTGTCCATTAGGCGAGTCTTAGACATGAGGAGGTGCAACAAAATGTACGCGATTATCGAAACCGGAGGCAAGCAGTACAAAGTCCAAGAGGGCGATGTGCTCTTCATCGAAAAGCTGACGGCAGGCGAAGGCGAATCCGTTACCTTCGACCGCGTCCTGGCCGTATCCGGCGAAGCCGGACTTACGATCGGCGCTCCGCTGGTAGCCGGCGCAACCGTCTCCGCCAAGGTCGAGAAGCATGGCAAAGGCAAGAAAATTGTGGTTTACAAATACAAGGCCAAGAAGAACTACCGCCGCAAGCAAGGTCATCGTCAACCCTACACCAAAGTTGTGATCGACAAGATCCAGGCATAAGGCCGGGGGATAACGATGATTCAAGTCCGCATCGAACGCAGCAAGGCCACCGGCGCTATCCTCTCGTTCCGGGTCAAAGGACATGCAGGCTATGCCAACCCCGGCGAAGATATCGTCTGCGCCAGCGTATCGGCCATTACGGTAGGGACGGTCAACTCGATCGAGAAGCTGACCGGAGTCGTGGCCGATACCCGAATCAACAAGGGATTTTTGAACGCCCGATATGCTCCTGAGCTGTTCGGTGCGGATCATCCCGAAGGCGCGCGGGTTCAGCTTCTGCTGGAGTCCATGGTGGTCATGCTTCAGGAAATCGCTGAATCCTACGGTGACTATATGGCAGTAACCATTCAATCTACGTAAGAAGGAGGTAGACCCAAATGTTGAAGCTTGATCTTCAGCTGTTCGCGTCCAAGAAGGGCGTAGGTTCCACGAAGAACGGCCGCGACAGCATCTCGAAGCGCCTTGGCGTGAAGCGTGCGGACGGCCAGACCGTAACCGCAGGAAGCATTCTGGTGCGTCAGCGCGGTACGAAGATTCACCCGGGCACCAATGTGGGCATCGGCTCCGATGACACGCTGTTCGCCACGGTGGAAGGCGTTGTGAAGTTCGAACGCTGGGGCCGCGATCGCAAGAAAGTGAGCGTCTACCCGGCAGCAGCAGCTCCGGTTGCCGCTTCTGTACAGCTTTAATCCAGATTCAACGAGCGCCTCGGCTGATGAGCCGGGGCGTTTTTTGCAAGAGGGAGACTGGACTGCATGCGGCCGAAGCTTCCGGGAGAATACCTATCTATTCGAAACATCCCTATGGTATACTTTGGGAAGTTGAGATTGATGCCGTCGTGTGTCGGGAGAGGGAATATGGCGAAGGGAAAAGGCAAGGCATGGCAGCTGCCGACCACCTTGGCCGGAGGGCTGGCGCTCACGGCGGGACTGCCGTGGCTGCCCGGAAGAGCGGCAGTAGCGCTCCTTACGGCCGGAGTGGTCTGTTGGTGCGCGCGGCGAACCGCCGCCGAAGAGCGGACGAGGCAGGACGTCCGTCTGCTCCGGGTCCTGTCGGTCTATCGGCATGACTGGATGAATCATATCCAAGTGCTCATGGGGTATATCCGCCTGAACAAATATGAACGTTTGGCCGGTTATGTGGACAAGATAAACGGGAAGGTCTTTCAGGAAAGCTACCTGGCCAAGATGGGCGTGTCGGAGCTCGCGGTCTATTATTACGAATTCCGGACGGACAACCGGCATTTGGAGCTTGAGTTTGAGATCGAGCAGGAAATTTCCATGTCCCGCCTCCCGTCGGAAGGCCGGGCGGCCGCCGGATTCATTCGCGATGCGGTTGAGTTTTTTGCCAGGGAGGCTGCCGCAGATTGCACAGAGGCGGGCTCGCTCAGCTTGGCTTTCGCCGAGGAGGAGGACGGCTTGCTGCTGGATTTCGTCTACACCGGCTGCCTGACGTCCGCCGCTTCCGGCCGGTTCGCCGAGTTGCTCGCCAAGCATCGGCGGGGCGGGCTCCATGCGGAGCAGGAATGGAAAGAGAAGGAAGCGGCGATTGCCGTTAAACTTCCCTTTGGAACTGCGCTGAAATAACATGCCGAAAGAATCCTAAGAAGAACGTACACAAAACGGACAGTCTGCGAGAAAAACGAGATACGTTAGTTTGGCGCAGTTCCTTTGCAGGGAAATGAGGAGATATCATGTTTGTCGATAAAGCGAAAATCTATGTAAAAGGCGGCGACGGCGGCGATGGAGTCGTGGCCTTCCGGCGGGAAAAGTATGTTCCGGAAGGCGGCCCTGCAGGCGGTGACGGCGGCCGCGGCGGCGACGTGATCTTCGTCGTGGACGAGGGGCTGCGCACTTTGATGGACTTCCGCTACCAGCGCCATTTCAAGGCGGACCGCGGAGTCAAGGGGCGCAACAAGAGCATGCATGGAGCGAACGCCGAGCACTTGATCGTCAAGGTTCCCCCGGGAACCCTCGTCCTGGACGAAGACTCGGGGGAAATGGTCGCCGATTTGACCCGTCAGGGCCAACAGGTGGTCGTGGCCAAGGGCGGCCGCGGCGGTCGGGGGAACACCCGGTTTGTCACCGCGGCGAACACGGCCCCGGAAATCGCCGAGCGAGGCGAAGAGGGCGAGGAACGCAACCTCATCCTCGAACTGAAGGTGATGGCCGATGTGGGACTTGTCGGCTTCCCGAGCGTGGGCAAATCGACTCTGCTCTCCGTAGTCTCCGCAGCGCAGCCGAAGATCGGCGCGTATCATTTTACGACCATCACGCCCAATCTTGGCGTCGTAGATGTAGGAGACGGCCGCAGCTTCGTGATGGCCGACCTGCCCGGTCTGATCGAGGGAGCCCACACGGGCGTCGGGCTCGGCCATGAGTTTCTGCGCCATGTCGAGCGGACCCGAGTGATCATACACGTCGTGGATATGTCCGGCTCCGAAGGCCGCGATCCCTTCGAGGATTGGCTGAAGATCAACGAGGAGCTCAGCCTGTACAACGAAAAGCTGAAGGAGCGCCCGCAGATCGTGGCGGCCAACAAGATGGACATTCCGGAAGCGGCGGAGCATTTGGCCGATTTCCGCAACAAGGTGAAGCAGGCCGGCCGGGAAGACCTGGTCATTCTGCCGATCTCGGCCGCTTCCCGCGAGGGAATCCAGGAATTGCTCTACAAAGCGGCGGATCTGCTGGACTCCATCCCGGACGAGCCGGTTCTTGAAACGATTGAAGAGGTTGAGGACCGCAAGGTCTACCGTTACAACCGCAAGGATGAGCCGGATGACATCGTCATCCGCCGGGAGAACGACGTCTTCATCGTCGAGAGCCCGAGCCTGGAACAGGTGCTGAAACGGATGCAGCTGCACACCCAGGATGCTCTGCTGCGTTTTGACCGAATCCTGCGCGCCCGCGGGGTGAACGAAGCTCTCCGCAAGAAGGGAGCCGAAGACGGCCATAATGTGCGCATCGGCGATTTCGAATTCGAATTTGTGGAGCACGAATAACGGACGGAAGCACCGTCGTCTTCTCCGCGTGGTGCGGGGGAGATGGCTGTGCTTTTTTTGATTGACGCCTCAGATTTTTCCATGCTATCATGAACACAAAAGACCCAAGAACACCAACAGGATCATCAGCGGAACAGGAGCGATGGCGATGGGATTAACCAAGAGGCGCTTGCAGTTTCTCGACAAGCTGAATGAGCTGTATCAGCGAACCAACCTGCCGATTCACTATGAAACGCTCGCCAAATCCCTCGGGGTGAGCAAGTGGACGGCCTATGACATGCTGAAGGAGATTGAGAAGCTCGGCTTCGTCTCCCGCAGCTATGAAGTGAACACGAAGGAAACCGGCCGTTCGCAGGTCGTCTTCGCGCCTACGGACAAAACGTTTCACCTGTTCCTCGAGCCGCATTCCGAAGCGGGGGAGGGGGTCGATTGGAAGCGGACGGTCGGCAAGATCACCGCGCTGCTGAGAAATCTGACTCATACCGGCATGAGCGAAACGGTGCGGAGGTTGCTCGATGAGCTTCCCGAGAAGGCGAGCGGCGTCGAGTACTGCGGGTGCATCCTCGGCGTCCTGTCGCTGCAGCTGCGCAAGCTTGGCGGCAAAACCGAAAGCTTGATCCGGCTCGCTATGAGCAGGACCCAGAGCAAGGAAACACAGATGATCATCTTTGCGGGGACGGTCCTCGGCGCTGCCCTCGGCTCGGTAAGCGAGGAGCTCGGGAGCAGGCTGACGGAGCTGGTAGCGGATTTCTCGAACACGGTGCAGGAACTGACGAGCTCGGAAAAAGAGCTTCTGTCCGATCTGCTGACCGAAGCGCTTGCCTGACGGTTGCCAAGAGGCGGCTTGCGGTTGGCGCCATTTCGGGAAGGTCCTCGCGTCTTCGCTTACTTTTTGGGTATTTTGTGTATTTTTCTGCATATGGACGGATTTGACGGCGTGCGCAGTACGCAACGTGCGAGAGAAGCCAATCATCCAAAGCTGGCAAGCTGTAGCGCGCCAGCATAAGCCTTTAAATGGACTAGCGTTAAGATTGAGTCCTTTCCAAGCCTGTTTTTGGGTTTCTTGTGGGGGACACTTGCCGCCCGGATTTAGTAGAAGGAGGACGAATACATGGAGTACAGCTTGAATGAGTGGATTGTTTTCTTCGCGGCGTATGCCTTCGGGGGGTGGCTTCTGGAGAGCACTTATGCCAGCGTGAAAGCAGGGAGATTCGTCAACCGCGGGTTTCTAAACGGACCGCTCACCCCGATCTATGGTTTTGGAGCGGTAGGTATCCTCGCGGTCGCCCAATGGCTGAGAGCGCACGTGCATGATGCGGCCGCTGCGACATTGCTCTTGTTCATCCTGTCCGCGGTCTTGACCACCCTCCTGGAATATGCGGCCGGTTGGCTGCTGGAGAAGGTTTTTCACCAAAAATGGTGGGATTACAGCGATAACCGCTGGAATCTGCACGGTTATGTCTGCGCGGGCTATTCTCTCTTGTGGGGAGGGATGGCGATCCTGCTGGTGCGGATCCTTCATCCTGTGACAGAGTGGGCGCTGAGCGGATTTTCGGCGCAGGATTTCCAGACTGGCGCATGGCTCTTCGCTGTCTATCTGGCTGCGGACACTCTCTATACGGCGAGCACGCAACTCCGGGACCGCCGGAAGGAAACGGCCTCGGACGGGGAAGCGGCGGATGTCGGCTACCGGCAGTGCGTGGAGGATTTGCTCGCCCAGGAAGAAGTGCAGCGCATGGCGGACTTTATCCAGCACGGCCGGACGACGTGTCTGGACCATTGCCTGTCCGTATCCTACACAAGCTACCGGATATGCAGGCGGCTTGGGCTGGACAGCCGGTCGGCGGCAAGGGGCGGTCTTTTGCACGACCTGTTCCTGTACGACTGGCATGTGCCCGATCCGAACCGAAAATGGCATGGCTTCAAGCATCCCCGCATCGCTCTGACCAATGCGGATCGCTGCTTTTCCTTGAACCCGGTCGAGCGGGACATCATCCTCCGGCATATGTGGCCGCTCACGCCGGTACCGCCGCGCTATCCGGAAGCCTTTGTCGTCACCATGGCCGACAAATACGTGACCGTAAAAGAGTTCATGGCCCGGGTCCGGCTGTCTTTCCGCTTGTCCTGACCGTAAGCTAAACCACCTTGGGATCAAGCAGCGGAATCCAGCGAATTCCCGGCTGCTCCAGGCCTTCCTCCTGCGGCTCCGCCCATCCCGCCGTTCCGACCCAAGGGTGCGGAGTCGGCCCGAATTCGAAATAATGGGCGAGCAGCGCGCGGAAGACGAAAGCCATCTCACGGTCCTCTCGCAGCACCTCACCGCGGGGAATCCAGTGCAGGGTTCCCTCCCGCGTATCCGTATAATCCCGACGCTCCGTCTTCGAAGTGAAGAAAAACTGCTGGCGCAGCTCATCCTCCTTCAGCCTCAGCAGGATGTACTGCAGCCGGATGTCCCGCAGGTCGGAAGGGAGGAACCCGGTTTCCTCCTCGGTCTCGCGGAGACAGGCCGCAAGCGGATCGCCCAGCTCGCGGGGCTCCAGATGCCCTCCCACCGCCGCCCACATGCCAGGAAGCAGCAGGCGCTCCGGAGCGCGCTTCATGAGCAGCAGGTCACTTCCATTGAAGATCAGATTGACGGCCATCAGCCGAAGCCTCATGAAACCTTCCCCCTTTTTCCATAACCCCTGTACTATAAATCCGAACGCCCCGTTCCGCAAGCCGATTTTGTCAGTCTCCAAAGAAAAAGTGATTGCAGCCCCCCTCCGATTTCCGCTATAATGTCCTCTAAATATAAACAAGGGTCTTTTTGAGGAGGACGGTAACCCAGTGGAATCGCAAGGGAAGGAACGATACTATCTCGTGAAGGAAGACATTCTGCCCGAAGCCCTGCTCAAGACGTTTCAAGCCAAGGAGCTCCTTGTGAGGGGAAAAGTGAAGACCGTGGGCGAAGCCGTCGACCGGGTGTCCCTGAGCCGCAGCGCCTACTACAAGTACAAGGACGGCATCCATTCGCTCAGCCAACTGGACCGGGAGAACCTGGTGACGCTGTCGTTCGATCTGGAGCACCGTTCCGGCATTTTGTCGCGGGTGCTCGGTATGATCGCCGGCAGGGAGGCCAATGTCCTGACGATTCACCAATCCATTCCGCTGCAGGGGATGGCAAATGTAGTGATCACGGCCGAGATTTCCCAGATGAAGGGCGAATTGGACGATCTGCTCGCGGCCGTTCAGGAGATCGACGGCGTGAAGGACTCGGCGGTCATCGGCAGAGGATGAATGAGACAAAGGGGAGTTGGACTTCATGAAACCGATAAGAGTGGGACTGCTCGGGCTGGGAACCGTCGGCACGGGCGTCGTCCGCATTGTGGAAGGGCATCAGGAGGATTTGGTGCGGCAGATCGGCACCGGGGTTGAAATCACCCGCATCCTTGTGAATGATGCAACAAAGAGCCGGACCGTGAGCGTCAGTCGCGAGCAGCTGACCGAGAGCGCCGATGATATTTTGCAGGACCCGGACATCGACGTGATCGTGGAAGTGATGGGCGGCCTCGAGCCGACCAAGGAATACGTGCTGCGGGCGCTCGCGAACGGCAAGCAGATCGTCACCGCCAACAAAGACCTGATGGCGCTCTGCGGAACGGAGATTCTTGCCCAGGCGCAGCGGTACAAACGCGATATTATGTACGAAGCGAGCGTGGCGGGCGGCATCCCGATCATCCGGACGCTGACGGAGGGCTTCTCGTCGGACCGGATTCTGAAGATCATGGGCATCGTCAACGGCACGACCAACTACATCCTGAGCAAAATGAGCCGGGAAGGGGCCTCCTATGCCGACGCTCTGAAGGAAGCGCAGGCGCTCGGCTACGCGGAAGCGGACCCGACCTCCGATGTGGAGGGGCTCGACGCGGCGCGCAAGATGACCATTCTCTCGCGGCTCGGGTTCCACGTCAACGTGGAGCTGGCTGATGTGTCGGTGCGCGGCATTTCCCGGGTGACGCGGGAGGATATCGCCTACGGCAAGACCCTCGGCTACGAGGTGAAGCTGCTCGGGATCGCCGAGCGGACGGAGGACGGCGTCAGCGTCAGCGTCGAGCCGACGATGGTGCGGCTGAGCCACCCGCTGGCCAGCGTCAGCGGCGTGTTCAACGCCGTCTACGTCTTCGGCGAAGCGGTCGGCGAGACGATGTTCTACGGGCCGGGAGCCGGCGAGCTGCCGACGGCGACCTCAATCGTGGCCGATCTGGTGGCCGTGGCCAAGAACCTGCGGCTGGATGTGAACGGCGGACAGCTGCCTCCCAGCTATCAGGAGAAGCGGCTGCGCACGCCGGAGCAGATCGTGTCCAAATATTTTCTGCTCCTGCATGTGGCCGACCGGGCCGGGGTGCTCGCCCGGATCACGCAGATTTTCGCCGAGCATGAGGTCAGCCTGGAGTCGGTCTTCCAACACCCGAACGCGGCGACGCCGCACGCCGAGATCATCGTCATCACGCACGACGCCACCAAAGCGGGCATGCAGCAGGTGCTGGCCGATTTCGAACGGCTGGACGTCGTCCACGAAATCCGCAGCGTCTACCGGGTGGAAGGATGAGGGCCGACAGAATGAACAGGCAGACGCTTGAAGCTGGGAATACCGCGGGTCCGTCAGGCGGCGCGGTCGTCGTCAAGGTGCCGGCCAGCACCGCCAATCTGGGGCCGGGCTTCGACTCGCTGGGCATGGCCCTCGAGCTGTATGCCTGGATTGCGATGAGCGTGTCCGCCGAGACGGTCATTCATCTGCACGGCGAAGAGATGCAAGGGCTGCCGGCGGGAAAAGAAAACCTGCTCTACCAGGTGGCGAAGCAGGTGTTCGAACGCGCCGGATTCGCAGCGCCGGAGCTGGAAATCTCCGTCTACAGCGAGATTCCGCTGGCGCGCGGTCTCGGCAGCAGCGCGGCGGCGATCGTCGGAGCGCTCGCGGCCGCGAACGCCCTGCTCCCCGAGCCGCTGCCGACGGAAGAGCTGTTCCGGCTGGCCTGCGTCATGGAGCATCATCCCGACAATGTCGGGGCGTCCCTCTTCGGCGGCATTGTCGTCGCCTATTGGGACGGGACGGAAGCGCGGCACATCGGCGTGGAACCGCTCGACCATCTGGAAGCGGTCGTCGCGATTCCCGAGTTTGAGCTGTCCACCAAGAAGGCGCGCGAGGTGCTGCCGCAAAGCTTGCCGCTGAGGGACGCGGTGTTCAACATCGGCCATTCCAACCTGCTGGTGGCGGCCTTGTGCTCGGGCCGCTATGAGCTGATCGCGAGCGCCATGAAGGATGTCCTGCACCAGCCATACCGGGCGGCGCTCATCCCCGGGCTGACGGAGGTGCTGGCGGGCGCCGCCCGGCATGGGGCGCTGGGAGCCGCGCTGTCGGGAGCGGGACCGACGCTGATCGCCCTCGCGGATGCGCGAGAGGATCTGGCGGAGGAGCTGGAGAGCTTCCTCGCGGGAACGATGGCTGAGCACGGAATCCCGGTCTCCATCAAACGGCTGAGACCGAGCCGGGAGGGCGTCCGCGTGTTGACTCTGGCGGGCAATCATCGTACATTTATGGAAACTGTTCGGAAGGGGCAGCAGGAATGAAGCGTATCGCCGTTTTGGGGCCGCATGGCACCGTGACCGATGAATCGGCCCGGTATTTTTTCCGGGATGGGGAAGGGGAGTATGAATTTATCCCCTACAAGCAAATTGCGGATGTCTTCCGGGCTACGCTGAACGGGGATACCGACTGGAGCGTCATTCCCATCGAGAATGCGATCGACGGCTCCGTGAGCCTTCATATGGATTATTTGATTCATGAGAACCGGCTGCCGATCCAGGCGGAGTGGATCTATCCCTCGGTTCAAAACCTGATCGGTCGGCGGCCGGCCGGATCGCGGAACGGCGGGGACGCGGCGGCGAGCGGCGGACGGGGAGCGGGTGCGAATGCGGCTGAAAGCGATGGGGATCGCCCCTATGCCGGGGTGCGCAAGGTCATCTCGATTCCGGTGGCGATCGCCCAATGCCGCAAATTTCTGGGCGCCGAGCTGCCGGATGTAGAGCTGGAGCATGTGGCCAGCACGGCGCAAGGGGTGCGGCTGGTGAGCGAGGGAGCGGACAGCGGGGTGGCGGCGATCGGCACCCGGCTCGCGGCCAAGCTCTATGGGCTGGACATCCTCGCGCCGGACATCACCGACCACCAGAACAACTTCACGCGCTTCGTGCTGGTTGGCGAGAGCCGCCCCGCGCTGCCGGAGAGCCCGCTCCACAAGACGACGATTATCGTCACCCTGCCGGAGGATTTTCCCGGCGCCCTGCATCAGGTGCTCGCCACCTTCGCCTGGAGGCGGATCAACCTGACCAAGATCGAATCCCGGCCGACCAAGCTGAAGTTGGGGAATTACTACTTCTACATCGATGTGGAGCAATCGCTTGATTCGCTGCTCCTGCAGGCGGCGCTCGCCGAGATCGAAGCCTTGCATTGCCAGGTTCGGGTGATGGGGTCCTATCCAACCTATCCCTACGAAGCGGTCAGCCGGCCGAAGGAATCCGCCCTGGAGAGTTAATCGGCCTTTAACTCTATCCGAAAAACAAGCCGTTTTGCAATCCCTCCGCGGGGCGTGCAGACGGCTTTTCGCGTTTGTCCGACCAACTTCAACAACGGTTATCAGGAATGAGGGACAGGGAAAGGCGGGGCAAACTTTTTCAGGAAAAGAGGAAAGTCTGAATTTTTTTGGCATAGGGATGTCAAATGCCCAGTTCCGCGCATAGACTGTAATGAAAATCTGGGCAGGAACCCGCAAGCAAGCTGGACCGAACGCGCCGGCCGCCGCCTGCATGCTGACCTTAAGTTCCATAATCGAAGGAGGGAACTGTATTGAAAATCCATGTGGTGAAAGCCGGGGATACGCTGTTTGAGCTGGCCAAAAAATACAATGTCAACCTCGACAAGCTCATTGCCGCGAATCCCGGGTTAGCCGATCCCGACAAGCTGGAGATCGGCATGAAGATCAAAATTCCGTTGGGATCGGTGCCGGTCACGCCGGAAGGCATGCACGCTCATATCGTGAAGCAGGGGGATACGATGTGGAAGCTGTCGAAAGCGTACGGCGTCTCGCTGAAGGCGCTGATCGACGCGAATCCGCATATCACGAACCCCAATATACTCATGACCGGTCAAAAGGTTCATATTCCGAAGCATTCATCGCCGGGTGGATCGGCCGGAATGATTCCGATGGCAAACACCGCTCCCGCCGCAAACATTCCGAAGGCGAACACGGCGCCGATCAACATCGGGCCGAAGGAGGTTACAGCTCCGATCGCGAAAGCACCGAAGGAGATTACGGCGCCGATCAAGAAAGCAATCAAGGAGATTACAGCTCCGATCGTAAAGGAAAAACCGGTGGAAAAAGAAAAGCCGGTGGAAAAAGAAAAGCCGGCGGAAAAGGAAAAGCCTGCGGAAAAGGAAAAGCCAGCGGAAAACGTGAAACCGGCAGAGAACGTGAAACCGGCGGAAAACGTGAAACCGGCAGAGAACGTGAAACCGGCAGAAAACGTGAAACCGGCGGAAAATGTTAAGCCGATCGAGAAACCGCAGGTGAAGCCGCTGGAAGTGAAACCTGTGGAAACCGCCAAGCCGCAGGTGAAGCCGTTTGAGACGGCGAAGCCTTCCGCCGTTTCGCCCAGCGCGACCAAGCCGGGTGCGGGCCTTTCGCTGCCGCAGATTCCGACGGTGGCGGATATTCCCGACTACCCGCAGACCGCGGCGAGCTATGCTCCTTCCGCCCTTTCGACGGGAACCCCGCCAACGGGCTATTATCAATCGGAGCATCTGTTCATGCAATACCAGGTTCCGGCTGTCGAAGCCTATTCCGATTCGGGCAATGTGGCTCCGGCAAGCGCAGGCAACCTCAACTGGCCGGGCTATGCGCCATACGCTGACAGCAACGTGAGCCCGCTGGCTCAGAGTCCCGTCGCCTCGAAGGAGAACGCCGCATTCTCGCCTTATTCCTACGGTCAGCAGCCGCTGTATTCCGCCGATCAAACTCCGGCGGCCGGCGTTTACGGCGCTTACGGCGAGTACCCGGCTTCGCTATCCCCTTATGCAGCGTATCCGGGAAGCATGCCCGATTGCGGCTGCCCGGGGACCGGCGGAATTTCTCCGTACGGATACCCGCAACCTGCCGGGATCTCCCCTTACGGCTATTATCCCTGGACGGATGGCGCCAACGCGCCCTATTATCCGCAAGCCGTGGCGGGGGCGGAGAACTTACCGTATATCCCGCAAGCGGTGGCGGGAGCGGAGAACGCTCCGTACGCCCCGCAATCGATAGCGGGTGCGGATAACAGCTGGTACATCCCGCAAGCGGTGGCGGGAGCGGAGAACGTGCCATACGCCCCGCAAGCCGTGGCGGGAGCGGAGAACGTGCCATACGCCCCGCAAGCCGTGGCGGGTGCAGAGAACGCGCCGTATGCGCCATACGCCGCGAATTATTCTCCGTACTACGCGCAGAACGTGCCGCAGGTCAGCCCTTATTCAGGCTTCGCGGCGCCGGCTAGCTATGCCGGTCTTCAGCCTTATTCCGCTTATGAGAACCTGATTTCTCCCGCGGCAACCGGCGGCGGCAAGCCGGAGCTCGTTTCGGCCGGGACGGAGAAACCGGGCGCGGCGGCAGCGGATCCGGTCTACAGCTACGGCCAGCGCGACTGGAGCCTGCCCGCCGGTTATCCGGCCGGCTTCCCCGGGGCCTATCCCGCAGCCGCGGCGCATTCCGGCGGCCTGTTCCCGAGCGGAGTTCCGGGCGTCTACAATCCGTACTCCGGTCCCATCCCGTATCCGGCCGGCATGTACGGCTTCCAACCCGGCTTCCGCCAAGAATACGCCGCCGTCGTTCAGGAACCGACGGCCTCCATCGCTGTGACGGAGGGCGAGAATGCGGCGGAAAGCGAAAAGAACACCGCCGAGAAGAAGAGAAAGGCGCCGGCCAAAGCCTCCATTCACGCGCTTGTCCGGCGCAGCAAAAAAGTGAAGGATAAGTCCGAACGCGCCAACAATCCCTGGATCAACCAATATCGGTAAACCAGGCTGCATCGGCCCTCATCGGTGGAATACTTCCCCTTCTTCCGGGAAAAGCTAAGAAAAACACCGGAAGAAGGGGATTCGCCATGCGGATGTCCAACCTGATGAAGAAACTGAAAAAGCAGCTGCGTTCCCGCAAGCGCCGGATTTCACTCGCCGCTTTTTATATGGTGATCGGTCTCGCCTGCCAGACACTGTCCGCAACCGCGGAGGCGGGAGCGTCCGGAATTGCCCTATCCGGGATCGAAACGGCGGCGCAGCTCCGCGATCCTGCCGCCAACCGGGTGGAAGCGCTCAAAGCCATCGCCCGAGGGGCAAATTCCCGCCAGGTCCAGCACAAACGGATCTATGTCTGTGGGGAAGAGACCGAGGCGCTCGGCAGCATGACAAAACGGGAGCTGCTCGATTACGCTTCCCGCCATCCGGAGCTGATCCCGGAGCTTGCCTCGGATGGAACCGTCATCTTCACCGAGACCATCGAGGACTTGTCGCCCGGCTGCAAACAGAATGCCTTTTTCGGAGTGGATGCCGGCGGCAATCTCAGTCTGTTCGATGGCACTCCGGACGAGCAGCGGGTGATCCGCACCTTTTTTCAACTGAATGTGGAGGATTTGAAAAGCAGTCTGCCTCCCGATGCCTGGAACCAGCTGAACGCGGGCATTCGGGTCAAGGATATGGACGAATTCAACAGCGTCTTGTCCACCTTCAGCGATTTTACGGCAGCGCAGATGCCCGATTCGCCTTGAGAGCGTCGCGAGCTGAAGGCGATTCGCCGGGCCTTCTTGCAAGTAGACGAGCCTGGCGCAGCCCGATTTGCCGGCCGACTGCCGGACAACAAAGCCAGTCCCCTATAAGTCCTCCCCCGCCCGTAAAAAGGCGGGCTTCTTTAGGTTGCCCCTGTCCGGAAGCGATCCGCGATCATGCGGCTTTCTCGCATGCAGCCCTTTCCCTGCCACTTTAAACCTGAACGCGTCTCTGGTCGTAATCTCTCCTTGCCTGCTCGACCAGCGAATAATTGTCGGTTGTCCATTGCTTCATTTGACGCATATAGGGAATCAATGTCTCTCCCAGCGGGGTTAGCGAATATTCGACAATCGGCGGCACGGAAAGACAGACGTCGCGCTTGACGAGTCCGTCCCTTTCCAGCTGGCGCAGCGTTTGAGTTTACCGTTTTCTGGGAAATATCGGCAATTCGTCTTAAACGGAGCGATCATGAGCACTCAGATCCGCAATACCCACATAGGGCGTCTTTCGTTAGAGATCAACGGGACGGAAGGAGATTTGGTGCTGCAATCCAAAGATAACTTCATGTTTCAAATCGATTCCTTTCTGCTAAAGGGAGCTCGAGGAACCGACAAAGCCTATAAAGAATTGCTCGTTCCCGCGCACTACAATCCGCTGCCGCCTGAATTACAAGCGGGATCTGCGTTCAATGTCGCCCAGCTCTATCTGCAAATTTATGGCGACCTGCGGAATAACACCAATCAGGCTCCGGACTTTCGTACCGGCTTGGCTGCTCATGAGCTGATCGATAAAATTCGCCTGGCGGCGGAAACCGGGGAAAGGCAGAAGGTCTAATCTAAAGCCGGGTGTCGACGTCGGCAAAGAGATCCGGTGATTTATAACGGGAAAACGGCCTTTTCGCATCCATGCGTGAAAGGCCGTTTTTCTGCGCTGCCATCCTATTTAGCTTTTGCGTATCTACTTAACACCTGCGGCTCCTCCAGCATTACGCGGAAGTCAACAATATTTCCGTACCGGTCCGACTCGATATGACAGCAACCCGTCAGCAGCTCCTTCATCATCTCCCGTCCCCGCTGCACCCTGGATTTGGCCCCCGAATAGGTAATGCCCAGCCGCTCGCTAAGCTCCTTCTGCGACATTCCCTTCAGCTCGGACAGCTCCAGCGCTTCCCGGTATTTCTCCGGCAGCCGCGGCAGCACGGATCTGAAGCAGGCGATCACTGCCTTGTCATAGTCCGGTTCCTCGTATTCATCGTTGGTTTGAAGCTCGCCCGGCAGCTCCTCCGCCCGTTTATCCTTCCGGTAGTGATCCGCAATACTGTTGCGGGCAATCTGAAATATCCAGGCCTGGATTTTGTGCTCGTCCTTCACATCGGTCAGGTGGGCATGCGCCTTGACAAACACATTCTGAACGATATCCTCGGCATCTGGATGATGCCGGGTTTTCGTTTCAATGAATCGCCTTACGGGTTCATAGTACTCGTTCCACAAAGCTTCAATCTCCATGGAAGTCATTCCTCTCCCTTTTTTAAAAACCTGCCGGCATTTTGCGTCCGATTTATTTTCCATGCGTCCCCTAAAGTGTAAGCCCATTTTACAAGGAGGTTCCCGCTATGTGCAAGCCTGGATGAACCTTATGATTTCGTTAGCTGTTAAACCAATTGATAAAAAGGGAGAGAAGGACAATGAGATACAATTTGCTGGGAAATACGGGGGTTCTCGTGTCGGAAATCGGTCTGGGCACCATGACTTTCGGCGGTTCAAGGAATTGGGGCGTCTTCGGCTCGCTTGATGAGAAAGAAGCGGGTCGGCTGGTGGATCAGGCGCTGGATGCAGGAGTTAATTTTTTTGATACCGCCAATATTTATGCGGACGGACAATCCGAGGAGATCCTGGGGAAGGCCTTGAAAGCCAATCGGCAGCAGGTCCTTATCGCGACTAAGGTGAGGGGAAGAATGGGTCCGGGCCCCAACGACATCGGATTATCCCGGCTGCACCTCATCAGACAGGTGGAGGAAAGCCTCAAGCGGCTCGGTACGGATTACATCGATCTGTACCAAGTTCACAATCCCGACCAGTTAACGGATTGGGAAGAGACGCTTCGCGCGCTGGATGACCTCGTTCGCAGCGGGAAGGTACGCTACATCGGCTGCTCCAATATGACCGGATGGGGCATCATGAAGACGCTGGGGATTTCCCGGCTCCACGGTCTTCAAGCTTTCAAGAGCAGCCAATCCTACTACTCGCTGGCCGGCCGCGAGCTCGAACGGGAAGTGATTCCGGTTCTGAAGGATCAAAAGATGGGGCTCTTCGTATGGAGTCCTCTGGCTGGCGGCTTCCTGACCGGAAAATACACCCGGGAGAACCGGGGGAACGCCGATGACCGGCATACCAAATTAGCCTTTCCTCCGGTAGAGGCGGAGAAGGGCTATGCGATCATCGATGTGCTCACGGACATCGCGGTGGCCCGCGGAGCGACAGTGGCACAGATTGCTCTCGCCTGGGTGCTGAATCAACCGGCCGTCACCAGCGTCATCGTCGGAGCAAAGCGTCCGCAGCAGCTGGAGGATAATCTTGCGTCCAGCGGCATCATCCTGAGCGAAGAAGAATTAGCCCGGCTGGACGAAGTGAGCCGCCTGCCGTACGAGTATCCGGCGTGGCCGTTTATGGAAGACGATGAATCGATCGTACGCAAGCCTTAGCTGACCAGGCGTCGAGGCTGCCTGAACGTACCTCTTTCAGATATGTTCAGGCAGCCTATTTTATGTTCTGTTACGGGCTCAAAACAAAAATCGGTGCTTGACCATAAATCGCATAAGGAAACCGACGTGCTTGCCGGAAATGTCTCAAAACAACATTATGAGATAGCACTATTTACCGAGGCCCAGCCTCTACAAGAAAATTAACGATACGTCATATCACTGAATCCGGTCTCACAGGCGAAAATGGGGTAGATTTCACGAAATAACGATATGGGAAAGCACTGTTTCCACGCAAATCACCCTTCTAGCGAGAATAGCGTTATCCCATAACGTAAAATTTTCCGTAACGGAGTTGAATCCCCTTTACGATGATCCCCAGGCGAGTCAAGCACCGATTAGCTCCAGCCTCACGACAGACTCTCACTTCCGTAATCAGGCCTGCACAAAATTAGGTTTTTGGAGGATTGCCAGATCATGCGCAAGGCTGGAACCGGAACTCCGAACCATTCGTGATCTACATCGCTATGGTAAATTAGCAGGAATTTCTCAGACTGTCGAGAAAGTGTTTTTTTCGAAGTGTCGGCACTTTAAAAACCTTTATTTATAAGGCTTTTTCCAATCTCGAAATACTTCAAAATGGACTTTCTCGACAATCTGAATTTCTATCCTTGTTTGTCCGCACCAGCTTGTTGGTTTCAGAATAACGGTCATTTTTTCACCTCTATATCGGTTTCGGCTTCAGACGCACGAAACGGGACTGCCTGGGAGGAGTCTTCGTGCGGCCCTTGTATATGTTCTCCGTCAATTTAACGGGTGGTAAAAACAGAGCAATATGCTTCCCGATTATCAAATGACTCTGAGGAGGTGTCCCGGATTAACAAAAAATGTCTTACGGCTATTCTTGCATTCTGTCTTTGCGCAGCCCTGCTAGCCGGGTGTTCAGATTCTCCTGCTGAATCCCCGCAAACAGCCAAAGAGACAGCGGCGAGTCCCAAAGCGGAAACCGCGCAAACGGATCGGAAAGCGGAGGCGAGTCCCGATATCGAGTCCCTTAAAGCCGAATGGGCCGTGCAAAAGATCCGCGACTATACCAAGTACTCGTTCCGATTTGTCGAGCATTTGAAGATCGACCGTCAACAGGATGGCTATCAAATCAACCTTCGCTTTGTTCCGGAGGCAGGGTCGGCGCCGGTAAAGGAGGAGATCTACCGGTCCATGGCCCAATACGCCTGGAGCATCCATCGTTTTTTCCCGGAAGTGCATAGGTATGAATTTCATGTGCTTTGGGATGAACATAACAAGAGCGACGTAATTCAGGCGATCATTGATGAGGAAGGGGTAAAGCAGCTCGACAATCGTTATTTTAATTTAGAGATGACTGAACGAGGGCAGCTTGAAACTTCTTGGCGCTCCATCTTTACGACGATAACCGAAAGTGACGAAGCCCAAAAGTGGCATAATAGGACGTCGGGAGTTTAAACAAAAACTTCTTCTAATTTCCCCGTACCTCAGGCTGCCCCCTTCCAATGCGTAAACGACCAGATCTGCGGGCGCAACGGATAACGGACATTTGAGACGCTTATCCGGCCAAAACCGTCTCATTCTGTCTGTAACGGACATGCGGCGCGGTTAGAAGCAGAATTTTGCAGGTAGTAAGAGAAACCACGGGATAAACGTCTCTAAAGTCCGTTAGATCGCCTGCAGCATGAATTTCGAGCGATAACGGTCGCTCATGTCCCTTACATGAACCAACCCGCTGGAATTTTGTTGCCTCTCCCGTTCCGTCAGGGTCCAATGCAAAGGTTAGTATGTTGTCAGCGGCAAAATTATGGCCCCGCCCCGCCTCCATACCTGTTGACGATTGGCGCCGACTCGTATCCGCACGATTAGGGTTGACGACGTACCGGCGGGCATTCTCCGGCTTCTTGGCCGCGAATTTTCACTGCCCGGCGATATGGAACGGGCCTAAATCCGAAACCCTGCGAATGCAGGGTTATTTTGCGTTCTATTCGGCGCCGCGATCTGGTATAATGAGGGATACATATGTTCGCTTCATGAGGGAGAGAAGGGTTTTGCGCATATTGGGGATCGACCCGGGCATCGCCATCGTCGGGTTCGGGTTCATTGACAAGAACGGCAGCCGGCTGACGCCGGTGCAGTACGGAAGCATTCAGACCGAGGCGCACACCGACCCGGGCCAGCGCCTGAAGGACGTTTACGAGTCGGTCGTTCACCTGATCGAGAAGTACGAGCCGGAAGCCCTCGCCATCGAAAAGCTGTTCTTCAACCGCAACGTCACCACGGCGTTTACGGTGGCGGAATCGCGGGGCGTGACCATTCTGGCGGCGGTTCAGAAGGGACTGACGGTCGCCGAATATACGCCGATGCAAGTGAAGCAGGCGATAGTCGGATACGGCAAAGCCGAGAAGAAGCAGGTGCAGGAGATGACGCGGATGTTCCTGAACCTGGCGCAGGTTCCGAAGCCCGACGACGTGGCGGATGCGCTCGCCATCGCCATCTGCCATGCCCATTCCTCGGTGCTGACCGATAAAATCAACGGGGTGCTCGGACGATGATCGATTATTTGAAGGGAATATTGGCCCACCGGGAAAATGACTACGTCGTGGTCGACGTGAACGGGGTTGGCTACCGGGTGTTCTGCGCCAACCCTTATGGCATTGAGGCGGGACCTGATTCGCGGGTTACGCTCTACATTCATTATCAGGTGCGGGAGGACGCTCACCTGCTGTTCGGTTTCGCCAGCCGCGAGGAGCAGGCCCTGTTCCGCAAGCTGCTCGACGTGAACGGAGTCGGCCCGCGGGTGGCGCTCGGCATCCTCTCCGCCGGACAGCCCGCCGCGATCATCGCGGCGATCTACCAGGAGGATGTGACCTTCCTGACCCGGCTGCCGGGCATCGGCAAGAAGACGGCGCAGCGCATCATCCTCGATCTGAAGGACAAGCTCGGCGATCTGTCGGCGGGCGGCTTGGAGACGCTGGGACTGACGGCTCCGACTCCGGCGGGGAAATCCGCCGCCGGTCCGTGGGGAGAAGCGAAGCAGGCGCTCATGGCGCTCGGATATACGGAAGCGGAGGTCGACCGGGCGCGCCCTGTTGTCATGCAGAATGCCACCGGCGACGAGACGGTAGACACCTTGATCAAGCGGGCGCTGACGGCGTTGTTCCGCGGATAGGAGCAGCCGCCGCAGGAAGGAGGAACGCAAGTGGAAGACCGCATTATATCCGCCAATCTGATGATGGAGGATCAGGGGATGGAGCTCAGCCTTCGCCCGCGCTACCTCGCCGAATACATCGGCCAGCAGCAGGCGAAGGAGAACCTCAAGGTCTATATCGAGGCGGCCAAGCAGCGCAAGGAAGCGCTGGATCACGTCTTGCTATACGGCCCTCCGGGACTCGGCAAGACGACGCTGTCGAACATCATCGCCAACGAGCTCGGCGTAAACGTCCGCACCACCTCGGGGCCTGCCATCGAGCGGCCCGGCGATCTGGCGGCGATCCTGACCAATCTGCAGAGCGGCGACGTGCTGTTCATCGATGAAATTCACCGCCTCCACCGGACAGTGGAGGAGGTTTTGTATCCGGCGATGGAGGATTTCGCCCTCGACATCATCATCGGCAAGGGACCGAGCGCGCGCTCCGTGCGGCTCGATCTGCCGCCCTTCACGCTGATCGGGGCGACGACGCGGGCGGGGCTCCTGTCCGCGCCGCTCCGCGACCGCTTCGGGGTCGTCTGCCGGCTGGAGTACTACACGAGCGACGAGCTGGAATTCATCGTCAGCCGCTCGGCGGATATCCTCAAGGTGGAGATCGTGGGGGAAGCGGCGCGGGAGATCGGCATGCGCTCGCGCGGGACGCCCCGCATCGCCAACCGGCTGCTCAAGCGGGTGCGCGATTTCGCCCAGGTGATCGGCGATGGCGTCATCACGCTCGACATCGCGCAATCGGCGCTGAAGCAGATCCAGGTGGATCAGCTGGGACTCGATCAGATCGACCACAAGATGCTGCGGTCGATCATCCATAACTTCAAGGGCGGCCCCGTCGGGCTCGACACCATCGCCGCCACCATCGGCGAAGAGAGCCAGACCATCGAGGACGTCTACGAGCCGTACCTGCTGCAGATCGGCTTCCTGCAGCGGACGCCGCGCGGGCGGGCGGTGACGCCGCTCGCCTACCGCCATCTCGGCCTGCAGCCGCCGCACGAGGCGGGGAGCGGACAAGCGTCATGGAATCTCTGACGCTGCTCTACGACGGCTGCTGTCGGCTGTGCCTGCGCACGGTCGCCACGCTGCGCCGCTTGCGGCTGCGCGTCCGGCTCGTGCCGGTGCCGCTGCAGGAAGCCCGGCCGGAGCAGCTCCCGCCCGGCGTGAGCCGGGAGGAACTGCTGGCCGAGCTGCACGCGGTGGATGCGTCCGGCCGGCTGTACCGCGGTGCGGATGCCGTCCTGCGCATCCTGCGCGAGGTCCGCGGCCTCGGCTGGCTCGCCGCACTCGGCCGCCTGCCTTTGCTCGCACCGGCGGTGGACGCCGCGTACCGTTGGCTGGCGCGGCACCGGTACCGGCTGTTCGGCACGGTGGAGGATTGCGCCGACGGCTCCTGCGGGCTGCACGGCCGCGGCACCAAGGAAGGCAAGTAGCCCGCCGCCCCGGCAAGTGGATCGGACCGGCGTCTCGACGCCGGCATGGAGGGACGTCGGCGCCAGCATGGACGGACGTCGGTATGAAAGCCGCATTCATCGCACCGCAACCATGAGGTTCGGCTGCCATAACCTAAGGCACATGAAAGAAAATAGCAGAGCAAAAGCAGCGAAAATGGTACAAAGAGGTTAAGATAAGAAAAAGGGATAGAAAAATCCTTCGAAATGTGTTTTGATTGGT
>Ga0255334_1000543_pt1 | contig 27934 bp, 29 predicted proteins | sample EtOH5_35cm_T3_12_FD_202080 | JGI IMG/M metagenome (GOLD analysis project Ga0255334, IMG submission 202080) | Sandy soil microbial communities from University of British Columbia, Vancouver, Canada - EtOH5_35cm_T3_129 | ecosystem: Engineered > Artificial ecosystem > Sand microcosm > Unclassified ... | reverse complement strand
GCCGGGTCCGCGATCAGCCGCTCCGCGCGCGCGACATCGGACACGCCCGCGCCCAGCAGGCGCGCCGCCAACGACGGGCCGCGGGCCGTCGGTCTCATGTCAGATGAGCGGCAGGAACCGCTGCAGCTCGAACGGGGTCACCTGCGCCCGGTACTCGCGCCACTCCTGGCGCTTGTTCCGCAGGAAGTAGTCGAACACGTGCTCGCCCAGAACCTCCGCGACGAGCTCCGACGACTCCATGACGTCGATGGCGGCCTCGAGGGAGGTCGGCAGCGGGGCGATGCCGAGCGCACCGCGCTCCGAGTCGGTGAGCTCCCAGACGTCGTCCTCGGCGCCCTCGGGCAGCTCGTACCCGTTCTCGATGCCGGCCAGGCCCGCGCCGAGCAGCACCGCGTACGCGAGGTACGGATTGGTCGCCGAGTCCACGGCGCGGTACTCGACCCGGCTCGAGTTGCCCTTGCCGGGCTTGTACATCGGCACCCGGACCAGCGCGGAGCGGTTGTTGTGGCCCCAGCAGATGTAGCTCGGCGCCTCGGCGCCACCCCACAACCGCTTGTACGAGTTGACGAACTGGTTGGTGACCGCCGTGATCTCGGGCGCGTGCCGGAGCAGGCCGGCGATGAACTGGCGGGCGACCTTCGACAGCTCGAGGTCCGCGCCCGCCTCGTGGAACGCGTTCTTGTCACCCTGGAACAGGGACAGGTGCGTGTGCATGCCGGACCCCGGCGTGTCCGCCAGCGGCTTGGGCATGAAGGACGCGAAGACGCCCTGCTCCAGAGCGACCTCCTTGACCACCGTGCGGAACGTCATGATGTTGTCCGCAGTGGTCAGGGCGTCGGCGTAGCGCAGGTCGATCTCGTTCTGGCCCGGGCCTGCCTCATGGTGGGAGAACTCCACCGAGATGCCCATCGACTCGAGCATCGTGATCGCGGCGCGGCGGAAGTCGTGCGCGGTGCCGCGCGGCACGTGGTCGAAGTAGCCGCCCTGGTCCACCGGGACGAGCTCCTTCGTCGGGTCCGCCGGCGCCTCGAAGAGGTAGAACTCGACCTCGGGGTGCGTGTAGAAGGTGAAGCCCTTGTCGCTCGCCCTGTCCAGGGCGCGCTTGAGCACCTGCCGGCTGTCCGCCAGCGACGGCTCGCCGTCCGGCGTCAGCAGGTCGCAGAACATGCGCGCCGTCCCGTGGCGCTCGCCGCGCCACGGGAGCACCTGGAACGTCGTCGGGTCCGGGCGGGCGATCATGTCCGCCTCGTAGACGCGGGTCAGGCCCTCGATCGACGAGCCGTCGAACCCGATCCCCTCGGCGAACGCCTGCTCCAGCTCGGCCGGGGCGACCGCCACCGACTTGAGGATCCCCAGCACGTCCGTGAACCACAGCCGGACGAACCGGATGTCCCGTTCCTCGACGGTGCGGAGCACGAACTCCTGCTGCCTGTCCATGGCGTACATCCTGCCTGATCGATGCCACTGCACGCGGCTAGGCTCGAAGCATGACGAGTGACGCACCGAAGCGGATGCGCGTGCACCACCTGCAGGCCGCCAAGCAGCGCGGCGAGAAGCTGGTGATGCTCACCGCGTACGACGCGGTGACCGCGCGCATCTTCGACGAGGCCGGCGTGGACATGCTGCTGGTCGGCGACTCGATCGGGAACACCATGCACGGCTACGCCACCACCCTGCCCGTGACGCTGGACGAGATGGTGGTCGCCGCGCGGTCCGTCGCGGGGGCGGCGCGGCGAGCGTTCGTCGTCGTCGACATGCCGTTCGGCTCCTACGAGGCCGGGCCCGAGCAGGCGCTGGCCACCGGCGTGCGGATGATGAAGGAGACGGGCGCGGCGGCCGTCAAGCTCGAGGGCGGCGAACGCGTGGCGGCGCAGATCCGCGCGCTGACCGGCGCGGGCATCCCCGTGGTCGGCCACCTCGGCTACACGCCGCAGTCCGAGAACCTGCTCGGCGGGCCACGTGTGCAGGGCCGGGGCGACGAGGCCGCGGCGCGGCTCCGCAAGGATGCGCTGGCGATCGTCGACGCGGGCGCCGTCGCGCTGGTGCTCGAGATGGTGCCGGCGCCGGTCGCGGAGCTGGTCACCGAGGAGGTCGCGGTGCCGACGATCGGCATCGGCGCGGGGGCCGGCTGCGACGGGCAGGTGCTCGTCTGGGTGGACATGGCGGGGATGACCAACTGGTCGCCGCGGTTCGCCAAGCGGTTCGGCGAGGTGGGCGCGGCGCTGTCCGCGGCGGCGAAGTCGTACGCCGACGAGGTCCGCGCCGGCATCTTCCCAGACGCCGAGCACCGCTTCGACCAGTAGCCCCCGCCCCCACGGGCGCCCCCACCCCGACTGGCCGGCTCGACCAGCAGCCCCCACCCCGACCGGCCGGCTGGTCTCATGCGGGCAGCAGCGCGCCATCCTGCTCGGACGATCGCCAACGGTCGGCCGGGGTGCCGCCGTAGGGGCGCCCGTCGGGCCAGGTGTGCTCGTAGGACCCGTCGGGGCGTCGCCGCACCCGGATGTCGAGCCGGTGGACCTCGTGGTGGTGGTAGGAGCACTCGGGGCAGACGTTGTCCAGATCCGTCGATCCGCCGTCGCGGTCCCACCAGGCCAGGTGGTGCAGCTCGGTGAACCGCAACGGGATCGAGCAGCCGTCGACCGCGCAGGTCCTCTGCCCGCCGGCGTACAACGCGAGCCACTGGGCCTTGCTGAACAAGCGGCGGGCGCGGCCCAGGTTCAACACCTCACCCTTGGCGTCCAGCACTGCCGCGGTGAGCACGCAGTCGCACAACGACCGCGCCACCTCCGACGCCGGCCACGCCATCCCGTTCTCGTCCGTCACCGGGTCCACGCCGCGCAGCGCGGCGACCAGGTCCGCGGCCGACCCCTTGGCGGCCGTCCGGCCGCCGCGCTCGCCGCCGCTGCCGTAGTCACCGCGAGCGCCCTGCCCACCGCGACCGCCCCGCCCACCGCGTGCGCCGCGCAGCGCCGCCCACGTCTCCTCGCTGAACGTGATCAGCGCCTGCACCGGGGCGATCGCGTCCGGGGTGAGCTTCTCGTCGGCGGCGATCCGGTCGACCATCGTCTCCAGCGCGTCGACCTGCCGCATCGGCCGCGTCCGAGGGTCGTCCTGGGTGGGTCGCGGGCACAGCGCGTCGATCACCTTGGCGAACTTGTGGCCGGCCACCGCGTCCATCTGGCCGCTGATCCGTGTGCCGGACGGCGTGTGGGTGATGTGCAGGCCCCGGTTCGCCCGCTGCTCGTCATGCTCGCGTTGCCGGGTCGCCGGATCCAGGGCGGCCGACATCGCCTTGAGCCGCTTGCCGAACGCCGCACCGTCCAGCCGGCCGGCCATCTCCAGCAGCTGGGCCTGACCGTCCTCGGTCGCCAGCTCGGCGGCCAGCCTCGGCGACGCCTGCGCCGCGCGGGTGATCTCGTCGACGTGCTTCGGCGTCACCGGTCCGTCGACCAGCGCTCCGGCCACGGCGGGCATCGCTGCCAGCGTCGACGCCTGACCCACCGCCGCGAACCCGGCGCCCCGGCCCTGATGCGAGACCCGGCCCAGGAACCCGGCCAGGTCCCGGTCACCGCGCAGCGCCCACGTGCCCTCGTCCCGCTCGGCGGTCACGACCTTCCCCTTGGCCACCACCAGCGTGCTGGCTACCTGCTCCAGCAGCCCGAGCACCTGCCGGCGCCCACCGGCGCCCCACGTTCCGGCCCCGTCCGCGGCATGCAGCGCTGCTGCCGCCGCGGCCAGCAGGGCGGCGAACTCGGCCGGCACACCGGTCCGCTCGCTGGGCAGCGGGCGAGGCGACGAACCGCGTTCCATCGTCGTACACCCCCCGCGTCCACGTATCCGAACACCTGTTCGAACTCTACCGGATCGACAGCCGAAGCGCAACCCAAGATGTCGCCTGACCAGCACAGATACCTGTGGACAGGCCCACCCGAACGCAGGGCTGTGGGCGGCTCGCTAGACCGGTTGCGTGCCGTCCCAGGAGCGCGGCGTGAGGTCGGGGCGGTTCTGCGGCCACTCCTCGTTCATCATCGGCGACGAGATCAGCATGTCCGCGGTGGCGACGTTGCACGCCATCGGCACGTTCCACACCGCGCCGATCCGCAGCAGCGCCTTGACGTCCGGGTCGTGGGGCTGCGGCTCGAGCGGGTCCCAGAAGAACACGAGCATGTCGATGGCGCCCTCGGCGATCTTGGCGCCGACCTGCTGGTCGCCGCCCACCGGGCCGGACAGCAGCCGGGTCACCGGCAGGCCGAGCTCGTACTCGATCATGGTCCCGGTGGTGCCGGTGGCCACGAGCCGGTGCCGGGACAGCGTGCCCCGGTTGAACTCGGCCCAGCGCAGCAGCTCGATCTTCTTGTTGTCGTGCGCGACGAGTGCGATGTCGTGCGAGACGAACGCCATGGTGGGCTCCTTCGTGCGATCAGTCGTCAGTCTTCGTCGTGCGCCTGCTCGGTGGACTCCGCGGACCAGTCCTTGCGCCACGCGCGGTCCGCCTCGTCCCAGTCCTCGCTGCGCTCGTGCGCGATGTCCAGCGCGCGCGCGGCCGCCTCACGGGTGGGGTACGGGCCGAGGCGGACGCTCCAGTCGCTCTGCGGCCCCTCCTCGACCTCGCCGGTAGCGAGGTTGTAGTAGAACTCCCCCGCCATCGTCTCGCCTCCCACCGGCTCTCGGCACCCTGCTCGTAGACTGCCAGGCATGGCCCCCGTGCACACGCGAGACCCGCTCGTCCCCGGGCGCGTCTCCCCGCGCCGGGCTGTTCCGTCGTCGATCGCGCGCCCGGAGTACGTCGGCCGGCCGGGACCCCGGCCGTGGACGGGCCCGGACGCGTTCGACGACGAGACCGTGGCGAGGATCCGCGTCGCCGCCCGGATCGCCGCGCAGGCGCTCGAGGAGGTCGGGCGGCACATCGCGCCGGGCGTCACGACGGACCAGCTGGACCTCGTCGGCCACGAGTTCCTGCTGGACCACGGCGCCTACCCCTCGACGCTCGGCTACAAGGGCTTCCCCAAGTCGCTGTGCACTTCGCTCAACGAGGTGATCTGCCACGGCATCCCCGACTCGACCGTGGTCGAGGACGGGGACATCGTCAACATCGACATCACCGCGTACATCGGCGGCGTGCACGGCGACACCAACGCGACGTTCCTCGCCGGGGACGTCGACGAGGAGTCGCGGCTGCTCGTCGAGCGCACGCGCGAGTCCCTCGACCGCGGCATCAAGGCCGTGATGCCGGGCCGGCAGATCAACGTGATCGGCCGGGTCATCGAGAAGTACGCCGACCGGTTCGGCTACGGCGTGGTGCGCGAGTACACCGGCCACGGGGTGGGCCCGGCGTTCCACACCGGCCTGGTGATCCCGCACTACGACGCGGCGCCGGCGTACGACCAGGTGCTCGAGCCGGGAATGGTGTTCACCATCGAGCCGATGCTCGACCTCGGCACGCCCGACTGGACCATGTGGGACGACGGCTGGACCGTGGTGACATCCGACGGCAGCCGCAGCGCCCAGTTCGAGCACACGATCCTCGTCACCGAGGACGGCGCGGAGGTGCTGACACTGCCGTGAGCGATACTCGTCCGGAGGCCAAGGGCCGGTACGCGCTCGGCGTCGACATCGGGGGCTCCGGGATCAAGGGCGCCCCCGTCGACCTTCGCGACGGGGAGTTCACCGGCGAGCGGCTGCGCATCCCGACCCCTCAGCCGTCCACACCCGCCGCCGTCGCGGACGTGGTCGCCCAGATCGTCGACTCGTTCCACCTGCGCAGGACGGTGCCGATCGGGGTGACGTTCCCGGCCGTGGTACGTCACGGCGTGGCGCAGTCCGCCGCGAACGTCGACGAGTCGTGGATCGGCACCGACATCGAGGACCTGCTGCGCCGTGCGACCGGCCGCAAGGTGCTGGCCGTCAACGACGCGGACGCCGCGGGCTACGCCGAGGTGGAGTACGGCGCCGCGCGCGACGTGCCCGGGCTGGTCATGGTCGTCACGCTCGGCACGGGCATCGGCTCGGCCCTGATCAACGACGGGCGGCTGGTGCCGAACACCGAGCTGGGCCACCTCGAGGTGGACGGGTTCGACGCCGAGAGCCGCGCCGCCGATTCGGCGCGCGAGCGCGAGGACCTCGACTTCCCCACGTGGGCGAAGCGGCTGACCCGGTACTTCGGCGAGCTGGAGAAGCTGTTCTCCCCCGACCTGTTCGTCGTCGGCGGCGGGATCAGCAAGCGGCACGACGAGTTCTTGCCCCTGCTGGAGCTGCGCACACCGATCGTCCCCGCCAAGCTGCGGAACGCCGCGGGGATCGTCGGCGCGGCCCGGCTCGCCGCCGAGGCGGACTGAGCCTGCGCGTGTCGGTGCCACGCCCTAGCGTGGCGCGCATGGGACTCGTGGTGTCACAGCTGACGATCGACAGTGCCGACCCGGCGGCGCAGGCGCGCTGGTGGGCGCAGGCGCTGGGCTGGGAGCTGCTCGGGGAGCCGGCGGACGACGAGGCCGAGATCGGCCCGCCGGACCGCTCGACGTCCGGCTGGCTCTTCCTGAAGGTGCCCGAGGGCAAGTCGGTGAAGAACCGGCTGCACCCGGACCTGCGGCCGCCGGACGGCTCGGACCAGGCCGCCGAGCTGGAACGACTGCTCGCGCTCGGCGCGACGCCCGTCGACATCGGCCAGGGCGACGTGACGTGGCACGTGCTGGCGGACCCCGAGGGCAACGAGTTCTGCCTGCTGCGCAGCACGCCGTCGCAGCTCGCCGCCGCCGAGGAGTGAGTCAGTCGCGGGCCTGGCCGGCCCGGCGGATCTCCTCGCGCTGGAGGCGGAGCACCAGCCGGTAGAGCCGCTCCTTGGTGCGCTCGTCGGGCTCCAGGAACTCGGCCCCGTGCCGCCAGACGGACTTTCCCTCGTCGACGCGCAGCACCCGAGCACGCAGCTCCAAGGCGTGCCCGTCGGTCGTCATGCGCACCAGCACCACGGACCGCACGGGGACCGGGTTCCGCGCCGCGAATCGCATGCCTGTCGCGCTGACGTCGAGGACCGTCACCGCGAAGGACCTCGCCTCGCCGTCCGGGTTCGCCACCGCGACGCAGGTCACCCGGTATGCCGCCCGGGCAGCTGATCGCCGCTGCCGCCGCCCGGCCTCCTCCATGACGACGACGTCCACCGCCGGCGGCGCGAGCCGGGCCAGCAGACCGTGGTAGGTGCACTCACCGCGGCCGGGGTCCAGCACCTGGACCGTCACGCGGTCACCGACGGACCGCCCGACCAGCGGCTCCTCGGCGTTGATGCGCATCACACCTGCCGAATACCCGACGACGAACCCGTCGACGACGCCCTCGGCCACCAGGACGCGACAGCCCGCCAGCTCGTGCATCCCACCCCCGCCATCGTCCGGCCACAGGTCACCCCACTATCGGCACGAACCGAGGGCGGATGAGCCAGCCGGTACGCCGGGTTCTGTCCCCGCACGCGGTTGCCCCCGCGCGGGTGGCGGCCATCCATCTACGACGCACGTTGCCGTGCGCCTCCAGCGGCCTACCCGGGAGCTCGGGCGGGCCGCCCTCGAACGCTCCCTGTCTGGCCTTGCTCCGGGTGGGGTTTGCCGAGCCGCACCGGTCACCCGGTGCGCTGGTGGTCTCTTGCACCACCGTTTCACCCTTACCGGTCCCCCGGGGGGGTCCGGCGGTCTGTTCTCTGTGGCACTTTCCCGCGGGTCACCCCGGGTGGGTGTTACCCACCACCCTGCCCTACGGAGCCCGGACGTTCCTCGGCGGGTGCTAGCACCCGACGCGGCCGCCTGGCTGACTCATCCGCGCCGCCCAGGGTAGTCCCTCGCGACGCGCCGTGCCCCGGCCCGCGTCGGCGCCGGTAGGAGCGGATTCATGGGACCTTTGTCCGGGCCGGGACCCTGGTGTACCCGCAGGTCAAACACCCCGAGAGATCAGGGGTGGGCCAGGGAAGAACCCGATGCACCCGCTCGACCCCCACGCCAGCATTGCCGCATGGTCACCACACCCGAGCTCGACCCCGTCCGCGCGGCGGACGCCCTCCTCGAGCCCATCGCCTCCGCCCGCGGTCTCACCAAGGTCCACGGCAGCGGCGAGGCCGAGGTGCACGCCCTGAGAGGCATCGACGTGGACCTCGCCCGCGGCGAGCTGACCGCGATCATGGGCCCGTCCGGGTCCGGCAAGTCCACCCTGATGCACTGCCTGGCGGGCCTCGACCGCCCGACGAGCGGCACGGTCGTCGTCGACGGCCTCGAGGTCTCGTCGATGTCCGAGCGCAAGCTCACCAAGCTGCGCCGCACCCACGTCGGCTTCATCTTCCAGGCGTTCAACCTGGTGCCCACCCTGACCGCCGCCGAGAACATCACCCTGCCCCTCGACATCGCGCGTCGCCCCGTCGACCGCGCCCGGTTCGACGAGGTCGTCGAGGCCGTCGGCCTCACCGACCGGCTCTCCCACAAGCCCGCCGAGCTGTCCGGCGGCCAGCAGCAGCGCGTCGCCTGCGCCCGTGCGCTCGTCGCGCGCCCGGCTGTGGTGTTCGCCGACGAGCCCACGGGCAACCTCGACTCGCACGCCTCAGGCGAGGTGCTCGGCTTCCTGCGCCGCTCGGTCGACTCCCTCGACCAGTCCGTCGTGATGGTCACCCACGACCCGCGCGCGGCCTCCTACGCCCACCGCGTGCTGTTCCTCGCCGACGGCCTGCTGGTCGCCGAGCTCGTCGCCCCCACCCAGTCCTCCGTGCTCGCCGCCCTGGCGAACCTCGACGGCTACTCCCGCGCCGGCTCGCTCGCGGGCGGCCAGCGGTGAACCGGATCGGCCTGCGCTCCGTGCGCGCCCACGCGGCGCGCTTCATCATGTCCGTGCTCGCCGTCGCGCTCGGCGTCGCCTTCGTCACCGGCACGTTCGCGCTGCGCGAGATGCTCTCGTCGACCTTCGACGAGCTCGTCAACGCCTCCTCGACCGCCGACGCCTACGTGCGCGTGCCCGGTGAGTCGATGGACGACCTGTACGCCGTCGGCGCCACCACAGGCGGCGTGCCGATCGCCGCGACGGACGCGCTCGCCGCGGTCGACGGCGTCGAGAGCGTCATCCCGAGCGTCACCGGGCCTGCGACCCTCGTCGGCGCCGACGGCACCGCCGTCCGCAGCACCCAGGCGCCCAGCTTCGTCATGCCCTACTACCCGGACGACCCCGGGATGGGCACCCTGACCGGCCGCATCCCCGCCGGACCCGACGAGGTGGTCCTCGAGCGCCACACGCTCGACTCCTCGGGCCTGGCGATCGGCGACACCACCAAGCTGGTGGTGCTCGGTCACGTCAGCGACGTCACCGTCGTCGGCGCCGCCGACTTCGACGCGCCGATGGCCGGCGCGACGATCGTCCTCGCGGACGCCGCGACCGTCGAGGCCGCCTTCGCGCCCACGGGAGTGGTCAGCACACTGACCGTGTACGCACAGGACGGAGTCTCCGAGGACGATCTGGTCCGCCGGCTCGCTGCCGTCGCCCCCGCCGGCTCCGAGGTGGTCTCGGGCACCACGATGCGCGAGGAGCTGAAGGGCCAGATCAGCGAACAGCTCGGGTTCGTCTCGACGTTCCTGCTGGTGTTCGCCCTGCTGGCGCTGTTCGTCGGCGCCTTCATCATCGCCAACACGTTCGCGATGTCGGTGCGGCAGCGGATGCGCGAGTTCGCGCTGCTGCGGGCAGTCGGCGCCTCGCCGGCACAGGCGTTCGGCTCCATCGTCGTGCAGGCCGCCGTCATCGGCGTCGTGGGCTCGGCGGTGGGCATCCTCGGCGGGTTCGGCCTCGTCACCGGGATCGGCGCGGTGTTCGAGCGGATGGACATGACGCTGTCGAACCGCGTGCCGCTGTCCGCGACGACCGTCGTCGTCGGCCTGCTCGTCGGCACGGTGGTGTCCCTCGTCGCCGCCGCCGTGCCGGCCCGGCGTGCCGCGCTGGTGCCGCCGGTCGAGGCGATGCGCGACGAGGTGACGGTCAACGAGCGGTCGCTGCACCGCCGCGGCTGGGCGGGCCTCGTGCTCCTCGTCGCCGGCGCCGCCTCGCTCGTCGCCGCCGCGCTGTGGCCCGACTCCGGCCAGTCGGGCCTGCTCCTCGGGCTCGGCGCCACCGGGCTGGTCGTCGGCGTGCTCGTCGTCGGCCCCGTCGTCGTGCCCGCCGTGGTACGCACGCTCGCCGCGCCCGCCGTCGCCCTGCTCCGGCCCGTCGGCCGCCTCGCCCGCGGCAACGTCGTGCGCAACCCACGCCGCACCGCGAGCACCGCCGGGGCGCTGACCATCGGCATGGCGCTCGTCGGCGCAGCGGCTGTGCTCGCCGCCTCCACCGAGGCGTCCGTGCGCAGCGTGGTCGAGACCGAGTTCCACGTCGACTACGTCCTCACGGCCCAGGCCCCGGACACGATCGCACCGGAGGTGGTCGACGAGATCACGGGCCTGCCGGGCGTCGACGGCGTCTACGGGCTGCCGCGGACCACCGTGACGGTCGCCGCCGGAACCGAGTCCACGACGGACGGCGTCGTCGGCCTCGACCCGGCGATGCTCGGCACCGTGATGACTCCCCAGAAGCTCGTCGGCCCCGTCGCCGAGGTGCTCGCGGGCGGCGGCGCGGTGGTCGACACGCTGACCGCCGAGGCCCGCGGCTGGCAGATCGGCGACGAGATCACCCTGACCAGCGCGACCGGGGCACACGACTACACGATCGGCGGGCTGATCCGGTCCGCCGGGCTCGGCGCACCGGTCGCCGTCGCGCCGGAGCAGCTCGACCGGCTCGTCCCGCCGGCACAGCAGCTCGACACGACCGTCAGCGTCGTGGCGGCCGCCGACGTGGACCACACGGCGCTGCGGCAGGCGATCACCGAGGTCGTCGCCCCGCTCTACGTCGTGTCCGTGCAGGACGCCGACGAGTTCGTCGACGGCCTCGCCGCCCAGGTGGACCAGATGCTGACGATCCTCTACGCCCTGCTCGGCCTGTCCGTGGCCATCGCGGTGCTCGGCATCGTCAACACCCTCGCCATGTCCGTCATCGAGCGGACCCGCGAGATCGGGCTGCTGCGCGCGGTCGGCCTCGGCCGGCTCCAGCTCGCGGGCACGATCACCACCGAATCGGTGCTCACCGCGGTGTGCGGCACCGCGATCGGTCTCGCGACGGGCGTGGCCATCGCCTCGGTGTTCCCGCGCCTGTTCGCCGACGAAGGCATGAACACCCTCGCGGTGCCGGCGTCCAGCCTCGTGGCGATGCTCGTCCTCGCGGTGCTCGTCGGCGTCGGCGCGGCGGTCTGGCCGGCCGTCCGGGCGGCCCGCCTCCCGGTCCTGACGGCGATCTCCACGGAGTAGCCGCCCCCGCGCAGCGTCCGCACTCGTCGGGGCCAGGGCACCGACGAGTGCGGACGCAAGGGGTTTGTGGGTGGACGGGGGTGGTCAGGCCGTGGCCCAGCCGGTGCCGGGGACGCCGACCACCGCGACCTCGTCGCGCCGATCGCTGAACAGTCGCACGATGCTCACGGACGCCGGCGCGACCCGCAGCCGGCTCCACGAGCCCGGCTGGGCGCCCAGCACCACGCCGAGCACCGCCCGGATCGCCACCGCGTGGCTCACCACCACCACGGTCCGCGGCCCGCCCAGCGCCTCGAGCCGGTCCAGCCCGCCGCGCACCCGCTCCCCCACGTCCGCGACCGACTCCCCGTGCGCCCCGGGAGGCCGCACGGTCCCGTCGGTGTGCCACGACTCGAGCAGCCCGGGCCAGCGCTCCTCGATCTGCTCGGCGGTGAGCCCCTGCCAGTCGCCGAAGTCCGCCTCCTGGAACGTCGCGTCCGTCTCGAGCGGCAGGCCGAGGCGCTCGGCGACGATCTCGCCCGTCTGCCGGGCGCGGACCAGCGGCGAGGCGATCACCAGCTCCGGGTCCGGCACGTCGCCCCACAGGTCGCGACCGACGCGGTCGACGAGGGCCGCGGCGTCGTGCGCCTGGAGCCGGCCGGTCTCGTCGAGCGGCGGGCCCGGCTCCCCCGAGCCGGAGTAGCCGCGGGAGACGGTCAGCTCCGTCTGCCCGTGTCGGACCAGGACGACGGTCACCGGCTCCTCGTCGTCGAACCGGACCCCCAGCCCGGAGAGGGCCGGCTCGCGGCTCACGTGCCGGTCCGCACCAGGATCCGTCCGCACTCCTCGCAGCGCACCACCTGCTCCGGCGGCGCCGCCCTGATCGCCTCGAGGTCGAGCGGGTTGAGCTCCATGCGGCAACCCTGACACTGGCGGCCCTGCAGCGCAGCCGCACCGCGGCCGGCGAGCTGGGCGCGCAGCTTCTCGTACAGCGCGAGCAGCGCCGAGTCGAGCCCCTCGGCGGCCGCCGCCCGCTCGTCGCGCACCTGCGCGGCCTCGGCGTCGAGGTCCGCGAACGCCGCGTCGCGCTCGGCCCGCGCGGCCGTCTTGCGCTCCTCGAGCTGCGCGTTCGCGGACTCCAGCTCGCCGAGCGCGGCACTGTGCGCCTCGAGCCGTTCCATGACGTCCAGCTCGACCTCCTCCAGATCGGCCTGCCGCCGCGCGAGGCTCTCCAGCTCGCTCGTCAGGCCCATCGCGTCCTTCGCGCTGACCTGGCCGGCGTCGAGCCGGTCCTGGTCCCGCCTGGCCCGCACCCGCACCTGCTCCACGTCCGCCTCGGCCTTGGCCAGCTCGCGCCGCAGGTCCCCGGCGGCGGTGCGGCTCGTGACGAGCGCGCTCGTCAGGTCCGTCAGCTGCGCGTCCAGCTCGACGATCCTGGCGAGGGCGGGCACCTGCCTGCGGCGGTGGGCGATCTGGTCCAGGCGGGTGTCCAGGTCCTGCACGACGAGCAGACGGTGCTGGTCGGCCACGGGGGCGTTCGTCACACGGGGTCCTTCCGGTCGAGGGGCGCGTTGTCGAAAGGCAGAGCCACGTGCCCTGTCCAGGGGTCGGTGACGAGGGTGCTGACGCGGGTCTCCACGGTACCGAGGTCGCGCGCCAGGGCTTCGGCGGCCTTTGCGATCCAGGGCCACTCGGAGGCGTAGTGGGCGGTGTCGACGAGCGCCGGGCGCCCGTCGCCGTCGAAGCCGGCGCGCTCCCGCGCCTCCGACGCCGGGTGGTGGCGCAGGTCGCTCGTCAGATAGGCGTCGGCGCCGGCAGCGCGCACGGCGTCGAGCTCCGAGTCCCCGGAGCCGCCGAGCACCGCGACGCGCTCGACGAGCAGCGCCGGGTCGCCTGCGTAGCGGACGCCCTGCGCTGTGGGGGGCAGCGCAGCGGCGACTCGCCGCGCGAAGTCGTCGAGCCGCTGGGGCGCCGGCAGCCGGCCGACGCGACCCAGCCCCGTCCCCCCGGGCAGCGCGGCGGGCTCGAGCACGTCGAACGCCGGCTCCTCGTAGGGATGCGCCGCGCGCAGCGCGGCCACCACCTGCGCCCGCAGCGAGCGCGGGGCCACCATCTCGACCCTCGCCTCGACCACGCGGGCCGCCTCGCCGGCGCGTCCGACGGCCGGGTGGGCCGCCGCCGAGGGGATGAACGTCCCCTCGCCCGTCGAGGTGAACGCCGCGCGGGTGTACTCGCCGAGCGCCCCCGCCCCGGCGGCGGCGAGCGCGTCGACCAGCCGCTCGGCGTCCTCGACAGGCACCATCACCACGACCTTGTCCAGCAGGTCGCCGGGCGCGGCCACGAGCGCGGCGAGGTCCACCAGGCCGATCGCCTCCGCCAGCGCGTCCGCGACGCCGCCGGCTGCGGCGTCCGCGTTGGTGTGCGCCGCGTACAGGCCGACCCCCGCGGTGACGAGCCGGTGCACCAGAGCGCCCTTGAACGTCGTCGCGGCGACGGAGCTCACCGGCCGCAGGAACAGCGGGTGGTGGGTCACCAGCAGGTCGGCATCCCACGCGATGGCCTCGTCGGCGACCGCGGCGACCGGGTCCACCGCGAACAGGACGCGCCGCACCGGTGCCGCGGGGTCGCCGGCGACGAGCCCCACGGCGTCCCAGGACTGGGCGGTGCGCGGCGGGTAGCGCCGATCGAGGGCCGCGACCACCTGCGCCAACGTGACGCCGGTCATGGGCGCAGCATCACCTTGACGGCCGTCCGCCCGTCCATCGCCGCGTAGGCGTCCGCGACGCTGTCCAGCGGCAGCGTCAGGTCGAAGACGAGCCCGGGCTCGATCGCGCCGGACCACACGTCCGCGAGCAGGTCGGGGATGTAGGACCGCACGGAGGCCACGCCGCCCGCCACCCCGACGTTCGAGTCGAACATCTGCTTCACCGGCAGCTCCGGGCCGCCCGCGGGGACGCCGACGAACCCGACCATGCCGCCGGGCCGCGCGCAGTCCAGCGCCTGCTGCATCGACTCCTTGGTGCCGACGCACTCCAGCGCCGAGTCGGCGCCGATCCCGCCCAGCAGGTCCCTCAGGTGCGCCGCGCCCTCGGCGCCGCGCTCGGCCACCACGTCCGTGGCACCGAACCGTGCCGCCAGCGCCTGGCGCGCGGGGTTGCGGGACATCGAGACGATCCGCTCCGCGCCGAGCCGCCTCGAGGCGATCACGGCGCACAGCCCCACCGCGCCGTCACCGACGACGACCACGGTCGAACCCTTGCCCACGCGGGCGGACACCGCGGCGTGGTGGCCGGTGCCCATGACGTCGCTGCACGTCAGCACGCCCGGCAGCATTCCTTCGTCGGGCACCCCGGGGGCGACGACGAGCGTGCCGTCCGCCAGCGGCACCCGCACGTACTCGCCCTGCCCGCCGTCCGCCAGCAGGCCGTCCGGTCCGACCCCGCCCCACCAGCCGGCGTTGACGCAGGACGTCTGCACGCCGTGGCGGCAGTGGACGCACGTGTTGTCGGCGATGGAGAACGGCGGGACGACGAAGTCGCCCGGCCGGACGCCGACCACCGACGAGCCCACCTCCTCGACCACGCCGACGAACTCGTGGCCGATCCGATGCGGCGCCCTGGTGGACTGGATGCCCCGGTACGACCACAGGTCGGAGCCGCAGACGCAGGCGGCGACGACGCGCACCACGGCGTCGGTCGGCAGCTGCACGCTCGGGTCGGGAACCTCTTCGAGCCGGACGTCCTTGGGGCCGTGGATCACGGTTGCGCGCATGGGGCCAATCCTGCCCTGACCGGTAGGCTCGCCGCGTCGGGCCTGTAGCTCAGTTGGCCAGAGCGCCACGCTTACACCGTGGAGGTCGTCGGTTCGAGACCGGCCGGGCCCACCCAGAGGTGCTAACGGTTGGTCCGGCTCGGGCTGACGATTGGGCACCTGAAATGCATGAAGACCTGCCCGGCACCGCTCCTGGTGCCAGGCCGAGTCGCGTCCGGGGCCGCTCGACGTCCGCTGTGCGACGCGGCCCCGCGCATGTTCGCGCGTGCGCTGGTTCGTGGGCACGACGACGGCCCGCCGGGCCGGTGGCCGGGCGGGTATGCGGGGTGGCGCTGTTCGGTTCACGGCGTGATCGATCCGAGCGCGGCACACGTGATCGAGGCGATCTTGTCGGCCAGCCCACGCATGGCCCGCCAGGTCGCCACCCTGCAACGCGCCCGTCAGCCCAAGCAGCACACGTGACGTACCCCCGACCGCGCCACCCTCGAGCTGGGCTTGTGGCGCGAGGCGCGCGCCGACGGACAGTGGGTTACACTTCTTTCAGATGAGGGAGGTTGAGGTGGACGACTTCGTGATTCATGGGTTCATGATGTCCCCGCCGGCGCCGGCTGCCCGCCCGGGCACGTTCCAGTCGCGGCTGGTCCGTGCTGGGAGCCTGACCTTGGACGATGGCTCGGTCGTGCCGATGGACGACGTGCTGCTGGCTCTGGTCAACGCTCGCCTGTCGGCGGGCTGGTATGTCACGCCGGAGGAGGCGTCGCAGCTGCTGGGGGTGTCGCGTCCGACGGTCTACAAGTGGCAGGAGTCGGGTTCGTTGGGCTGTGTGATGATGGGCAACCGGCGGATGATCCCGCGCACGGACGTGGACCGGCTCGTGGCCGCAGCCGCGACCCGCGCTGAGTCGGATCGCATCACCGCCCTGGTCGAAGAGGATGCCGAGCCGCTGGATCAGACGTCGTACCTGGTGGCGCTGCAGGAGGCTCGCCAGACCGGCGGACCGGCGGAGATGAAGCGGGTCCGTGAGCGTCAGCAGGCGGCCCGGGCTGCGGCAGCTGCGCGCCGAGCCCACGAGGTGGCCGGCAGCTCCCGGTGACGAACCCACCTGCCGGCTGGCTGCTGTGGGTCACACGTCGCGCCCTGGAAGACCTCGGGATGGAAGGCGAGGCTGGTCCCGCCTTCGACTTGGATGCGGTCAAGGGCCGCAACAAGCTGCTGGGACGGTTCGCCGACCAGCGGGCAGCGAACCCGCGGGGAACGGAGCTGACGCAGCACGTCACCGGCGAGATCTACAACCTGCACGCACAGGGCGGGTTGCGGGGCGCCACCTGGTTCGACGAGGGACACTACGTCGTCTTCCTGCTGGCAGCATCGAGCGAGCACGACTACGACCGGTTCGTCGATCGCTCGGCGGCAGGGCTCCTGCTGCCCTCCCGCCGCGACTACCAGGACGTCACGCAGCATCGCCACGCGCTGGCGCAAGGCACCGGCGACTTCGTCGAGGACGTGGCTGACCAGGCCGCCGAGCTGGTGAAGAGAGCGCTCGCCGAACCTGGCCAGGTCGTCACGGACATCCTCGGACAGGAGCTGCCCACGCATGTCGTGGTGGAGGTCGTCGCTGTCGACGTCGAGAACGTCGAGGGCGACGTCTACGCGGCATTGTCGTACGAGCAGCGCGCCGGCGTGCGTCCCCTGCCGGATGACCTAACGAGCGACCTGGCGGCAGTACTGTTCCCCGACGCGGTCCCCGGGTCGCTCGAGATTGGGCACCACCGGTTCCCGATGCCGCGAGGACGCCGGCCCGGCGACGTCGTCATCCGCTGGTTCCGCGGCTGACCGGGCCCTTCCGGGCTGTAAGTCGTCACCTCCGGGCGTGTAGGCCTCGAGTCCGGACGGTCGTGTAGCGCCAGGTGAGAGCAACTGTCAGCACCTGACCCTCACCGGTCAGGACGCGGCGACGGCCTCCGCGACCCGCGCCAGGGCCCCGGCGACGATCTCCTGACGGCGCCGCACGCCACCCGTCCCGGGGAGGGTGCGGTCCGGTGCCAGGGCTCCGATCGTGAGCTCGGTCATCGACCGCGGCCCCGGGTGGCCAGGCGGGTCGCCGACCAGCTGGGCGCCGCCGCGAAGGTCGTTATCGGGTGAAGCCCGGAGGTCGTCGCCGCCTCCTCGATGTCGGCGTGGGACACGTGCCCCGGACGCCCCGCCTTCGGCGTGAGCACCCAGATCGGGCCGTTGTCGTCGAGCACCGTCATGGCGTCGACCAGGAGGTCGGCCAGGTCGCCGTCGCCGTCCCTGAACCAGATGACGGCGCCGTCGGTGACGTCGTCGTAGTCCTCGTCGACGAACTCGGTCCCGGTCAGTCCTTCGAGACCGGAACGGAAGTCCTCGTCGGCGTCGTCGTCGTAGCCGAACTCCTGGATCACCTGCCCGGGGGTGAACCCCAGGCGCGACGCCGGATGTGCGGCGTCGTCCGCGGTGCTGGACACCGGTCGTATCCCTCCCGACCTGCCACGGCGCCCGGGCCTGCCCCGGACGCCTCGATAGACGCAGACGCTAGCCCACCAGGCGGCGTGCGGCCCCGGCAAGACCCCGCGACGCATCCGCGAGCCGCGTGGCGTAGACGAACGAGGCCGCATGTGACTTTCGGCCCTGGAAGGTCCGACAATGGGATGACTTCGCACCGCGCACGAGACAAAGGGAGCTTTCTGGTGGCTTCGCTCGACGAGACCGGCCCGCTCATCGGTGGCCTGCTGAGCCAGGTACCCGACATCGACCCCGCCGAGACCGCGGAGTGGCTGGAGTCGCTGGACGGCCTGATCGACGCGGAGGGCGGGCCGCGGGCCCGCTACGTGCTGATGAGCCTGCTGCGCCACGCGCGCCAGCGCAACGTCGCCATCCCCGTGTCGCTCAACACCCCGTACGTCAACACGATCGCCGTCCACGACGAGCCCTACTTCCCCGGCGACGAGTCGATGGAACGGCGCTACCGCCGGATGATCCGCTGGAACGCCGCGGTGATGGTGACGCGCGCCCAGCGGCCCGGCATCGCCGTGGGCGGCCACCTCTCGTCGTACGCCTCCGTGGCGACGCTGTACGAGGTCGGCCTCAACCACTTCTTCCGCGGCAAGGACCACCCCGGCGGCGGGGACCAGGTGTACTTCCAGGGCCACGCCTCCCCCGGCGTGTACGCCCGCGCGTTCCTCGAGGGGCGCCTCTCCGAGCACCGGATGGACGGGTTCCGCCAGGAGATGTCCAACCCGGGCGGCGGTCTGCCGTCCTACCCGCACCCGCGCCTGCTCCCCGACTTCTGGGAGTTCCCGACCGTCTCGATGGGTCTCGGCCCCGCATCGGCGATCTACCAGGCGCTGACCAACAAGTACCTGCACAACCGTGGCATCAAGGACACCGGCCAGCAGGACGTCTGGGCGTTCCTCGGCGACGGGGAGATGGACGAGCCCGAGAGCCGAGGCCTGCTCCAGCAGGCCGCCCAGCAGAACCTCGACAACCTGACCTTCGTGGTCAACTGCAACCTGCAGCGCCTCGACGGCCCGGTGCGCGGCAACGGCAAGATCATCCAGGAGCTCGAGGCGTTCTTCCGCGGCGCCGGCTGGAACGTCATCAAGGTGATCTGGGGCCGCGAGTGGGACACGCTGCTCAACGCGGACAAGGACCGCGCGCTCGTCAACCTGATGAACATCACGCCGGACGGCGACTTCCAGACGTACAAGGCCAACGACGGCGCCTACGTCCGTGAGCACTTCTTCGGCCGTGACCCGCGCACCAAGCGGCTCGTCGAGCACATGAGCGACGACGAGATCTGGGCGCTGAAGCGCGGCGGCCACGACTACCGCAAGGTCTACGCCGCCTACAAGGCCGCGCGCGAGCACACCGGCCAGCCGACCGTGATCCTCGCGCACACCATCAAGGGCTACGTGCTCGGCTCCGGCTTCGCCGGCCGCAACGCGACCCACCAGATGAAGAAGCTCAAGGTCGACGACCTCAAGACGCTGCGGGACACCCTCCAGCTGCCGATCAGCGATGCGCAGCTCGAGGAGAACCCGTACCTGCCGCCGTACTACAACCCGGGGCCCGACGACGAGGCCGTGCAGTACATGCTCGAGCGCCGACGCGAGCTCGGCGGGTTCGTCCCCGAGCGGCGCTCGGCGTTCAAGCCGATCCCGCCGCGCGACCCCACGGTGTACGCGGGCCTCGCCAAGGGCTCCGGCACGCAGCCGGTCGCCACGACGATGGCCTTCGTGCGGCTGTTCCGCGACCTGCTCAAGGACCCGGAGATCGGGCCGCGGATCGTCCCGATCATCCCGGACGAGGCCCGCACGTTCGGCCTGGACTCGATCTTCCCCAGCGCCAAGATCTTCAACACGCTGGGCCAGCAGTACACCCCCGTGGACTCCGACCTCATGCTGTCCTACCGGGAGTCCGAGTCGGGGCAGATCGTCCACGTCGGGATCAACGAGGCCGGGGCGGCCGCGGCGTTCCAGGCGGCCGGCACGGCGTACGCGACGCACGGCGAGCCGCTGGTGCCGTTCTACTTCTACTACTCGATGTTCGGGTTCCAGCGCACGGGCGACCAGTTCTGGGCCGCCGGCGACCAGATGACGCGCGGCTTCCTCATCGGCGCCACCGCGGGCCGCACCACGCTGACCGGCGAGGGCCTGCAGCACGCCGACGGGCACTCCCCGCTCGCCGCCGGCGCGATGCCGCACGTGGTGCACTACGACCCGGCCTACGGCTACGAGATCCGGCACATCGTCAAGGACGGGCTCGAGCGGATGTACGGCGACGGCTCCGACGCCCGCGACCAGAACGTCGTCTACTACCTCACCGTCTACAACGAGCCCATGCCGCAGCCCGCCGAGCCGGAGGACGTGGACGTCGACGGCATCCTCAAGGGCATCTACCAGCTCTCGCCCGCGGAGGGTGACGGGCCGCGCGCCCAGATCCTCGCCTCCGGCGTCGGCGTGCCGTGGGCCCTCGAGGCCCAGAGGCTGCTCGCGGACGACTGGGGCGTCCGGGCCGGCGTGTGGTCGGTCACCAGCTGGTCGCTGCTGCGCCGCGACGGCCTCGCGGCCGACGAGCACGCGTTCCTGCACCCCGGCGAGGAGCGCCGGGGTGCGTACCTCACCGCGAAGCTCGCCGGTGCGCAGGGGCCGTTCGTCGCGACGAGCGACTACAACCACCTCGTCACGGACCAGATCCGCGCCTGGGTGCCCGGCCGGTACGCCACGCTCGGCGCCGACGGCTTCGGCTTCTCCGACACCCGCGCGGCGGCCCGCCGGCACTTCAAGATCGACGGCGCCTCGGTGGTCGTCAAGGTGCTGGAGCAGCTGGTCCTCGAGGGCACGGTCGACCCGTCGCTCCCGGCGCAGGCGATCGAGCGCTACCGCCTTGACGACGTCACGGCCGGCACGTCCGGCAGCACGGGCGGCGACGCGTAGCCCGCCCGCGGGTCAGGTGCCGGGGAGGGTCTGCTCCGCCTGCGCGACGACCTCGGCGAGCTCGTCGCGCAGATCCGAGAGCTCAGCGGCGTCCTCGCGCTGGCCGAGCGCGGCGAGGTACTGCCGCGCCTCGAGGGGTCGGCCGGCCTCCAGCGCCGCGTGGACGAGCTGCCGGGCGACCTCGGGGTCCTGCTCCCGCACCCGCCAGTGCCCGACGCCGAGCCCGAGCGCCTCGACGGGCTGCTCGGCCTCGCGCAGCAGCTTCAGGCCCTCGGCGAGCGCGCGGCCCGAGGGGTCACGGTCGGCGGCGGTGACGAGTCGGCGCAGGGTGGCGTCGTGGTCGTCATGCACCGAGAGGCGGGCGAGCTCGACGAGCGGGTACCAGCCCCGGGGGTTGCCGGCGAACTCCTCGGCGAGCGCCCAGACCGCGAAGTTCTCGGCCTGCGCGCGCTCGGTCTCGTCGGCCTGGGCGGCGAGCGGGTCGCGCTCGTCGAACGACTCGGCCGCCCGGCGACGGACGATCTCCGCGAGCGCACGGAAGGCCGGCTCGTTGTTGGGATCGTCCGAGAGCATCGACCGCAGCGCATCCTCGTGAAGGCTGTCGCCGTGCCGCTTGGCGGACGTCGGCCGCACCGCGCCGACCCGCGACGCCGACGTCGGGCGTCGGATCAGCTGGCGGAGGCGCGGCAGGAGTGCCATGCAGCGACCATAGCCGAGCACCGGCCGGCACACCCGAGGTCCGGCCCTCCGATCGGCGTGCGACGCGACGGGCTTTGTCGATTCCCCACGAGTAGGTTCCCCACAACTGCCGTGCGTATGCTCGCCCCATGTCGCCCACTCCGGCCGGCGGTGCCCGCACCAACCGCCGAGCCGCACCGGGTCCCCGGGTCGGTCCGTCCCCCGCGACCAGCGCCGAGACCCAGCGCCGCGTGCGCGGGGCGGCCGGCGAGCTGGCCGCCGCCACCATGCGTCGGCTCGAGTCCGACCTCGAGTGGTACCGCTCGCTGCCCGCCGAGGACCGGTCCTGGGTGGGCCTCGTCGCGCAGGCCGGCATCACGGCGTTCGTCGACTGGTTCGCGGATCCGGCGCGCAGCCCGGCCGGCGCCGGCCAGATCTTCTCCGGCGCTCCACCCGAGCTCACCCGCTCCATCTCGCTCCAGCACACGCTCCAGCTGGTCCGCATCGGCGTCGACGTCGTCGAGACGCACAGCGACCGGCTCGCCGCCCCCGGCGAGGAGCGGGAGCTGCGGGAGGCGGTGCTGCGGTACTCCCGCGAGGTCGCGTTCTCCGCCGCCGAGATCTACGCCCGCGCCGCAGAGGTCCGCGGCGCATGGGACGCGCGGCTGGAGGCGCTCGTCGTCGACGCTCTCGTCCGCGGCGACGTCGACGACTCGCTCCGCTCCCGCGTCGCGGCGCTCGGCTGGACCGGCCAGGGCACGATGCTCGTCGTCGCCGGCACCACCGACGGCCAGCTCGACCAGCGGCGCGCCGCCGACGTGCGCCGCGCCACCCGCCGCGAGGCCGACGTGCTCATCGGGATCCAGGGCGAGCGGCTGATCGTCTTCCTGCGCGGCGCGGGCGACCTGTCCGGGGCGGTGGCGTCGGTGGTGCCGCGATTCGGCCCGGGACCCGTGGTCGTCGGCCCGCCCGCGAACGACCTCACCGAGTGCGCCCGCTCCGCGGCGGCCGCGCTGGCCGGCCTGGCCGCCGCGCCGGCGTGGACGCACGCTCCGCGTCCGGTGGCGGCCGACGAGCTGCTCCCGGAGCGTGTCCTCGTCGGCGACCCCGCGGCCCGGCGCCAGCTCGTCGCGCGCGCCTACGACCCGCTGGCCGCCGCCACAGGCGCGCTGCTGGAGACGCTCGAGGCCTACCTCGGCACGGGCCGCTCGCTCGAGGCGGCCGCGCGTTCCCTCTACGTCCACCCCAACACCGTGCGCTACCGGCTGCGCCGGGTGACCGACGTGACGGGCTGGGACCCGCTCGACGCCCGCGACTGCTACGTGCTCCAGGTCGCCCTCGCGCTCGGCCGCCTCGACAGGGCCGCCGCGCACGCGGCCAGCGTTTTGTAGGACTGCGACAAGGTGCCTCGACCAACGTCGTACCAGCCGCCACCCGGTTCGCTCGCGGGCGACCGGCAGAGTGGTCGGGTGCTTGCCGTCGTCTGCCCGGGTCAGGGCGCCCAGTCCCCCGGGATGCTGTCCGCGTGGCTCGAGGTGCCGGGCGTCGCCGGGTGGCTCGACGATCTCTCGGGCGCGACCGGCCTGGACCTCGCCCGCGTCGGGACCACGGCGGACGCCGACGAGATCCGCGACACCGCCGTCGCGCAGCCGCTGCTCGTCGCGTCCGCACTCGTCACCGCCCGGGCGCTCGGCGTCGGTGGGCCGGACGGCCCGCGTGCCGCGGTGGTCCCGGACGTGGTCGCGGGCCACTCCGTCGGCGAGCTCGCCGCGCTCGTCCTCGCCGGCGTGCTCGACGAGCACACCGCCCTGCGGCTGGTCACGGTGCGCGGCCGCGCCATGGCCGCCGCCGCCGCGGCGCGGCCTACCGGCATGAGCGCCGTCCTCGGCGGCGAACCCGACGAGGTCCTCGCGCGGGTGGGCGAGCTCGGCCTGACGGCGGCGAACGTCAACGGCGGTGGCCAGGTGGTCGCCGCGGGCGACCTCGACGCCCTCGCCCAGCTCGCCGCCGCGCCGCCGACCCGCGCGCGCGTGATCCCCCTCCAGGTCGCCGGCGCGTTCCACACCGACGTCATGGCCCCGGCGGTCGACGACCTGCGCGCCGCGGCGATGGACGTCTCGCCCCTCGACCCCTGCGTGACCTTGCTGACGAACGCCGACGGCACGGCGGTCACGACCGGTGCGGGAGCCCTCGCGCTCGTCGTCGCCCAGGTCGCCAACCCGGTGCGCTGGGACCTGTGCCAGGCGACGCTCGCCGCCCTCGGCGTCACCGGCCTGCTCGAGCTCGCCCCCGGCGGCGTGCTCACCGGCCTGGCGCGCCGCGCGCTGCCCGGCGTCGAGACCGTCGCCCTCAAGTCCCCGGCCGACCTGGACGCCGCGCGCGACCTCGCCGCCCGGCACTCCGGCACCACTAGCGAGGAGCAGCCGTGACCCGTCCCACCCTCCGGCAGTCAGCCGGCCCCGCCTTCAGCCGGATCCTTGGCATCGGCGGCGTGCGCGGAGAGCTCGTCGTGCCGAACGACGACCTCGTCGGGCCCATCGACTCCTCGGACGAGTGGATCCGCCAGCGGACCGGCATCGTCACGCGCCGGCGAGCGGCCGCGGGCACCGACGTGCTGGACCTCGCCGAGGGCGCGGCGCACGCCGCGCTCGAGGACGCGGGCCTGACCGGTGCGGACGTCGACGCCGTGATCGTCTCCACCGTGACGTACTTCGAGCAGACGCCGGCCGCCGCCGCGATCATCGCCGACCGGATCGGCGCCACGCCCGCCGCCGCGTGGGACATCTCCGCGGCATGCGCCGGGTACTGCTACGGCGTGGGCCAGGCCGACGCGCTGGTGCGCGCGGGCAGCGCCCGCAACGTGCTCGTCGTCGGCGCGGAGAAGATGAGCGAGTACATCGACCCGACCGACCGCTCGATCTCCTTCCTCCTCGGGGACGGCGCCGGCGCCGTGGTGATCGGCCCGTCGCAGACGCCCGGGATCGGCCCGACCGTGTGGGGCTCGGACGGCTCGCAGGCGAAGGTGATCCACCAGACCCATTCCGGGCTGCAGTGGCGTGACCAGCCCGAGCTCGGCTGGCCGACCATCCGCCAGGAGGGTCCGACCGTGTTCAAGTGGGCGTCGTTCCAGATGGCGCCCGTCGCGCAGCGCGCGATGGACGCCGCAGGGGTGACGGCCGATCAGATCGAGGTCTTCGTTCCCCACCAGGCGAACATGCGGATCATCGACCAGCTGATCAAGCAGCTGAAGCTGCCCGCGGGCGTCGTCGTCGGGCGGGACGTCGCCGACACCGGCAACACCTCGGCCGCCTCGATCCCGCTCGCCACGGAACGGCTGCGCCGCGAGGGGCTCGTCTCCTCCGGTGCGCTCGCCCTGCAGGTCGGCTTCGGCGCCGGTCTCGTCTACGCGGCCCAGGTCGTCGTCCTGCCCTGAACGGGCACTACCGTCGTCAGCGAACCGCCCACACCAACCGAAGGAGAACCCCCGATGGCGCACAGCGAGCAGGAGATCCTGGCCGGCCTGGCCGAGATCGTCAGCGAGGAGACCGGCCTGCCCGCCGAGTCCGTCCTGCCGGAGAAGTCCTTCACCGACGACCTCGACATCGACTCGCTGTCGATGATGACGATCGTCACGCTCGCGGAGGACAGGTTCTCCGTCACCATCCCCGACGGCGAGGTGAAGAACCTCGTGACGGTCTCCGACGCGGTGTCCTTCATCGCGGGCGCCCAGTCCTGAACCCGGCGGCCGGCGGCGCGCTCGTCCGCGCCGCCGGCCGCCGTCACCACCACCACCCCGAGGAGGGCCGATGAGAAGCCAGACCGATGTCGTCGTCACCGGGCTCGGCGCCACCACCCCCCTCGGCGGTGACGTGGCCAGCACCTGGGCCGCGGCGCTCGCCGGCGAGTCCGGCGCGCGCCCGTTCGTGGAGGACTGGGCAGAGCGCTACGGCATCCCCGTCACCTTCGCCGCCACCATCAAGGTGCCGGCGGCGGACGTGCTGGCGATCCCCGAGATCAAGCGGATGGACCCGTCCGCGCAGTACGCGATCATCGCGGCCCGGGAGGCGTGGGCGGACGCCGGCGCCCCGTCGGTGGACCCGGACCGGCTCGGCGCCGTGGTGTCGAGCGGCATCGGCGGCATCCAGACCACGCTCGACGGGTGGGACACCCTCCGCGAGAAGGGCGCCCGGCGGATGCTGCCGATGACGGTGCCCATGCTGATGCCGAACTCCCCCGTCGCGTGGGTGTCCCTCGAGCTCGGCGCCCGCGCCGGCGCGCACGCGCTCGTCTCCGCGTGCGCCTCCGGGTCGGAGGCGATCGGGTACGCGGTCGACATGATCCGCGCCGGGCGCGCGGACGTCGTCGTCGCCGGCGGCACCGAGGCGTGCATCCACCCGATGCCCATCTCCGCCTTCGCCGCGTCCCGCACGCTGTCGCTGCGCAACGACGACCCCGCCGGCGCCTCCCGGCCCTACGACGTGGACCGCGACGGGTTCGTGCTCGGCGAGGGCGCCGGCGTGGTGGTGCTGGAGAGCGCGTCGCACGCCGCGGCCCGCGGTGCCCGCGTCTACGCGCGGATCGCCGGCGTGGGCCTGTCCGCGGACGGGTTCCACATCACCTCCCCCGAGCCGCACGGCGAGGGACAGGTGCGGGCGATGCGGTTCGCGCTCGCCGACTCCGGGGTCGCCGCGCGTGACGTGGTGCACCTCAACGCGCACGCGACGTCGACCGTGGTCGGCGACCTGATCGAGGCGCGCTCCGTGCGCGAGGTGCTCGGCTCCGACGCCGACCACGTCGCGCTCTCGGCGACCAAGTCGATGACCGGCCACCTGCTCGGCGGAGCCGGCGCCGTGGAGACGATCTTCACGGTGCTCGCGCTCGCCGAGCGCACCGCGCCGCCGACGATCAACGTGGCCAACCCGGACCCCGAGCTGGTGCTCGACCTGGTCCGGGACGAGCCGCGGGCGCTGCCCGACGGCCAGATCGCGGCGATCAACAACTCGTTCGGCTTCGGCGGCCACAACGTGGCGCTCGTCGTGGCCAGCGCCTGACCGGCGAGGGCGTCAGCCGACGCGGTGCAGCCAGCGCACCGGCGCACCGGCACCGGCGTAGCGGAAGGGTTCCAGCTCGTCGTCCCACGCCTGGCCCAGCGCGAGGTCGAGCTCCTCGCGCATGCGGGTGGGGTTCTCCGCGTGGTCCAGCGCCGCCCGGACGCGATCCTCGGGCACGACGATGTTGCCGTGCACGTCCGTCTGGGCGTGGAAGATGCCGAGCTCCGGGGTGTGGCTCCAGCGGGAGCCGTCGACGCCGCGGCTCGCCTCCTCGGTCACCTCGTAGCGCAGATGGGTCCAGCCGCGCAGGGCCGAGGCGAGCTTCGCGCCCGTGCCCTGCGCCCCCTGCCACGAGTGCTCCGCGCGGTAGAACCCCGGCCCGGCGGGCTGCGCCGTCCAGTCCAGCGCGACGCGGGTGCCGAGCACGTTCCCGGCCGCCCACTCGACATGGGGGCACAGCGCGCGGGGCGCCGAGTGCACGAAAAGGACACCGCGGGTGATCGCACCAGCCATGAGGTCCTCCTTGGGGTCCGAGGTTCGTCTTCCCCAACGACCTCTCGCCAAGCAGGACATGCCCGTGCACGCGGCGTACGGAACCAGGATGCACGACGAGCCGCCGGTTTGACCAGCGACGCGGCGTGATCCGCTACAGCTGCTCCCGGATCGCCTTCATCGCCTTCTTGCGGACCGCACGGTCCAGGCGGTCGAGGTACAGGTGACCGTCGAGGTGGTCCACCTCGTGCTGGAGGCAGCGCGCCATCAGCTCGGTACCCTCGACCACCACCTGGTTGCCGTCCAGGTCCTTCCCCACCACGCGCGCGTACCAGGCGCGCCTGGTCGGGAACCAGAGGCCGGGCACGGAGAGGCACCCCTCGTCGGCGTCCTGGTACTCCTCCGCGGACAGCTCGACGATCACGGGGTTGAGCACGTAGCCGATCTCGTCGTCGACGTTCCAGGAAAAGGCCCGCAGGCTGACGCCGATCTGGTTGGCGGCCAGGCCCGCCCGCCCGTCCTCGTCGACGGTCTCGAGCAGGTCCTCCACCAGGCCGCGGACCCGGTCGTCGATCGTCGTGATCGGGTCGCACGGGGTGCGCAGCACGGGGTCGCCGACGATGCGGATCTCACGCTTGGCCATGGCGCGATCCTCCCACGACGCGCCAGGCAAAACAGCGACGCCGGCGGGATCGAGACGATCCCACCGGCGTCGCAACGACCGTGAGGCCTCCGGTTACTCGCCCATCCGCTGCTGGGGGACACCGGTCAGCAGCTCGCGGACCTCGTCCTCGTGGAAACGGCGGTGGCCACCGAGGGTCCGCACCGTCGAGAGCTTGCCGGCCTGCGCCCAGCGCGTGACGGTCTTCGGGTCCACGCGGAACAGCACCGCGACTTCGCCGGGAGTGAGGAGGGAGCCACGCTGGATGGTGGTGTTGGTTGCCACTGCAACTCCTGTCGTTCGGTAGCTCGGCTTGCCCCGTGGGCCCCGTGGCTTTGCGTCCCCGCCTTACGGTCGGGTTTGCCGTTTTCGCTGACGACTGCACTATGCCCGGAACAGGGGTGGGAAGCAACGAGTGTCCGAGAATGTCCGGATACCGGAGCGGGTGAAAAACGTCACGGACGCGGCCTCGTCGTCCCTTCTGGGCCGAAGGTCCGAGATTCG
>Ga0255334_1000542_pt1 | contig 28056 bp, 22 predicted proteins | sample EtOH5_35cm_T3_12_FD_202080 | JGI IMG/M metagenome (GOLD analysis project Ga0255334, IMG submission 202080) | Sandy soil microbial communities from University of British Columbia, Vancouver, Canada - EtOH5_35cm_T3_129 | ecosystem: Engineered > Artificial ecosystem > Sand microcosm > Unclassified ... | reverse complement strand
GACGAACTGCTCGGCTACGAAGCGCACTATCAGAGCCTTCCGGCTTGCCAGGACGCTACTCCAGACATGGTTGACGCCATTCTCGAAGAAGGCGCCAAGTTTTGTGAGCAGGTGCTGGCTCCGCTGAACCGTGTGGGTGACACCGAGGGCTGCACCTGGAGCGAGTCCGGCGTTAAAACCCCGACCGGTTTCAAAGAAGCCTACAAACAATTCGTCGAAGGCGGCTGGCCAAGCCTGGCCCATGACGTAGAGCACGGAGGCCAAGGCCTGCCGGAATCTCTGGGTCTGGCCGTCAGCGAAATGGTTGGCGAAGCCAACTGGTCGTGGGGCATGTACCCAGGCCTGTCCCATGGCGCGATGAACACCATTTCCGAGCACGGCACGCCTGAGCAGCAAGAGGCTTACCTGACCAAGCTGGTTTCCGGCGAATGGACCGGCACCATGTGCCTGACCGAACCGCATTGCGGCACCGACCTGGGCATGCTGCGCACCAAGGCTGAACCTCAGGCCGACGGTTCTTACAAAGTCTCCGGCACAAAGATCTTCATCTCGGCCGGTGAGCACGACATGGCCGACAACATTGTCCACATCGTGCTGGCACGTCTGCCGGATGCGCCAGCTGGCACCAAAGGCATTTCGCTGTTCATCGTTCCCAAGTTCATGCCGAATGAAGACGGTTCGGTCGGCGCACGCAACGCAGTGACCTGTGGTTCCCTGGAACACAAGATGGGCATCCACGGTAACGCCACCTGCGTGATGAACTTCGACGCGGCCACCGGTTACCTGATCGGCCCGGCGAACAAAGGCCTGAACTGCATGTTCACCTTCATGAACACCGCACGTCTGGGCACCGCGCTGCAAGGTCTGGCTCACGCCGAGATCGGCTTCCAGGGCGGTCTGAAATACGCTCGTGATCGTCTGCAAATGCGCTCCCTGACTGGCCCGAAAGCGCCGGAAAAAGCCGCTGACCCGATCATCGTTCACCCTGACGTACGTCGTATGCTGTTGACCATGAAAGCCTTCGCCGAAGGCAACCGTGCGATGGTTTACTTCACTGCCAAGCAAGTCGACATCGTCAAGTACGGCGTGGACGAAGAAGAGAAGAAGAAGGCCGACGCACTGCTGGCGTTCATGACGCCAATCGCCAAAGCCTTCATGACTGAAGTCGGCTTCGAATCCGCCAACCACGGCGTGCAAATCTACGGCGGCCACGGCTTCATCGCCGAGTGGGGCATGGAGCAGAACGTTCGCGACAGCCGCATTTCGATGCTGTACGAAGGCACCACCGGTATCCAGGCACTCGACTTGCTGGGCCGTAAAGTGCTGATGACTCAAGGCGAAGCCCTGAAAAGCTTCACCAAGATCGTCCACAAGTTCTGCCAGACCAACGAAGGCAACGAAGCGGTCAAAGAGTTCGTCGAGCCATTGGCTGCGCTGAACAAAGAGTGGGGCGAGCTGACCATGAAGGTCGGCATGGCGGCCATGAAGGATCGCGAAGAAGTCGGCGCGGCGTCGGTGGATTACCTGATGTACTCCGGTTACGCCTGCCTGGCTTACTTCTGGGCGGACATGGCGCGTCTGGCTGCCGAAAAACTGGCTGCCGACACCACCGAAACGGCGTTCTACACCGCCAAGCTGCAGACTGCGCGCTTCTACTTCCAGCGCATCCTGCCGCGTACCCGCACTCACGTTGTCACCATGCTGTCGGGCGCCAACAACCTGATGGACATGAAAGAAGAAGACTTCGCGCTGGGTTACTAAGCCCCACGTTGTCTCTTCATAAAGCCGCTGCTTCCTCGGAAGCAGCGGCTTTTTTGTGCGCGTTATCTGCGTGTAAATATTCCTGACCAAAACGCTAAGAAGAATGCAAATGCTGCCGTTAAAGAGGGTGGCGATGTGACATGTCGCCCGAAGAGGAGGCACAATGCCATCCTTGTTTGCCGGGTTGGAGCTTTACCCTTGCCGCGTTCTTCCGCTGTACGTTTCAGCCATTTCCTGCCGTCATTACTGCTTTTGCTCGCGGGGCTGGCGGCTGCGTACGTGAAGGATCTGAACGTCTTTTTCACCTCGCTGTTCAACGTACTGCCAACCCTGGTGTTGTTGCTCGGCGGTGCTTACTGCGCGGTTTACCGACGTCAGCGTGAGCTGTTTCTGATGGTCACGGTGTACATCGCCTACTTCCTGCTCGACACCCAGACCGATTATTACCGCGACAACGGCAAGGTTCGTGAAGACGCCGCTGTGGTCTTCCATCTGTGCTGCCTGTTGCTGCCGCTGCTATTTGGTGTGTTCGCCGCCTGGCAAGAGCGCACCCACCTGTTCCAGGATATGGTGGCGCGATTCGCCGTGTTGCTGGCTTTTGGTAGCGTGGCGTTGGGGCTGGAACAAAGTTACCCACAGGCGCTGTTGATGTGGCTGTCGGAGATCCGCTGGCCAGCGTTGCATGGCGCCTGGATGAGTCTGATCCAGTTGTCTTATCCCGTGTTCATCGCCTCGTTTGTATTGCTGGCCTGGCAATACTGGCGCAACCCGAGACCCTTGCATGCTGCCCAATTGGTGGGCCTGCTCGGGTTGTTCTGGATGTTGCCGAAAACCTTCATCCTGCCGTTTACCCTGAACATCATGTGCAGTCAGGTGATGTTGATGATTGCCGCAGCGGTCGCCCACGAGGCCTACCAAATGGCCTTCCGCGACGAACTCACCGGCCTGCCGGGCCGCCGCGCCTTGAACGAGCGGATGCAGCGGTTGGGGCGCAATTACGTGCTGGCGATGAGCGACGTCGATCACTTCAAGAAATTCAATGACACCCACGGTCACGATGTCGGCGATCAGGTGCTGCGACTAGTCGCCAGCAAACTGTCGAAAATCGGCGGAGGCGGTAGGGCGTATCGCTACGGCGGCGAGGAATTCGCCCTGGTGTTCGCAGGCAAGACCCTCGAAGAGTGCATGCCGCACCTGGAAGTCATCCGCGAGTCCATCGCCACCTACAACATTCAACTGCGCAATCAGGACAGCCGCCCTCAGGACGACCAGCAAGGTCGTCAACGTCGCGCAGGCTCGGGCGCCTCAAGTGTGTCGGTTACCGTCAGCATCGGCGTGGCCGAACGACTGGAGCAACGCACCCCCGAGAAAGTGCTCAAGTCCGCTGACGAGGCGCTCTACAGTGCCAAGGGCGCGGGACGAAACTGTGTGGTGGCGTTCGGTCAGAGCCGTCGTGGTGCGGTGCGCATGGACGCCGCTAATGATTGAGTGATGATGGCGCATTCAGCGTCTGGACTGTGATTGTGAGGTCGGGTGTGCGGCAGTAGGTTTGGGGAATCTGCTGCCGGAGAAATGACCATGCCTGAGTACAAAGCTCCCCTGCGCGACATGCGCTTTCTGATCGACCACGTCTTCGATTTTCACAGTAACTACGCCGCGCTGGGTGCCACCGATGCCAGCCCGGACATGGTCAATGCGATCCTCGAAGAAGGTGCGAAATTCTGTGAGAACGTTCTCGCACCGCTGAACCGCCGCGGCGACGAAGAAGGCTGCCATTTCGACAATGGCGTGGTGACTACGCCTACAGGCTTCAAGCAGGCCTTCGCACAATACGTTGAAGGTGGCTGGCACGGTCTGGCGGCTGATCCGGTTTACGGTGGCCAGGGTTTGCCGAGTTCGCTGGGGCTGGTCATTAGCGAAATGGTCGGCTCCAGCAACACCTCCTGGGGCATGTACCCCGGCCTGACTCACGGCGCGATGTCAGCAATCCACGCCCATGGCACTGAAGAACAGAAACAGACTTACCTGAGCAAGCTCACCGCCGGCCAATGGACCGGCACCATGTGCCTGACCGAAGCCCATTGCGGCACAGACCTGGGCATCATCAAAACCCGCGCCGTGCCTGCGACCGACGGCAGCTATGCGATTTCCGGCAGCAAGATCTTCATCTCCGCCGGCGAGCACGACATGAGTGAAAACATCATTCACCTGGTGCTGGCGAAACTGCCGGACGCCCCGGCCGGGACCAAGGGCATTTCACTGTTCATCGTTCCTAAATTCCTACCCAACGACGAAGGTGAGGCGGGGGAGCGCAACGGCGTTTCCTGCGGCTCGATCGAACACAAAATGGGCATCAAGGCCTCGGCTACCTGCGTGCTGAACTTCGATGATGCCAAGGGCTTCTTGATCGGTGAGCCGAACAAGGGCCTGAATTGCATGTTCACCATGATGAACCATGCTCGGCTGGGCACCGGCATGCAGGGTTTATGTCTCGGGGAGGCGAGCTTTCAAGGCGCGATCAAGTACGCCAATGATCGTCTGCAAATGCGCGCGCTGACCGGCCCGAAAGCGCCGGAAAAAGCCGCCGATCCGATCATCGTTCATCCTGATGTGCGCAGGATGTTATTGACCATGAAGGCCTTCAACGAAGGCAATCGGGCACTGACTTATTTCACCGCGCAATTGCTCGACGTGGCGCACCTGAGCGCGGATGAAACGGCGCGTCAGGAGGCCGAAGACCTGCTGGCGTTCCTCACGCCGATCTGCAAAGCCTTCATGACCGATACCGGGCTGGAAGTGACCAACCACGGCATGCAGGTGTTCGGTGGTCACGGTTTCATCCGCGAGTGGGGCATGGAACAGTTGGTACGCGACTGCCGGATTGCACCGATCTACGAAGGCACCAACGGCATTCAGGCGCTGGACTTGCTTGGCAGAAAAGTCCTCGGCAGCCAGGGGAAACTGCTGCGCGGGTTCACCAGAATCGTCCACAAGTTCTGTGCGGCAAACGCCGGACACCCGCAACTCGCCAGCTACGTTGCGCAGCTCAACGAGCTGAATCAGCAGTGGGGAGAGGTGACCACAAAAGTCGGCATGGCGGCGATGAAAAATCCGGATGAAGTCGGCGCGGCGTCGGTGGATTACCTGATGTACAGCGGTTACATCATCCTCGGCTATCTGTGGCTGCGCATGGCGCTGGTCGCTCAGGCACAGCTCGATTCGGGCAGTGGCGATGCCGATTACTGCCAGGCAAAACTGGCGACCAGCGAGTTTTACTTCAAGCGATTGTTACCACGCACGGCGGCTCATCGTGCGGCCATCGAGGCGGGCAGCGATTGTCTGATGAACCTGCCAGCGGAGTTATTCGCACTATAGTGTTTCAAACCGACGTAAAAGAGCCCGCCTAGTTGCGGGCTTCTTTAATGGCTTGCTTTCAAGTGACTAAAAGTAACAAAACGGTCATGAGCTGACCCTATGTGTCGTAAAAGTTGTTGGGTTACACTCAAACCCAACGAAAGTACCACTCCTACGAATCACCTGTTTAGATCTTGCGAGGTTTGCCATGGCTGACTACAAAGCGCCCCTGCGCGATATGCGCTTCGTCCTCAATGAAGTTTTCGAGGTCGCCAAACTCTGGGCCGAGCTGCCTGCGCTGGCCGAGACTGTCGATGCTGAAACGGTCGAAGCCATTCTTGAAGAAGCCGGCAAGGTCACCAGCAAAAGCATCGCGCCCCTGAGCCGTGCGGCTGACGAAGAAGGTTGCCATTGGGCGGACGGTGCCGTCACCACGCCGGCAGGTTTCCAGCAGGCTTATCAGACTTATGCTGAAGGCGGTTGGGTCGGTGTCGGCGGCGATCCGACCTACGGCGGCATGGGCATGCCCAAGGCCGTTTCGGCGCAAGTCGAAGAAATGGTCAACTCCGCCAGCCTGTCGTTCGGCCTGTACCCGATGCTGACCGCGGGCGCCTGCCTGTCGATCAACGCCCACGCCAGCGAAGCGCTGAAAGCCGCGTACCTGCCGAACATGTACGCCGGTGTCTGGGCTGGCTCCATGTGCCTGACCGAGCCACACGCCGGCACGGACCTGGGGATCATTCGCACCAAGGCCGAGCCTCAGGCCGACGGGTCCTACAAAGTCAGCGGCACCAAGATCTTCATCACTGGCGGTGAGCACGACCTGACCGAGAACATCATTCACCTGGTGCTGGCCAAGCTACCGGACGCACCGGCGGGGCCGAAGGGTATTTCGCTGTTCCTGGTGCCGAAGTTCATGGTCAATGCCGATGGCACCCTGGGCGCGCGGAACCCGGCGACCTGCGGTTCAATCGAACACAAGATGGGCATCCAGGCCTCCGCGACCTGCGTGATGAACTTCGACGAGGCCGTGGGTTATCTGGTCGGCGAGCCAAACAAAGGCCTGGCCGCGATGTTCACCATGATGAACTACGAACGTCTGGGCGTCGGTATCCAGGGCCTGGCCTCTGGCGAGCGCTCTTACCAGAACGCCGTCGAGTACGCCCGCGACCGCCTGCAAAGCCGTTCGCCGACCGGTGCGCAGAACAAGGACAAGGTCGCTGACCCGATCATCGTCCACCCAGACGTGCGTCGCATGTTGCTGACCATGAAAGCCTCGAACGAAGGCGGTCGCGCCTTTTCGACTTACGTGGCCATGCAACTGGACACCGCCAAGTTCAGCGAAGACGCCACCACCCGCAAACGCGCGGAAGATTTGGTGGCCTTGCTGACTCCGGTGGCCAAGGCGTTCCTGACCGACCTGGGTCTGGAAACCACCATTCACGGCCAGCAGGTTTTCGGCGGCCACGGTTACATCCGTGAGTGGGGCCAGGAGCAACTGGTGCGTGACGTGCGCATCACCCAGATCTACGAAGGCACCAACGGCATTCAGGCGTTGGACCTGGTAGGCCGCAAGATCGTCGGCACCGGTGGGGCGTTCTACAATCTGTTTGCCGACGAGATCCGTCATTTCACTGCGACCGCCAGCGCTGATCTGGTGGAGTTCACCAAACCGCTGAACGATGCGGTGACTACCCTCGACGAACTGACCGCCTGGTTGCTGGATCGGGCGAAAAACAACCCGAACGAAATCGGTGCTGCTTCGGTCGAGTATCTGCAAGCATTCGGTTACACGGCGTATGCGTACATGTGGGCACTGATGGCCAAGGCCGCTTTTGGCAAAGAAGCGCAGGACGATTTCTACGCGAGCAAGTTGGGCACGGCGCGGTTCTATTTCGCACGCCTGCTGCCGCGTATTCACTCGTTGAGCGCGTCGGTGAAGGCCGGCAGCGAGTCGTTGTTCCTGCTGGACGCAGGACAGTTCTGACAATGTAACGTCATGTAAGCATTCTCTTACATGACGTGCTGCTCTTCTCCCATAGATGAAGATTGGATCCACAGCTAATCTACTTCACATGGACGTCGCGCAGGAAGCGCAAAGCAACAACACGGACACGTAGGATTCTGCCAGGACGGCGGAGTGAAATGGATGTCAGGGAAACAGTCTGCAAAGCCCCGCTTCGGCGGGGTTTTCTTTTGCCTGCAAAAAAGTGCTTAGCTCATCTCATCCAGTGTTGCCGGGCTGATCAAACGCCCATCCGCGCCATTCATCACTTCTTCCAGCAGCGTACGCAACAAGGTCAGCGAGGCCTGTTGTCGCTGCACATCCCGACACACCAATCCGACTTTCAGCGGCACCCTCGGCTCGCTCAGTGGTTTCCACAACAGTTCCTTGTTGCCGTGTGCCTGTTGTGAGCGTCCGGGCAGTACCGTCGCCAGTCGCGTGTGCGGCAAACTGTCGAGAATCCCCGCCATGTTGTTCAGTTCTGCCTGTACCTGCGGACGTCGTCCCAGATTGGCCAGTTGCGCTTGCCAGATCTGCCGCACCTGAAACTCTTCGCCCAGCAGCAACATCGGCAATTCGGCAGCCTGACTCATCGAGACTTTCTTGAATTCGCGCAACGGGTGATCCGCCGGGATGACCAGGGTCAGCTCGTCTTCGTACAGCATCACGCCGTGCAACCCCGGCTGACGAGGTGGCAGATAGCCGATGCCGATGTCCAGCGAGCCATTGAGCAAGCGCCGCTCGATTTCCAGCCCTGTCAGTTCATAGATTTGCACCACCAAATGCGGCTGCGCCTTGCGCACGCGTTCGAGCATCTGCGGCACCAGGCTGCTATGAACCGTCTGCAATACACCGATGGCGAGCGTGCGTAGTGCCTGGCCCTTGAAGTTGCCCAAAGCTTCCCGTGCCCGCTGCAATCCATCCAGCAAAGGCAGGGCATGGTTGTACAACGTATGAGCCGCCAGGGTGGGCAGCAGGCGTTTGCTGCTGCGTTCGAACAAGCTCACATCGAGGTTTTGTTCGAGGTGGCGGATCTGCTGGGACAGTGCCGGTTGGGAGATTGAAAGCCGCTCGGCAGCCCGGCCCACATGACCTTCTTCGTAGACCGCGACGAAATAACGCAGTTGCTTGAAATCCATAAGGTGTGCTTATCGAAAATGCTGGGAAAACGAAATGGCTCAAGGCCTCGCGTGAGCCTAGTCTAACCGCATTCACAAGGCTTACAGGGCCACAGAGCGCGATGAATACCGTTTGCTTCAATGGTGTTTACATAGGTAAGGCAAAAAACCTCGCACGAGGTTTGATCAGATGAACTTGTTCAGCTTGCGGCGCAATCTTCCGAGTCTTGATGACTTGGCCGTGGACGCCTTCTTGCCGTCCCAAGGCGACAATCTTTCCAGCGAGTGCCTGATGCCCAGTGTCGAGCGACCGAAACAGATATTCGTGCGCGGCCAGGGCTCATGGTTGTGGGACAGCGATGACCGCGCGTATCTGGATTTCTCACAGGGTGGCGGGGCCAATAGCCTCGGACACAGTCCTTCGGTTCTGGTCAACGCCATCGCGGCGCAGGCTCAGTCGCTGATCAACCCCGGCTTCGGCCTGCATAACCGCGGCATGCTCAATCTTGCTGAGCGACTGTGTTCCAGCACCGGCAGTGATCAGGCCTACCTGCTCAACAGTGGCAGCGAAGCCTGTGAAGCAGCGATCAAATTGGCGCGTAAATGGGGCCAGCGACATCGCGGCGGGGCTTCGCGGATCATCGTTGCTAATAACGGCTGTCATGGTCGTAGTCTGGGGACGCTGTCGGCGTCGGACAGTTCGAATCTGACTAACCGATTCGAGCCGCTGCTTCCGGGCTTCAGTCACGTGCCATTCAATGATCTTGCGGCCTTGCATGCGGCCGTCGACGCCCAGACCGTGGCGATCATGCTCGAACCGATCCAGAGCGAAGCCGGGGTGATACCGGCCACCGAGCATTACCTCAAAGGCGTCGAGCGCCTGTGCCGTGAGCTTGGGATTCTGCTGATCTTCGACGAAGTGCAAACCGGCATCGGTCGTTGCGGCACTTTACTCGCCGAACAATCCTACGGCGTGCGGGCAGATATCGTCGTTCTCGGCAAAGGGCTGGGCGGTGGCGTGCCATTGGCGGCGTTGTTGGCGCGGGGCAAAGCCTGCTGTTTCGACGTCGGCGAAGTGACAGGTACTCATCATGGCAATGCACTGATGACGGCGGCCGGTCTTGCCGTCCTCGACAGCGTTCAGGACAAGGGGTTTCTCGATCATGTCGGGGAAATCGGTCAGCACCTGAGCGAAGGTCTGCAGCGTTTATCCCATCGCTATGGTCACGGCGAGTTGCGCGGGCAAGGACTGTTCTGGGGTCTTACCTTGTCCGACGAATCGGCTGACGCCGTCGTCAAGGCGGCGTTGAACGAAGGCCTGCTGCTCAACGCTCCGCAGCCCGATTGCCTGCGCTTTACCCCGGCCCTGACCGTCAGCAAAGCCAACATCGACGAAATGCTCCTGCGCCTGGCCCGCGCCTTCTCCCGCGTGCGCACTGCGCAACTGCAGTGCCGCAAAGGGATTGCCGTCTGATCAGACCCGCCCTACACGAATTCCCGAACCGTCTCGCGGTATAACGCATCGCCCCATGCCTGATTATTTTGGCGTGGGGCGTTTTTTTGTCTCTGCGTTTTGCCAAATGCCATTCAGTGCTTGAGCGGTAGTGGGATCAATGGCTTTTTAGAGCGTATCGGCAAGGAGTGTCGGTGCCAGTGAAACAATATTGTCGTGGAACTGGCTTTGAATTCTATACCACTGGGTGGTATGTTTTGGAAGGGAAGCCGATGTCACCAAGGTTATTCAAAACGAAACGTTTTTCGATGCAAGTCGGGAAGGCCTGGATCGATGATGACGAGCTTCGTGAAGCATTCGCCGAAATGCTCAACGGCCAGGCGGACAATCTCGGCGGCGGGGTCTGGAAAAAACGGTTGAATGCCAACCGTCATCGGTCAATTGTTTTGGCCAAAGGTGGCCGTTACTGGGTTTATCAGTTTCTGTATGCCAAGAAAGACCAGAGCAATATCAGTCCGAGGCAGTTGGCCGACTTGCGCGAGTTAGCCAAGACGTATGGAGGGCTGACCGAGATGGAAATCCAGCGCTTGCTGGATATGAAGGAGTTTGTGGAGATACCTCATGAGTAAAAAATTCAAAAATGAAATTTCGGAATCGATACACGAGTCAGCCAGTGCCTTGTTTGCCATCGGTGCAATCAGCAAGGCAACCATGCGCAAATTCGATGAATCATGTCTTGCAACAGTTCCAGATGCGATCCCCGCTGAGCAGATCAAAGCGTTACGCGAACGCAACAACGTAAGCCAGCCAGTGTTTGCGCGTTATCTGAACACCAGCGCCTCGACGGTTAAACAATGGGAAGCGGGAGACAAGCACCCCAGCGGCATGGCGCTGAAGTTGTTGAGCATCGTTCAGAAACACGGTCTTGAGATACTGGCCTGAAGAACCGCACTGAACCCTGACGAACGGTAAAGGTCGATTAGCTGTAGGCTCGCACGAGCCAACTTCCATCAGGAGCTAACCCCATGGACTTTATTCGCATCATCATCGCCATTCTGTTGCCGCCACTGGGTGTGTTTCTGCAAGTCGGTTTCGCCGGGGCGTTCTGGCTGAATATTCTGCTGACGCTGTGCGGTTACATCCCCGGGATCGTGCATGCGGTGTACATCATTGCCAAGCGCTGAGTTTAGCGGCGCCCGTTAGATCGCTTTCGCGAGCAGGCTCGCTCCCACAAGGATTTCTGTACACCACAGATCCATTGTGGGAGCGAGCCTGCTCGCGAATGGGGCAACACCATTCCTGCACGGGCCGCAGGTTTCAGTCCGCCAACGCCATCACCCTTCGATAAAACAACCACTCCTGCTCCAGCGCATGGGCCTGATTGCCGGCCTTGCGAAAGCCATGGCGTTCGTCGGCGTAGTAATGCGCTTCAACCAGAATGCCGTTGTCCTGTAGCGCCGTGACCATGTCGCGGGTCTGTTGCGGCACCACCACAGCGTCCAGTTCACCCTGAAAGAAAATCACCGGAACGCTGATGTTGCCCGCATGCAGCAACGGCGTTCGTGCGGCGTAGCGTTCGGCATCCTGCTCCGGGTCGCCGATCAGCCAGTCCAGATAATCGCCTTCGAACTTGTGAGTCGTCCGGCCCAGCGCCACAGGGTCACTGACGCCATACAGGCTGGCACCGGCGCGGAAGACTGTGTGAAAGGCCAGCGCACACAGAGTGGTGTAGCCGCCGGCACTGCCGCCGCGAATAAAGGCCTTGTTGCAGTCGATCAATCCGCTCTCGGCAAGATGAGCGACGACGGCGCAGGCGTCCTCCACGTCCACTTCGCCCCAGCTCAAATGCAGCGCTTGCCGATAAGCCCGACCATAGCCACTGCTGCCGCGGTAGTTGAGGTCGGCCACGGCGAAGCCGCGTTGCGCCCAGTACTGGATACGCGGATCGAGCATGGGGTAGCAGGCCGATGTCGGGCCGCCGTGGATGAACACCACCAGAGGCGGTTTCGCATCACCGGTCATCGCTGGATAGAAGAAGCCGTGGGCCTCGCGCGAACCGCTGGGGTAACGCAGGGTTTGCGGGACGCTGATCTGCTCGGTGGGCAACGGTGCAATACCGCCAGCCAATGTTTTGACCTGCCGGGTGTGGCGGTCGATGGCAATGACTGCGGACGAACTGACTGGCGAAGCGGCGATGCAGTAAATGAACTGCTCATCCAGTGCGAGAGAGCGGAAGCGGCTGTAATCGCCGGTGAAATCTTCACCGGCATCACCACAAAGCCCCAGTCTGCCAAAGCCGTCTTCGGTCCAGCTCGCCAGATAACGACCTTCGTTCAGCGGCAACCAAGTGCAACCACCCAGCTGCCACGGCGCAGGCCCATGATCCGCTGCGGCACTCGGCAGCGGGCTCAGACCGTCCGCCGATTCCACCCAAGGCTGCCAGTAGCCGCCGCGATCAGTCAGGCAAAACAGACGGCCGCTTGTATCGAATCTCGGTTGTTGCAGCGATTCCTCAGCGCCTTCGCCCGCCACGCAACGTGGCAGAGCAAAACGACCATCGTTCTGGCGTTTGGCAACCATCAGGCGAGTCGCGGTCCATGGCTGATCCGGGCGGCTCCACTCGATCCACGCCAGTCGTTGCGCGTCGGGACTCAACGTCGGCGCGGCATAGAAATCAGCGCCTTCGGCCAGCAGATGACGTACTCCGTCAGCCAGGTCGATAGCCACCAGACGATGCCGATCGCGGTTTTCTTCAACCGCCAATACCTGCCCGTCAGCGAACTGCAGATCGCCATATCGACATTCGCCTGAGCTCAGTAACTCAGGTGTCTCGCCGGCCAGCGACTGTCGATACAGCTGTTGGTCCGCCTCGTTGACGAACACGATCCCGTCATCGGTCAGACAGAACGCGCCGCCGCCGTATTCGTACACCCGACTGCGCACACTGAAGCCCGCTGGCGTCAGGCAATGCGCCTGGCCGTCGCGCCAATGCCAGATCCGGCAGGCGGCATCCTCGGGTCGGTATTCGTTCCAGAACAGGCCATGTGGGCCGACCTGTAACTCGGCGAAGTCGATGCCGGCCGCGACGGCCCTGGCAGCGCTGAAGGGTTCAGCTTTTAGCGATGAGTCGTGAATTTCGTTCATTACGAAAGGCCAGTTGTTCAATGGTCTGGGTCGTGTGTTCGGCTTCTTCGCGAGCCTTGAGGATCACGCCGTGATGTTCCGATTTGCTGCACACCGGGTCGGCGTTGCTCGCGTCCCCTGTGAGCATGAAGGCCTGGCAGCGACAGCCGCCGAAGTCTTTTTCTTTCTCGTCGCAGGAACGGCACGGCTCGGGCATCCAGTCGTAACCGCGGAAGCGATTGAAGCCGAACGAGTCGTACCAGATGTGCTGCATGCTGTGGTCGCGCACGTTGGGAAACTGCACCGGCATCTGTCGGGCACCGTGACAGGGCAGGGCGGTTCCGTCCGGCGTGACCGTCAGAAAGATACTGCCCCAGCCATTCATGCAGGCTTTCGGGCGTTCTTCGTAATAGTCAGGGGTGACGAAAATCAGCTTGCACGGATGCCCTTCGGCTTCCAGTTTGGCGCGGTATTCGTTGGTGATGCGTTCGGCGCGGACCAGTTGTTCCTTGGTCGGCAACAGACCGACCCGGTTGAGCTGCGCCCAACCGTAGAACTGGCATGTGGCGAGTTCCACAAAGTCCGCTTCAAGGGCGATGCACAGCTCGATGATCCGGTCGATCTTGTCGATGTTGTGCCGATGGGTCACGAAGTTCAGCACCATCGGATAACCGTGGGCTTTCACGGCGCGGGCCATTTCCAACTTCTGGGCGAAGGCTTTTTTCGAACCGGCCAGCAAGTTGTTCACTTGCTCGTCGCTGGCCTGAAAGCTGATCTGAATGTGGTCCAGGCCGGCCTTTTTGAAGTCGCTGATTTTCTGCTCGGTCAGGCCGATGCCGGAGGTGATCAGGTTGGTGTAGAACCCCAGCTTGCGCGCCTCGGCAATCAGCTCGGCGAGGTCCTGGCGCACCAGCGGTTCGCCGCCGGAGAAGCCCAATTGCGCCGCGCCCATCTCCCGCGCTTCGCGAAAAACCTTGATCCACTGTTCGGTGCTCAGTTCTTTGCCTTGCTCGGCGAAGTCCAGCGGATTGGAACAGTACGGGCATTGCAGCGGGCAGCGATACGTCAGCTCGGCCAGCAGCCACAGCGGCAGGCCGATTTCCGGTTTGGGCGGTAACTTGTCTGACGCGGATTCAGGCAAGTTCGATCCAGTGCTGAGCACGGGCGACCTCCATGAATTGTTCGATGTCGTCACCGAGCTCGGGCACACCGGGGAACTGCGCGTCCAGTTCGGCGATGATCGCCGCGACGTCACGCTCGCCGTCGATCAAACCGCCGATCAGTGCGGCGCTTTCGTTGAGTTTGATCATGCCTTCCGGGTAGAGCAGCACATGACCTTTCTGTGCCGGTTCGTACTGGAAGCGGTAGCCGGTGCGCCAGGTCGGGGTCTTGCTGCGATCAAAACTCATAAGGTGATTCCTTTATGCCAGACCCGCTGCTCGGTCACGCTGTGATACGGCGGGCGTTTCAGTTCGTAGGCCATGCTCATGGCATCGAGCATGCTCCAAAGAATGTCCAGTTTGAACTGGAGAATTTCCAACATGCGCTCTTGGCCGGCTCGCGTCGTGTAGTGCTGCAAAGTGATCGCCAAGCCATGTTCCACGTCGCGACGTGCCTGACCCAGGCGGGTGCGGAAATACTCGTAACCCGCCGGGTCGATCCACGGGTAATGCTGCGGCCAGCTGTCGAGGCGCGACTGGTGGATTTGTGGCGCAAACAGTTCGGTCAGCGAGCTGCTGGCGGCTTCCTGCCAACTGGCACGGCGGGCGAAGTTGACGTAGGCATCGACGGCAAAACGTACACCGGGCAGTACCAATTCCTGCGAGCGCAGTTGATCCGGGTCGAGGCCGACGGCCTGACCCAGGCGCAGCCAGGCTTCGATGCCGCCGTCTTCGCCGGGGGCGCCGTCATGGTCGAGCAGGCGCTGAATCCACTCACGACGAATCTCGCGGTCCGGGCAGTTGGCGAGGATCGCGGCGTCCTTGAGCGGGATGTTCACCTGATAGTAGAAACGGTTGGCGACCCAGCCCTGGATCTGTTCGCGCGTTGCCCGGCCTTCGTACATCGCCACGTGGTACGGGTGATGGATGTGGTAATAGGCGCCTTTGGCGCGCAGGGCCGCTTCGAACTCGGCGGGGGACATTGCTGTGTCAGTCATTTCGGTTCTCCGGGAACAACCATCGGATTATGTGGTGTCTGGTCGGGCCTTATCGCCAGCAGGCTGGCTCCCACATTGGAATGCGACCAACTGTGGGAGCCAGCCTGCTGGCGATAGATCGCGCAGCGGTCTCGATGTCCTACAGCACAATACTCATGCCGTCATACGCCACTTCAACATCGCGCCGAGCCAGTTCTGCACGCTCCGGCGAATCCTCATCAAGAATCGGGTTGGTGTTGTTGATGTGGATAAGCACTTTGCGCTGCTTGGGCAGCTGTTCCAGCACTTCCAGCATGCCGCCGGGGCCGTTCTGCGCCAGGTGGCCCATTTCCCGGCCAGTGCGGGTGCCGACGCCACGGCGCTGCATTTCGTCGTCATCCCACATCGTGCCATCCACCAGCAGGCAATCGCTGCCGGCCATGATCTCGAGCAGCGGTGCGTCGACCTTGCCCAGGCCCGGTGCGTAGAACAGTTTGCCGCCGGTGTTGAGGTCTTCAACGATCAGGCCGATGTTGTCGCCGGGGTGCGGGTCGAAACGGTGCGGCGAGTACGGCGGGGCGGCGCTGCGCAGTGGAAACGGGGTGAAGCGCAGGCTTGGGCAGGCCGGGATGGTGAAGCTGCGGTCGAGCTCGATCGGGTTCCAGGTCAGCCCGCCGTTCCAGTGGGTCAGCATGGTGAACAGCGGGAAACCGGTGCTCAGGTCTTCGTGGACCATGTCGGTGCACCAGACCTGGTGCGGGCAACCTTCGCGCAGGCTGAGCAGGCCGGTGGTGTGGTCGATCTGGCTGTCCATCAGGATGATCGCGTTGATGCCGGTATCGCGCAGGGCGCGGCCCGGTTGCATCGGGGCGAAGCTCTGGAGTTGGGCGCGGATGTCCGGCGATGCGTTGCACAACACCCAATTCACGCCGTTATCGGAAATGGCGATGGACGACTGGGTCCGCGCCTTGGCGTTCAGGCTGCCATCGCGAAAACCGGCGCAGTTCACGCAGTTGCAGTTCCACTGGGGGAAACCACCGCCGGCGGCGGAACCTAGAATCTGGACAAACATGGCCGCTCCATCATTTTGAAAACTGAAAATAAAAACGCCCCGGCGAGCCGAGGCGTTGCACTGCGCTACAAAAAGATTAGCGGCTTGCGAAGTACATGGTGACTTCAAAGCCGATACGCAGGTCGGTGTAAGCAGGTTTGGACCAGGACATAGAGCGCTCCTTCAGGTGATGGGACAGTTGAGATCTATACATATAGTCCACCTCCAGCCGGAGATGTTCAGATAGTTAGGTGGCTATGTTACTCAAAATTACAGGGTGATTGACCGGGAATCTTTGAGAAAGCTAATTGCAGCACCGGTAATGATCATTTTGCCGCTTGCCAAGGCAAGCCCGGGCACGGTCCGCTGGCCAGACAGCGCCAACCGCCTTCGGCCTGATTCAGTCGTTGTGCTGCGGCCAGTAAGGTTTCACGGTCGATCATCAGAATCGTCTGAGGTAGAAACTCCAGATAATCCGACGAGTGGCCGGCCAGTTTGCCCTGCCAGAGCAGTTCGGCGGCCTGCGCATTGGGCAGCGCCGCGCTATCGAATTGATCGGCCAGTGCCTGGCGCTGGTCGATGAAAGCCTCGTCATCGATGTCGTCGATCATCCCGGCCAATCCGCTCAGGAAGTGTTCGATGTGTTCCAGCAGATCCAGAGGGGCGACGCTGGGTGATTGCACGCCGAACAACAGCCCTGTCTGCCCATGGATCTGCCGCAGGGCGCTGAACACCGCATAACCGAGTTGCAGTTCTACCCGCAGGCGTTGGTAAAACGGCGTCTGGCAGACATGAGCCAGCAAGCGCCAGGCGGCTTCGTCAGCGATGTTTGCCGTTGCGGTCGGACAGAAGAGCAGCAGCGCATGTTCGCTGGACCCGGTATCGACCGCGCTCCACAGATGCTGCGCGTTTATCGGCGAGGGCGGTGTCAGTTGATTGTCCGCAGTGCCAGGCAAACGACTCAAGGCAAGGCCCATCGCCGCTTGTGTCTGGGCGGACAGGCCGGTCGCCAGACCATCCCAGCGTGCGCTCGACCAAAGCTGCATCAAATCGTCCGAGTCAGCGGTGCGCTCAAGGCAGTGATCAGGTAGCGCTTTAAGCAGCTGTCGAATCGGCATCAACGCTACGCTCGGCGGCTCTTCTTGCGAGAAACCGGCATCGGCTGTTGTCAGTTCTTTCAGCGCGTGTTCGAGGACGGTCGGCATTGGCTCCTGTAGCCCGGTCATTTTCAGCAGCCATTCATTGCCTGATGCGCTGAAGGAAAAATCGACACCTGCCTGACGCGCGTCTTCACGCAATGGCTGAAGGCGCTTTTCCAGGCTCGCCTGAAGGTTGCTGCGAGGTGCCGAATCCAGACGCCAGCGCAGGCAAACGGCACCTTCGGCACTGTTATCCGGCAATGCCTGACTGAACTGCATGGGCGAACGTTCACGACGACCGCGCGAGCGATCCTGGGCAAAGGTCCGCAGGCCTCGGTGTTTGCTGGTCTGGCCGCGGATCAGTCCGGCACTCGGGGCCGGAGCCTCGGCGCGTAAAAACGGATTAGGTGTTGGCAGTTGCCATTGGCCGGTGAAGTTATCCACAGCGCCGATTTGTTTCAGGACGTCCTTGAGGGCTGCAACACCCGATTCGGATAACCCAGTTTCACGCTGTTCGCTGTCCAGTCGGGCCAGTTGCAGGGCGCCGCTGACTTGCTGCTGACGTTGCAACAGGGCGGCGTATTCTTCACGCAAGCCGGCCCAGGGTTGCTGCGAGGCAAAGAATCCAAGCCAATCCTGTAGCTGTTCGCGGATCCCGTTGGGCGTCGCGTTGGCATGCAACGTGAACTCGATGTGCAACAAAGCCTGGCCGGCGAACTGATACAACGGCGCAGCTTTCAGGCTGTCAGCCAGCCCGCGCTCGCGCAGTTCCGCCAGCAGACCACCGGGTTTCGCGGCGTTCAGCCAATGGCACAGGAACGCCAGCGCCTCGGGCGATGAATCGGGCAATGCTTCGAAGGCAAACAGCAGATCCAGTCGCCGCGCTCCAGCCTGTTGATAACTTTTGTCCGAAGAATCCATCAGCGATGTAGGCGCTTGTTGCAGCACCTTTTCCCCTACGGGAATCGCAGCGCTAAAGCGCTGAGCCATTGCCCTCAACTCATCGAGACTCTGCGGCCCAGTCAGGCTCAACGTCATCTGCCCGGTCTGATAAAACCGCTGATAGAAACCCTGCAAGGCGTGCTGGAACTCAGGTTGCGGCACCGGCAGGCTGTAGCGGTTGCCGGCATGAAACGCCCGCAGCGGATGCGCCGCTGAAAGACCATCGAACAGCGCGAATTGCTGCTGAGCGGTCGTATCCCGAGACCAGGCGACAAATTCTGCGTGCAGTACTTCCCGTTCCCGTCGCTGATCGTCAGGATTCATACGCGGATGAGCGAGCATGTCCGACAGGCGTTCCAGTCCCCCGGCAAATGACTGAGGCGGTAACTCGAAAAAGTAGTCCGTGGTGCGTTCACTGGTCCGCGCATTCACCTGACCACCATGGCCCTGGACGTAGGCCATCAGTGCTTGGCTTGCGGGAAAACGCTCTGTGCCGAGAAACAGCAGGTGTTCAAGAAAGTGCGCCAGTCCGGGCCAGGCCAGCGGCACGTCATGGCTGCCCGCCGCGACCCGCAACGCAGCAGCACTGCGCTTTAAATCAGGAGCATGACGCAGCGTCACCCGCAGACCGTTGGCCAGGGTTTCAGTGTGAGGGTGGGGGTGGTTCAGCGCAGGCATGAGCACTTCCAGAGCAGAGAAGTGCCAATGCTAGCGGATAACGATGGATCAGCGCTTGTTAAGCTCGCTGTAAAGCTCGGGGCGACGATCGAGGAAGTAGCGATTGGCGGCGCGGGAATCGGCCATCAACTGACGATCCAGCTCACCGACAATCAGTGCTTCATCGAGGCCGGCCTGGGCAATGCGATTGCCATCCGGCGCGGCAATGCTGCTCTGACCGCAATACTGGATCTCGCCTTCGTTGCCGCAATAGTTGGCGTAAGCCACATAACACTGGTTTTCGAAGGCCCGGGCACGGACGGTGACGTCGGCGATGAAGTCGTAGGGAATCATGTTCGCCGTCGGCACCAGGATCAGCTCGGCGCCGGCCAGGGCCAGGCGTCGAGCGTTTTCCGGGAACTCCAGGTCGTAGCAGATCAGGAAACCGAGCTTCCAGCCATTGAGTTCAACCAGCGGAAACTCATCCGGCCCGGCGCTGAACATTGAGTGATCGAGGTCGCCAAACAGGTGAGTCTTGCGGTAGTTGCACAACCGCTCGCCATTGGCGTCGATCAACTGCACAGCGTTGTAGATCTGCCCGTCTTCGGTGCGCTCGGGATAACCATACAAAATGGCGATCCCGGCCGTCTTGGCGATGCGCGCGATTTGCTGCGCCGACTCACCGTTGTGCACCTCCGCCAGCACGCTGACCGCGTCGATGCCGATGTTGTAACCGGTCAAAAACATCTCCGGCAACACCAGCAAATCCGCGCCCTTGGCCTCCAGCGCCAATTGATGCAGACGTTGCAGATTGCCTGCGACATCCAGGGGCAGCGGTGGACATTGGTAAAGGGCTACGCGCATTTCGGATTCCTCTTACTCGGGCAGGGCGATCGGACCGATCTCGTTGAACACATCTCCTGGACCCGGGTTCTCGGCGTGAGTTTCACCGCCGAAGTGTTTCATGATGCCCCATACCGCATTAAGCGAGGTCTGCACCGCGCCTTCGACCCAGGCTGGCGTCCATGAAACATCGTCGCCAGCGATGAAAATCCCGCGCTGCTCGGCCGGCATGTCAGCCTGCATGAAGTGCGCGTACATGCGCTGGTTGTACCGATAGTGGCCGGGCAGGGCGCCTTTGAAAGCGCCGAGGAAATGCGGGTCGGCTTCCCAGGACACAGTGATCGGATCGCCAATGATCCGCGCCGCGATGTCGACTTTCGGGTAGATCTTCTTCAACGCATCCAGCGCCAGTTTCACGCGTTTTTCCACGGGTTGCGGGAGCATTTTCAGCGCGTCGCTCATCCACGAGTACGACAGGCAAATCACGCCCGGCTTGTCGTCGCCGTTGTCGAACAGATAAGTGCCACGGGTCAGGCGATCGGTGAGGGTCATGCTCATCAGGTCGCGGCCGGTTTCCGGATCCTTGTCCTTCCAGAATGGCCGGTCGACCATCACGAAGGTTTTCGACGATTGCATGTAGCGGGTGCGGTCGAGGGCCATCCACATCTTTTGCGAGAACAGGGTTTCGTCGCATTCGATCTGGGTAGTCAGCAGCCAGCTCTGGCACGTGGTCAGCACCGCCGCGTATTCGCGGGTGTCGCCCCAGTTGTCGGTGACGGCAAAGCGCCCGTCTGCCGCGTGGGCAATTTTTTTCACGCCGGTACGTGGCGCGCCGTTGTGCAGGGAGCTGAGGCTGGTGCCTTCCGGCCAGTGCACGCAACGTTCCGGCACATGACGCCAGATCCCCAATGGCACTTGCTCCACGCCGCCGACCACCAAATGCTGGTGATCGTCGCAGTTGGTCATGACCACGCGGAAGATTTCCAGCATCGAGTTCGGGAAGTCCGAGTCCCAGCCGCCGGTACCGAAACCGACCTGACCAAACACTTCGCGGTGATGGAACGAGAGTTTGGCGAAGGCTTTGGAAGTGGCCACGAAGTCGTAGAAGGTGCGGTCGTCCCATAGCGGAACGAGGGTGTTCCACAGCTCTTTGAGGCGCGGCACATCGCGGTCGCGGATCGCTTGCTGGATGTCAGAGAACTGCGAACCGGCTTCCAGCGCGTCGGCCCAAGCGTCGGCGACTTCCTGGAACAGTGCAGGAAGATCCGCCAGTTTCTGTGCGTAATGGGTCTGGCCTTCGAGGTCGATCACCGTGCTGCCCGAGGCCGGTGTCAGCGGGTTCGGGAACGGTTTGGTTTCGAGGCCGAGCTTGTCGACGTAGTGATAAAACGCGGTGGACGACACCGGGAAGCGCATGCCGCCGAGCTCGGCGATGATGCCTTCAGCGCCGTTGAATGCCTGGGAGCGCAGACGGCCGCCCATTTTCGAGGCTTCGTAGACGACGGGTTTGAGGCCCAGTTTCATCAATTCGTAGGCGGCCACCAGACCAGCGATGCCGGCACCGACGATCGCTACCTCGGTGCCATGGTTGTGCGCAGGGATGCTGCCCAGGCCGGCCGGATGCTCGATCCAGTCGTCGAAAGCGAAGGGAAAGTCCGGACCGAAAATGGTGACTGGTTTTTTACCGTCTGCAGGATGGCGATTGTTCTTGTTCATGGCTGACCTTGCTGGCGACCGGACGCGGCATGCGCGTCTGAGTATAGGAAAAGATGCCAGCCATTCTAGAGAGCGTAGAACACGTTAATAAGACGCAATGTGTCGTCGTTTTGCCGGTTTACTGATCAAAATGACGAGGTCTCGATACACACTGTTCAATGTGGGAGAGAGCCTGCTCGCGAATGCGGTGCGTCAGTCAGCATCCATGCCGACTGACACGCCCTCTTCGCGAGCAGGCTCGCTCCCACATGGGAATGTGGTCAAACCGGCTGCCCCCGATCAATCTTGCTACTCAAGATGATCGACGTAGTGGTCTTCTCCACCCCATCCACACTGCCGATCTGATCCAGCAACTGATCCAGCTGCTCAGGTGAATCGGTGCGCAACCACGCCACGTAATCAAATTCGCCACTGACCGCGCACAACTGCTGCACCTGAGCCATCGCGCTGAGACGCCGCAACACTTCCTTGCCCGAGCGCGGTTGCACCGTGATCCCAACGTACGCCTGCAAGCCGCCATCCACGACACGTTGACCCAAACGCACGCCGTAACCGGTGATCACCTTGGCTTTTTCCAGCCGGGCCAACCGCGAAGTGACGGTGGTGCGAGCGATGCCCAATTGGCGGGCGAGCATGGCTACGCTTTCGCGGGCATTGATCTGCAGGGCTGCAATCAATTGGCGGTCGATTTCGTCAAGAACGGGCGGGCGGGTGTCAGGCAAGGGTCGTCTCCAGCAGCACAGATCAATGGGTTGGCATGTTACAGGCACATCTCGCACTGCGGAGGGTTGATCTCGCCTCAGTACCGTTCATAGCGTTTTCTACATGTCGGGTTTTTCTTTGGCTTGAACAAGGCGCGATCGACAGGATGGACACCAACAGTCAGTCGTAGTCGAATGCGAAATCGAGGGATGCGAGGCAATGGAAATGACAAAGAAAATGCCGCCCGCTGTACGGGAACGTGCGTTGCAAATTGCCAATCACGAAATGGCTCACTACGTGATCGCCCGAGCCTTGGGGTTTGAAACGGGTGGCGTGACCCTGACAGTGACCATGGACTTGCGGCATCAAGGCGGGGCGTCCATTAGCTTGGTGCGGTCAATTTCGTCGATAGAAGCCATGAGAGAACACCTGGAAGCCCGGATGATGGTCCTCTTTGCTGGCGCTATGGGGCAGGCATTGGTTTCAAAGCCTTCGCTCGACAAACGCGTCGATAAATCGAAAGCGACAGCCATCCTCAAAGGAGAGCTCGGGGCGGAACAGGATTACGCAAAAATAAGGGAGTTACGGCACTTGCTGCGCAATATCGCCTACCCCGATACGGATCCGGCCTCGTCTGACCGCATCACGGCTGAGCTGAAAGAGATTACTGATCGCGTGTGGTTTCGGACTCAAACGATCGTAGAGCAATTGTCCGAGACGATTACCGGATTGGGAGGGGCGCTGGTAGACGGCATGGTCATCGTGGAGCAGTGGGGTAGGGCGGCGGATACGTATGAAGTCGTATGGACGGGTGAAATGCTTGAGCGGCTGCGGCTGGTGCAGGCTATTCCCGCGTTAACGGTTGCTTCCTAAGTTGAGAGTGATCTGCACGTATGAAGATTGGAAGCCCCGAACACCCAGATCCAAGCAGAAACCACCGTTAACAATTTCATTGGCAACCAAGGTGGTCGCACGGCCATTAAAACCTAGAGTTATTCCCTTGAGATCATATTTCTTGGGTGGCATATTGGTATGGGCTGGGAGATTGAATACACCGATGAATTTGAAGGTTGGTGGGAGGGGTTGGATGCAAAGGAGCAAGCCTCGGTTTCAGCCAGCGTCGATCTGCTGGGGTTTTTCGGGCCGGGTCTGCGTTACCCGCATAGCAGCGATATTAAAGGCTCACGACTGGGCAATCTCCGAGAGTTGAGGGTGCAGCATGCGGGTCGGCCTTATCGTGTGCTCTATGCGTTTGATCCACGCCGATGCGCGTTACTTTTAATCGGAGGGGACAAAACCGGTCGAAACCGTTGGTATGACGAGCATGTCCCGCAGGCGGAAACATTGTATGACGACCATTTGGAAACATTGCGTAAAGAGGGCCGCAACGATGGCTAAAAAATTTGCTGAACTGCAAGCTCGCATGACGCCGGAGTCTCGCGCTAACGCAGAGCGGTTGTTCCAGCAGCACCTGAAAGAAATGCCCCTGCACGAGCTGCGTAAGGCTCAAGAGCTGAGCCAGGAAACGCTGGCCAAGACGTTGCACGTCAACCAGGCAGCGATCTCCAGAATGGAGCGGCGCACAGACATGTACATCAGCACCCTGCGAAACTACATCCGCGCCATGGGCGGCGAACTGGAAATTATCGCGACCTTTCCTGAGGGCCAGGTCAGGATCGAGAATTTTGCCAACTGAGTGATGTTTCGGCAGGCGCTCGTCGCGATTGAGTTATTCCAGCAGACACGAAAAAGCCGCGCATTGCGCGGCTTTCTTGTTTGGTGGGCCCAGTAGGACTCGAACCTACGACCAAGGGATTATGAGTCCCCTGCTCTAACCAACTGAGCTATAGGCCCTCAGTAGGCCGCGGATTATAGCGACGGTTTCTCGGCTGTGCTATCCGAAAAGTCTGAAATGGCTATACGAAGAAACGTCGCGGCAAATTCTTCCGGTGGCAAGGGCAGGCTGACGATGTAGCCCTGGATCTGTTCACACCCTTCGGTAGCGAGGAATTGCTGCTGCGCGAGGGTTTCGACGCCCTCGGCGATGATGGTGAATTGCATGCTGCGGCCCAGGGCGATAATGGCGCGAACGATGGCTGCGTCGTGGGGATCATCCGGCAGGCCGCGGACGAAAGACTGGTCGATCTTGAGAATGTCCAGTGGCAGGCGTTTGAGGTAACTCAGGGACGAGTAACCGGTGCCGAAGTCGTCGATCGCCAGTTGCACACCCAGGTGTTTGAGTTGATGCAGCACTGCCAACGCCTCTTCAGCCTGGCTCATGATGAAGTTTTCAGTAATTTCCAGTTGCAGGAAATCGGGTTTGAGGTGGTTGTCCTTGAGCAATTGTTCGATCCGGCCGAGCAGGTTCGGCTGGCGCAATTGAGCGCCCGCGAGGTTGACCGACAGCGGGCCGACGGGTTCGTAAACCTGATTCCACTCGAACATCTGCCGGCAGGCGGTTTCGAGAACCCAATCGCCGATTTGCAGGATCATGCCGTTTTCTTCGGCCAGCGGAATGAAGTGCTCCGGTGGCACATCGCCGAAGGTCGGGTGGCGCCAGCGAATGAGCGCTTCTGCGCCGACCAGGCGATGGTCGACCAGGCTGATCTTCGGTTGATAATGGAGGTGCAGTTCGTTGCGCTCGATAGCGCGTCGCAGTTCATGTTCCAGTGCCACTCGCTCGCTGGCTTGAGCGGTGAGGTCGCGGGTGTAGCTTTCGACGCGGTTGCGACCCTTGGCCTTTGAGCGATACATCGCCGCATCGGCGTTCTTGACCAGCGTGGCGACGTCGCAGCCATCCTTGGGATACAGGCTGGTGCCGATACTGGCGCTGATAAAAAACTCATGTTCGCCAGCCTGGAACGGCGCGCCGAAGCAATTGAGCAATTTGGTCGCGATGTTGTCGGCGTCACTGGATTGTTGCAGACCGGGCAGCAGGATGATGAATTCGTCGCCGCCCAGGCGCGCCACGGTGTCGATGTCGCGCAACTGCTCCTTGAGGCGCACGGCAATGCCCTTGAGCAGCAGGTCACCGACCGGGTGACCCAGGCTGTCGTTGATGTGTTTGAAACGGTCCAGGTCCAGGAACAACACCGCGCCCTGGCCGCCGTTTTCCTGTTGGTTGTTGAGCGCAGTCAGCAATCGGCTCTCGAACAACGTGCGATTTGGCAGCCCGGTCAGCGGGTCGTGGTGTGCCTGGTAATCGAGCTTGGCCTGGGCGTGTTTGAGGCTGGAAATGTCCGCGAACACCGCGACAAAATGGGTGACGAATTTGTCTCGGTTGCGCACCGCACTGATGGTCAGCCAGCTCGGATAGAGCTCGCCATTCTTGCGCCGGTTGGAAATTTCACCCTGCCAATGACCTTCGGCCGTCAATTGATGCCACATGGCGGCATAAAACGCGCTGTCGTGCAGGCCCGAGGCGAGCAGGCGAGGGGTATGGCCCAATGCTTCGCTCTCGCTGTAGCCGGTGATTTCGGTAAACGCACGGTTGACCGCACTGATGTGCTGTTGAGTGTCGGTGATCAATACACCTTCGGCGGTGCTCTCGAATACCGTGGCGGCCTGTTGCAGCTTCTCCTGCATCAGGTGTCGCTCGGTGATGTCCCGGGCGATGGTCAGCATGCAATCTTCATCGCCGATCGGTAGCGGACGGCTGGACACCTCGCAGAGGCGGATCTGTCCGTCGCTACGGCGTATATGGCAACTGAAGTCGCGGACGAAACCGTCCCGGTGCAGCAAATCGAGCATCTGTTTGCGCTCGTTAAGATTGACCCAGATGCCCAGCTCGAGGACGGAGCGATCCACGGACATCGCGCTGTTGAAACCGGTAATGCGACTGAAACCCTCGTTGACCTCAATCAGTAAACCGTCGCTCTGCCGTGACAACAGCAAGCCGTCGGGTGAGGCATGGAAGGCCTTGGCGAATTTCTCTTCGGAGGTTTGCAGTTGTTGCTGGGTTTCCTTGAGCTGGCTGATGTCCCGTACGACGACCACCAAGGCCGCGGTCGTATCGAGGTCGAAAGGCTCGGCGGAAATCAGTCCGGTAAACACTTGGCCATTGTTGCGGCGAAAGGGCATCTCCAGGTTGCGGATGCTGCCGGCCTGCAACCGTTGCAACAAGCCCGGCCCGACGCCGGGTATGCCCCAGATGTTCAGGTCGGTGGCTGTCTGGCCGATGACGTCTTCGGCCTTGAGACCGATCTGTTCCTCGAACGCTTCGTTGACCTCCAGCAGGCAGCCGTCGGAGAGTCGTGCGATGACTAGTATGTCCGGGCATTGCTGGAACACCGAGGCGAACTTCTGTTCTGACAGACGCAACGCCTCTTCGGTGCGCTTGGCGTCGCTGATGTCGATCATCAGCCCGCGCATCACCGGTTCATGGCCGTGCTCGATCAGGCTGACGATATCGCGCACCCAAATGCAGCGGCCATCGGCGGTGATGACCCGGTAATCGTGGCTGTGATCGCGCCCGGCCAGTACTTCGTGATCACAGAAGGTCTGGGCGCGAGTCAGGTCGGCGGGGTGGATAATGTTGCGCCAGAAGCCCGGAATCAGCCAATGAGACAAGGGGTAACCGAGCAGATCCTCGGCATGGGGGGACACATAGCTGTAGGTGAAATCGCTGATCCGCGCTTCCCAGGCGATGGCCGAAAGGCTCTCCACCAGCCCGCGGTAATGGTATTCACTGCTGCGCAGTTCTTGTTCCAGGTCGACCCGGCGGGCAATTTCTGAACTCAGCCGGCGGTTGATCCGGATAACCATCGCCAGCACGATGATCAGCAGCAGCATTCCCGGTAGACCATAAACCAGCAGATCGTTCCAGAATGTTCGATGATCGAGGACGTTGCCGACCCAGTGCTCCTGAATTTCATTGATTTCGTTCGGGGACATGTCCGCCAGGACTTTATCCAGAATGCCGACCAGTACCTTGTTGTTCCTGGGCACGCCCATCGCCAATTGATAGCGATAGGGGGTTTCACCGCTGACGTAGAGCCCGTCGAGCTTGAGCTGACGCAGGCTCCAGACGCTGGAGGCGAGATCGCCGACCACCGCATCCACTTCATCGGTAGCCAATGCTTGCAGCGCTGAGCTGACGTTGGGCATCGCCACCAGATTGAGGTCGGGATTGTGGGTGCGCAACAGCTCGTGGGGTGCGTAGTTTTCCACCACGGCGACTTTCAGACCGTACAAGTCTTTGAGTTTGCGTGGCTGGGGGCCTCCGATATGGGCAAGGATGACAATCGGAAAGTCCAGGTAGGGTCGGGTGAATGAGAGGTAAGTCTGGCGCTCCGGGGTCGACATGATGCCGGGCAACAGGTCCAGCTTGGCTTGTTTGGCCTGCTCCAGGACGGCGGTCCAGCTGACGGGTTCGATGGGCGTGAGCTTGATGGCCAGGGTTTGACGGATCCGGTCGATATAGTCTGCTGCAAGGCCCTGATAGCGGCCCTGATCGTCGCGAAACTCGAAGGGTGGCCATGACGCATCGACACCCAGACGCAAGTTCGGGTGAGCCGCCAGCCAGCTACGTTCTTCGTCGGTCAGAGTCAGCGCGCCAGCCGTTGCGGTCCAGGTCAACAGCGACAGCAAAAAAAGCACGGTCGGCAGTCTGGGCATAACGGTCTCGTTATGGCTCGGGGAATGTTTCGAGTGTAGACGGGCAATTCGGAGGGGGGGAGGTACGGGGGATTTAATCTGTATAAAAGCAAAACCCCCGGCCTGGGCCGGGGGTTTTGTTATTACTCGTCGAGGAAGGAGCGCAAATGCTCGCTTCTCGTCGGGTGGCGCAGCTTGCGCAGCGCCTTGGCTTCGATCTGACGAATCCGTTCACGGGTCACGTCGAACTGCTTACCAACCTCCTCGAGGGTGTGGTCGGTATTCATGTCGATACCGAAGCGCATGCGTAGAACCTTGGCTTCACGGGCAGTGAGGCCGGACAGAACTTCGCGAGTCGCTTCTTTAAGGCTCTCAACAGTTGCGACATCGATTGGCGACTGCATGGTCGAGTCTTCGATGAAGTCACCCAAATGGGAGTCTTCGTCATCACCGATCGGGG
>Ga0255334_1000541_pt1 | contig 28082 bp, 32 predicted proteins | sample EtOH5_35cm_T3_12_FD_202080 | JGI IMG/M metagenome (GOLD analysis project Ga0255334, IMG submission 202080) | Sandy soil microbial communities from University of British Columbia, Vancouver, Canada - EtOH5_35cm_T3_129 | ecosystem: Engineered > Artificial ecosystem > Sand microcosm > Unclassified ... | reverse complement strand
AACCCATGCTATAATCAAAGGACGGGAACGGTATGGATATGAGCCACACCGCCCCCTGGCCACAAACTAACTCGGTAAGGAGTCAGATCATGGTTACCAGCAAGTATACCTCTCTGTTGTTCACAGTACTCTTGCTCTATGGCTGTGGACAATATTCATCCGATCCATTACCGCTCCGCGGCGGACTTATCGGAGTTTGGGAACCGGAACAACAACCGATAGGCGTGTTTATCCTTCACCAGGGTCATACGCGCTTCGACTCCCCTGGGCCTGCTGACCTCGTACCAGTCGCCAGGCGATTTCGGGATGCCGGTTACATCGTGTACGGGTTTGAAATGCCCGAGCACTCGGCGAACAACGCAGAAGGTCTGCCTATTGAGACGTTCTTCGCACCCGTACTGCAACTGATAGACGCATTGCCGGGAGACCTGCCCATATATATGGCCGGCCTCTCCGGAGGGGGTTGGACTACCACAGTCGTCACGTCCATGTCGGAACGAATCGTCAAAGGCTATTCGGTCGCCGGCGATGCCCCGCTCGATATCCCGCAAGTCGGGAGAGATTGGGAGCAGTTACAGTTCGACTATCGGCAGCTTTACAGCATCGCGGGATCACGGTTGATACACATCTATATCAAAGACGACCCGTGCTGTTGGAGCAACATCGTCGGTGATGTCGGTTACTTTTACGTGACAGACTTGACCAATCCGGGACATTCCATTTCCGAATGGTCTATGAATTTTATACTTGCCGACGCTGGTATTAGCCGTTGATTGACGGCTATTCAGATACCATGACCGGTATTATGGTCCGTTCGATCGTCCATAAAGCGAATAGGTAATCGTATCGATATTGCCGCTATCGAAAAATAACCGGATCGCGTTATAAGCGGATATCCCGGTTTCATGGGAACCGTTATTGGCGAATTTAATCGCTCCAGTGCTGTCTTGGAATCCGGTTTCAAAATGAAATATTTTCTTATGAACCGTATTAATCGTGTCCCAAAGCTCGATCGTGGCTGATAGGCCGTTGGCGGAATCGGTTCCCACGTTTACATCGCCAGTAAGAGTAACTCTGTCTACGATTGCGTTCCCCACGTTTCCATATGTGTTCGTGCTGATAAACGATGCTCCGCCATCGGTGGATATCCTCGCCGAGAATGGAAATGCACTGGCGGGATTGGCATGGTGTATGACCAATACTTTTGTCCGGTAGGCCGTATATCCCGACATATCAATATCCAATTGAGGGATTGAAGTTGCCGTCGTCTCCGCAATGAGCAATGCAAACCCCGGATCGACGCCGAGTATTGACCGTGCCGCCGCAGCCGTTGCCGATAGGAACAGGGCATCACCGGTAGTGCCGGAGCCGAGCGTGTTGCGTACATTCTGTGCATTGGCGTCATCCAGAAATGTTCTCGCGAAGAGCGTACAGACAATTTCTTCAATATCGCCGGCTCCGGCACTGGAGCGCCCAAGCACTCTATCCGTCGTCGTGACGTTTTGAATCTTCGCGTAGGTAACGGAGTCGTCGGCATAATCAGATGTCGTCAGCGGTAAAGGTGCAACGCTCTGCAATTGGAACCGAGTGCCATCGTATATGATTTGCACTAAAGCACCCGACGGTATCTGGTTCGCGATCAACGCCGTCGTGCCATTCCGGGTGACGCTCTTGGCGACCAACCCTGAAATAGCTACGGTGACGGCCCCCGTATTAGCGCCGGAGGCAATGAATGAAAACCGTTGTCCGGTTGCATAAGCTGTGATCGCCGGCGAAGGCGTCAATGTGATTGCGTCCGCCGTACCGCCCACGGTCCCGACGTGTATACCGGTTCCGTCTTGAATAGACGCCAAGGTCGCCGCGTCAGTCCTGGAAGTCGCTGCACCGACACCGGTCAACTTGTTACCCCCGAAAGGGATATTAGCGGTGACAGTCGTTTGGCCGTCTTTGGTAATACAGGTAGAAAGAGCTGACGCGATATCGTTGATGACAGAATTGAACTTCGCGCTTTCTATCAGTGTTGACACGAAAGCGGGGAATGAAGCCGCGGGAGCACTATAGGCGCCGGAACCGTTAAAAGGCAATTGCCACCTCCATGGATATGGCATAAATCATTGGAATGGACGAATAAGGCACTAGTCCTCTCCCTGAGCTGTTGCAGCTACAGCCCCACGCCCAACTAAATTGTTTCTGCGCGTTCTTTGCCTAATCGCTTCTATAGTTGCATTTCGTTCGTTTGGCACAACCCTTCTCATGCGCTTTGCCATTTCAGCCGGGTTCAAATACCGTTCAGCTAAGATAGCATCCACTTTTGGTTCGATACCGGCACCAAGACCACGCCTAACATAGTTCAGTAACATAGCGGGGCGAGATAGAAGATTAGGTAAACGGGCACTAGATTCCTCAGCAACATTAATTCCACCTTGTAGTGCTGTTCTCTGAATTGGCTTATATTCCATTTTTTGCCTTAGCAATTCATCTGCAATCGCCTTCGACTTATTTGCGTAAATAGCCAGATAATCCTTCCACCCTGTACCGCCAGCCGCCTCGATTGCATCATCGATACCAACTTGGATGTCGCGGCGCAAACCTGCGGATAATTTTTTGTCGAAGTTGGCGGTTTCCTTGGAGTGCGCAGCAATGACATTCCCGATTTCTTTTCTGACCGTATATAGATCATCGGCATTGATCTTCCCGGCATCATTTGTGAGAGACGAGATTTTTTCCTTGATGGTGTCTAGTGTTTTTTTAACTAAGTCCGACGCCCTAAGACCCGGTTGAGACTGAAGCGCAGTTATTTGTTTAAATATAGAGACGGCATCAACACCACCGACTTCATTGGCTTTCGCCAACGCCGCCTCTCTCATCGGTGCTGTCATTGCATTACGATCAGCTTTCGCGGCATCGACCGCTGCTGCTTGATCCAACTTTCGTTGCCCAAACTTTGCCGATATCCCGCCAGGTGTCTCCGATACGATCTTTTGATGAGCTACAATGGGTGAACCGGCAGGGAGATGAGAAACAACTTGCGCAGCCGTCGGTTGACTACCCTTAACTTTTTCTGTTACCTGTGAAAGCGCATCGATAACAGATTGTCTACCATTTTCACCGACGATTTTATCAATATACCGCTCTGCTATGCGCTTTTCTCCGCCGGGAAGAATCAAATCTGTCGTATCTCTAATGCCTCGTCCCAAAGCGCTAGCTACCTTCTTGATTGGCTCAACAATGACGGATCGTTCTAATTTCGGAACTCGCGTGATCGGCAAAGCGCTAAAAGCGGCTTCCTCAGCGACTCCCTGAATCTGTTTCTTCGTCTCAGGCGTAATCGGCGGGAAATTGGCGAGATCACGCCCAACGCCTTTCCAAAAATCAGGATTGATCGCCTGGGATGCAGCATTCTTAACAGCGTCGATTCTACGATCAACATAGCCCTTTTCGGGCATGTCCGAGGTGGCCGCCGCAGGTTGTCCGCTGAATTGCGTTTTCGCATAGGCCAAAACGTCGTCTTGCGTTGCACCTTCGGGCGCGGTGATTTCAAACCGCTTGCCTTCCGGTGAAGTGATCTCGAATTTAGGCATCAGGGTATAGGTTTGATAGACCACCCGCTTTCTTTGGATGCGGACTTCACAGGCGCTGTGTTGGATAACCTTTTTTCTTCATCAGGGTCTCCCGGTAAATTAAGGCCGAGATTGAATCTTCTATCGAGGTGCGCCAGCGCCGCACGATTAGCGCGTATACTCTTCGATGGATCGGTTGCCATCTGTAAATAGAACATAAGTTCCGCGTTGGAATTCAACGCTTGTGCGCTCATCCCCGTGGCTTGTTTCATCCCAGCCATGATCGATGCTCTGGCTTGGTTTATTTTATCTCTTTCAGTTTGTGCTTTAGTACCTGCGAACCCAGCGATAGATTGCCCTACCCCGGTAGTGGCTGCACGTTCCCAGATATTTTTTAAAGTAGACTGTTTTGGATCGATAACCGCTCCTTGTTTTTCCAGATTATCGTAATAGGACGATAGAGCGTCCAACGATGCCGCCAACTCGGTCTTTCCTTTCTCAACGTCTCCCTGTCTCTTAACTTCACCTGGCTCTTTCCCGGCAATCCCGATAACTCCCGGTGAACCAAGCGATCCGCCCTTATAAATGCGGGCATCGATTTTTAACATACGTTTAGGATTATCTGGATCGACGATGTCGGTTGTGCTTGGCGCCGGTGTGCTCTTCAACTCGCGCATCAAATCGGCATGGCGCTGGTCCGCCACGAGTTTCTCTTCAGCAGTGAGTTGCTTATTTACTCGCAGCGTTTTTTCCGCTTCCTCCTGTTTCATATCGGCACTGACAAGCGGGCTATTTTGGAGATATGGATTCATCATTGCGTCCGCTATCGCCTTTCTCGGATCGCCTGGGACGGCGGTCTTTTCAATGAGTCCGGAAGGCTGTGGCAGGTCGAACGCCTGCGCGCCTTCATCGATGAACGGAGTCGCCGGCGTTCCCGTTTTAGTCTGCTCGTATCCCTTCATCGCATCGGCGACGCCTTTTTGGTACTTAGAACTGAGATCACCATATGCCTTATTGGTGTCCTGCAACCCCCGTGCTCCAACATAGGCTTGTGCGACTTTCGCAATGCCTTGCAAAGGATTGATGGGCACGGAAAACCGGCCTTTTACCTGCTGTTGCTCGATGGGCTGTTGAGACTGCGCCAGTAACGCCTGCATGATGGCCTCACGGCTTTTGAGGCCCATTGCTTCGGCGGCAATCTCTGGAGGGAGGCCGCTTGAAACCAAGCCGTAGGGATCAGAAGCTGGCATAATTCACCATTAAATAACCATTAGGAAGAACGACAACCGCCTCTGGCATTACAGCGGCGAGTTCGTCCGCCATTACGCCCACGTCTCGATACCCGAAAATATCGTACTCGTAGATACCGATTCCGAGCGGATGCGTACCAATACGGACGATATTCGACTTCAGCCGTCGATCCGAAGCGGCAAACATAAGTGGAACGGCTGCGGATGATCCGAGACCGAACAGCCCTTGCAATCTGGCGTTTTGCGCACCGACATCGGCATTGTATATATCGGACTGGTATCCGCCCATATCTCTGGCCGCCCCATATGTTGGAGCCGGTGCGATATTCACGCCTTGTGAAGCACCAGGAACCGCGAATGGATTACTGACTTGAGACCCGCTCATCAACGCCGTGATCTCGTTTAACGGAACTCCGCGTTGTGACAGAATTTCGGCGATGGCATCTTTCCGACGTTGAGAATCGGTATTGAAGGCTTGAGATGCCGCGTTACCGCCGGCAATTTCTGCCTGCTGTCTCGCATCGTTACGAGACCTTTCGATCATCTGCATGCGATCAGCGTACGCTTTCGTGCCGGGCCTTATGCCTGCCGCTATGAGGTCGGAATTCGCCTGGTCTGTTTGCTTTGAATAATCCTCATTCGTGCGGCCCATCATCGCATCAATGACTTTTTGGCGTGTCTGGTCGTAGCCACCGACTTGCGGAGCGCCGGAGAAATCAAGTTGCTTACCGACAATGCCCTGTAGAGCGGTCGCCCCCTGCTCCCCTAAACCTCCGAGCAAACCTTTCGTCTTTACCGATTGTTCGTAAAGGGCCTGTTGCTCAGGGCTAAGGATTTGAGTCAGTGTCGGGCGATCATCTGGATTTGCACCCTCTTGCCACGTCTGTGATCCGTATGGATTGTTTACGTTCGGATTATTGAGACGAGAACTGGTAATAGCCGCCTCTCTGTTAGCCGCGCCTTGCGCGGCGGCGGCACCGGCTAAATCAGGAGGTGGCGGCGGACTGCTACGCATAGTATTTCTCCGTTCCGATAGATCGAATGGATGCGCTGTCGGCACCGTTTATATTCTTAGTGTATTGCTTACTCGTCATTTCATATCCCATGTATTCAAGAATCTTCCCAACTCCATTCGTTAGTTCGGCTAACAAACAGATTTCAACCGCTCCACGGGCTTTACATTCAGCCTCTACGAATTTGAGAAATGCGAGCGCATTTCGCCCTTTTCTATATTCAGGCAGAAGAAAAAATATGTCCTCGGTCGCGATCGTTTGCTGGGTGTGCATGCTCGGGGTTAGATACATTCCGGCATAACCAACCATCTTTTCTCCGTCTCTCGCGGTGAACATTAAAAACCATCCTGCTACGTCGTAGGTGTTGTACCGATCAAACGAAGGAGAAAATGGTTGCCCATGGCGGCAGCCTTCGGTTTCTTTCCAGTGATCCGCCGCTAAGACGATCATTTCGTTCCAACATTTAGCCAACGGTTCGATAGCGAATGTAATCGTCACAAACCACCGCCTTTCGCATAAACCATATCGGAGGCAATCCATTGCACCGTCAACGAATTGGTCGCTATTTTTACCTTCCCAGAGCCGCAGTATCCCGGATAAGATTCCGGTGATGTCCATTCCTTTACGACTTCAAGACCCGCTGACCAGAAAGCCTCGTCCCAGTTGCTCACGTCCCAGGTAGCGCCTGGCGTGACGGAATAATTCGCGGTGCCGGTTATTTCTTTGTCCTGGAAGTCAACATCTATGTCGGTCAGAAAATTCACGTTTCCGTTTACCGATAATACCGGGCGAAACAATATGAAGTGTTTCAATTCCCCCGGGGAGTTGAAGTAAGAAAACGCTTGCTTGCCGTAAGCCTCGACATTGTCTACGCCATCCATTTGTCCGGTCCAGGCTTTGAATACTGTCGTACTCCTGACGAAATACAATTCGTTATTGAATACTACGAAGTCTTCCGCATCCCAATCGGTGAATCGGCACCATGATTTTGTGATCGTGTTCATTACGTACTGTTGATGTTCCCCGTCTTCGGCGATCGGTACATTTACCAATAAGGCTGACTGGGCTGGAAATACAATAGGTACCCATCCAAAGTTCGAGCCGTATGACCTAGAGGATTCGTTGAAAGCATTTTCAATTTTGAACGAAAGTGCAAACTTACTATAAGGTTCTCCGCCTCTCACGTTGCTCTGTATGGCTGAGGCCATTGGAATGGCTCCATTCTGGGTAAGGATGACCAGATCACCACCATACTTTGTAATACAGCGCCTACCCAATGGCTTGCCCATTTCAAAAATACCCACGAGTTGCCAGGATGTCGCGACGCTCGGGTTGGTACCCGCATAGATAATAATCTCGCCTTCGGAGGTGACGAACACCACACGATCATCCGGTCCATCACCGCCATCGACCGTCCATGTCCCACCCGCCATCAAGAACCCGCCTTTCTTGGCTACTCCGGATAGGTCGAATTCGGTCAAAGCGCCGCCGGCAGCCCCAGCGGCAAGATACCAGAATGAAAGGCTGTTCTTCTGGATGAAGAATAATCTGCCTTTCGATATAAACACTCCGATTATGTCGGTTGTCGTCAATCCGGTTAACGCAGGACTGGAAACATTGTCTACCGCTACCCATGTCGTCCCGTCGTAATAAAGTGGTTTATCCACCCCGTTGACGAGTATCAAATAATTACTGGTCCCATCACCAAAATTAACCCACTGATGTTTTCCGTTCGTGCGTGACGCAACCGATGCACCTACCGCGCCTGCACTCGACACATCATACGTTCCACTTGACGTTAGCGCGAACATCTTGCTCGTGCCGGATAGGCTGTTGTAAACCGCTATTGTCTTTCCATTCCCGGTCATGCCGGTGGCATGGGTGGAAAAACCTCCGCGAATCTCGCAGTAAGATGTCCTCGGAAACCAATTATTGAGCACGATAGCGTCAACGATCTTCATTGCCGCCAACGCATCGCGAGCGTTCCATCCACCTACCGGAGACGGATAGGATTGTATTACCGATGTTTGTTGTTGTTTTTGAGATTTGGCGTGTATCGGTATACGCATGACTTATGGGAGAGGCCAGTTTCCTTGCGGAACGAAAATTCCTGGTCGTGGTTCCCTATAATCCATCCCATCCATATTTAATCTGGCTTTCCCACCATCTCGTCCAAGCGCGTCTTTTACTTGATTCTCATACGTCCGGAAGTCTTCAGCGTAATCGAACCCTTTTTCCTTTTTGTATCTCCAACGCAGTCCCATAAGGATCAGCGTTTCTGGTAATAAGATAGTATCTGTATCAAGCGTAAAATATTGCTTGTACGTAGTCGTATCAGCTCCCAGTATCCAGTTCTGGCTTACATATTCGAATTTCCAACTATGCCCGGCGGTCGGAACCGGATTAACTAACAATCTTCCTCCCCGAATGCGGAAACGATATCGCGGTCCGGTCGTCACGACGGCCTTCATCGCTTGCCATTCGGTGCTGCTGAGTGGACCTAAGATCGGCAGTTGATCGGTCCTGTCCCAGATTGTTTCGTTTTTGATGTATCTGAAACCATTGCTGGCGATCGAGGAAATAGCCCCTTGGTCTTCTGCGGCGAGCGATGTATGCGACGCCTCGAATGTGATGCCTTGCCACGATCCGCGGTTCGATAAGTCGTTTCCCTCTTCCTCCAGGATAGCGCGAATCTGTTTTACTTTTGGGTCCGTAGTCCCCATCACCGATGCAGGTGCGGGAAGCCCGGTGCGTTCGCAGAACGATATAACGGTGCTAAGTACCGTCATTGTTGTTCTTTACGGGGACGTCCTGGTCCGCGTTTTACCGGTTCGACGGCCTGATTTTGACTTTCAATATCATCAGCGCCGATCTCATCCTTTATCGGTTCAATCCGGTCTTGACGGCTAATGGCCGTCAGTTGCGAATTCATTTTTTCGACTTGAGACATCAACGTTTCGATTTTGACTTTCTGTTCAGAGTTTTCGGCTTTCAAGGCGGCAATTTCCACAGTCAACGGTCCTTTGTCTACCATTTGAGATAACCAAGCGGTCGCTTTGTTTTTCAAATCCATGGAGCCCATACCGATATGACGGATTCCCTCGTCATTGATGCCTGCCAAGTCTTCGACGGTCAATATATTCAATTTCAGCAATAACTCTTGTTGTGCCGGCGAGATCAACCCCCAGCCTTTGATCGGGGTTCCATGCAATGGAATTTCTTGACCGTTCTTCCAACGCTCGTAATCCTTTTCATATTGTTCCGCCCATTCGGGGGACAATCTCCCATTTTGAACGTCCTGCTTCATGTTCGAGAGCCACTGAGTGACTTTCATTTCGATAATGTCTTTCGAATAAGGAGGTGTGATCATGACTATATCGACATCCTTACCAACCCATCGACCCGCTTGTAATGTTGCCGCCTTATCCTCGAACGCCACTCGTTTGAATCGCACATGAGCGGGACGGTCCTTTCTTTCGATAACCTGGGCAATAGCACTCATTCGAACCTCCAAAAGAAAACGGGGAGCTGTAGGCTCCCCGTCTTGGGTTAAAAACCTGCTTAAGTTATTGCACCCTGACCGAACGGATATTGGATATAGCCTAAACCAAAACCGGTATATGTGCCGGTCAAGGTAATAGAACCGCTCGCCGTTGAGTTTTTGTCTCCCAACGTTCCAATAGCAGAACCCGTATAAATGGTCCTACCATCGGGGTCTAACTTCGCAACGACTGTCGCAGCCGGGATACCAGTTCCGGAGAGGGCCATACCGATAAAGAACCCGTCATAGCCTCCCGTAGTGAGTACTCCAGTGCCGTTAGTCGTTACAGCCGTTACCGTCGCCGTCGCCGTCGCTGATTTTACATTATGGACATTCAGCAATTGCTTACCGGCGGAGTTAGTACCGGCGATACCCGCAGCACCAATACCGATAGCCGCATCTGCCGCGACAGTGGCATTGGTTTTATAGACCGCCGATCCAACTAATGTGATCCAACCGAAACTACCGGATGGAATCGGCGCCATGGCGACACCAAACGGTTGACCGAGATTCGCCGTATTGGGCATTAACGTTCCCAAAAACGTATTCGGCGTACCGACGGTCACCAAACTTCCTTTTAGAATGGCGTCATTAGACTTGATATACTGAAAAACTCCATAACCCCAAAACGGATCAACCGCCTCGACTTGATAGCCGAGTGGATGACGTTGGGTAGTATCGGGTACAAACCAATCATTGAAAGGCGTTGGACCCGCGAAACTGATAGGTGCGAACATGTTTTTCTCCTACGGCAAGATGACGAATTGCTGTTTGCGGTTGGAACAAACGACGTTCCCCATCCACAGAATCGGAATCACTTCGCCGTCTTGATTGATCGGGCGCATTTCTTCCATGACCTCCAAATCCGCGTCCTGGTGGACTACCAACTCGAAGTAGTTGGAGTTGATACCGTACATGCGCGAGGATGGAATGCCGGAATTGCCATCGTAGATCACATCAGCATTCTTGTACTTCAGCGTGACGAATCCAGCATCGGCTTTCTGAGTGTCGTTGTAGCGCTTCAAAGAGACTTGGGAACCTTCGAAGAAGGTGTAATAGTCGTTGGATGCGACAATCAGGTCCACCTGGTCATCCGGACCGCGGTCAGTTGCCAACCATGCCGGCAGCATCAGACCGTTTTCGATGGTAGTCGCTGACGGCGTTACCGACAGGACAGACGCATCGATCACGGTATTCTGCCAGAACGGGAAGGCGGCTGAATCGATACCGCCTACCGTCCCAGTACCAAGATCGGCGATGATCGCCTGTAAACCGTTAATCTGGTTCGTCAGAGCACCCGAGGAATATAGATCGGATGAAAAGTTGTTGTTGAATGTCCTGATAGCGTTCTTGATCCTGGCTTTGGCAAGATTAATGATGCGGGAATCACCGGAGTTGATGCGTAGTTCCCGGCCGGATGCCACAACGCTAATCGATACCTGGCGCCACTGGTATTCCGCCGACGAAATGACATCCGAGGCGGAGATATTAAGTACATCCCAGTCTGAATAACGCTGATAGGTCGAGTTAGCGGCATAGTCGAGAGGTGTTGCGATCGTTAGACCTCCGTCCTCCGTCCGTTTGTTGCCGCGTTTCATTACATATTTTAAAAATGCGTTTCGGTTGGAGAGGTTGTCTTTGATCTCCCCCCGGTGTTTCCGGAACGTGGTCGTAACCAGTTCCGTAAAAGTACTGTTAGGCGAGGCCATTTAGGTCTCCTTTTGAGTTCAATGGGCGCGGGAATTGATTTCCCGCAACGTTTCTCTCATCGTGTCTTCCATCGATCCCTTCGGTTCTGTCGGAGCCTTTTGGGTGTCGCGACTTCTGACGTTACTGCTTGATGCTTTCTTAGCTTTATCGGCTTCAGCCTTCGCCTTTTCCCGGAGCTTGGTTTCGTTTTCGGTTTGAATCCGAACCATTTCCTTTTGGCGTGTTACAGGGTTGGCCCATACCGCTTTTTCGTACGCATCTTTCAATTCAAACCCAGCATTGAGCATGGCAACGATGTCGTCGGCCACCTCATCGAAGTACGGATGTGAAGGATCGGACGCGAACGCCTCTACGTCTTTCGCTACGCGAGCTTTAGCCTCTGTCAGAGCCGCTTGCTCGCGTGTCGTTAAAGTGTTGTGTAACTGGTTTACCCGGTCTTCCAGCGCTTTGACTTTCGGATCGGCCGATGTCTCGTCGGTCTTGACCGTCGAGAGGTCTATGCCGTACTGCTTCGCCAGTCTTACAAAGTGCGCGGTTCTTTCCGCCGGTTGAGAATTGGTGAGTTGATAGTGAGCGTTCAACAGGAATTGAACGGCCTTCGGAGCGTCCACCCCTTGGGCTTGTAGCATCGCGTTATACGGTGTGACCACGTCGCGTAACTGTTTCCCAAACCCGGCATCGCCTTTATACTGTTCAAGGCCGTCAAGCATTTGCTTTTCTCGCGTCTCCCAGTATTCCTGGACCTTCGGATCAGTCTTGGCCCAATGCTCGTGCATTTCCTTCGGCCATGATTTCGGCACAGCGCGGATGGGTGTCTCCACTTGATTGGGATCGGTTACAGCGGGGTTGTCGGAGGTATCATCGCCAACAACCGTGGTTTGACGACCATCGGCCGCATCCGTATCGTCGGTTTCTTCCTGACGATCGACTTCAGTATCTTTCTGACCAAGGTCCAATCCAGTCGCGATTTCGGAAACTGCCTTATCGATATCCAACGTTTCGTCAGCCATTTATCTCACCTGTTTAACAATGGGTTTTGCAGCCGCAGTCGATCGAACGGGTTCCGCCGTTAGTCCGGCGTTCAATTCTGCTTCCAGCTTCTCGCGCTTCCGCGCCGGCATATTGGAGAGTTCCCGATCAACGGTTTCATCCACCGCTTTTTCAAGCGCGCGCTCGCTTTGTTCTATCCGTCTGTGATAGTCCTGTTTGATGTCCGGGTCGTAAGGAGTACAGTTCGAACGCGCCAAGTCTTCCCGTCGCGCGGCCATGCTCGTAATAGGTCTGCCATCAATCGGCGAGTCGTAGTTGATATCAGGCGACACTACGACTAGCGTTGGGATTGAAATAATCCTGCGGGCTTTTGCACCACACTGGCATTCTTGTGGGGTGTCATAACCTGAGACGGGTAAATAGCGTTCGAATTCAGCGCCACACTCACATCGAAATTCATATAGAGGCATGTCAGCTCATCATGAATTCTTCGTCTTCGCGGTCGATTTCATCTTGAATTTCCTCGTGCCATATTTGCAAAATCGTTCCGACGCTGCCGGCATCGCGTTGTAACGCCGCCCAATCGACGACCCCTGGATTCGGTATGCCTTGAGTTTTTCTATCGACAAACGGCCTAACGACCGCGGCCGCTTCGCGCTTTATCGCCAGAGGAACGTCTGATGCGACTATCTCTCGGTAATACTCAGAAACTACTTTGTCGAGGATGTACCGGAGATGTTCGTTAGGTCGTTCTTTGAGTTTTGCTTTACGGCGTTTACCTTGCCAGTAGACCGGATACCCAGCCCCACCCGATGGGATTGCGACGGCCGACGGAATTACCGCAACACCACTCTCATACCCACTCGTGACGACGAGCGAAACCGTCCCGGTCGATCCAAACCCGGCCAGTACGATATCCTGAACGGCCATTTAAGATTACGAAGCGCGAGTGATACTCGTATAGGGGCCGCCGGCAGGCGCTAGCGTGAATGTCATTGCCGATGTAGAACCGTCTAATTTCTTAACCGTCAACGTATCGCCGGCAATTGCGAATTCGTAGTTTTTTCCTAACAACATAAATAAGGACTGTGCCAATGTAGGAGCTACGCCGTCAGCCGCATACGATTCCGTCATTGCCGTCGTCAATACTGCTGTTGTAATAGACGATGTAGTCGGGATATCCCCGACGGCCGCGGGGGCCGCTGGCAGATTGTCTGTCTTGGCTTTGATCGCAGCGACTTCGGTATCGACAAAGTCGTCGATAGCATCGACCGATGTCTGCGTCGCTCGGCTGGATATGGTGGCATTTACGTTGTCGCCCACGATCTTGCCAGCCGTCCCCGCCCCATAGGCTCCCGGTAACGCCGTGGCCCATGGGTCTGCGGCACCACCCGCCGCATTAAGTTTTGCACCGGCAGAATCGGCGACGGTATGACCTACGGTTATTTCCTCATCCCATACGGCATCAGCAATGCTCACCGTGCTTGGCGGAGCGGTATAACCAGCAGTGGCAAGACGTGATCCTATGGTTGCGTTGACGTTATCGACCAGCAGTTTGCCTATACTCCCGACGGTCGTAAGGGCTGATGTCAGCGCGTCCCAGATTGCTTGTACCGCAGAAGCCGCGAGAGTCACGCCGGCGGTTACACTAGCGACACTACCGACGACATTACCGCCTACGTTTCCGGTCACCGATCCGACCGAACCTGTCACACTCGCGATAGTCACGTCTGAAGATACCTTGGCGTCTGTGATCGCATCTGCTGCTATCGCGGTAGCCGTCAAGGTGTTGGCCGCCATCGCCCCGACGCTAGAATCCATCCGTCCACTAACCAAAGCCGCCGGCAGCCTGGCTTGGATATCGTTCGTATCTCCAATAATGTCGCCGGCGGTCTGAACAGTCCCTGCAACATGTGTCGCATTGACGTTAAACCGTCCCACAGTTGCCGGATCGACGTGCGGTGTACCCGCGAGAGCCACCGAGCTGTTAGCTTCTGGACTCAACAGAATCTCGAACGTACTGGCGGAACTCGGGTTAGTCCCCCAGGTACCTTCTACCGTTGCGACCTTCGTCGATCCGACGTAATCAATGATCCTTCGGGCCTGACCCAGTGCATTTGCAGGGCTGTTATTGGTAATGTTGACGAAACATCCGTTATAAAAATCATCGGTCGCGCTCGCGCCCGAATCGAGCGTCACGGTAGACGCGGCTCCCGCCTGCGCCGTGCCGGTTCGGATAACGGGGAGTCTGGTCGGATACAAGACCAGCGCGGTAGTCTTGGCCCCAGCCGTCGCGGTCTTGACGATGACCGCCGTTGACTTTGTATCTAACTCCGTGGAAATAAGGTCCAAAAAATACATTCCGGAACTTGTCGCTATCTCCGTAGCCTCGTTCGTACAATCCGCGAACGTCCCGGTATCCTGAGAGGCTTCCGAATCCAGACTAGCCGCTCCGGTCACCAAATCCCCGTCGGCATCCAGTATCGGGAAAACCACCCGATACCTGGCGTTGTATATCGGGTAAGGATGCGCGTCGTTGGCGCTCGCGGCCATTTAGGCGCCCGCGGTCCTGGTACCCGAGACGACGGCAAGAGTAACAAGACCGTTTTCAATCTGGGCCTGCGCTGCTTCGATCTGATTCAGGATCGCGGTATTTTGCGCACCGCTCAAAACGATACGCCGGTAGAAATCCAACTGCTGGACTTCAATGATCAACTCCGACAACGGAACTGATATCCGCAATGTTCCGTTGATCGGTTGCATCGTCGGAACCGTCGTTGAGGTAAGTCTGACTCTCGCGTCCACCGTTTGGTTCACGGCATCCATCGTGAACGGGGAGATAACCAATTTGTTGTAGTCTATGGGGGCGTTACCACCCAATACCGAATTAATCTGCGTCGCAGTCGTTAACGTAATCACCAAATCCTCCTATTACCCATTCCAGGAATCCCGCCAATCCGCTTTACGTAAGGCTGCCCAGCCGCAGCTCCCGCGGCCGGGATCAACGACAACATGAGCGCGCACCAAAACGCCGTGGTAGTCGCTGCGATAGTCGCCGTCCTATCTCCAGTTGCCGCTCCGTCGTTCGTTCCATCGGCGACGGCTACCGTCACCCAATTAGACCCCGCCGTGTTCTCGCTGTCGAACGCCTCCGAGAACGTGGGGTTAGTCCCAGAATACCCCGAGACCGTCGCGGAACTAAATTGCGACTCGATCCCCAAGAATGCAATGACCATCGCCGCGGTGTCACTGGGATCAAGACTCAGCCAAGTTGCCGTCAACGTCGTCCCGGTGTTCGTCGTTGGGGTATCATGCGGTGTCCCCGTCGTAATACAACCGCTATAGCCTGTTATCCTGCACGCGGACCCACCGGTTGCTGTCCCGACCGTAGGCGCTGTATCTCCGGCTACCGCTCTACGCCATAGGACCGACAGAGACGTGTTCAGCGTCGCATTGTTCAGCGGAGACCCAGCGACATGAGACCACCCAGTCGCGGTGAACGAATCCCCGTTTTCGGAGATACAAGCCAGATAATGAATGTCATCAGCCTGCCATCCCGCCGGAAGACCCGGAACCATATTCCCGGATGTCGCAGTCGCTAACGTTCCTACCGCGACACGAGCGATGGCCATTTAATCGTGCGTAAGTTCGAGACTGAGATCGGCGCCGTTGTACGACTCGAACTTGTAATTCCCGCCACTGACACCGGTGAATGTGTTACGCAGCGCCGTAACCTTACGCACGCCGCCGCCCTGGTTGGTGACCAGGATGCCAGGGCCGTTGATGTTCAAAAACACATTGTCCAGATACTCGACGTTGCCGTGATACACACATGCGCCGCAGAAGTTCTGCCCAAGGTTGCGGAGGACGTTGTTAGTAATGCGCACAGTGGAGGCGTCCGCGACATCGCTGACGGTGATTCCTCTCGCGTCCCCTACACGAGTCCCGTTAACGACCTCGCCGTCAAGCGTGTTGTGGTGGATATTGACGTTACTCCACACCCAACCTTGCCTAAATCCACCGTCCGTATGCACCTGGATTTGATGCCCCAGCCGCAGCCGTTTCAGTCGATTGTAGGCTATCTCAACGTCACTTGAGCCTACGGCGACGTAAATGGCGTGGTTGTTGTTGATCGGGGGAGTCGTACCGAAGTCATGTAGATCGTTGTCAATGACACTCCAGCCGTTCCCACCGATCGTAATGACCGCCGACATAGTATTACCCGTATAGTCAGCCGTTATATCGTTGCGCACGATCCTAGCGCCCCTAGCACCGCTTTTCTCAGCACCAGACCCATACTGCCCGTCTATGGCCCCAGAACCGCCCTGGAGGGCAAATCCGGCGATCGTAACGTTATGGGCCGCGTTCTGTGGATCAACCGCACGAGAACTCCCCCTAGCGAGGCAGATATTGTGGGTATCAGGGCCGGGTCTTACGAACTTCGCTACTTCGCCAGGCATCGCGACCAGTGCAATACCAGACTGCGCGCTACCGAGACAGATGTTGGCGTTTGCCCAGCCCGGCGTGTAGTTCTTGTCGTACGTCCCGCCGCGGAAAATATCCAAGTCGCCCGATTGTGAATCGACAATCAGTTGCGCCGGGCTGCACGGATTCGGAATCGAGCACGCCGAACCACCGCCGTTCGGCGCGAAGAAGCGCACGCGCTGGCCGGTGATGACGTATGCAGAGCCAGCTCTGGTATCGATGTGTGGGATCAACACGCTCTTGCTTGCCTGGATCGACTCCGGTGTCTGCGTGCCCGTCGGTGATGGCGCAGACACCGGCGCGGAAGATACTGTAGGCGACACGAACAGCGCACACTCGACCGGCACGTCCACAGTACCCTGCGCATTCGATACCGTGACCGGGCAATATTTCAATTTTCCGGTCTTGCTTTGATAGACCGGGCCAGATTTAGCGACAGTCCCTGGTTTTACCGGGATTTGAAGGGAGTTGCGCATAGTGCAACTCGGGTTGTTACTCGGGCATATGACGCGCCATTCGTCTGCTAACAATATAGCAGGATAAAAAATGAGGGCCGCCAGTATGACCGAGTATCTGATGATTTTTCCCATGAGTTTCCAGAATATGGTGGACGATGATTAGTTTATGGTTTCGATGGTTTCCACTGTTTCCGCTATACGACCGTTGTTATCACGTATGGCCTTTTTCCGGCGTGGAGCAATTACGGCTTTTATGATCGAATTCACGGCTTCTTTGCTTTCCGCAGCCTGTTGAGACACAACCGTAATCATCTGCTTGTTCATGTCGGTCAATTGCTGAACCATTTTTTGCATGGCCGCTATGTCTTTGCTGTTCAAGGTGTCCTCTTTAGATTTCTTAATCGTTTCGATTTTGGATTTAAAATCAAGTTTTTCGTGTTCGCCCTTTACTTTTACCGCTATTTCTTTTTCGGCTAACGATTTCTTCAACTCGAAAACCTGTTCTTCCGCGTTCAACTTTATTTCTCTGACATCGAGTGCGGTTTGACGTTCGATAAGATTCTTCTCCGCTTCCGTCGTCTGTAGCTTTTGCTGGACTTGGGTAAGCTGGGCTTGCATCGCCATCTTGTCCTGGAGGACTTGAACGTCTTTCTGGGCGGATTTAGCCGCCTCCCCGTTGTCCTCTGGCTTGGGAGGCTGCATTTGTTTGATCTGATCTTCGATCTCGGGACCGAACCTGAACCGTCGGGTAATCGTCAGCAACATCGACTGCGCGACCTGGAACGGCATTACGCCCTTCGCCACCAACGGCCCTACGCCATTCAAGAATTGACCCAAGGCTGTCAATAAGTCCGAGATGTTCTTTTGGTCCTCTACCGCTTCGGGTTCGACGGTCGAATTCGTTTCGATGTCGATCCGGTAAGACCTTTGAGTGTCGTCCCTCAACATCTCCAGCACTTGGCCCCACACCGGTGCGGAAAGCTGAGCTTGAGTTTGTGGGTCCAGCGGTTGTCCCGAGGCTTGGGCCGCTTGCGCGATAGACTCTAATTGCTGACGTTGTTGAGTCGTTACGAAAGGCAGCCCCGTCATCTTCGCCCACGTTTCTTCGCTGAACTTCGTCGCGGCGATTTCCAATTTCATGCGGAGTATATCGCGGGCGTAACGCTGGACTTCTTTTTGCAGACGTTTGAGGCGCAGCGTACCCCAAGACTCTTTTATTTTCTGGGCACCGAGCGTCTCCGAGGCGAGACTCGCGCCGCGCATGATGTCGGCGATCCCGGTAATTTCATAAATGACCTTCTTACAATTTTCTCTCGCTTGATATAGGCGTTCCAGGACCGTCATCAAAACTTCAACCGGCGCGAACCAGATTGCGTTTTGCAACCCCTTCTCCGCAGCGAGAGACGATGACTTATCAGCCGGCAGCATCTCGTTATCGTCTGCTTCGAAGAGTTTCGCTATATCATCGCCCAGCTCCGCGTCATAAACACCCCTCGCCTTGATCGCTTTCACGATCCTGCTGATGCGCAACGTAAGCTGATTCAGCTCCTTCGCCTGATTTTCATATAGGTTGTAAATCGCGACCGGAGCGATATCGTTCTTCTTGAGGAACGACAGCGGTTTCGGTTGATTGAAAAATCCCGTCAGCTCCAACGGGTCATCATCGACCTTCAAGTACCCGTCGAGATATGCCGGACTTATATATCTGATCTTCCTTCCGTCATCCTTATCCCATATCTGATAGACGAGAGCGGTCTTTCTATCCCCCTGGTTTTTATCATCACCGGTTTTTTTATCGTATTCGTCCGAGTCGTCATCGCTAGTCGTATAGACGATTTTCCCGGATATCTCTTCGCCGAACAGCCGTGTCGCCTCTTTTTTGTCCAGGTGTTCTTCATACGCTATCCAAGGGACTTTGGACCATTTTTTGGCGTATCCATAGAAAACCCGGTTCCACAACTTCGAGTCGGTACAAGCTAACTCGGAGATTTTATACGGCGTGGCTTTGTCGTCATCGGTTTTTTTATCGTCTTCGTCCGAGTCGTCCGAGCTTGGCAATACTCCGGTCTCGGCGTCGTATTTGATGCAAGTGACGCCACGTCCCGGTAGAAGGGCATCGAGGACCGCCGCCTGCATTGCCTCGTCGAACGTTTCATAGCCTTCAACATTCGTATCAAGCAGGAATTCTAAGACCCGTTGCCCCGCCATCGCGGCTTGTTTGCCGAGAGGGTCATCGTCCTTGAAACGCCGTTGAACGATGGGTCTTGGTACCGCCGAATAGAGGGCCGGTAAAAGCGTCTCGGTGTTCGAATAGAGGATGTTGAACGGCGTAGTGGCTGATTTTTCTCCACCGTATATTTCATAAATCCTCTGCCCATCTTTACGCCAGTCTTTTTCCCTTTTCTTCGAGGCCGATATTTCATCGAGCCAATAGGTAACGACTTCCGCGGGTTTTTTAACCAGGTCGTCGGCCGATTTTTTGCCCGCCATTAGACAACCGTAACCCCTGGCGCTAACGGCATGTAACGGATGAAATGCCTCCACGTCCCCGTCGTCGAACCGACCCCAACGACGGTCGTTATGATCCCGGCGGGCACGATGATGCCGACGGTACCGGCTAACCCAACACCGTTAGCATACAACGCCGGCGCGGTCGCGAGAGTCCCGGGAACTGCTGCGACGATCGTTCCAGCGGCGGCAGCAGCCAATGACGCCGACGCTCCCGTGATAGTCGTTGCGGCCCCATCGGTACCATCGGCGCTGTATTGCAAAGTAGACGCCGTCGCGTCATTAGCGGTTATACATACACACCCGAGCGCAAGAATCTGGATCGGCCCGCCGGTTATCGTAAAAATAGTCGTACCATTCACCAAAACCGAAGCGACTCGATAGAGCATCTTATCCTGTGCGTCATACATGAAAGGCAGCATTAATCGATCCTCAGTTCCCGCATTGATTTCATTTTTCTCAAGTGTTTGTCCTTCAATTGGCCGAAGGTCTGGTTGTTCACGGAAGCGCTCATGATTCGCTCCATAATCGGAGCCTCCGGGCATTTCTCTTTAGGACGCTTCCAGGATAAGGAAAGAGTCCGGAAGGCTGACGAACCGTGGGAGGCCCAATTATGATCCGGGTTACTGCTGAAAATCTTATCCTCTGCGTTCCATTCGTAGTGATAGTGTCTGAGAACTTCCAGGCCATACTCACAATTCACCTTATCGAAACGACAGTAAGGAAACGTAGCTCTCGCCGCCTGAATCCCGTCAACGTGGTCAAGCTTCTTCGCAATGACGATCCGACCCACGTTTTGGTCGATCATCTGCTGTTGAATCGACTTACCGCCCGCCGCCAATATCCTGGCTCTCGCGTCGTGAGGCAGCCAATGCGTTCCGTACTTGTACTTCCCCGTTCGTTCCTTGAGGACACGGAGATCAGTCGAATCCTCCGGACTTGGTTTCCCCCGAAGTACATCGCAGTAAAACTGTATGTCCTTAAAATTCGACTCATAGTAATTGATCACATCAATTGACTGTCCTGCCATCTGGTAGAACCAGATCGCTGAAGCGTCAGTATGACCAAGATCCCAAGCGGTATGTACCGGGAAGCTAGGATCGTGCGGAACCTCGCAAATACGACCAGCGTTTTGGGCCTTGTCCAAGCAGTCGCCCCAGATCGATCCCGGAATCGCCGCATCGAAACTGCCGTAGTACTCCTGTAACCAAAGACTTTTTCCGTAATCGTCACCGTGAAGGGCTTGAAGCTCCGCCAATTCCTCCGCCAACTGCTCCGGAGTAAAAATCTTCGTATCATCAGCAGTGAGTTTTTGAAAAAACCACCCCGGTGCTTTTTCCGCGTACTTGCAAATGTTCCTGAAGTGGTTATTCCCGCGGGGTGTGGAATTAAACCCAGCCCATCCTCCATTCTCCAGCAAAATGGGCCTCAGATACCCCCAGGCTTGAGGATTGGAAACCGCGTATTCCGAGAAAATCAACCCAACGGGAGGACTGCCGATCAAACTGTTGAAGTTATCGCTTCCCACGAGCTGGAAAGTAGAACCATTACGAAACACGATCATCATTTCGTGATCGCGAGTGGTCGCTCTCAACTCGAACGGAAAGGTTTCGTCTATCCGGCGTTTCCCCGAGTGAGGGTTAACCGCATCCCACATGGACTTTCTCGCCTGAGCGTACTCAGGGAGCATGTACCAGTAGTTGCCGACTCGTTCATGAGCCGCACAGGCGGTGTGATGTAAAAAAACCTCGTCCTTTCCGCTTCGCCTGTGCCAGTTTACGACTGCCCGTTTACCGCCATTCGTGAGGTACTTCCATAGCGGGTACTGATACGGCCTAGGCTTCCAATTGAACGGCAGCGGGAGAATACGTCACCTCACTTCTTCCTCATCAACGCATCAACCACAGCCGGGATAGCCTGTGGGTTAACCGATTTTGGATTGACCGTCTTTTTAGCTACCCATTCCTCTTTCGTCAATCGCGGTCCCTGTTCTTCGCCCATGGCGTGTCTCTGAACATACTCCAGATAGTCAACGTGGGTTTGTTCACCGGGATAAGCTATGGCAGTTCTCCTTTGTCCTGGGGTTTATAAATGCCAACTTTCACCAGTTGGCGTGCACGCCAGCGTTGAATAAAGCTGAGCTACAAACAGATTAAGGGGTTCATCCTTCTTCTGTTCATGCTCTTCCTATAGCTGAACTGCCCCGGCGGTGAAAGCCGCCGGGTCTCTCTTACGCTACTTACAGGCAGCGCGCATCGCGACGTAAACTGCTCGCACAAGCTCTGTTGGCGTCTGCCAATCAGGGCCAGACCAATCGAGATACGCCTGATACCCCGCCAGCTCCATCTCAGGCGTAATCACTTCTTCTTTTAATACCAGCCTGTCGGCGGGCATGTTAGGTTCCTGAGTTGGGTATGTCAAAGGGATAATCTCCATTTTTAAAGGGACAAGATCGGCTTCATCCATTGAACCAACGGCGATAGAAATGCTTTTATCCATATACAACCGGATACGGCTCCCAGGCGTAGTCAGGGCACGTATAAGCTCATCCGCTTCGGATTCTGTCATGAGGTGATCACGATAGGCCCGACACATATCGCCAGTATCGTTTTGACCAAACCCACTCATACCCCAATGGCGTCCAGCCCTTGAACGGAAACGGTTGTCGGAACCCGCAAGGTCTGCTGTAAACGACTGGCCAAACAGCCTTTAAATAGCGGGTCGTTTTCATTGCCTGCGCTCCGACTTCGTCAGGTAATTCCATATGACATTACGTGCGGATAGATTCGCCACGATATCTGTCCTGTGTTTTCGTAAAGTCACCCTTATCAATTCAGAATACGTGTAACCAATGTCGTACGACAATCCCGGCATAATTGGTTTTATAACACTTGCAATTCCCATCCACGGAAGTGCTCTTGAGACCGGTGCCGCTATTAGGAACTTCAAAAATCCGCGTCGGTTCATGCTGGTCTCGTCATCTTAACCGTGGTTTGACAGCTTATGTTAATACACGAGCGGTATCTTAGCCAGGTTTTGACGGATAGCGTCGTGTACGTCTCATGTACTCACGCATGTAGGATCGATACTTATCCGAGTGATTCTTGCGCCATCGCGAACAACGGCGGGTGTTACCTGCTCTGGCTTTGGGCGTCATGTTAATACACGAGAAGTATAAATCCTAACACCGACTAGCCGGTGTTTGACGGCTACCTATCTGGTAGTGCTCACCATAATTGGGAAGTGGGCGGGTGAGTTGCTAGGCGTGGGGGTTCCCCAAATGCCACCCCCCGCCTGCCGCAAAGCCGCCCGGGGTCTGTTGTGTCCAATAGTGCCGGTGTGGGCAGCCATACCACAGTGGTCGCCACTCAGGGCATCCTAGAGCGGCTAGCGCCACAGTCCCCTGCTACCCGCTATGCGCATAATAGCTATTATGTTAAATGCCATCGTAACCCATTGATCATATTGGTACAGTATAGCACGATGCCATGCTATGGCTCACTACGATCGATCGCTGCTGGACCAACCAGTGCAGACTCGGCATCGATCGGCGGCGCAACCAGCTCGGGGACACCACAGTCACGCCGCACGAGGACGTGCAATACCACTCCATCGCCGGCACCTGCCGAGACTTTGCCGTCTAGGCGCTCGCTGATCTCGCGCCACGCCTCTGGCTTGCCCTCCAGCGCGTCCTCTACCAGCCTCAACGCAATGTGGCGCAGCGCCAGACCGCGCTTTACGGAATTCGACTCATATTCTCGTAGCGCCCACGAAACCGCAGCGAACCACTCGCGCCCTTTGCCGCCATTATTGTTCCCGAGCGGGGCTCCGCCGCCGACTCCTCGACCGCTGCGTTTTGGCGGCTCTTTCTGCGGTTCCTGCTCTATCAATTGGTTTAACTTCATAAAACTGAAATAGTTATCCTTTGATAGTTAGTACTCACTAACATGTGTCGTAGTTCCACGTGAAACCACTTTGCACATAATGGCGCAACTATCCGACGAACGGTAGCATATACTGGTTGCATCAACACATGCACTGTGAAATACTGTGTTTGTAGCATTCAGCTACACCGACACCAGCCGGTAGCCTGGTGAGGAGTTCAAAAATGAACGTCCGCGCCAAATTCGCAGAACTGACGGCAGGAATGCGTACCCAGATTAACCTCGACGAACTCGTCGCCCGCTACGGGAGCATGAAAAACCTGTATGACACCGAGTTCCCCGGTTCGGACATCGGCGAGTTTTTCTACGAATGGGACGCTGTCAAACTCTCCATCAAACATGATGTATAGCCCATGAACACAAAAATTGCCGCCCAAATTGCAGGACTGACCGATTACCGCACCGTCGGGCAGAGCGATCACCCCATCACCAACGAGGAACGCGCGCTGGCCATTGACGTGGGCTACGAAATGGCCGCCAGGCACGGGATCGATCTCGCCGCCCACGTCACCGCGCACGAGGCGCAATTGGCTCAATTGGCAGAGGAATACAAATGAGCAATTTCGCATCCCTGACAGGTGCCCGCGCTAAGAGGCACGAGCTACATAACCTTGGAGTTAGATAGCCATGATGACTAAAAAGCACTATGAAGCGATCGCGGCGGCTATTAGGTCAGGGCAAGAGGCGCGGCGCGGATCGGCGACATCGGCAAGCACGCACTATCAAATTGCAACGGCTTGCGCCAACTATCTCGCCTCACAAAACCCCCGCTTTGACCGCGCCCGGTTTTTGAAAGCCTGCGGGGTGGAAGACTAGGGCCCCGGTCCCATCGTCTGCTACAGCGGGCGACGTGGCGGGTGTCTTACGGGGCGCTCTGTCAGGTGACAGGTAATTAGACCGGTTCGATTCCGGGGCGCTCCATCAAGCATTAGCCCATCCGCGCCGGGCTCTGTGTGACGCGGCCTTAATCGGAGGTTCCGACCCATGAAAAACTACGTAGAGCTCGAAAACGGTTTAGTGATCAAAGCGGACAGCCCGGAGTTATTCCACGGCGCTAAGCGCCTGTCATCGGCCGAGGGGCGACGCAAACTAAAGGAGCAGTCGCGCAAAAATCTGCTGGGCCTTCTCGCACCGGGCGATACCGTCTATTGCATTTTGCGTAACGTTTCGCGCTCGGGAATGTCGCGGCAGATAGATTTTTATATCGACGGGATGCGCTGTATATCCAATGATGTTGCAAACTTACTCGACTACCCGACAACGGACCGCGGCGCGTTAAAGGTCGGCGGGTGCGGGATGGACATGGGCTTTTCTGTTGTCTATAGCCTAGGCTTGGAATTATGGCCTGACGGGACGAAAACACCACACGGCACCCGTAACGGCGAGCCCGACAGCAATGGGGGGTATGCGCTTAAACATGTCTGGTTGTAGCTGCTAGGCTGCCGCCTGCCGCTCCCCACGGGGCGGTAGTCGGGAGCAGGCAAACCCAAACACAGGAGCACAGACAATGAAATTATACCGAAACAAAATCGACGGCAGCTTCCACCAAGCATGTCAGCATAAAAGAAAAATCACCGGAGACACACTTTGGAAAATGTACATAGAAACCGAATTCGTCGAGTCCGTGAACGACCTCAAACTCATACACAGCGCGGATATGCGCGAGCTATCAATCGTATCGGCTGACGGCATACGTAAAGTCGGGCTCGGCATATCGCGGCGCATTCTGGCTTGTGACGCCTTGGCGGACGCCCTTAGCGCAATGCTCCTGGCATTCGATGGTTGCTATGACCGGGACGCGGCTGACGCATACGGTATGACCGAGGCCTGCAATCGGGCGCGCGCCGTGCTGGCTAATCTACGGATCGCGTGACCCACTCCCAATTCTCAGCCCTCGTCAAAGCCCATCGCCTCACCGGCCTATCGGTTGAGGCGTGCCGGCGCGTACTCGTGTTGGGTCAGTCCGGATATTTCGTCGCTCGGGATATGGGGCTCGCGGCGTCTACGATATCTAGGGCATTGGCTAAACTTAGACGGCCGATCTGCAAAGGATGCGGGCGGCCTTAAAAACAAACCCACGAGGCCTTGCGGCGATCGTGGGCTTGGTGTACCTTAACAGTCAGGTATAAAGTCAGGTACTGAGCTAACCATACCAGCTACAGAACCTCCTGTCAACCTACAAGCCGGCGCCTCTCCGCCCTAGGCGGACTGAAGTCGCGCATCGAACGGCAGGGGGCACTTTTTTCTTCCCTCTTTTCAGGCTTCTTCCCAGCTCGTCTGGCCCTACCCTCCTAACGGGGGGGTAGGGGGGGCTTGTTGCTTTTTCTCCGGTTCTTTTTTCGGACTTGAGGATAAAACCAGGGGCACAAACAACACTAGGCAATAGAACGCCCTCACTGAGGAATAAATATACAGTATTTTAAGGGCTTGTCTAGTAGATATTAACAAAGGGGTATATACGACTTCTCGTTCGCTTGTTGCCCATTGGATTATGATGGACATTATAATATATTGACATACCTTTGCAGTACATGCGCAGAACTAGCGAACGAGGAACCCAATGGCCAAAGCCAAGACCACAACGCTTAGTTTTCGTATCAGACCAAGCCTGAAAGATGCCCTGCGAGCCGCCGCCATACGTGAACACCGCAGCATTGCCAATATGGTTGATGTAATGATTCTCGATTATTGCGGGCGCTCCCAGCATGAACGAGAGAAGCCAGTATCCGTCAAAACCCAGCCAGGTGAGGAGCCACGTGCTATTGATCCAGCGGAAGTCGAAATATGGATACCGGCAATAGGGCGTCGAGACGGATTAAACGGCCATGATTTCCCAATCATGAAAACCAAAGTTTCGGAATGGGAATCCACTTACCCTGGGGTAGATGTCCACCTAACATTGAAAGAAATACGGCAATGGTGTATCGACAACCCTTCACGTCGTAAAACCGCGCGCGGCATGCACGCCTTTGTGGGACGGTGGATGGCCCGTGAACAGAACGGTGGACGATATGGCTAGGAAGATCACGAAATCGGAACCAGAGACTCCCATAGCAGATCGTCCGCAGCTCGTTGAGGATGAGTTAAATGCCGTCATCGCCGAGTTTACCAAGCACAGTCGCCTGCCGAGCTGCATACCCCAACCACTGGAATCAATAGCGGCGTGGTGGATGAATATCGTAGAACCGCCCAAGGAGGACGAACGACCTTACAGAATCAGCGCCGGCCGATGGATATGTCCTTATCACAACCGTGTACGGTATCTGCTTCGTAAATTTCTGCATCTCTCCGAGCCGGATCGGCGACTTATCCTCGCCGCTAAGGAAGAAAACATTTTCTGGAGCGGAGAAGATCGAGCATTCTTTGAAATCACCATAACTGAATACGGCAAGATGAGAACGGTGGGGTCGAAGGCTTATCGAGATGCTTGCCTTAAAAAAACAAATGGATTTCTGCGAAAAACCACTGGCGATTGATCTATTTTGCGGTTTAGGTGGCTGGACCGATGGTCTGCTTGCCGAAGGTTTCGACGTGATTGGGTTTGATATCGAACTCCATCAGTACGGCGATGCGGAATATCCGGCGCAACTCGTTTTGCAAGACGTGCTGACTCTACACGGCTCGCAATTCAAGGACGCCGCGCTTATAGTCGCAAGCCCTCCATGCCAGGCGTACAGCTACCGCGCGATGCCGTGGAGCCGCGCCAAGGCATTGCCACCGCCGGATAATTCACTGTTCGACGCATGTTTCCGCATTCAACGCGAAGCCAGCGAAGCGGCCGGGAGACATATCCCAATGGTGGTCGAGAACGTCCGCGGCGCGCAGAAGTGGGTAGGTCGCGCGCGCTGGAATTACGGGCCATACATGCTATGGGGTGATGTACCGGCGCTTATGCCGTTTGATCACGGCGTTCGCAAAGGTGAAGGGAGCGGTAGATCGTGGTTCTACAAAAATGGCGGAAACGGTCGTTCATCATCGTCTCATAGTAAAGAGCGGCGCGAATGGTCGGCAAAGGTTGCTAAAATACCCATCGAACTTTCAACATGGATCGCCAAATGTTTCAAGCCTACTTGATAACCTGCCTTGTTACCGGACACAACTACGTTGGCATTACGTCGCGTGGAGTGCGGCAACGTTGGAACGAGCATTTATACAGTGCCCGGAAACGTCCAAACGTGGGATTGGTAAATCGGGCTATAGCTAAGCATGGTGCCGATCAATTCATCATCCAAGTTATTTGTGAGGCGAGATCGTGGGCTGACTTGTGCGCGGTCGAACCAACACTGATAGATCAATTTCAAACTAGAGCGCCGCACGGCTATAACTTGAGCGAAGGTGGCGAGGGGCCGTTTGGAGCGAAGCACAGCGCCGAATCAATCGAACGAAGCGCCTCCAAGCATAGAGGCAAGACATGCCATCCGAATACACGCAAGGCGGCGTCGGACTTTCATACTGGTAAAGCAAAATCCGCCGAAACAAGAAAGAGGATGGCAAATTCTAGCCGGGTAACGAAACGCTCAGAGGAAACGAAAGCAAAGATCGCTGCTTATTGGGCGCAACGCCGACAGGAAGGCGCTTTTAAGACTTCCACGCCATATGCGCATCACGTAAAGCCGCCTCTGC